>ERZ869909.55-NODE-55-length-161636-cov-6.968550_pt1 | contig 161636 bp, 150 predicted proteins | sample MGYA00520892_ERZ869909 | MGnify/ENA primary metagenome ERZ869909 (study PRJEB32215, sample SAMEA104723947) | bioreactor metagenome | biome: bioreactor; feature: anaerobic bioreactor; material: water | place: China | collected 2015-03-12 ... | reverse complement strand
TTAGGTGATTTAATTCATCCAAGTTATTCTAGAAAAGGTAATCCTTGGGATAATGCACCCATTGAATCATTCCATGCATTGATTAAACGAGAATGGTTAAGTAGATACAAGTTTAGAAATATTAGAAAAGTACGAAATGCGGTGTTTGCGACCATTGAAATCTTTTATAACAATCAAAGAATACATGGGTCAATCAATTACTTATCGCCGAAGCAGTTTGAAGTAGTGTACTATCAGTCAAAACAGCAGTTTCTCTATGTTTAAACTGTCCGAATTCTTGACATAGTACCATAATCTTAATTAGTAGTTGATGAGTTCAGACATTTTTATGTTAAGGAATGCACCGAAAGAATACTACTACTATAACATTCTTTCTATATGCTATACTTGTACTTTTGTATCAGTCTTTTATTTCCTAAATAGGTGCTTAACCCCTTATATTCTAGGGTAAAACCAGCCTTTTCTAATACTTTGTATGATGCAACATTTTCTTCTAAGCAGATTCCATATATTTGATTGATGTTCAGTTTTTCCATGGCAAAAGGTAAAATTGCTTTTACTGCTTCAGTTGCATATCCTAATTTAGTAAACTGTTTTGCAATATGATAGCCAATTTCCCATCCTTCATCAATATGAACTAACTGCACATAACCAATGTTAGTTTCATCATGCAATAAAATAGGATACACAAAAGGGCCATCTTGTGAATTGTATTGGTTAATCAAATAATGAACAACCTCTTTTGCTTCATCAATTGATTCATAAACCTCATCAGGTACAAATCGTTTGTTGTCTTCATCTTGTGAATTCAAATAAACACTCTCAATCATGCTTTCATTAAATTCAGTTATTATTAATCGTTTAGTTTTTATATTCATGCTTACTTGGTATATTGTGGATTCTATATTAGAACACAAATATACAATTCCTTTCTATTAAATTTGAGTATGGTAAAAAATAATATTTAGCCGATAATATTCTATTTCATGTGCTTTTAAGTGTCAATACAAAAAGAATTCACGATTTTTTACAATGGGGTTCATCAATGCTTAATCCAAATAAATAAAATGCTATTGCATAGTAAAATAACGTTAAAAGTTTGAAAATATGAAGAACTTCTTAAGTGAGTGACCTATTTAGATGATTTAATATTTATTTCACAGATGAATTTACAACCTCTTTTACTTGAATATATTTAATGCTAAATCTTGTAAACAATCCAATGTTTACATCAAAAAATGTTGTATTTAGTAAATTTTTGTTTGTAAGTATTTAAACAAACATCTAAAAATGTATGCAAGTAGTCTGTCCAATGATATTGGCTTACGCTAAAAACATGGGTAATGTAAGCAAGCATCTTTGATATAGCCGATGAACAATATCGGATTATTTGGATAATACCCTTGATCTCAACACTCCCAACCACAATTATGTGAAGTAACAAAATGATGTTATTTCATTGAATATAAATCGCCTTATGGTTCTTTTTATAGGCTGATTCAATATTGAATAAGTAAGTTGTAAACTCATTCTTCACCAATTATGCTGTGGTAATTAAGCTATTGTAAAACTTTATCAATCTCTGTTAATTCATCTTGTGAGAACTCAGTATTAAGAATTGCTTGTGCACTATCTTCTACTTGAGATACTTTTGATGCACCTATGAGTACAGAAGTCACTCTCTCATCTTTTAATACCCATGATAATGCCATTTGAGCTAAAGTTTGACCTCTATTTTGTGCAATATTATGAAGCATGACTAGTCTATCTTGCATGTCTTTTGTTATTTGTTCTGGTTTTAAGAAGATGCTATCACTAGCAGCTCTTGAACCTTCTGGAATCGATGTTAAGTACTTATCCGTTAACATCCCTTGGGCTAATGGTGAAAACACAATATTACCAACACCAAGTTTTTCTGTAGTGTCCAATAATCCATCATCCTCAACCCAGCGATCCAGCATCGAATAATTAGGTTGAGTTATTACAATGGGTGTCTTTTGTGCTTTTAGCATTTCAATCGCTTTTTTTGCTTGCGCACTTTTATAATTTGAAATGCCTACATAAAGTGCTTTCCCTGAACGAACAATTTGATCAAGAGCCATCATTGTTTCTTCTAAATCTGTGTCATTATCTGGACGATGATGATAGAAGATATCAACATAATCTAATCCCATTCGCATAAGGGACTGGTCTAAACTGCTTATTAAATACTTGCGAGATCCAAAATCGCCATATGGACCATCCCACATGGTGTAACCTGCTTTTGTGGAAATGATAAGTTCATCTCGATAAGGTTTAAAATCTTCTTTAAAAATTCTACCAAAGTTACTTTCTGCTGATCCTGGAGGTGGGCCATAGTTATTGGCCAAATCAAAATGAGTAATGCCAAGATCAAATGCTTTTCTAAGCATTGCTCGTGATGTTTCTATATTGGTTACATCACCAAAGTTGTGCCATAATCCAAGAGAAACCATGGGTAGTTTTAGTCCTGAGCTTCCACACCTGCGATATTGCATAGTTTTATAACGATTATCATTTGCTAAATACATTATGTCCTCCTATGTGTTGTTGCGTATGATATATACAATATCATTATAAGCAATCAAACTAGTGTAAGCAAATTATGGCAGAACAATGATAAAGCAGAGAAGATTATCTTGCTCATTAATATAACCAATAACTGAGCAACATGGTCAAAAGACTAAAAATGCGACAAATGAGTTGCGTCAATATTACTCTTGTCTCAAAAGATAACATTGAGTAGCTTACTTCTGTGTAACTTTGACTTGAACTTTCATTGACGCATGCAAATGTTTTGTAAACATAATCTAAAACAGTTCAATAATTAATCAAATGTAAAGCAAATGTAAAGATTCTGTTAGTTTATGGTTTATTAATTGAGTGCCATTTAAGGTAGTGATATGATGCAATTAGAAATATAAATCATGGAGGAATCTATATGATACGAGTGCTGTTTGTATGTGTACACAATTCTGCAAGAAGTCAAATGGCTGAAACACTGATGAACGATTTAGGACATGGAATGTTTTTTGCTGAAAGTGCGGGGTTAAGACCTGGGGAATTAAATGAAGATGTTATTGATAGCATGGCAGAACTTGGCTACAATATTAAAGATAATAAAACCAAATCAGTGTTTGATTTCTATAAAGAAGGTCGTAGATTTCATTATGTCATAAAGGTGTGTGATCAAATTAATGGACAGAAATGTCCGATTTTTCCAGCAACAAAAAAGCAATTTGACTGGAATCATGAGGACCCATCAAGTTTTGAAGGAGACAAAGAAAATCGATTGAATCAAGTCAGGGTGATACGAGATGAAATTAAAAGAAATGTTATGCAGTTTATTGCGTACTACCAAGTTCAACAATTCGATTATCGAGCTGCTCAAAAAGAACTAAATACTATGGATACACCATTAGATATAAATGATATTGTTGTAGAACATCAACATAAGAAGTTTATTGGAGTAAGGACGTCTTTTTTTATCAAGCAACAACAAAAGGAATTTGGAGAAAGTGTTGAAGCTATTACAAATGGTATGTTGCTAACCTATGCTCGTTTTATTAAAAAAACATATTTATTGGATAGGCTAACTGTATCTCATGTTTTATCATTGATGGAAGAACTATGGGACATAATTTATCCTATTCAACAAGGAAGTGTTTCAATTGAAGCACTGACTAATGGATTGGAGTTTTTCTCTGAAAAGAAAAACATGAACACAAACCCTAAATATCGCAAATTTAGTATGGATGATAATGACACAACAAAAAAATTGAATGTTGACTTTGTTGAATCTGCATTTAATGATAATAAATCGCTTTTATTGATGTCTTTAACTGATAATGAAAATCATATAAGTAAAACATCTTGGTCGATTATCATGAAAAACATCGATGGTGGTGTTTATGAAATTAAAGATGGTGAAGCAAAACTTCTTGAACATACTGATTTAACAAACAAATTAAATGTTAATGGATTTATTCTACATTGGTAAGTTCTCATGCATAAAACGTTTAATTTCACTGCAGATAAAATCAGCATGAATGTAATGAACATAATGATGAGTATCTAATTTAACAAAATGCTTAGTGTTAAAGTTTGACAAGTAACTGGTCATTGCATTTTCCCATCCTAAAATGTTATTGTTTTGCTCATTTGACATAAAGAAATAAGCAGGCACAAACGCAGGTATATCATAGTTATTGACAACTGTTGCGTTTGCGTGCAAGGAATAAACTTCTTTTAGCATGTCTTTAGAAAATCCATTTCTATGGAAAATATGCATGTATTGTTGTTGCTCTGTTTCATCTAATTCAGATAGGTTTAATAAGGGAAAAGTTGTCTTTATTTGTGATTTAGGCATTAATCGTGGAACTCCAATCATAGCCATCCAATACATCATCCTTAATTTGAACGTCGAAGGAATTGGCAATAGTTGTACTGCATCGGGGACACAAGGATCTAAACCAATAATAGCATTGACCTCTAAAGGATATTTTTGTGCCCAATACAGTGCTTCTAAACCGGACATAGAATGTGCTACAAGAGTATAGGGACCACTAATATTACACATTGATAAGCATTGGCGACTATGTTCAAGTAATGTATCAATACTCTTATCAGAAGCTGAACTATCACTCCAACCATATCCTGGTCTTTCAATAACTACAATAGTAAAATCACTAACTAATCGACTCCATAAAGGTTTAAAATCTAATGTTGGACTACTTGTTCCATGACCTGCTAAAAATACAATCGTTTTTTTGTTGTTTCCTTTAACAAAGACGTGGAACCTTTTATTATCAATTTCCACTAACTTTCCTAAAGCAGGATATAATGTAGACTCTTTATGTAACGCTCTTTTATGCACCACCACTAGTACAACAACAGACATCAAGAGTAAAAAAACAAGTATTATCAAAGTTTGCAATAAAATATTCATTTAACCTCCCCAATTATTGATCAATGATTCACAACTTATTCGATATAAATGAATGAATATACTTATCTGTTTAAAAAAGCGAAATAGAAATTGAATAATCGGATGAATTTATTTCCTAAGTGTATTTGAAAAAGTGCAAATAAAAATGCAGCTTAATCATTGATATGCTTTTATGTGTTGATTGTAATCCACGAAAAAACATATTCAACATGCTTTGGTAATGAGATTAAAGGATTTTTGTTAGTAAAAAAGCAACCTTGTATGTTTTCTTCTTTCGTGGCTAAATCAAAATGCGCTGCGGCAATTCCTAAGTCTATTCTTTGAATGTCATAATCGAAACGATTACTATATCCTGGCTCTTTGTATTCAAAGAAATGACATGCATTGTCAATAATAACGACACGCCAAGGTTGTTTGTTAGAAGCTGAAGGTGCTAAACGAACCATCTCAAGAGGAAACGCTAGTTCTTTAGCGTCAATTTCTTTTAAAGGTGTATCAAAGTTATTAAGAAAGAAAATCTCTTTCCAGTCTTTTCGTTGATCAGCTTTAACGATTCGCCGCATCGCTTTTTCTTTTAAATGCTTACTTGATGCTGGATATCCATACGGTGTGATTATAGGAAATAATGATTTTTCATCAATTTGCATGGCTTCTGCAAATCCTTCGCGATTGAATGTTCCACCAAGCCAACATGTACCAAGTCCTAAACTTGTTAAATACAACATTAATACTTCTAGCTCATAACCAAGAGCTTCTAGTGCAAATTCTGTATTAGTAATGGTAGTGCCAATGAATTTGTGTGCACCTTTAATTACACCATAGGTTCCAAGATTCGTCTTACTCTGTAAATCTGTATCATTTAGAAAATGATAAGAGACTTGTTTATCAAATGGATTAGTTAAAGTTTGGATAAAGTCATGTATTTTCTGCTGAATCTCTGGTGTTATTTCTGCATTACCGTAATTTCGTACACTCGTTCTAGATGTTACGACATCTTTAATATTAAAAAGAATATTCATAAGAGTCTCCTGTTTCGTAAAAAATATCAAGTCAAAGATGTACTACACGAAATAATGGCCTGCATAGTTTCATGTATTTTATCATTAATAAAGCTTTTTAATTGGAGATTACACCTCATCTTCAATATAAGTTTATTATAACAAGGGAATGATTATTTAAAAAGATATTCATGCATCGTAAAACAATTTATTATAAAAGATCGATAGTACCAATTAATAGCTTGTATGAATAAGCTTTAACAAAACATAGAGTAGCAACAAACTAACCTATGTTACTTTTAATTTAAGGAGAGCTTTTTAACTATTGTATTCTAATATTTACTACTTGGTAGTTACATGTTTTTCAAAGTCTTTCTTTGTTAATTCTAAATATACATCAGCAGGTTCTAAAAAGGTTGGTCTTTCTTTTTGGATAAATCCGATTTTCTCATAAAGCTTCCAAGCATCTTTGTTCTTTACAGATGGATCAACATACACTTTTGAGCAAAGATCATTATCAAATACTTCCTTTATGGCATATTCAAGCGAAAACTTAGCGATGCCTTTTTTTCTTGCAAAGTCAAACAGCTTTATATCAAGCATGCCTAAATCATGTTTTTTTATAATTGAATAAAAAGTTTCACCACAAAATCCTAATTCTTCATGATAAATAGAGTAATGTTTAGTATACAATGCACGTTTTATATTTTTATGCCATTTCTCGATTTGCTCTTTTGTTATGTTTAGTCCATCTTCAAAACCAACATATTTCATGACATCGCCATTGTTCCATAGTTTCATAATGTTTGTTAAATCACTAAATTCTGTCTCTTTAATTGTCAACTTGTTCATTTCTCCTCCATGTTTGTTATCAAGTGTGTTGTCTTTATTTAGTTATAATGCATAAACAATGTATCACGATTATTTCACTAATCCAACATGAAATATAACATATGAGACAAAGATGATTATTTTTTCTTCATGGATTAAACCATTTAACACTGTAAAACAATTTGAATTATTATAAAATATTTGCAATTATTATAATGCACAAAAAATAAATGATAAAATGCATGTAATTATCATAACTACATGATATAATCAAAATAACAAGAAAGGAAAAATGATGCAATTAACATTACCTCGCTGGGAACAGCTACCTAAAATAGATCTATATGCAGATCAAGTATTAAGTTTCATTAATCCGCTTTGTGAAGCACATCAAGTTAAACCACTGACAAAACCTATGATAAACAACTATGTGAAACTTGGTCTAATTCCGCCTCCAAATAAAAAAAGATATGAAAGAATTCATATTGCCTTTTTGTTTGTGATTGTCTTTTTAAAAGAAGGCTTTGATATATCGTTGATTAAAGATGGAATATTACTTGAAACAAAACGATTAGGACTCAAAGAAGCGTACGATACATTTGGAATAGCATTACATGCAGCGTTAAAAAATGTTGAAGAAGAAAACCCTCAGTTTGAAAATCCAATTAGTCCACTTATGATGCACGCTACCTTAACGATTGCGCATCAAAAAAAGGCTCAAGCTATTATTGCATCACAACAAAGTAACGATGAATAAAAAAATTGCAATTATTACAGATTCTGGCAGCGATGTGCCAAAAAGCATGCAAGAACTCTACCCTGTTTTTGTACTACCACTACAAGTAAATTACAAAGAAAAATCATTTCGAGATGGTGTCGATATTGATTCAAAAACGGTATTAGAGAATCTCACCAATGAAGTACCAACTACATCACTTCCTATAGGAGATGATCTTGATAATTTGGTAAAAACGATAAAAAATCAAGGGTATACACATATTATCGGAGTCATTTTGTCTTCTGGGTTATCAGGAACATTTAATATGATTAAGTTATATGCTGAAAATGCAGAGCTTCCAATGGAAGTGTTTGATACCAAGAACATTGGAATTGGAAGTGGACTTACAGCCATACGTGCTGCAAAATGGGTTAGTGAAGGACTTGATTATGATCAAGTTGTCGCAAACATTAAAGAGTCTATTAAAAACACAAAAGTATTCTTTGTGCTATCAACTCTTGAATATCTCATCAAAGGTGGTCGTATTGGAAAAGTAAGTGGATTTTTAGGGTCTGCCTTAGAATTAAAACCACTAATTACATGTGATGATGAGGGCATTTATACTACTGTTACGAAAGTGCGCGGAAGAAAAAAATCCATTAAAACATTATATGAGAAAGCACAGTCTTTTTTAAAGGATGATCAACAATATTTAATTGGTGTTGCACATGCTAATGCACCTGAAGAAGCAGAAGTCTTTAAGCAACAACTTTCAGCGATATTCAAAGATCAAGCAACTTTCTTTCTTTCAGAAATATCACCAGCATTAGGTGTACACACTGGACCTGGATTATTAGGGTTTGGTATTTCAATAATTGATTAAATAGCGACTTATAATTTTAGTTAAGCATAAGTCATGGCATGCCAATAACGTTTTGGTATAATTCACTCATCTAAAGTGATAGAGTTAATAAATATTGACTCATCACAAAAAAGAGAGAGCATTATGCTGCAACGTTATTTTATTGTACTAACCAATACACAAAAAAACCATACGAAATTGACCATACATTATCAAATAAAGTACTTATTTTAAAACATGTACATCCAACACCTGACATGATAAAAGAGGTTTTTAAGGAGTATCCAATGTATTCTTTTGCATTTTAGTTTAAAGGTACATTTAGTGTACTAACCTTAAGTAGTTTAACCATTGCAAAAAGCAATTAGTACGAAAGTATAATTGCTTAAGTTTTGGATGAAGTAACATAGTGTGTAAAAGTAAGTCTGAACTAATAATTATATAAAAGTAAAACAACCTTTTTCATGAAGGCTGTTTTTAATAACAAGCAATATAACTATCTGTTCTTGGTTCCTTTGCCCCTACAAGCACTCCATTGTCTGATCGAAAGATTAAATGTGCTCTCCCAAAAGAAAATGAATGACCAACAACCTTTACAATATGTCCTCGATCTTGTAGTGTTTTAATAATGTGTTTAGGAAAATGAGGTTCAACAATAATTTCGTTTTTACTTATCCATTGCCATCTTGGTTCATTGAGTGCAAGTTGAGGGTTTTGCTTATAATCTATTATGTTAGCAAGAAGCTGTATATGACCTTGTGGTTGCATAAACCCACCTAAAATTGCAAAGGGTCCTATTGGTTGATCTCCTTTTAGTAAAAAACCAGGAATAATTGTGTTGTAAGATCTTTTCATAGGTCCTAAACAATTAGGATTATCTTTTCTTAATGAAAAACAAGCACCTCGATTATTAAGCGCAATGCCCGTATTTTCTACCACCATACCGCTACCAAAACCTGTAAAATTACTTTGTATTAATGAAACCATATTGCCTTGATTATCAGCAGTCGCAAGATACACTGTTCCTGATCCATAAGGTTTATCCTCTGTGAAAATTTGTGCTTGTTTGTCTATTCTTTTGGCTTGTTGTTTTGCATAAGGTTCACTTAGTAAATTATCTATACGTGCTTTCATAAATCGTGGATCTGCAACATGATTTAATCCATCTGCAAGAGCCAGCTTCATCGCTTCAATTTGTTGGTGATAAAATTGTGTGTTTTTTTGCTTTGGTTGTTTTAGTTGGTTTAGTATGTTTAATGCCATACTAGCACATATGCCCTGTCCATTTGGTGGTAGCTCAGCAACTTGATAACCATGATAATCTACTAATAGTGGTTTTACCCATTCTACATCGTAAGAAGATAAATCTTGTAAACTAATAAAACCTCCATATTTTTGTGACTGTGCTACTATTTGTTTAGCTATATTTCCTTTATAAAAAACATCACTACCATTTTTTGCGACGGCTTCTAATGTCGTCGCATGATCTGGCAGTTTTACAATATCGTTTGTTTTTGGTGGTTGGCCATCAAAAGTAAAAGTTTGTAACCATCCATCAAATTGAGTAGACTCATTTGCTAAAGCAACATACTTTTTATGTGCATTCTTCCATGCTTTAGCAAGAACTGGTGAGACTATAAATCCATCTTTGGCAAGGGCGATTGCAGGAGCTAAACATTGGGCTAATGATAATTTACCATAAGCTTTGTTTAATGCTTCCCACCCTTTAATACTTCCAGGTACTAATACTGGAGTCCAATCATATAGTGGTATCGTCGTAGAACTTTGATGTTTCTTATAGAAGTTTTCTAATGTTAGGTTTTTTGGTGAATAACCAGAAGCATTTAAACCAACAAGTTTGTTGTTTATCCATACAATGGCATACATTTCACTACCAATACCATTGGATGTAGGTTCTACGACAGTCAATGCAGCGGCGGTAGCAATTGCAGCATCAACAGCATTACCACCAGCTTTTAACATATCTAAACCAGCTTGTGCTGCTGGTACACTACCTGTAACTACCATTCCTTGTTTAGCACTTACAAATGATTGGTGTTCATCATTATACTCAGGATTTATTTCATAATTGATCATATGGTTATTCCTTTATTTGTTAATATATGTAACATTGTAACATATACAACTAAGACATTTTAAACATAGTCAATGATAAATAGTGCAATTTGGTTGTGTTTGTTGTACAAGTTTTTTTAGGGACAATAGTACAAAAGACACGTTAATTATGAAATAAATATACTGATGATTAAAATTGCTGTATAATGATGTTAATAAAACAAAGGATAAAGCCACGTTGAATAACCTACGATTAATCAGAAAAAGAACGATTATTATTCCATTAGTAACAGCAGTTATCGTGTTTTTTTCTTTGGGAAAAATTGTTATTGATGAAGTGAATGATCATTACTATGTGCATGTGGAAGAGATAACTTATAATTTAGCTGTTGGATATGCTAATAGTATTTCTAAATCGATTATTGCAGAAGAGAAAATAAATGTTCTTTTAGAAAAAGAACTTTTATCCGCAACAATGACTACAGGACTATACATTAATGTATTGAGCAATAATGATTTAGTTGAAGTGGCTCAGACTTTAGATGTGGATGAAATTAATATATATAATGATGATGGGAAACTTATGTTTACAACTATGCCAGGAGTAAGTGATTGGCAAACCTATCAAGGGCATCCATTGTTTGATTTTTTACAAAGTGATGAGAGAAGATTTGTTGAAGACATTCGAGCTAATGCTGTTACCGGTATTTTATACAAATATGGTTATTTTAAGCTCGATAATGGAAATGTTGTTCAAATTGGACTAAATGCGGATAATATTCGTGAGTTATTAGTGGATGTAGAGATATCTAAATCACTTAATGAGCTTGTTAACAACAATGATATTGTGTTTGCTATGTTTATTAATACTGATTATGTCATTTCTTATAGTAGTGATATAGAGTATATCAATCGTGTTATTGATGATCAAAAAACCATTGAACTGTTGTCAAAAAACGAAAAAGTTGGCGGTGTTTTTAATGAAGGTTCTAGCATTTATGAGATATTTGTTCCAATTATGGCAGAAAATCAGCGTAAAGGAACATTGTATGTAGGACATTCAATGCAATCACAAAGAGAAGCTATTCAAGGTGTTGTTTATCTAGGTATTTTTGTATTATTAGTAATGTTTTCCTTAATTGCATATGTGATTTTATCTAACTTTAATAACAATAAAAAACTATCAAGTTTAGCATATTATGATTCCTTAACTGGTTTGCCCAATGCAAAGCTTCTTCAACATGTATTTAGTGAGGATTTAGATTTAAAAAAGAACAAGCATGCTTTAGTATTAGTAAATGTTTCTGAGTTTAAACATGTAAACATGACACAAGGATATGATGTTGGAGATCAAGTGCTAGTTACTATTGCCCATCGATTAAAGAAGCATACGTGTGATAGTGTACAACTATTTCGATTTGATGGGGATCGGTTTGTGTTTGTTGTAAAACAAGAAAAGCATAACCAAGATTTTACTAAAATAGCACAAAAAATTTGTGAAGTGTTTAAAGAACCCATTATTGTGGAAGACTTTAGTAAAGTATTTCATTGTGAGATTGGTGTAGTCAAGATGCAAGATTCATCCCTTGTATTATCAGAATACATAAAACGAGCATTAATTGCGATTAATATCGAAACGAAAAACAATGGTTGTTTATGTCGTGTATTTGATGATGCTATTTACAAGATGTACGAAAGACAATCAGATATTATTGTGGAGCTTCAAGAGATAATCGAAGGCATTGATCAAGAACGATTAACCTTAGCATACCAACCCCAACTATGTTTGAATGGGAATACGATATGTGGTATAGAAGCACTAGCACGATTAAATTCAAAAAAATACGGTGAAATATCTCCGACAGAATTTATTGAGTTAGCAGAGAGAAATCACTTAATCTTTGATTTAGGAGAAATAATCTTTGAAAAAGCATGTCAGTTTTCAAAAGTTTTATGTGATTTTGGATATAACAAACTACGTGTAGCTATTAATGTTTCTGGTAAGCAAATCATTGATGAACGATTAATTGATGTCTTTTCATCGATTGCAAAAAAATACAACATAGAAGACACGTCTTTAGAAATTGAGATTACAGAAACAACATTAATGAGTGACATTGATAACATCAAATCTATTCTTGGTAACTTAAAAAAGCATGGCTTTATGATTTCATTGGATGATTTTGGTACAGGTTATTCTTCTTTTTATCGCTTAAGTGAGTTTCCGATTGATATATTAAAAATTGATAAAAGTTTTGTTCAACAAATATCGAATCGATCAACAGAGAAGTTAATCACTAGTGAAATCATTAAAATGGCTCATAAATACGATTTAGCAGTGGTTGCTGAAGGGGTTGAGAATGAAGATGAGTATAACTACTTGAAACTCCATGATTGTGATATTATTCAAGGCTATTTCTTTAGTAAACCAACATCTGAAGAAGAAGTGTTGAAACTTCTTGAAAAAATGAACAATGAATAGTATAACTGCGATAAACTGTGTGATCTATTTATTGTGTTATTGGTTATAGAGCATATCATAATGTTCCATGATTTGATGATAAAGCACAGCTGGATTATCTAAGTTCATAAAATGACCAGCGTCTTCAACTAATTTTACATAAACTTGCTTATTTGATGGCAAGTTTTTTATGATCTTTCCCATGGATTTATTAATGCTTTTATCATGTTTACCAAGCAAAATTAAGTATGGTACTTGTATGTTTTGAACGATATCAAGTTTATCGTACTTTCCGATTTGAGATCGTATATATGGTGCAACGTGTGCAGATTTGTTCATGATCGTAAACATATGATGTGCAGTGTTTTTGTTTTTGGTACTAGCATTAACCATTAGCTTTAAATAGTAATCTTTAAAATGACGTAACATAAAATGATCAATCTTACTGATTAGATTTACAACATGTAATGGATAGTCTAATTTTAAAGTTGTCCCAAAAGTAACTAATAACTGCACATTAAATTTATGTGAAGCCACAACATCAATAGCTACTAATCCACCGACTGAATTTCCAACAAGTACTAAATCATTAAGATTAAGTGTTTGAAAAAGCTGGATGACATCTTCTTTTAGTTTATATAACTCAAACATATCGTTACTAAAATGATCGTTTTTAAATCGTTCATCATGAGCGAAGAGTGTAATATTTAAAACATTAAATTGACTCTTAAAAGCAGGTACCATGTTTTGAAATTGATCAAGGTTGCTTCCAGCACCATGAAGAAAGACGATGGTTTGTTTTTGGTTGTTATTAACATAAGTGTAGACAAGACCTCTATTGTTGTGTGTAAATAGCTTTTTTTCCATTATATACTCCTTCTAATTATTCTGATGATTTGTTCTATATCCTTTGTGGGTTCTATGACTTTGTTTTGTAAAATGTAATCAGACATCCTAGTTGAAATAAGAGAGTAAAATAAAAATTTTCCATCATTAGCATCTTCAAACGATAGATTAGATTCATCAAAAATACTATTGAGTTGTTCTATAAATGGTTTTTGCCAAACTTTCAATGATTGTGTTGTTTCTATAGAAAGAGTTGGTTGAGATTCAAACAACAATCGATAAAGAACAATATTGTCTGATGTTCTTTTCAACATTTGAAAACCTAACTGATTTAATCTATCCAGTGTTGTCCCAGTAGTTGATAAAATAGGGTTACTAATAAACATGTTCTCAAACAAAGCAAACACAATCTTTTCTTTATTTAAAAAATAGTCATAAACAGTTGTTCGTTTTACATTTGCAGCTGTTGCAATATCATTGATTGTGGTTTGATGATACGTGTTTTTTTGAAATACTTTTAATGCTTCTTGTAAAATGATTTCTCTTTTACTCATGGTAGTACCTCCGACATAGTGTCGAAATTATTATATCCGACACAGTGTCGAAATACAACATTTCTTTGTCTACATTTAAACTTTAAAAGTGTTGCAGTGATATAAATTGATGTAGCAATCACATGTACACTATATAAACTCTAGTGATCCATAAAAAACGGTTTCAAGTGCTTTTTACCTTTAGAAGTAATTAGTTTCAAAAGAGTATTGACAACTACGTTTTTTTAATATAACATGAGATATATAACATATGTTATATAAGAGAGGATTACTATGACACCTAAAACTCAGTTTGATAAACAAACGATTATAAATGCTGCTTTTGAACTTGCACAAGAATCAGGATTAACAAGCATTACAACAAGAGATGTTGCGAAAAAGCTTGGAAGTTCTGTAGCACCTATCTACGTTAATTTTGAAACAGTGGAGGATTTGAAGGATGCAGTTTTACTTAAAGTTTTTGATATTTCTAGAAAACTAGTAGATTCGTTTAATGAGTCAAGTAATTTTACACGAATTGGTAAGGCAAGTCTTGCTTTTGCAAGAGAATATCCTGTAATTTTTAGAGAGCTAACCTTAACTCCAAACAGGTACATGCAATCCTATGATGTTATAGAGAAATTATTATTAGAAAGCATGAGTGAAGATGATAATCTGAAAAATTGGTCAGTAAAAGAGCGCCAAAGGTTACTGTTTAAAATGCGTACTTTTCATTTAGGATTGTCAATGATGGTTGCAACTAATCAAATACCTTCATGGTTAGATGAAGATGAAACGGAGAATTTATTAATCGAAGTTGGGGATGAGTTATTAAGTAAATAAAAAATGAATGTTTCAAAAAAATAGAAACTAAGAAAGCTGTTAGAGGAATATAAAATGAATGAAAACCAAAAAAAGAGAGTCCAACAAATCATTGACAAAGCGATAAGTAAAAAATATGTTAAAGGGGTAGTGTTTTCAATTGCAAGCAAAGCAGATAAAGAAACATACAGTTTTTGTAGCGGCAATCTAAAGAGTGATAGCAAATACTACATTGCAAGCATTAATAAATTAGTTCTATCTGCACTTACACTACAATTAATTCATCAAAAAAAGTTATCATTTGAGGATTCATTAGATAAGTTTTATTCCTACGATGAATTAGTAGGATTACATAGGTATAAAGGTAAAGAGTACACTAACAACATTACTATTTCTCATTTGCTTTCACAAACCTCGGGGTTACCATGTTATCTATCGGATAAAGTTAAAGATAATGTTTCTGCCATTAAAGAGCTTGAAGCAGGTATTGATCAAGCATGGTCACTTGAGAAAGTATTGACACAAATTAAACAAATGCAAGCCCATTTCCCACCAAATAATCACCAAAAAGCTAAATACATTGATACTAATCACCACTTATTGAATCGGATTGTTGAAACTGTTTTAGAAAAATCAATTGTGGATATACTTGATAATCTATTTTGTGATTTAGACATGACAAACACGTATGTTTGTAAAGACGTATACGATCATTCGTATGTTTTTCCATACTTTAAGAATGAGCAAAGAGATATAAGTCAATTTATCACATCTACAAACAACGACATCATTTCTACAGCCACTGATCAAATCAAGTTTATTCAAGCTTTTTTTAATGGATATTTTTATCCAAAAGATAAGTTGCACACATTAGAAAAGTTTAACAACATCTTTTTTCCTTTTAAATATGGCGTTGGTATACAAATGTTTTATACCCCAAGGATTTTTTCTCCTTTTAAAGCTACTCCAAACATGCTTGGTCATTGTGGATCTACAGGAAGTGTTGCATTTTATGTTCCAAAAAAAGATTTGTTTATTGCAGGAACCACCAATCAACAAGCTAATCCAAGCGCAGCTTTTCAAACGATTATTCAAGTAATCAATGTTTTGGATCAATCATAAAAAAATTATCAAAAATATGCGATTTACCTTTTATGAGTGCGGATATTAAGGTATCATAAGTACTACATAGAGGTATACGTGTATGAAAAGAAAATTAATTAATATACTTAACCATATTTCTAATGATTTTAGTGGATGTGTTTTTGTTGAAGAGAACAATGAAACAATCATTAAAGAAGCTTTTGGATATGCAGAAAATGCAAACAAAAGAGAAAACAATGTGGATACAAGATTTCCTACTGCTTCTGCAGGAAAAGTGTTTGTTGCTACAGCAATACTGTCACTTATTGAACAAAAGAAACTTTCATTTAAAACATCGTTAAATGAGGTATTATCCTTTGATTTAGGAAATATTGATCGTACCATAACAATCGAGCAGCTACTAAATCATACTTCTAGTGTGCCTGACTACTATGATGAAAGTATCATGAGTGACTATGCTATGTTATGGCAAAACATTCCTAACTACACGATTCGCTCATCAAAAGATTTGCTACCTCTTTTTACAAATAAACCTTTACAATCAGTAACAAACAATAAGTTTCAATACAACAACTCTGGTTATGTTTTACTTGGGCTAATACTTGAAGAGATTAGTCAAATGCCTTTGGATGAATATTTAACTGTAAACATTTTTAATCCGTGTAAGATGAATAGCACAGGATATTTTGAACTTGATCGGTTACCAGAAAATTGTGCGAATGCTTACATCTATGATAAACAAAGTGAATCATATTATACAAACATATATAGTGTAGATGCAAAAGGATCAGGTGCTGGTGGAGCATTTATAACTGTTGGTGATGTTCATCAGTTTTGGAGATGTTTACTTAAAGGTAAAATAATATCGAAAAATATGCTTGATCGTATGTTAAGTGTTCAAGCTAGTGATGGTGATGATTATTATGGTTATGGGGTTTGGCTTAAAAAAGAAGGTCAATGTTATATTCCTTATTTTACTGGTAGTGATCCTGGGGTTAGTTTTATGACTTCTTTTGATGTTCAAGATCAACTTATTGTTACAGTTGTCAGTAACAAAGAGCAAAATGTATGGAAAATTCACAATGAAATACGAAAGGTAATGAAACAAGGTGAGAAAAACGATGAACATTGAACTAGTTAAAGTACGAGCGCAAGATAAAGTTGTGCTTGCGAATTTGATTGAACTGTTTGAATATGAGTTTTCTGCATTTAATGATGCGGATATTAATGAATATGGTTTGTATGGATACTCATACTTGGATCATTATTGGACCGAACCTAATCGGCATGCATATTTTATAAAAGTAAACAATGTTTTGGCAGGTTTTGTTATGGTAAATGGAGTTACTTATGTTAGTAAAGAACCTGATTGTCTTTTCTTAGCAGAATTTTTTGTACTAAAAAAATACCGTCGAAAGAACGTAGGACAATATGCAGCACATAAAATTTGGGACATGTTTCCTTCATTATGGGAGTTTACTGTACATCCTAAAAATGAAGGTTCCATTATATTTTGGGAAAGTGTCTTAGCAAAAGCAAACATTCCTTATAAGAAGATTGAAAAGGTTGAAGGTGTTTATGATGATAGCTTAGCGATTGTGTATTTGTTTGACACAAGAAAATAACACAAACAGAAGAAAATTAACAATAATTGTGACAAATGTCACAATTTTTGTTTTTATATAACTTGTAATCGCTACCATTACGATATTACTAGGTACAAACTATAGTAAGTGTTACGATTAACATGTAAACATGGAGGTTGTTATGGAAGCTTGGAAGAACTTTAAATCTGGTCAGTGGCAAACAGCAATTGATGTGGAAGATTTTATTATAAATAATGTGACATCTTATGATGGAGACGAATCTTTTTTAGAAGGAATAAGTTCAAAGACTGAAACACTTTGGAAAACATGTGAAGAATTATTAGTCCAAGAAATTCAATTAGGTGTTTTAGATATTGATATGGAGAATATATCTGGTGTAAATAATTTTAGAGCGGGATATATTAAACAAGAAGATGAAGTGATTGTTGGGCTTCAAAGTGACGCTCCATTAAAACGAATCATTAATCCATACGGTGGAATCCGTTTGGTCGAATCCATTTTAAATACATACAATCGTGAGATGCCAGAAACATTGAAGTTGGCATTTAGTGATTGGAACAAAACTCACAATCAAGGTGTGTTTGATGCATATACAAAAGAAATGCGTACAGCTCGCTCTACTGGGTTACTAACTGGATTACCAGATGCATATGGTCGTGGAAGAATTATCGGTGATTATCGTCGTGTTGCATTGTATGGCATGGATGCACTGATCAAGCAAAAGAAAAATGATCAACAAAACATTGATGTTAGTAATGAAGAGAATATTCGTTTAAGAGAAGAGTTGAGTGAGCAAATACGAGCCTTAGATGATACAAAAGCAATGGCGTTACGTTATGGTTTTGACATTAGTCATCCAGCTAAAAATGCACAAGAAGCAATACAATGGTTGTACTTTGCTTATTTAGCCGCTGTAAAACAAAACAATGGGGCAGCGATGTCACTTGGTCGCACATCAACTTTTATCGATATTTACATTGAAAGAGATCTTCAACAAGGACTTCTTAACGAACATCAAGCACAAGAATTAATTGATCAGTTTATTATGAAACTACGTTTGGTTCGTCATTTACGTACACCAGAATACGATGAACTATTTGCCGGTGATCCAACATGGGTTACAGAATCCATTGGTGGTATGGGAGTATTAGGAAAACACTTAGTAACGAAAAATTCCTTTCGATACTTACATACACTAACTAATCTAGGTCCTGCACCAGAACCAAACATGACTATTTTATGGAGTGAACAACTACCAGAAGCCTTTAAAAAATATTGTGCAAAAATGTCAATCGATACAGGTGCACTTCAATATGAAAATGATGACTTAATGCGTCCACTCTTTGGATGTGATTATGGAATATCATGTTGTGTGAGTGCCATGGATATTGGAAAGCAAATGCAATACTTTGGTGCACGTACAAACTTAGCAAAAGCACTTTTGCTTGCCATTAATGGTGGAGTGGATGAATTAAGCAACAAAGTGATGTTTGATGATATTGCACGTGATGAATCAGAAGTGCTTGATTTTGATACAGTAATGAAGAACTTCGATGTTGTATTACAAAAAACAGCGAAACTTTACACAAAGACCATGAACATCATTCATTATATGCATGATAAGTATGCGTATGAATCAAGTCAAATGGCACTTCATGATACAAATGTTGAACGCTTAATGGCATTTGGTGTCGCAGGATTAAGTGTTGTGGCTGATTCATTAAGTGCGATTAAATATGCGAAGGTAAAACCAATACGAAATGAAAATGGGATTGCTGTTGATTTTGACATTCAAGGTACATTTCCATGTTATGGAAATGATGATGATAAAGCAGATGATTTAGCTGTCGATATTGTAAGTCGTTTTTCTCGATACTTAAAACTGCATCCGTTGTATCGTGATGCAAAGCATACACTTTCTGTCTTAACCATTACATCCAATGTGGTGTATGGTAAAAAAACAGGAGCAACACCAGATGGAAGAAAATATGGTGAGGCATTTGCCCCAGGAGCAAACCCAATGCATGGTAGAGACACTTCCGGTGCTTTAGCATCACTAAATTCGGTAGCGAAAATACCATACAATGAAGTGTGCATGGATGGTGTTAGTAATACCTTCTCCATTATTCCAAATGCTTTAGGTAAAACAAAAGATGAGCAAATTAACAACGCTGTAAGTGTCATGGATGGATACTTTGGACAGTTTGCTCACCACTTAAATGTGAATGTACTAGATCGTAGTAAGCTTATAGATGCAATGGAAAACCCTGCAAAATATCCACATCTAACTATTCGTGTTTCTGGATATGCAGTGCATTTTGCAAGACTAACCCAAGCACAAAAACAAGAAGTCATTGCTCGGACCTTCCATGACACAATATAAAGGATTCGTTTCAAAAATTGAAACATTCGCAACTGCAGATGGTCCTGGGATACGAACCGTGGTGTTTTTATCAGGTTGCACGCTTCGTTGCTTGTATTGTCATAATCCAGATATGTGGAAAGTGAACCAACAAAACGAAATAACCGTGGAAGCATTAATGCAAAAAATTATCCGAATGAAACCATACTTCAAACATGGTGGAGGTGTTTCCTTTTGTGGAGGAGAACCACTATATCAAGATAAGTTTCTTTTAGATATGCTTATAGCATGCAAAAAAGAAAATATTCATACAGTGCTTGACACTGCAGGTGTTGGAAATCCAGATACTTTTGATGCAATCTTAGAATTCACAGATTTAATTCTATTGGATATTAAAGGTGTAAATGATCAAGATTATGAAAGGATGACACAGAAAAAACCAAGCACAACAAATCAATTTATTGATGCGGTTCAGCGATTAAATAAACCATTGTGGATTCGTCATGTTGTTATCCCTAGCATTAATGATACAAAAGAACACATAGAAAAATTGGCACATAAAATCAAAGATATATCCAATGTTGAGAAGGTGGAGTTATTACCCTATCACACATTAGGAAACACAAAGTATGAAGCAATAAATGAATCTTATCCATTGGATGGTATAAAAGCAATGAAACAAGATAAAATTGTTGAGCTTCAAACATACTTAGATAGTCTATTAGTTTAATAAACCAACAGGGTATAAAGACTTTATCAGGCAATTGATAGAGTCTTTTTTTTGGTTAAGGAATTTTTTAAAATAATAATAAACAGTGATATAATATTTTAAAGTTATACTTATACAATCAAGGAGTTTAATAATGAAACTTGCCACATACAACATTTACAAATCAGAGCTAGCCATGCCACAACGAAAGAAACATATCATTGAGACCATCAAAAGTGTGGATGCGGACATTATTGTGTTGCAAGAGGTGACTAATGCTTCTTTTTTTAATGAGTTGGTATCCTTGCTTTTATATCCATATTATCATTTTACCGAACATAGCAAAGTGGTAGTTGACCAAGAGCCTGATCGAAAATATGAAGGGTTAGCAATTTTTAGTAAGTTTGAGATATCATCTGTTGAAGCACTTGATTATATGATGGTTTGCACAATTAAACATCATCATCACAATATTGCACTTGCAAATGTTCATTTACCTTGGCATAGTGTTTTAGCCCAGGAAAAGTGTGTACTTAATCTTAATGATCAAATAATGAAACCTGATGCTCATTATCGGTTTATATTGGGAGATTTTAATTGTAATGAACATTCAAGTACACATCATTTTTTAAAAGGATTACGAAGTTTAAACAACCAAGAGGTAAAACACTATTGGACAGACTTAGCTTTAGTAGCACAAGAGTTTCTAGCAACACCCCTTGAGGTAACAATTGATTTAAAACATAATCCACGTTGGAGAAATAAGACAGTAATGGATAATAGTGCTCGAGTGGATTGCATATTTATGCATGATTGTTTTCCAAAGGAGTACCCATCATTACAATCGTTTGAGCTTTTTGGCAAAGAAGTCCATGAAAACAACTTTTGTAGTAGTGACCATTATGGCGTTTGTGCAACAATTAGAATGCCTTATGAAATACACACGAGTAACATATAGTAAAAAGATAGCTAAAAGGCTATTTTTTTATTCTATGCTAATCTTGAAAACTAACAAATGTTCGTTTAAGTATTTACAAAACTAACAGTTGTTAGTATAATACATTTATTAAGAAAGATTAGGATACAATATGATAGATAAAAAGCACATAACTAAACGAAAGAATGGACTACAAACAAAAGATAATATTTTAAAAGAATCAGCACTGTTGTTTTCAAAATTCGGATACAATAGTGTGACTGTACGTAAGATCGCATATGCTTGTCGTATCAAAGAAAGTTCAATTTACAACCACTTTAAGAGCAAAGAGGATATTTTAAGTGAGTTGTTTATGATTTTTGAAAAAACATTTTCTAGCACTAGACTAAGTAGTAGTGAACTTGAAGAAGTGATAATAGAAAACTCTTTAGAGCATGCCTTGAGAGTTGTTGTGGCGAGAAATGATCAAGACAACAGTATGATTGATAACATTGCGACAATTATTTTCATTGAAAGATTTAACCATGAAAAAGCAGCAGAACTTTATACTCGAGTTTTGATCAATCAGCAAATAACATATTTTGAAGATGTTTTTCTACTCATTAACAATAAGTATGGTTTAAAACATGAAACTACTTATCTTCATCATTTAGCGATAAATTTTTCATACGCTTTTATGGCGTTATCTCATGAGTATGCGATGGCAAAAAACAACATGATAAACAAAGAACATGTAATTCGAAAAATGATGAATGCACTACAATTTTACGTAACTTTGTTACAACCAAAGGGAGATTTAAATGATGCAACAAAATAGAAAAATTAAGTACTTGAATCTTTTACATATTGCAAGTGTAAGTTTAATTGCAGTGTTAGTGTGTTGGCCCATTTTTATGGCATTAACAACATTTGATGGTACAACTCAACAACAGCTACTTCTAATTAGTGATAACTTAATATTGTATGTAATAAATTTTGTAGTTGCTTCTTTTATTTCTCCATTGTTTACTTTTGTGTTAGTTGTGTTTGTTTTGATTTTGATTAGTGAAAAAATACTAAATAAGACGATATTAATAGTAGCTACTTGTTTGCTTTTGGTGTATGTTGTTTTATCAAGTATATCGTACTTATCTCAAGTGTTTGTCTTTTCATCACTTATTTCACAACAAGAATTCACACACGCCCCCTTTTACTACTTTAACAATCATTTATCCGTTGTCTTTATCATCAATCAACTTGGTTATGTGTTTTTTGCAAGTGGTGTTATCGTTGTTGGTTATAAGTTGTTGTTTCAAAAAGGAATCTTAAAAAGTATTGCAATCATCATGTTTCTTTCTGCAATTTTATCGATTCTTGCTTTTATTGGTTTGCTTATTAATCAACCTTTCTTACAAATGTTTAGTGTAGTAAGTGGTCTATTTGCTTTAGGACTTGCAATTACAATTTTATTGTATAGCATGCAACAAAAGAACCTTATCAAAAAAAGAGTGAGGACTCAATCATGAGTAAAAACAAAGAAATCGTGGTTGGTTATGTTAAAAAAGGATTTGAACCTGTTAAACAGGAGTTTTTAAGAAACTTTGAAAGCAGAGATGAAGTTGGTGCAGCTTGTAGTATCTATTATAAAGGTGAAAAAGTAGTTGATCTTTGGGGTGGAAGTAAGGATAAAGATAGTCCATGGCAAGAGGATACAATGGCTCTTATCTTTTCAGCGTCAAAAGGATTAGCTTCGATGGTGTTTGCTAAACTGCATTCAATGAGTTTATTGGATTATGATGAAAAAATCTCGACTTATTGGCCTGAGTTTTCAGCATTTAACAAGCAAGACATTACGATTCGTCAACTACTTTCTCATCAAGCTGGACTGGTTATCTCAACAGAGAAACTACCCATTGATAAGTTAAATGACTTTGATTTTGTTCAACAAGTTATATCTCAAATAAAACCATCTTGGAAACCAGGTGATTATCATGGATATCAAGCGGGAACCATTGGCTTTTTTATGGGTGAAATCGTACGTAGAGTAGATGTTAAACATCGAAGTTTAGGACAGTTTTTTAAGGAAGAAATTGCCAATCCACTACAACTTGAGTCATACATTGGCTTACCAGATACAATTAATGATACTCGTGTTGCACAAACCATCATGATACATCCACTCAAAGCTGTCATTAACCTTCATAAAATGCCAAAACCAATGCGAAAAGCACTAGTCAATCCATTTTCTTTGTTTATGAAATCCACAAGCATTGTGAAAGGGTATAATCCAAACAAAAGAGAAACATGGAAAGTAGAACAACCTTCAGGAAATGCTATTACTACCGCACGTTCATTAGCGTATGCATACAGTGTCTTTGCAAATAATGGTAAAGAGTTAAACCTATCAAAGTCTACTTTAAAGCATTTAAATCTTCCCCCAGAACAAGTCAAAAAACCAACCAAAGATCAAGTGATCTTCTTAGATACACGTTATGGGTTAGGGTTTATGAAACCAGATCCAACCTTTACTTTTTCACCAAATCCAAATGCCTTTGGTTTTTTAGGTGCGACAGGAAGTTTTGCCTTTGCGGATGAAAATGAGCAAATAGGTTATGCTTACCTAACAAGGAAAATGGGCTATTATGGTATTAATGATCCTAGAGAAGCAAGCATTCGTCTTCAAATGTATCAATGTATTGAGAGACTAAAAAACAGCGAATCTAAGTAGATACTGCTTTTCTTTGTGTATCAAATTAAAAAGTTATTGATAGCTGTTTATAGCTTGAATGGCCGTTTTTAAGAAATCGTGTTCACCAATCGTGTTCACTTTAAAAAATACAGCCTGACTTCCACCTGACGTAATGATGGAAACATATAAATGGTCTTCTTTTCCAATTAACGTTACATTCATGCTAACTCGATTATTTCCAAGCATGCTATAGCGCTCATATACTCTAACAGCAATTTGCACGTTGTCTAACTCGTAGTCGCTTTGGTCTTCTAATGTGGCAGACACACTATTTTTAAGTATATTTTGATGAAGATGATTTAAAAAATGATCAAATTTTGCATGTAGATTAGTCTCGTATTTTGCCATAATTTCTCCTTTATACTATTTTATTATTATATCATTATTATGTTGCTTGTTTATCAAGTTTATAAATTTGAGGTGATGTTATCTTTGAAAATGGCACTATAAACCTTTGACAACATTAAAACACTATTGATTGATTATAACTCCTATCAAATTTATAGTGAAAGTAGATAAAAATCTTATCGAAAGGGGTTTATGACATGAGAGAGAATATTCAACGTTTTGGTCGCTTTTTAAGCGGCATGGTTATGCCCAACATTGGAGCATTTATTGCTTGGGGATTTATAACCGCATTATTCATCGATACAGGTTGGACACCAAATGAAGAGTTGTCTTCATTAGTGGGTCCGATGATCGTCTATTTGCTACCTGTCCTTATTGGTTATACCGGTGGTAAATTAGTACATTCGACAAGAGGGGGAGTCGTTGGTGCTGTTGCTACAATGGGAGTTATTGTAGGAACAACAATCCCGATGTTCATTGGGGCAATGGTAATGGGACCTTTTGCTGCTTACTTAATGAAAAAAGTAGATAAAATGTTCGAAGGTAAAGTCGCTGCTGGATTTGAAATGCTAGTCGCCAATTTCTCATCAGGAATATTGGGTCTAATCTTAGCCATTGGAGCATTTCTAGTTATTGGACCTGTTATTCAAGCGGGTAGTGATGCCTTAAATGTTGCGGTAACATGGATAGTAGAAGCGGGTCTATTGCCTTTTGCTTCATTATTTATTGAACCAGCAAAAGTATTATTTTTAAACAATGCTTTAAACCATGGAGTCTTAGGACCACTTGGTGTGGAACAAGTTGCTGAAGTAGGAAAATCAGTATTCTTCTTACTTGAAACAAACCCAGGACCTGGTTTAGGGGTCTTGGCTGCTGTATGGATGTTTGGTAAAGGATTAGCGAAACAATCTGCTCCTGGATCAATCATCATTCATTTCTTTGGTGGAATTCACGAGATTTATTTCCCATATGTTTTAATGAATCCTATCTTAGTATTAGCAGTAATAGCTGGTGGTGCAGTTGGAGTATTAACCTTTGTAGTCTTAGGTGCAGGGTTAGTTGCTACTCCTTCACCTGGTAGTATCTTTGCTTTAGCCGCTATGGCACCTCGAGGTGGTCTACTACCTGTATTATCTGGTGTAACTACTGCCGCAGTTACCTCATTCTTAGTGTCTGCTATATTGCTACGATTCTCAAATCCATCTGCTGAGTTAGATCAAGCGAAAGAAAAAGTAGCTGAGCTAAAAGGTACGCCACTTAAAAAAGCAGAAGTAAGCAAAATTGTATTTGCATGTGATGCTGGAATGGGATCAAGTGCTATGGGAGCCACAACACTACGCAAAAAAATCAAAGCTGCAAACTTGGATATTGAAGTAATTCATACCTCAATCGAAGAGATTCCAGCGGATGCACAAATGGTTGTGACACACGAATCACTAGCAGCACGCGTTAGTCAACGCTTACCAAAAGCAGAAGTGATTACCATTGCTAATTTTGTTGGAGCACCAGAATACGATAGTTTAGTTGAACGTTTAAAAAAATAATGATACACATAGGGCTACGAAAGTAGCTCTATTATTTAATTTTGGCACTATATTTATGCAAAAACTTGAAGGTGTTGTCTCTATAGATAGGTTGAAGCTTGGTATAATAGTTTTGTGAGGTAAACTTATGACATTAATGCGACCATTATTTTCACCAAGGTTAACGAAATTATTGCTTGAACTTCTAAAACAAGATGATTATGTTTCGACAGAATCCTTGGCAAAAAGCATTAATACAAGTAAGCGAACGTTGTTTCGTGAAATTTCAGGATGCAATGCTTTATTAGAACCATATCAGATAGAGTTGATATCAAAAACAGGATTAGGTGTGAAAGTAGAAGGTAGTGAGTCAAACAAGCAGTTGTTATTGTCATTGCTTAATGAGTTAGCACTTAGTAGTGGGTACTATGATATTGATAAGCGTCGAATGTTATTGACAGCTGAAATACTAAAGAATAAAAGCATAAGCAAGTTGATTCATTATGCACAAATCTTTGATGTATCAGAAGCAACAATAAGCAATGACTTAACAGTGTTGGAAGAGTGGTTTTCTATGTATCGATTACGATTAACAAAAAAGCCTGGTTATGGTATTGAACTTGTTGGTAATGAAGATGATGTACGAAAAGCGATGACAGATTTTGTCCATGATCAACTTAAAGAAAACAAACTCATTGATTTGATTTATTTATATGAAGATGATTTTGACTTAAAGGAGTATTTTAGTCAATACGATAATGCAAGTATTCTAAGTTTGCTTAACGATAAAATACTAACAAAAGTTATTAAAGTTATTCGAACGAGTGAATTTAAATATGTTCAAAAAATGGCAGATAGTTCTCTTATTGGTTTAATCATTCATTTGACCATCGCCATTGAGAGGTTATTATCCGATGAGATCATAAGCATGGATGACGTTCTTTTAAAAACATTGGAAAGTGATGAAGATTATTCAAAAGCAAAAATGCTTACAAAAAGTGTGGAGCAAGCATTTGAAATCAAGTTTCCTAAAGCAGAAATTGCCTTTATTTTAATGCATTTAAAGGGAGCTAGATTAAGAGACATGCAAGTCGATCAAAACAGATCAACATCCATTGATGATATCAAGCTAAAACAAACGATATTAAAAATGATTGAGTCTTTTCAGAAAATAATGAATGTAGACATGTTGGATGATGATGTGCTTATCAAAGGGTTACTAACACATCTACGTCCAGCAATAACACGTTTAGATTATAAACTAAGCATACGTAATCCACTATTAGAACAAATTCAAACCCAGTACACAGATATATTTGAGGCAAGTAAGCAAGCGGTTGTTGCTTTAGAAGAAGGATTAAAACAACCAATACCAATCGATGAAGTAGGGTATGTAGCTCTTCATTTTGGTGCCGCTATGGAGCGGTATCATCAGAAAATGAATGAACATATGTCATTAAAAATTGGAGTTGTATGTGCAAGTGGTATAGGTATTTCTAGTTTGTTATCTTCTCGAATAAAAAACATATTTCTAGATCTTCAAATGGTAGTTCCATTAGCGTTGGAAGATGTGAATCCACAAATTGCCAAACAACTAGATTTACTAATTACGACAATGCCATTAGAACATAGTCCGATTCCGACTGTTTTTGTTCAACCACTATTGTCTGATCAAGACATTGAAAATATATCCGTTGCGATAAAAGAGTGTAAGCAAAGTAAACGCGAAGGTCTTATAGCACCATCTGTAGACAACAAACAAGATCCATTAGAAACCTTAGCTCAAATTAACTTAATGATTCAAAAGTTGCGTAAGCAATTTAGTATCACGACACTTGATCATACGTTGTCGTATGAACAAATCATTGATAAAGTTTCTCATCTAAGTGGAGCACACGCCAAACAAGCTAAAGAGATTAAATCAGCATTACTGTTAAGAGAACAACATGGATCAGTGTTTGTTAAAGAGGCGAAGTTATTGTTATTGCATGCAAAGATAGAACATCTCGATCAGCCAATATTAAAACTATACAACAGCAAAGAAGCATTCATACATTTAAGTGATCAACCAACACATCAAATTATGGTCATGATTGCTAGTAAAAAAGGTGATGCTAATGCTGTAAAGATGTTAAGTATGATCAGCTCTAGTCTTATTGAAGAAAACCACTTTGTTCAAACACTATTAGAACAACAAGAAAACGATATTCATCACGCACTTGAAAGCATACTACAGAAATGGTATCGAAATGAAACAATGGCGAGATTGAAAAATTTATAGAAAGAGGAAAAACCATGATATTTAAGAAAAATAAACCAGCAAAAAAAGAGATTTTATTAAAAGAAAACATTTGCATTTCAAAGGATAATTATGATGTTTCCTCAGCCATACACAAAGTAGGAGAAATGCTTGAAAATGGTGGTTATATCCAACATGAATACATCGAAGCGATGAAAAAGAGAAACACATCGTTGTCAGTGTTTTTAGGGAATTACTTAGCTGTTCCTCATGGTGAGTTTGAAGCAAAAAAACATATATTGCATAGTGGTATTAGTGTATTAGCTTTGCCTAATGGAATGGATTGGGATGGAAACAAAGTTCACTTTGTCATAGGATTAGCAGGACAAGGTGAAGAACATATGGAAATACTAAGCAACATAGCTCAATTATTTCAAGAAGAAAAAGACGTGTTAAACCTTATGAGTGCTACAGTAGATCAGATTTATAAGGCATTTACAAGTAGCCAATCATGAAGATTATAACCATTACACTAAATCCATCCATTGATAAAACTTTGTATTTAGACACCCTTGATGTAAATCAACTCAATCGAGTTAAAATGACAGTAGAGCATGTCGCAGGCAAGGGTATTAACGTTAGTAACAACCTTCACATGTGGCATGTTGAATCATTAGCTCTTGGTTTTGTCGGGGGATTACAAGGCAAACAAATCAAGGACTATTTATCTGAAAAGAAGATTCAACATGACTTTGTAGAGGTTAAGGAAAACACACGTGTTAATTTAAAAATTAAAACTAGTGATAACATGTTAACCGAAGTGAATGAACCAGGGCCAACCATAGATAAAGAAGATGTCGATGTTCTATTTGAAAAGCTTAAAAAGCATGTTACATCAGATTGTATAGTCGTTTTATCTGGAAGTGCTCCACCTTCATTAAATCCATCCATTTATAGAGATATTGTTGAATATGCAAAATCAATGAATGCTTATGTAATTTTAGATGCCGATAAGCAGGCATTGCATCAAGGGTTAAGTGCGAACCCAAACATGATTAAGCCTAATGAAAAGGAAGTGCAAGACTTTGTAAACTCATCACAACCACTAACAATGGATCAACTAATTAATCAAGCAAATAAATGGATCGCTGAGGGATTAGAAACAATCGTCATTTCTATGGGTAGTAAGGGAGCATTGTTTGTACGTCAACAACAGGTTATTTATGCAAAAGGTTTATTAGTTAGTGTAGAAAGTCCAATAGGGGCAGGTGATTCGATGGTTGCTGCGATGGTGTATGCAAAATACAAAAACATGAATTTTAAACAAAGTTGTGAGTTTGCAGTGGCTGCTTCTGCCGCAACAGTAGAAACAGTTGGTACTCAACCAGCAACATTAGAAGCTATAAAAAAGAAAATTGACGAAGTTAAACTAGAAGAGGTAAAAGTATGAAAACAAAAGGCGTACGATTGTATGGTGTCGATGATATTCGATATGAAGAATTTGAACTTCCAGAAATAAAAGACGATGAGATCTTAGTTCGTGTGATGTCCGATAGTATTTGCATGTCCACATACAAAACAGTAAAACAAGGAAAAAAGCATAAACGTGTTCCCCAAAATGTGGATACCAATCCAGTAATCATAGGTCATGAAACAGCCGGTGATATTGTTAAGGTTGGAAAAATGCATCAAGATAAGTTTAAGCCTGGTCAACGATTTGCGCTTCAACCAGCACTTAATTACAAAGGGTCATTGGCTTCTCCAGGGTACTCCTATGAGTGGTTTGGTGGTGCAACTCAGTATACCATTATTCCACCGGAAGTGATGGAACTTGGTGCACTCATGGTGTATGAAGGAGATGCTTACTTTGAAGCATCACTTGCAGAACCAATGTCTTGTATTATTGGGGCTTACAAAGCAAATTATCACACATCAAAAAGTGAATACATTCATAAAATGGGTGTTAAAGCCAATGGAAACTGCATGATTATGGGTGGTTGTGGTCCTATGGGACTTGGAGCCATTGATTATGCTTTACAGTTAGATAACCCACCAAAACGTTTGGTAGTCACTGATTTAAGTGAAGAGCGTTTAGAAAGAGCACAACAAGTGTTACCTGTTGATGATGCAAAAAAACGTGGTATCGAATTAATATACATTAATCCAAAGGATTATGATGATCAAAACAAAGCATTAATGGAGTTAACTGACAATCAAGGCTACGATGATATCTTTGTGTATGTTCCAGTAGCATCTCTTATTGAACAAGCAGATTCTTTATTAGCTTTTGATGGTTGCTTAAATTTCTTTGCAGGACCAACTGATAAGACCTTCAGTGCAAAAATAAACATGTACAATGTCCATTACTTAAACACCCACGTTATGGGATGGACTGGCGGTAACAACGATGATTTACTTGAAGCGTTAGATTTATCTGCTAAAAAACGCATTAACCCAAGCTTGATGGTAACCCATGTTGGAGGACTTGATAGTGTTGTGGATACCACAATGAATCTTCCTTTTATATCTGGTGGTAAAAAACTAATATACACCCATGTAGAAATGCCACTAACAGCCATTGAAGACTTTAAAGAGTTAGGTAAAACAGATCCACTATTTAAGAAACTTGATGATGCAGTATCAAAATCACAAGGATGTTGGAATAAAGAAGCAGAGGATGTCTTGTTAAATCATTTCAATGTAGAGATTAAGTAATGAAAAAGCACTTCTTAAAGGAGTGCTTTTAAGTTAACGCATACTCATTATGGCAATAATGTTATACTGTTATTTCGATTTGATTATGTTCATTATCTAATATACAACTCTCATAATAACCATCACCAGTAATACGTGGTCCGCTAATTTTTGTGTATCCATCATTTACAAGACGCGTTGTTAAGGTGTCTACCTTTTCTTTTGAACCAACACTAAATGCTAAATGTGTAAACCCTGTAACATGCAAATCAAGATGCTTATGTGTTAAATTAGGTCGATGCATCAGTTCAAGTGTGGCACCACTAGTAAAGGTTAGAAAATAAGTTTCCAATCCACTCTTGATGTTGTGATATTTTTTGTTTGATGTTGCATTAAAGTAAGTTTCATAAAAGTGTCTGCTTTTTTCTAAATCTTGAACATACATAGCTATATGACTGATTTTCATCGTATCCTCCCCATGACTATTTAAGTATATTTTATCATATAAAAAACCGGAAATTTCCGGTTTATGTTAAATGAGCCACAAGTTCTTTTGCAAACTCTTGTATTTTCTGATAATCATCACCTTCTGGTGTAAATTCAATCTTGACACTTTCTGCACCTTTAATTGCTCCTGCCTCTAATAGTACTTGTGCAAAATCATCAACTGATTTACAGTATGCATCATCATACGACATGTCTCCAGAACCAATTGTTCCAAAGACTTTTCCTGATAAATCAAGACCTTGGAGTTCTTCAAATAAAGGTACGATTTCATCAGGTAGATCACCATAACCATAAGTATAAGTAGCTACGATACAAAGATCAGCGCTTAAAAACTCAGCAGCAGAAGATGTTGTGCATTCACTTACATCTACTTCTACATGTAAGTCTTGTAAATTTTCTTTTAAGATATCGACAATTTCTTGTGTGTTGCCGGTTTGACTAGCATATATAATTTTTGCTTTCATACATACCATCCTTTCATATTAATATTGTAAGTCTCTAAGGTGTGACAATCAAGTTAAGTACAATATATGATACTTTATACAAGAGAATAGTTTTATTTTGTGAGGTTCATCAAAATATTGAGTATTTGACAAGAAAATATCACAAACAACATGACATCTTGTTCACGTTGTAAAATATGTTTAAATAGTCTAAAATAGCGTTGTACGCTTGGAGAAAAATATGATTAAAAACCAAACCATAACGCACGTTCCAACCGCTTGGATTGGACCGATATATTTTGAATCAATGAATTATCTTACCTTTAGTGAACAAGAAATAAGGCTAGATGCCCCTTTAGCAACTTATGAAACAACACTGTTTTATTCAGTCAATCGTGGTGTTAGAGTATTTGAGAAAATGAAAACACTAAAGACGACAGTAATCTCTGATATGATGACACGATCGCTTCTATTTGAAGCAACTTCATCAAAACAAGCAAGGGATGTTGCTAATCAAATTATCGCAAAAAAAGAAGATTATCAAAAAAGAGCAGTGAAGCAAGTTTCTAATTATGCACAGTTGATAAAAATAGATACACACATTGTGGATCAGTTTATTTTCTTACGATTTGCCTATGAAACAAGCAATGCCTCAGGTCATAACATGACTACCTTTGCATCCGATAAAATAGCACAACTTATTTTAGAGGAGTTTGACATGCTTAAGTATGTGTCTGTTTCTGCCAATTATTGTACAGATAAGAAAAACTCTAGTGTTAATGCAATATTAGGTCGCGGCAAGCATGTTGTGGCATCACTTGAAATTTCCAGAGATGTTTGTCAAGAAGTATTGAAAACAACCCCAGAAAAAATTGTGGAACTAAATATTAAAAAGAATTACATTGGCTCTATTATTTCAGGTGGTGTTCAAAGTGCCAATGCTCACTTTGCAAACATGTTGTTGGCCTTTTATATTGCTACTGGTCAAGATGGTGCTAATATCGTCGAAGGTTCTCAAGGTATTACTTACGCAGAAGTTAAAGATGATGCGCTCCATTTTAGTGTGACATTGCCAAATATTATCGTCGGTAGCGTAGGTCATGGTAAGGATAACCTTGATGCACAACATGCACTAGAAAAAATGGGTTGTACATCAGATTATTCAGCCTTAAAGCTCGCACAAATTGCGGCAGCATTAGTATGCGCTGGGGAGTTATCACTTTTAAGTGCGCTAACTAATCAAAATGAATTAACTAATGCCCATCGAGCACTTGAAAGGAAACAATAACCATGAACATAGGAATTGATAAACTAGGATTCTATGCACCAAAAAACACATTGGATTTGCGTGTGTTAGCACAAGCAAGAAACATAGATCCTGATAAATACACACTTGGTTTAGGACAAAAGAAAATGGCACTTCCATCTTTAAGTGAAGATGTTATTACTATGGCAGCTGAAGCTGCATCATCGATTATAAGCAAACAAGACATACAAGATATTGATATGGTGTTGTTTGCGACAGAAACAGCTGTAGACTTTTCAAAAGCTGCAGGAATCTATTTGCATGATTTACTAAATCTTAATCCTCATACAAGAGTTGTTGAATTAAAACAAGCATGTTATGCCGCTACCGCTGCTTTGTTTATGGCGATTGATCATGTAAAAGCACATCCAAATAAAAAAGTTCTTGTCTTAGCTAGTGATGTAGCGTGGTATGGTTTTGAAACAGCAGGTGAAGCTACTCAAGGTGCTGGAGCAATTGCAATGATTGTTTCTAAAGATCCTAAAATTGCCCAAGTTTTTGACGGTACTACGGTTGTAAAAAACAGAAGTGATTTTTATCGTCCATCATACTCAAGTGTCCCGATGGTGGATGGTAAGCTATCGATTGAATCATATAAAAGTATTTTAAAAGAAGCAGACTTAAAAAGAGCTTTTGATTATGTGTGTTTTCACATGCCTTTTGCGAAAATGGCAAACAAAGCAAATGATGCACTAACTTATCCAATATGTGATGAACATGTTAACCATGTAAAAGGATTTGGACAAGACATTGGTAATATATACAATGGATCGTTGTATTTGAGTTTACTGTCTGTTCTTATGCTAAGTGAAAAAGACTTATCGGATGAAACTATTGGTCTATTTTCCTATGGATCTGGAGCCATTGGTGAGTTTTTCACAGCCACAATTGTTCCCTCTTATAAACAAGGGATTAACGAAACATTTATACTTGATGTCATGAACACGCGTCAGTATTTAAGTATGACAGAATATACAGAAACAATGAGTATGGTAGAAAAAAGAGAAACAAGTGATACCTTTACTTTGGATGAGCGTTATATAGAAAAACACCAACAGTTTGTTTTAAGCAAAATTGTAAAAGGACATCGAGAATATAAAAAAGTGAGTAAAGCCTTATAAAGAACTCTTAAAGTAATGAATTAAAAAGTAAAAATACTGTGTTGTATTTTTCAACCATGTAGAGGTTAGCTTATGCAAAAGAAGATTCCTGTCATTATTGATTGTGATCCTGGTATTGATGATAGTTTTGCCTTACTATACGCATTAAACTCAACTAAGTTGGATGTTTTATGTGTTGTTAGTGTTGCAGGAAATGTCAGTCTTCGAATGACTACTTCTAATGCTTGCAACTTATTAGCAAACATTGTTAGTACTGTGCCTGTTTATGCAGGGAGTGAATCCCCGTTAAATGGAAACCCTTTGCAAGCGAAATTCGATCATGGTGTTTGTGGTTTAGGGAAATATGAGTTTAAAGAAAATAAATTAAGTAACTTTGTTGATGGAGATGGTATTGAAAAAGTATCACAAACAATTCAACAAAGTGATCAACCAGTTACGATTTTAGCACTAGGGCCACTAACAAATATTGCAAAACTGATTCAAACATATCCACAAGTCCTCTATAATGTTAAAGAAATTATTATTATGGGAGGTGGAGTGACTAAGGGTAATTATACTAAATATGCTGAGTTTAATATTCTATCTGACCCATTAGCTGCCAATATTGTTTTTCAATCAGGTGTATCATGTAAAATAGTCCCATTAGAAACAACAGAAAGTTGTCGTTTTAACAAAGAATTTTTCATCAAAATTAGTCAATCGTCATCCATCAAAGCACAATTGTTAACTTCTATTATAAATACTAACACGTCAATTTCTTCGATGAGTAAACAAGATGTCTGGTGGATTCACGATATGATTGCAGCGGTCGTGTTAACTAATCCAGAGTTTTTTGAATTTGAACCCATGATCGTGGATGTACAAACAAAAGCATCAGCAACAATTGGTCAAACTGTTTTTAAACAACAATTATCTAGTAATAATAATCCTAACTGTTATTTAGTTACAACCAATAAAGCTGAAATGATAAAAAATCATGCTTGTAATGTTCTGACACAATAGGTGAAGGGGTTTGATGATATTAAGGTTGCAGTATCAACAATACAAAGACAGTAAACATAATAAAAAAATATAAATGTTATAACCAAAAGCCTTGTTGTGGGCTTTTTTTGAAAGCGCAATCAAGCATTTGTTTGTGAAAATAAGATGAAAAGAGTAAAGAAAAGGTATTTTTATTCATATGCTTTGAAGTTCAAAATAACAACGTATAAGTGGTTATTTCATCATTAGTTGCTCTTTTGAGGTTAAATTAGTCTTGTTTTTGCTCTTTACAACTCAAAATATTCATTCTATACTTGTAAAAGCTTTGAAATTCAAAGTAATACTCAAAGGAGGTTCATTATGTTTGAACAAGTAAAACAAGTATTGGTGGATGCTATTCATGTGGATGAAGCATCGGTTACATTAGAAGCAAATTTAAAAGATGATTTAGATATTGACTCATTAGCAGCTGTAGAATTAGCACTTGAGCTTGAAAGTGAGTTTGATGTACGTATCGAAGATGAAGAACTAGCAAAACTTGAAACAGTGAATGATGTTGTGGAAATCTTAAATCAAAAATTAAATAACTAAGGGGAAATCCTTAGTCTTTTTTTAGGGAGAAATTATGGTCATTAAAAAAATAAAACAAATTATAAGCATGTTTGAAAATAGTAAGCTAAGTGAAATGGAAGTGGAGTTTGAAGATATTAAACTATCTTTAAAAAAGCCACAAGTTTCTTCAAATGTTAACATTCAAACAATACCAAACAATCTACCTACTGAAGATAAGAATATTCATTATGAAGAAAAAGAAAAAGGTGAGTGGATTACTTCACCACTAGTTGGTACATTTTATCGTGCTGCTTCTCCTACAAGCGATCCATTTGTGGCAGTAAATCAAGAGGTTGTTGTTGGTGATGTGATATGTGTTATTGAAGCAATGAAAGTCATGAACGAAATTAAAAGTACGGTAAGTGGTGTTGTAAAGGAAATTGCAGTTGACAACGAACAACTGGTTGAATTTGATCAACAGCTTATTAGGATTGAAAAACATGATTAAAAAAGTACTTATTGCTAATCGTGGAGAGATTGCTGTTCGTATACTTCGAACATGCAAAGAAATGAACATTGAAACAGTGGCTATATATTCAACTGCCGATCGTATGTCGCTTCATGTTCAATTGGCTGATCAATCCGTTTGTGTTGGACCGCCTTCTTCGATAGATAGTTACTTAAACATGAACAACATTATCGAAGCAGCCTTGTCTACTGGTTGTGATGCTATACATCCAGGATTTGGATTTTTAAGTGAAAATGCTGCTTTTGCATCGCTTGTTGTTGAGTGTGGATTGATTTTTATAGGTCCTAAAGCAGATATCATTGAAAAAATGGGGAACAAGATTAAAGCGAAAGAAATGATGAGGGAGGCAAATGTACCCATTATTCCTGGATCATTGGGAGTAGTTAAAACGCAACAAGAAGCAATGAGCATCGCAAAAGAGATTGGATTTCCTCTTATTATAAAAGCAAGTGCTGGTGGTGGTGGTAGGGGAATGCGAGTTGCTAAGAGCATCGATGAAGTTGTCCCGGCCTATATCAGTGCAAAAACAGAAGCTAAAGCAGCATTTGGTAATGATGATGTGTACATAGAAAAAATGTTTGAAAACACCAAACATATTGAAGTACAAATTATGGCAGATCAACATGGCAATGTTCTTCATTTATACGAGCGCGATTGTTCTTTCCAACGGCGTCATCAAAAAATGATTGAAGAAACACCATGCCATACACTTAGTAACAGTATTCGAGATAACATTGTACAAGATGCCGTTTTAGCAGCTACTTATGTTGGTTATGATAATGTTGGCACTATTGAGTTTCTACTTGATCAGCAAGACAATCATTATTTTATGGAGATGAACACTCGCATTCAAGTAGAACATCCTGTTAGTGAAATGATTAGTGGGATTGATTTGATTAAATGTCAAATTATTGCGGCTAGTAAGCGTCCACTACCATTCAAACAAGACGATATCATTATATCTGGACACGCTATTGAATGTCGGATTAATGCAGAAGATATTAAAAATAATTTTTCGCCATCACCAGGTAAAGTAGAGTTTGTTCACTTTCCTGCAGGAAGAAATGTTCGGATTGAAAGTGCAGTTTATAATGGAGCGATGATTTCTCCATATTATGATTCAATGATTGTAAAAGTTATCGTTGTTGCAAAAACACGTTTAGAAGCAATAAAAAAAATGAGACGTGCCTTAGAAGAAATGATAGTGGATGGTATAAAAACTAATGTTGAGTTTCATTATTTTGTCTTGCATCATAAGGAATTTATTGATGGCCATTATACTACTCAATTTGCGGATCAGTTTATAAAGGAGTTGTTATCTCAAAATGAATATATTCAGTAAACGAAAAGAACAACTAGATCGTTTTAAGGCATACTTACACAAAGACCAAGATAACCAGAGTATTAAAAGAAGTGTTCCAGAGATTATTGAAGTATGCCCATCATGTCATGGTGCGACTACAAAAGATACCTTAGAAAAAAACATGTATGTTTGTAACACATGTCAACATCATTTTACCCTTAGTGCAGATCAAAGAATAGCTTACCTGCTAGATAAAAACAGTTTTAAGGAAATAGATGCTCATGCTAAAAGTGCTAACAAAGATAACTTTACCATGTATCAAAGTAAACTTGATCAAGCCATAAGTAAAACAGGGCATAATGAAGCTTTTGTTGGGGGTATTGGTAAAATTAATAAACATCGTGTTTGCTTTGGTGTACTTGATAGTAACTTCATTATGGGGAGTATGGGTTATGTGGTGGGTGATAAGATTACACGATTAATTGAAACTGCCACAAAAAGAAAATGTCCACTTATACTAGTCATTGCTTCAGGTGGTGCTCGTATGCAAGAAGGGATATTATCATTAATGCAAATGGTGAAAACTTCTGCAGCTTTAGCACAATTTGATAAAGTAGGGGGATTGTATATAAGCATACTGACAAAACCAACTACAGGTGGTGTTAGTGCTAGTTTTGCAATGTTAGGAGATATTATCTTAGCAGAACCGAAAGCTATGATAGGATTTGCTGGTAAACGTGTTATTGAAAAGACAATCAATGAAACATTACCAGAGGAGTTTCAAAAAGCTGAGTTTGTATTAGAAAAAGGATTTTTAGATAAAATTGTAACCCGTCAAGAATTAAGAAAAACACTAAGTGATTTGTTAGATCTGCATCAGCATAGGAGACGATAAGATGAGCATAGAAAACCAAAAAAACAAAACCGTATGGGAAAAAGTAGTAATTGCTCGCGATGTTCATCGTCCTAAAGCAACTGATTACATCCCTTTGTTGTTTGAGAATTTTATCGAATTTCATGGTGATCGATGCTTTAAGGATGATCGTGCACTAATTGGTGGTGTAGCTTATTTTAATTCCATACCCATTACCATACTTGCACAAAATAAAGGAAAAACATTAGAAGAAAATTTAGTGTGTAATTTTGGGATGATGCATCCTGAAGGGTATAAAAAAGCAATGCGCTTAGCTAAGCAAGCAGAAAAGTTTAATCGGCCAATTATCACACTTATTGATACACCAGGAGCTTATCCTGGTAAAGGTGCTGAGGAACGTGGACAAGCTTCAGCCATTGCGCAATGCCTTGCTTTATTTTCGACCTTAACCGTTCCTGTTATTGCGATTGTGTTATCAGAAGGTGGTAGTGGTGGAGCACTTGCACTAAGTGTTGCTAATAAGGTTATTATGTTGGAAAATGCCGTGTACTCCATTTTATCCCCCGAAGGGTTTGCTTCGATTTTGTATAAAGATGAAACAAAAGCAAAAGAAGCAGCGGAGATCATGAAAATGACTGCCGCTGACTTATACGATGTTGGTTTTGTGGATTCAATCATTAAGGAACCAAAAAACGGAGCACAAGAAAACATTGTTCAAGTTGTTAATGCGTTAATTGAGCAAGTTTCTTTGGATTTACAAGAGTGTTTAAAAATGAAAGATGAAGCACTTGTTCGCTCTAGAAATGAGAAGTTTAGAAACATAGGGGTGATAGATTGAATACTATAAAAATAGAAGGTGTTGGCTATGCTCTTGGAGATTTGAGTGTCGATAACAAAATGTTTGAAAGCATATTGGATACTAATGATGAGTGGATAACTTCTCGAACTGGCATTTCTAAAAGAACCATTAGTACTAAAAAAAACACATCAGACTTAGCGGTTGAGGCTGCTTTAATGGCACTTAATGATGCACAGTGTTTTTCAAAGGATATTGATGCTATTATTGTTGCAACGATGACACCAGATTTTATCACACCAGCCACAGCACCACTTGTCCAAGAGAAGCTAAACATGAATGATCAACGTTGCGTTGCTTTTGATGTAAATGGTGCTTGTAGTGGGTTTGTGTATGCACTTCAAATTGCCGCAAGCATGATTAAAGCAAAACAAAGTAATCGTGTGCTTGTGATTGGTGCAGAAACATTTTCTAAAATAATGGATTACAACGATCGTTCAACGTCAGTATTGTTTGGTGATGGTGCTGGTGCGGTAGTTGTATCAAAAGGTGATGAAGAAAACACAATGCATTTTTATACTCAAAGCAAAGGTGACACTGATCAACAACTTTTTGTAAAAGGATTGGATCTACGAGATGGATTAAAAAACAAAAATCAACAAGTTGGTTATTTGCAGATGAAAGGGTTGGATGTGTTTCGTTTTGCTAGTTTTGCGATTGTGGATGCAATTGATGAAATTGTAAATAAAGCAAACATAAAACATACAGACATTGATTTAATCATTCCACATCAAGCGAACATTCGAATTATTCAACATGCGAGTAAACAATTAAACATACCAATGAATGTGTTTTATACAAATTTAGATGAAGTTGGTAATACATCTGCAGCTAGCATTCCATTAGCATTAGCACAAGCGAAAGAAAAAGGTTTATTAAAAGATAAAAAACATATCGTACTTGTTGGTTTTGGTGCTGGATTAACATGGGGTGCAGTTCATGTTGGATTATAAGGAGGAAAGTGTATGTTATTACATGAAATATTAAATATAAAATATCCAATTATTCAAGGGGCTATGGCTCATATTGCCACAGCACAGTTTGCAGCTAGTGTTTCAAACTGTGGTGCCCTTGGCATTATTGGTACTGGTGCTATGACTGCACCGATGGCAGAAGATGCTATTATACAGTGTAAAACCCTAACAAATAAACCGTTTGGTGTAAACTTAATGCTTATGAATCCAAATAGTGCAGAAATTGTGGATGTTATTATTAAACATCAAGTAGCTGTTGTAACAACAGGTGCTGGTAATCCTGGTCCATACATTCAAAAACTTAAGCAAGCGAACATTAAAGTCATTCCTATTGTGCCAACGGTTGCTCTTGCAAAACGAGTGGAGTCTGCTGGTGCAGACATGGTTATCATTGAAGGTACAGAAGCTGGTGGTCATGTAGGAGAGCTTACAACCATGACGTTGCTTCCTCAAGTGGTGGATGCGGTTAATATTCCTGTAATTGCAGCAGGTGGTATTGGTGATGGTCGTGGTGTAAATGCTGTGTTTTCATTAGGTGCTTGTGGATTTCAACTAGGTACTATTTTATTAGCATCGGATGAGTGTCCAGTGCATGAAAACTACAAACAAGCTGTCATAAAAGCCAAAGATAGTGATACAGTGGTGACTGGTCGTAGTGTGTCTGCGCCTGTTCGTATTATGAAAAATGCGATGAGTCAAAAATACATTCAACTTGAAAAACAAGGAGCAACACGTGATGAGTTAGAACATTTAACATTAGGTTCATTATCAAAGGCGGTACATGCTGGTGATGTTTACAATGGAAGTATGATGATGGGACAAATTGCTGGGTTAGTTAAAGAGATTAAACCTTTACAGCAAATATTTGATGATTTAATGAACGATAGTATCCAGCAACTTGAAGGTTTAAAAGCGCTCCATCAGAGATTACATTCTCATGTTTAATGTACAATTAAACACTCACATTTTGAAACATCCTATCATTCAAGGTGGAATGGGAGTGGGTGTTTCGATGTCAAAATTAGCTACTGCAGCTATCAATCATGGCTGTATGGGTGTAATTTCTGCAGCGCAACCAGGATATAAAGAAGATGATTTTTACACAAACAATTTCCAAGCAAACATAAGAGCATTAAAACAAGAGATAGACATAACTCGACATAACACACAACATCAAGGAGTTTTGGCAGTCAACGTCATGGTAGCTTCAAAACGATACAATGACTATATTAAGGAAATATCTACCATGGACATTGATGCCATTATCTCTGGAGCAGGGTTACCGTTAAACTTACCAGAACTAGTACAAAACAAAGAACTTCTACTTGGTGTTATTGTTTCTAGTGGTAAGGCAGCTCAGTTGATTTGTAAAGTTTGGGATACTCGTTATAATAGAATTCCTGATTTTATTGTTATTGAAGGAGATAAAGCTGGTGGACATCTTGGGTTTAAAATTGAAGAACTGCGTGCAAACTCTACTCGAACATTGGATGAAATACTAGAAGATGTATTGCAAGTTACATTGCCTTATAAAGAAAAATACAACAAAGCCATTCCCCTTTTTGTGGCTGGTGGCATTGTCAGTGGATATGAAATTGCGCATTATATAAAAAAAGGTGCAAGTGGTGTTCAAATGGGTACAGCTTTTTTAGCAACAAAAGAGTGCGATGCACCGTTAAACTTTAAACAAGCAGTGATTGATGCGACAATCGATGATATAGGATTTACAAAAAGTCCATCAAAATTACATGGTCGTGCTTTAAAGACACCATTTATGATGATGGTGAACCAACGTCATGAAAACATTCAAGTTAAACGATGTGTCGCATGTCTTTCTATGTGTAATCCTTCAGATACTCCCTATTGCATTAGTCAAGCACTAATTGACTCTATTAATGGTAATTTGGATGAGGGAATTGTTTTTGTTGGTGAAAGTGCAGCACGGATTAATGCCATCGTTTCGGTTTCTGATCTTGTTGAAAGACTAATGAAGGAGTGTATATCGGTGTATGAAACATAATAAAGTTGCGTTTGTTTTTGCAGGACAAGGAGCACAAAAAGTAGGTATGGGTGCAGACTTCTATGCTTTATTTCCTGAAGCAAAACTAGTGTTTGATCAAGTCGATTCTACCATTAAAACAGCATGTTTTAATGGACCACAAGAAGTTTTAAACAACACCCTTATAACACAACAAGCTCTTCTTGTGTATGGTGTTGCGGTTGCTAAGGTATTGGAAAGTTTTAATATCAAAGCAGACATATGTGCAGGGTTAAGTTTGGGTGAATATAGTGCACTAACTTATGCAAAATCACTAAAGGTTAAAGATGCTTTACAAGTTGTAAAAAGACGTTCAGAAATTATGAGTCAAGCACTTTATGATAAAGACACAACGATGATGGCAGTGTTAAATGTTTCTATTAGTGATATCAAGAAAGTAATTGATCAAGCATCACGCTTTGGTATATGCGAAATAGCAAATTTCAACAGTCCAACACAAACCGTATTAACTGGAAATAAACAAGCACTATCATATGCAAAAGAAAAATTGCAGTACTATCCAAAAGCAAGAGTAATCCCTTTAAGTGTAACGGGAGCTTTTCATAGCAATTATTTAAAAGATGCATCAGATGATTTTTTTGATGTTTTAAAGACAGTAGAAATATCAAAACCAAGCATTGATGTTGTGTTTAACACAACAGCAACCATAGAGTATGAAAATATAAATGAGCTACTAAAAAGACAACTATATAGTAGTGTGCATTGGTTAAAGTCGATTGAAACCATGATTCATCATGGCGTTGACACATTTATTGAGATTAGTCCAAAACCAATCATCAAAGGATTTATCCGACAAATTGATCCTGATCTTTGGTGTGAGTGTGTGAGTGATGAGAGCAGTTTACATAACGTATTGGAGGCATTATGTTAGAAAGAACAGTATTAATTACAGGTGGGGCAAAAGGTATTGGTAAAGCAATTGCCTTAGCGTTTGCTAAAGAAAAATACAATGTGGTGTTTACCTATCTTGGATCTAAACAAAAAGCAGAAGAAACTAAAAGAGAGTGTGAAAAGCTAACAAACAGAGTCATGATTAAACAGTGTGATATTACAAACATAGATGATGTTAGTCAACTTATTACTGAAGTAATTGATGCTTTTTCAAATATTGATGTGTTGGTTAATAATGCAGGTATAACAAAGGATAACCTACTATTACGCATGCAACAAGAGGAGTTTGATGATGTAATAAACACCAATTTAAAGGGAACATTTAATGTGATTAAACAAGTTTCTAAAGGCATGTTTAAATTAAAAAAAGGTAAAATTATAAATATTTCATCAGTGGTTGCTATAACAGGTAATGTAGGACAAGCTAATTACGCTGCTTCTAAGGCGGGTATGATTGGACTAAGTAAAACAATTGCAAAAGAACTAGCAAACAGAAACATTACATGTAATGTGGTTGCTCCTGGCTTTATACAAACAACGATGACAGATTCCTTATCTGATTCAATAAAAGATTCCATTATTCGTAATATTCCTTTAAAACGGTTTGGTAATGGCGATGATGTAGCTCAGATGGTGTTGTTTTTAGCTAGTAATAAAGCTGATTATATTACAGGGCAAACTTTTGTTGTGGATGGTGGATTAAGTATAAGTGGAGGTATCTAGATGAGACGAGTAGTAATAACAGGAATGGGTGCAGTCACACCACTTGGTAAAGATGTTGCATCAACCTTTGAGGCAATGATTCAAAATGAATGTGCTATTGATAAAATCACTCATTTTGATGTTAGTGAGTATAAAGTTTCTTTAGCTGCCCAAGTGAGAGATTTTGATATGAGTGATTATTTAAGTGCTCGTGATAAAAAATTTAATGATCGCTTTACTCAGTTTGCACGAATTGCATCTTATCAAGCGATGAAGCAAGCAAACATACATGTCGATACTATAAACAATCAACGTATGGGAGTAATCATTGGTTCAGGTATTGGTGGAGTAGGCTCTATTGAACAAGCTAAGGAAAACTTAATGAATCGTGGACCGACAAGAATTTCACCGTACTTTATTCCGATGGCCCTTATTAACTTAGCTGCTGGACAAGTTGCTATTGATCATCAAGCCAAAGGGATATGTTCAAGTGTTGTCACGGCTTGTGCAGCTGGTGCAAATGCTATTGGAGAAGCCTATTTGAAAATAAAGCATAATGAACAAGACATTATGATTTGTGGTGGTAGTGAAGCAGCAATCACTCCATTAGCTATAGGTGGATTTATGGTTATGCGAGCATTAAGTGAATCAAATGATCCAAATAAAGCATCAACACCGTTTGATAAAAATCGATCAGGGTTTGTTATGGGTGAAGGAGCAGGTGTTTTAGTGTTGGAAGACTTAGAACATGCTCAACAGCGAAATGCAACTATTTTAGGTGAGATCATTGGTTATGGTTACTCATGTGATGCACATCATATAACAGCGCCACATGAAAGTGGAGAAGGTGCTGCACAAGCGATGATGCATGCTATGCAGGATGCCAACATAAGTTTAGATAGTATTGACTATATTAATGCGCATGGAACTAGTACACCATTAAATGACAAAACAGAAATTAAAGCAATCAAACACGCATTAAAAGAACATGCATATAAGCCAATTATTTCTTCTACAAAATCTCATATTGGTCATTTGTTAGGAGCTAGTGGGGCGGTTGAATCCATTGTTTGTTTACAAGCTCTACTTCAAGGAGAAATACCAGCCACCATTCATGTTCAACAATTAGACGAAAAATGTGATTTAAATATCCTTGTTAATCAGTCAGTAAAAAAGAATATAAAAATTGCAATGACAAACTCCTTAGGTTTTGGAGGTCATAATGCATCACTACTATTTAGAAAGTGGGAATAGTATGAAACTAACATCAAATGACATACAAAAAATACTACCTCATCGTTATCCTTTTTTAATGGTGGATACCATTGAAGAGATTGTGGATGAACATAGTATTGTTGGAAAAAAGAACATATCTGTTAATGAAGCTGTTTTTGCAGGACACTTTCCAAATCAGCATGTCTTTCCAGGGGTGTTGCTTATTGAAGCGTTAGCAGATACTGGAGCAGTGTTGCTTTTAAGTAAAGAAGAGTTTAAAGGGAAATATGTTTATTTAGCTGGAGTTAATCATATGCGGTTTAAAAAAATGGTTGTGCCAGGTGATAGTGTTTATTTACACTGTACATTAAAAACAATGAGAAGAAACTTAGGTGTTGCTAGTGTGTATGCAACAGTAAATGATCAGATCGTGTGCAAGGGTGAAATTATGTTTGCTATTAACGAAAGCAAGTGATGATGAGAAAGATTGTTCTTATTCTACTTTTACCGATTGTACATTTGTCTGCTATGTATAATAAACACAAGCCGTTAGAAGAACGATATCGACAATGTCAACGTTGGTGTAAAATAGCACTGTCTATTTTAGGATTAGAGTTAATAGTATATAATAAACAGTATAGTAACATCAAAGGTGCTTATTTAGTGAGTAATCATCAAGGGACTATTGATCCACTGTTAATTGTAGCAAGCTCTCAACAAGCTCTTACGTTTGTATCAAAAGCATCCAATAGAAACATACTTGGTATTGGTAAATGGGGGGAGTTACTAGATTTGATATACTTTGATCGCAACAGTAAACAAGGTAATATTTATATGTTGCGTCAAACCATACGATTTCTAACTGAAAAAAGAAATGTGCTAATTTTTCCTGAAGGTACTCGATCAAAGTCTGATCACATGAATGCTTTTAAAGGAGCTTCATTTAAACCAGCATACATAGCTAAATGCGATATTGTACCAATTACACTTAATCAATCGTATGCGCTCGATAGCAAATTAAAAGTTAAGCAATTATCGATTACTTATCATAAGCCTATCCCTTATGAAAAATACAAAGATTTAGATATGGATACATTGGCGAATGTTGTTTATGATCACATTTCATCAGCGATACAACCAATTTCTTAAAGAGGTGATTTTATGCTTGGTATTGATATTGTAGAAATTAATAGAATTGCATCGTTGCATCACAAGGAGAAGTTTATACAGCGAATATTGAGTGCTAAAGAGCAAGTTGAGTATCGTCAACTAAGTAGTGAGCAACGAAAGAATCAATGGCTTGCTGGACGTTTTGCGGCTAAAGAAGCCATTATCAAAGCAATGGATCAACAGCTTTTTATGCGTGATATTGAATTAGTAAAGCAAAACAACAAGTTATTTTTTATAGTGGATAATAATAAAGTAGTTTTGTCAATTGCTCATGAGAAACACTACGCCATTGCTAGTGCACTAGTTGTATGATTAAACCATTGCACAAAGATGATTTATATAAGCAATGCAACCAAAAGATAAGTCAACTTATGTTTTTTGATGTGGTAGAGTCAACCAATGATGTTGCGAAGCATCTACATAAAGTAATGGATAAAACATTAATCATTGCAAGACATCAAACAAAAGGACGAGGGACTCAACAGCGAGTTTTTTATAGTGCAAAAGATAAAGGGATTTATGCTTCTTACATACGAAAAATAGACAACCTGTCATTTAATGTGTCTTTTTTACCAATGGTGATGGCATGTGCTGTAGTTAAGTTATGTTTGACTTACAACATTACACCATCGATAAAATGGGTGAATGATATTACTATCAAAAACAAAAAATGTGCTGGCATACTTTGTGAGACTTTTTTAGATAATCATTATGTTGTGATTGGTGTTGGAATCAATGTTGTTAAGCAACTTTTTAGTGAAGATATCATGGATATTGCGACATCATTGAAAGAACATGGTAAAGACATTCACGATTTAAATATCATGGTAGGGCAATTGATTAACTACTTTAATGAACTATGTTTACTTAGTACTCAGCAAATAATAACCATGTACAAAACATATTGTCTTAACATAGAAAAGAATCATCTTATAAAAATAAACAACACATCAATACTTGCCAAAGCAAAGGATATAGATGAAAAGGGAAGATTAGTATTAACTGATCAAAACAGCACCTATCAATTAGTATCCACAACTCAAATTCTCAACATTTACTAAAAGCATACTTAGAAGCTTGTTTTCTTATGTGTGATATGATGAGAAAAAGGATGTTGAAGGAGTAGGTTATGAGCAAGAAAAGACGGTTGTTAAAAAATACATTGATTGTAGTTCTACTTGCGTTTGTTGTTTTTGTTGGTGGTTTTTTGGTGTATGTTAATGACTATTACAAAGCCAATGAGCAAGCTTTGAATGTTTTAGTAGAATACTCTGATCAAATAGAAACGTACCAACGATTAACAACAATTTATCCTTTAGCAGAGAAAGATAATGAAATTGGTATTATCCTTTATCCAGGGGGAAAGGTTGAGTCGGTGGCCTATCTTTCTTTATTAGCGCAGTTAAGTGATCAAGGATTTACATCAGTGTTGGTTGACATGCCCTTTAACTTGGCTGTGTTTAATATTAACGGTGCTAGCAAGGTTATGGAAAAACACACAACCATCGATCGTTGGTATCTTATGGGTCATTCATTAGGTGGTGCGATGGCTAGTAGCTATGTTAATAACAACACGGATAAAATTGAAGGGCTTATCTTATTAGCAGCCTATCCTATTAATGATGCAAATGTAAAAACAATACAAATTGTTGGAGATAAAGATTTGATTTTAGATTCAAGTCGTTTAAGTGATGAAGTTTCAACCCATATTATCGAAGGTGGAAATCATGCCTATTTTGGTGATTATGGTGAGCAAGATAATGATGGTATTGCAACACTTACTCCTTTGGAGCAACAACAAAAAACTGTTGATATCATTGTAGACTTTGTTCTTACTCAACCATAATTTTGTCAGATGTCATATGGCTTAATATAAAGGTTGGTTTTTGTGTGTTTGTTTACTATAATAATATAAGTAAGCACAAACTGGTGGTAAGAATATGAAGAAAGCTTTTGAATTGTTGTTTCATCGAGTAACAATGTTGAGTTTTTTAATTTTGATACAACTGTATTTGTTGTTTTCTTTTTTGGTTGAATTTAATCGTTTCTTTTCAACTTTCGCCTTGTTTAGTAGTTTAATTAGCTTTGTCGTCGCATTAATTATCATCAATAGCAACAACAATCAAGCCTCTAAAATATCATGGCTGGTTGTCATGCTTGTGTTGCCGCTTGTTGGTGGTTTTTTATACTTACTTTATGGGAAAACACATTTAAGTAAATCCCAACAACAACGAATTAAACAACTACAACAAGTATACAAAGATCATCTTAATGTAGAGCCATTAGTTAATCAAACATTTATAGAAGAATATCCTCATTGGCAAGCGATGACGTCCTATTTAGAAAATCAAGCAAATGCATCCCTACACTATTTAGATGATGCGACATACTATTCTAGTGGAGAAGATTTCTTTGAAGACTTACTTGTGGAAATAAAAAAAGCTCAATCCTTTATTTTCATGCAATATTTTATTCTTGCAAAAGGTGAGATGTGGAATGAAATTTTAGAAGTGTTAAAACAAAAAGCACGTGAAGGTGTTGTTGTGCGTGTGTTGTATGATGATGTGGGAAGTATATTTAGATTGCCAGCGAATTATCATAAAAAACTAAGAAGGTTTAATATAGAATGTCATGTATTTAATCCATTAACTCCAATAGCTTCTATCCAACATAACCATCGTGATCATCGTAAGTTAACAGTCATCGATGGAAAAATTGGATTTGTTGGTGGAATAAACATTGGTGATGAGTATATTAATCGTGTAAACAAATATGGTCATTGGAAAGATACTGCCGCAAAAATAGCTGGTTATAGTGTAGATTCACTAACGAAGATATTTTTAACAACATGGCAATATGTGACTAAAAATACACAAGAGGATACTAAACATTTCTTTAATCATGCAATAGCCCAACAAAACAAAGGGTATGTACAAGCTTTTAGTGACTCACCGCTTGATGATGAAGCAGTTGGTGAAAATTTGTTTTTATCGACGCTACTTCAGGCTAGAAAATATGTGTATATGATGACACCATATTTAATTATTTCCCAAGAAATGATTAGTGCTTGTTGTATTGCGGCAAAAAGTGGTGTGGATGTACGAATATACATGCCTGGTATCCCAGATAAAAAGACTGTGTTTATGGTTAGTCAGTCTAACTATAAACCGCTTTTAGAAGCTGGCGTTAAAATATTTGAATATAATCCAGGATTTTTGCATGCAAAGTCTATGGTTGCGGATGATGAAATTGCACTGCTTGGAACCATTAACTTAGATTATCGTAGTTTGTATTTGCACTTTGAAAATGCTGCACTCTTTATTGGTCATCCAATAGTAAAGGACATTAAAAAAGATACACTGTATGTAGAAAGTCAATCAAAACAAGTAGACATGCAGTTTATTCAAAAAGCATCACTGACAACAAAACTAGCACAAGTGTTGTTAAAGATTGTAACTCCATTGTTGTAATTTGTTAGTAACGATTAAAATACAACAGTTTAAAAATGTATGAAATTATTTCAGTAGTATGTTTTTTCACCCTACAAACTTGCATTTTAGTTTGTGATGGTTATAATGGAATTGACACAATTACATGTTTTTTGTCGTTAAGGTGAAGCCATGATTAACAACAATAATCAACACATCATAAAAAAACTAAATCAACAACGCCAACAAGATGGTCATCTTATAGGCGTTGCAGTTGGTGCTGGAATTTCCGCAAAATACGCTACTTTAGGTGGTGCTGACTTTATATTAGCTTTAAACTCAGGGAAATTTAGACAAATGGGGTTAGGGTCGATTGCTGGATTATTGCCTTTTGCTAACTCAAATAAAATGGTGATGGAATTTGGTTCTAGAGAGATTATACCGATTGTTTCTGATATTCCAGTTATCTTTGGTTTGTGTGCAACTGATCCAACGATTTATTTACCAGAGTACTTGGATAAAATTAAAGCTGCAGGGTTTCATGGAGTAAACAATTATCCTTCTGTTGGATTATTTGAAGGACATTTTAGAGAAGCACTAGAAGAAGAAGGATTTGGGTATTCTAAGGAAGTTGAGGCCATTGCATTAGCCCACCAAAAAAACATGTTTACGGTAGCCTTTGTCTTTGATGTAGATCAAGCAAAAGAGATGGCTAGAGCTGGTGCGGATATGATATGCTCTCACTTAGGATTTACCAAGGGAGGGTATTTAAGTGGTCGATCAAAACTTTCGGTGCATGAAGCAGTGTTAGTTACTCAATCGATATTCAATGCTGCGAAAGAGATTTCACCAAACATAATCAAAATGATTTATGGAGGGCCTGTTTTTGAAACAACCGATCTTCAATACATGTATGATCATACATTAGCAGATGGATACATTGGAGGTTCTTCTTTTGAGAGAATTCCTTCAGAAAAAGCCATATTAGACATTACGAAAAAATTCAAAGGTACAGGAGCGATTCAACCAAAAGAATCAGTAAAAAAGCAAATGTTTGAAAAAGAAGATTATGTGCTATTAATAAAGGAACATATTCATAAATATTACGATCAAAAACTATCTTTTTCTGAGTTAGCTGAGCAATTGCATGTTTCTAGATCGTATTTAAGCGCATTATTTAATGAAGCCATGGGAATGAGCTTTCCAGATTATTTAATGAAATATCGAATAAGCATAGCAATAAAACTTATGAACAACAAAAAGACATCCTTTAAGCAGGTTGCACAGTTAGTAGGATATCCAGATTATGCGTATTTTAGTAAGATTTTTAAAAAATACACCGGATTTTCACCAAAAGAATACGCTTACATAGACAAAAAACCAACAAGTGATGACGATAATCCATTTTAAAAACGAAAGATAAACAGTACTATTAGGATAACAACGTACTGTTTTTTTATAACAGTAGAAAAAGGAGGATTAGATTTTGAAAAAAACTATTGCACTAATAGGGACGTTTGATTCAAAAGGAAAAGAATTCGACTATGTCAAAAACATTTTAGAATCAGTGGGAGTTAATACACTTATGATTCATACTGGTGTTTTTGAGCCAACCATTGATGTTGATATCAACAACGATGAAGTGTTTAAAGCAGCAAATGCAGATAAAGAGTCAATTGTTGCAAAGCGTGATCGTGCTGAAGCAACAGCTGCACTAGCAAAAGGTGTAGAAGTGTTAATACCAAAACTTTATGAAGAAGGACGCTTTGATGGTGTTTTATCATTTGGAGGTACTGGAGGTACATCCATCGCAACACCTGGTATGCGTGCACTTCCAGTAGGAGTACCAAAGTTGATGGTTTCAACTGTAGCATCTGGTAATGTGTCACAATATGTTGGAACATCCGATATACTTATGATGCCTTCAATAGTAGATGTATCAGGACTAAATTCCATTTCCACACGTATTTTTACAAATGCAGCCTTTGCGATTGCGGGAATGGTTAACTATGAGTTTAAGTCTGATCTAGTTAAAAAGCCGTTAATCGGGGCAACAATGTTTGGAGTAACAACGCCACACATTGAAAAAGCAAAAGCATACCTAGAAGATCAAGGCTATGAAGTGCTAGTTTTCCATGCTACAGGAACAGGTGGAAAAACATTAGAAGCTTTAGTTGATTCAGGATACTTTGAAGGAGTACTTGATATCACCACAACAGAATGGTGTGATGAACTAGTAGGTGGAGTATTAGCTGCTGGACCAAACAGACTTGAAGCTGCAGGAAAAAATGCAATACCTCAAGTAGTATCTGTGGGAGCATTAGATATGGTAAACTTTGGGCCATATGATTCCATACCAAAACAGTTTGAAGGACGCAACTTTTACAAACATAATCCAACGGTAACTTTAATGCGTACAACTGTAGAGGAAAACAAACAACTTGGTGAAATACTTGCGCAGAAACTAAATGCAGCAAAAGGGAAAACGGCGCTATTCTTACCATTAAAAGGTGTTTCGATGATTGATGTTGAGGGACAACCATTTTATGGAAAAGAAGAAGACGAGATGTTGTTTAACACTATTCGTGAGTTGATTGATCCAAATGTCGTTGAGTTAATTGAGTTAGATCTAGATATTAACCATGATGATTTTGCATTAGCTACAGCGAAAAAATTGGTTGAATATTTAAAAGGAGCGTAACATGGCAAAAACAAGAAGCGAGATAATAAGCAAATTAAAAAATGAAGTAAAAAATGGCAACATCATTGTCGGTGCTGGTGCAGGAACAGGAATTTCTGCAAAAAGTGGCGAAGCTGGTGGTGTGGATTTAATTATCATTTACAACTCTGGACGCTATCGAATGGCTGGAAGAGGTTCTTTAGCTGGACTATTACCTTATGGTGATGCTAATGGCATCGTTGTTGAAATGGGTAGTGAAGTCTTGCCAGTTGTTAAAGAAGTACCTGTTTTAGCTGGTGTTTGTGGGACTGATCCATTTAGAATGATGGATGTGTTTTTAAAACAGCTAAAAGAACAAGGATTTTCAGGAGTGCAAAACTTTCCTACAGTTGGATTAATTGATGGAGTATTCCGCACCAACCTTGAGGAAACAGGTATGGGGTATGATTTAGAAGTTGAAATGATTCGTAAAGCACATGAACTTGATTTACTAACAACACCATATGTGTTTGATGTTGAGCAAGCAAGAAAGATGGCAAAAGCAGGAGCTGATGTGTTGGTTGCTCATATGGGACTTACAACAAAAGGGACCATTGGTGCAAAAACAGCATTAACATTAGATGATAGTGTTAAGAAAGTACAAGAAATTGCAGATGCAGGAAAAGAAGTAAACCCAGATATTATGATTTTATGTCATGGTGGACCAATTGCAGAACCAGAAGATGCTCAGTATATCATTGATCACACTCATGGTGTTGATGGGTTTTTCGGTGCTAGTAGTATCGAACGTTTTGCGACTGAAACAGGGATAAAAGTACAAGCAGAGAAGTTCAAAAACATTAAGTTTAAATAGGGAGAAAACATGAAAAATTTAAAAATGGCAGTTGTTGTTGGGATATTAGCAGGTGCTTGGGCATTCTTTGCTTTAGAAGTAGGAGAAATTGCTGGTGTTACATTGCATGCTTGGCCAGTATTTCTAGCATGGGCATTATTCTTTGCGGCTGGTGCAAATGATGAGGCAGCAGTTAAAGTAGCAACATCCTCAGTTTGGGGTATTGTATGGGGTTGGTTAAGCGTTACTATTGGTATGGACTTATTAGGTGAAACCTTAGGTGTACCACTCGGTATTGGGTTAGCAGTCATGGTATTAGCAGCACTTATTGTTATTATGATGACAGATATCAAATTCTTGTCTTTTGGTCCTGGTGCCTTTGCAACATGGGCAGTGTATTTTGGTACAGGGTTTGATTTTGTAGGTGCTCTTGCGATGCTGCTTGTTGGTGTAGTATTAGGAGTTGTTTCAGTAAAAGTAACGGCATTGATTTCTAAGTAAACCAGTGTAGTTAAAGTCATATTACTAACAAAGTAAAAAAGCAGGGTTTGTTATAAACGCTGCTTTTTTTTGGTTTCATGGATAACATTTCACTATAAATAGGTGGGTATTCTTTTAAGTACTTCCTGTGCATCTGCAACAACTCCTAGTGTTGCGATGGAAAAGATAGAAGCGTTAGGGTCGTTGTTTATGGCAATAATGGTTTGAGAGTTTTCCATACCTGCAGTATGTTGTACTGCACCAGATATGCCACAAGCAATGTAAATGCTTGGTCTTACCGTCTTACCAGTTTGTCCTACTTGTATATCTTTGGATACCTTTTGAGTTTCTACTAACCCTCTTGAGGCGGCAAGAGTTGCACTTAACTGTTTAGCACTATCTTGTAGTAAATCCATGTGGTTTGCCATCGATCGACCACCAGCCAAGATGATGTTTGCCTTTGTAAGATCAACGGTATTTTTCTTTTTATCAATTTTTTGTATAACAGTCACATCATCATGTGAATCAAAAGAAACCGAAACATAAGTAGGTGGAACCTCTGGGTTGTTATACGCTATCTTTTCAAAGACATCTTCACGAATCGAAGACATTTGAGGAAATGTATTTGGACAAATGATGGTGCCATACAAGTTGCCTGAAAAGGCAGGACGTGTCATAAGTAAAAGCGTAGAATGATCACTTGGATCAACTTCAAGGTGAGTAGCATCTGCTGTTAACCCTGTACGAACTGTTGCGGCTACACGTGGTGCAATATCACGTCCAACAACACTAGCACTAATTAAAAAACATTCTGGTGTGTATGTCTCAATAATTTGAACAAGTGCTTTTGTTATATGTTGTGTTGTTGGATATTGTACTTTTTGATTATCAATGACAATTACACGGTCAGCACCATAGTAAAAACACTGTGAAGTAAAGGATTCAACCTTATAACCACATAGTACGGCTATTACTTGTTGTTGGATGTTTTTATGTGCGTATTGCTTTTTTAGTTGTTGTGATAATGAGAGTAATTGTAAACTACCTTGACTAATCGTTTGATTACGCATTTCAATGTACACATATATATCTTTTACTTGTCTCATAATTACCTTAATGAGTAGCGTCTTTGAGTATTTGGGCAATTTTTTTAGCTGCCAAATCCACATCGTTGCTTATCATTTGTCCTTTCTTTTCGACTGTCTTTACAAATGTTTTTTTAACTTGGGTTAATGAACCTTTTAAACCAATGTTGTGAGGGTCACCTTGTATCTCTTTGTTTGTTAGTGTTGTAATATTTTTCTTATCTGCATGCCATACCATTGTAAAGCTAGCATCTCTTAATGTTGTTTTATCGGATAATGCTGTAATTAAACAAGGAAAGTTACATGATAGTAGTTCATCATAATCTTCATAGCTTTTTACAACAGTAATGTTTTGTTTCGTTATTTCTTGTAGTTTACTAACGTATGTTATTTGAGGAATATTACAATGTTGTGCAACTTGCGGTCCTACTTGTGCTGTATCACCATCTATAGCTTGTCTTCCTGCGATAATTAAGTCATAGGGATAACGTTCTATTGCTTTAGCTAAGGTATAACTTGTTGCCCAAGTATCTGCACCAGCAAAGGCGCTATCACTTAACAATACACAATCATCTACACCATAACCATATAAATCGACAAGCATGTTTTTTGCTTGTGCAGGGCCCATGGTTATAACACGGATGTGTGTGTCTTGTATGTTGTCTTTAACTTGAAGTGCAAGTTCGATAGAAGCTAGATCATCTGGGTTTATGATTGTATCCACACCACTACGAATAAGTGTTCCATGTAGGGGATCTACTTTCATGTTCGTTGTGTTTGGTACTTGTTTTACTAATACAATAATGTTCATTGTTATTACCGTAACTCTGCAGAAGCAATGACCATTTTTTGTACTTCTGAAGTCCCTTCATATATTTCTGTAATCTTTGCATCACGCATCATTCTTTCTACGGGGTAGTCTTTAATATAACCATAGCCACCAAGTAGTTGTACCGCTTGAGTTGTTACTTTCATGGCTGTTTCTGAAGCAAACAGTTTTGCCATGGCAGCTTCTTTTGCGAAGTTTTTTTGTGTGTCTTTAGCAATCGCTGCCTGATATACAAGCAATGAAGCAGCTTCTATTTGTGTTGCCATTTCTGCTAGAACAAACTGTGTGTTTTGAAATGCACTTAAAGGACGATCAAATTGCTTTCTTGATTTAGTGTAGTTTAAAGCTTCTTGATAGGCACCTTTTGCAATGCCTAATGCTTGTGCTGCAATACCAATTCGTCCACCATCTAAAGTTGCTAGTGCAATTTTAAAGCCATCACCTTCTTTACCAATTCTATTTTCTTTCGGTACTTTTACATGATTGAAAATTAACTCACTCGTACTTGAAGCGCAAATACCAAGTTTTCTCTCTTTTTTACCAAAGCTAAATCCTTCAAACTCTTTCTCTACAACAAAGGCACTAATACCTTTTGTTTTTAAAGAAGCATCGGTCATGGCAAAGACAATGTAAGTATCGGCTTCAATGGCGTTAGTTATAAAAATCTTAGAGCCATTAAGAACATAATAATCATTAGTTAAGACGGCAGTTGTTTTTTGTGCAGAAGCATCACTGCCTGCATTTGGTTCAGTTAAGGCAAAAGCTCCTAGTGTATTGCCTTTATTTAAGTCAATGAGGTATTTTTCTTTTAAATATTCACTGCCAAAAGCATAGAGTGGGAAACTTGCTAAAGAGGTATGTGCAGATAAAATGACTCCTGTTGTTGCGCAAGCTTTCGATAGCTCTTCTATAGTTAATACATAGGCTAATGTATCAGCATCCGATCCTCCATATGTACTTGGATAAGGGATGCCCATCATGTTACATTGAATCATTTTAATGAGGGTTTCATTAGGAAAACGATGATTTTCATCAATCTCACTTGCTAGTGGGGCAACATGCTTCTGTGTAAATTCTCTAGCCAATCGTTGAACTCGTTTGTGTTTTTCACTAAGCATTATTGACCTCCTTTGGTGGCATGATTTCGGCAATACCTGTTACAACTAGTTGCCCATTTTGATTAAAAGCAGTTGTTTCTATTTTGACACGATTACGCTCTTCGTTTTTCTCAATTATTTTTGCTTGTGCTGTAATTTGATCATTAATGTAAACTGGCGCAACATATTTTATTTGTTGTCCTAAGTAAATAGAACCTTCTCCTGGAAGTTGTGTTCCTAAAAGAGTAGAGAACATGGAAGCTACAAAATGACCATGAGCAACTCTGTGTTTAAATATTGTATGCGAAGCATATTCTTCATCGAGGTGAATAGGGTTTTCATCACCACTTAATTTTGCAAACAAGCGAACATCTTCATCACTTATTTGTTTAATCATTTGAACACTATCTCCTAAATGCAATTGGTGTATTCTTTTTCCTTGTTGCATAATTCCTCCTTGAAACATGAATCACCATTCATGTTTATGTCATCTTTAGTATAAAACTTTGTGAAATAATTGTCAATCAAAGAATACAATAAAAAGATCAGGTTTGTTTTCCTGATCTTTGTTTGCATGTTTTCTCTTATTTATTCAAATATGTGTTTAATTAATTCTAAGTCTGTTTGTATTCTGTCTGGTTTGCTTTGATAATAAATTCGATTTGCTTTCACATTCAAACTCAAATAACCCATATTAACAAGAGCGTTTAAATGATAAGATGCAGTTGCAGTTGTAATTTGAAGGTGAGTGGCAACTTGTTGACCATACATTGGGTTGTCTTTACATACTCTCAATATTTCAAACTTACTTTTATCGGACAATGTTTTTAACACCATTAACAAGCGTTCATTTTCTTGTGGCATTACTTTCACAGCATCCGATAAATCAAAGATCATCGATCCTATATGCAAAGTAGGATGCTTAAGGCTATTTAAAAAGGGGTCTTTTTCAATAATGCTTAGTGTATTGAAATTAAAGATAGAAGGGATGATGTTTACATTTTTAAAGGAGTCAATACCTTGAACATTCACTTTTTCATCTATCAAATCAAACACATTGTCATATTTGTTTAGCCATGCTTGTAGGGAGTTAAAAGCAAACTGTTGAAGTTGTGCTTCATGGTTTTGCCAAAGTTCTTGATAAGGCTCAAACATGTTCCACAAGCGCTTTATACACCATGATGGTTGTGTAATGGCAATTGAAAACCGATATTTAATTGATTCTTCTAAGTCACTCGCCACAATTACAGCCACAAGTGATTGAGCATCGGTGATGTTGTGTTTTTTTATAAAGTGTTTACCATCCTCTTCATCAAGCATATCACTTAATGAATGAGCAAATGTTTTAACCCAATCCTTAGAAGGCACATCACTAAAATCTCGTCGTTGATATTCGCTTGGGTTATGATACAAACGAGTGAATGTTTGAGCAAATGTTATTTTATCATCATTGATTGGTGCAAAGAAAAATTGAAAGTCATCAGCAGTACTATTAACACTATCACTAAGTAGTTCTTCAAATTGTGTGATTGGTTTAATGATTTCTAAAAGTTGTTGTTGGTCAATGTTGTATTTGTTTGCAATATCAATCACCACATCTTTACTTGTTGTGTTTGTGGCGATGCGTGATGATAAGTTGACCCATTCACAAAATAGACATAGTGGTAAAACATTTTGGCTCATAAGAATGCCCCCTTACTGTTATAGTTTCGCAAGTGATCGATTGAAACTTACGAGTATAAATAATCCTATAGAAAGTATACCATAAAGCAACATGATTTGAGGAACCTGCAACAACAAAGTGATACCACTTAATAGTAGTGAAGATAGTGGTATAGAACCCATCACTAAAGCATTAAAGATAGAACCTGCTCGAGCAATGTATTCCTTATCAACATGACTCATAAAACTAACTGTTACACTAGTTTGTAGTAGACCAGCGGATAAACCAAAGATAAAGGAAATGATTGCTAAACTAGCATGTAGTAAGTAGAGTGATATATCTTGGTGTAGTAAAGTGAATAAAATAAATGAAACACCGATTCCAACACCAGATAATGTTAGTATTTTGTGTCTTGAAATGCTTTTTGAAATCATAGGAAAAACGAAACTACCTAAGCCCATGCCCGATACATTGGCAACTCCCATAATCGATAATGCAAAGGCTTGTTGTTTTAGTATGTCTACTACATAAGGTGTTTGTAGCACCCCAAAAGGTGAGAATAAAAAGTTCATAAAGACACCTAAGATACATAAGGTAAAGATAACTTCAGCCTTTTTAAGGTAAGTAAATCCTTCTTTTATTAAATAAAATGTAGAAGACTTTTCAAGTTTCTTTACATGTTTTTCTATTTGAATAAAATAGATAAACAACCCTGAAAGTAAAAAGGTAATTAAATCAATAACCATCGCTCCTACAACACCAAACAAAGTAATAACTCCACCAGCTAATGCTAAACCTACAACCATTGAAAATTGTCGCAGTGTGGCATTTAATGACATACCACTCTCATAGTTTTCTTTAGATAATGTTAAAGGTATTATAGCCATACCAGCAGGAATACGAAAAGCTTCCAATGTAGAAATAAGAAGTGTACCAACAATAAGCACATAAGGATTCATGGCATTACTTACATAGAGAAAGATATAAAACAGCACGATCAAAGCTCGACCTATATCTGTTAGTACCATCACTAATTTTTTATCCCAAGCTTCTACCCAAGCTCCCGCAAAAGGCATAAGTATGATGGAAGGGATAGCATTAAAAGCAAAGACAATGGCCATCCAAGTTGCTGATCCGGTAATTTGATACGCCATCCAACTAAAGGCGATGGCATCTATAGAATCACCAAAACGATTCACAACATTAGCAGCAATTAACTTTAAATATTGTTTTTCATTAACTACGTTTTTATAGACGGATAATCCTTTCATATGACCTCCATTAGATATGTTTGTTCATCGTGTTAGATGAATATCTAACTTATAAACATATATTAGATGATTATCTAACATATGTCAAGAGGTTTATCAAAATATAGTGTGTTTTTTGTAAAAAAACTAGACTAAAAGCTATTTAATGAAGCTTATCTTTGAATTGTCTATAGGTAAGCATTTTCTTTCTCTATGTTATTATTGCAAGCAATTGATTCGATGATTAGTTGAGTAAGACGACAGAATGATGATGATTAAAAATTTCACAAACTTAAAAAATATCTTGTATAATGTGAATTTCACTCATATAATTTAACTAACTAAATGGTGAGGGACACAATGAGAAAACGAAGATTTCTAGATAACGATTATCGTTTTATGTTTTCTTTTTATGTCTTAAAAAGGAGATATTATGATCAAGAAGATAATTACAGTTTTTTTTAGTGTGTTTTTACTATGTAGTACTTTAACAACAGCACCAATAAAAAGTGCACCAGCATGTTGGCCGTTTCTTAGTAGTGATCCAGATTTTCCTTTAGAAAAAGATGACGATGTTTATTTAGTTAATGACATAGACGATTTATTGTTTATGAAATGTCTTGTAAATGTGTCTGCATCAGATGGAGATGATGGTCCTTTATATGCAGATGCTTCCTATCGTCTTACAGCAGACATTGATATGACAGATATTAATGATTGGGAACCTATTCAAAACTTTACAGGTTTGTTTGATGGGGATAATTACACAATATCTGATTTAACGATTGAAAATAGAAGTACGTACACTAATCTTTACGAATTAGGTTTATTTGGTAAAGTTGAAAACGCTACAATAAAGAACATCGTTATATCATCCTTTAATTACAATCTTGAAGTTGAACTACCAAAGTATCAAGGTTATGATTGGTACGATATTGGAATATTGGCTTCAAGTGCCTATGAAACAATCTTTGATAACATAAAAGTTGAAAATTCAGCAATCTCTTTAGTGGATGTTTCAAATCGGAGTAATAATTCTAATTACTATGTTGGTGGTTTGATTGGATTTAGTGAACATGTCATAATCAAAGATACAATCCTTGATGTCAATCTTGAAATATCTAATAACAATGATCCTACTAGTTTTTTTTATGTTTCTATGGGTGGTATTGTAGGTGAATCACTAAGCACATCAATTGAAAATAGTAGATTCTTAGGTGACATTCATTTTTCTTCGGACATAATTTTAAGGTTAAATGTTGGCGGATTAAGTGGAAGTATAGGAAATTCGTTAAATGAATCACCGATGGATGAGGTAGATAAACATATATTTAACAATACTGTAAAGAGTAACATAACAGTAGATGCAAAAAATGGTAATGATGGAAATTATTATATCGGTGGGTTGTTTGGTTATTTTGATACGACTGAAGCACTAATAACATACAATCAAGTAATTGAAACGATGATAGATGTACAGATTAAAACAGAATCTAGTAAGCAATTGTCACATTTGGGTGGGTTAATTGGGCAAGCTTTTAATCTCAACATGTTTCGTAATAAATTTAACGGCAGCATTACAACATCAACAGAGAGCAATATACTCAAAGTTGGTGGTCTTATTGGAACCCTTAATCAGAATTCCACGATAGAGCAATCTTTCTCCATAGGATCTATTGAATCAAGTTTAGAAGATGTGGCGATGATTGGTGGAATTGTTGGAGAATTACTACCGCTATATGAAGAAATAGTAATTAGTGATAATAATGAAGTTATGGATTATAGAATTAAAGATGTGTATTCAAAAGTAAACATTGATGTGCAAAATAATGCTTTAACTAGTGGTAAACCACTAAATATTGGTGGGTTAGTTGGTCTTAGTTCACTAAATCCAGATGAAATAACCACACTTGAAACTTCCTATTTTGCAGCAACAATAAATACAGCTTTTGCTTTGGCAAATAAAATAAATCCATTAATAAATAACTTTTATATCGATCCTTTTGTATACAATAGTCTTTATTATGATAGTACGTTGGTTTTAGAAAGAGAGTCTGAATATGGTGATGGTAAATCAACTGTAGAAATGAAAAATGCTGCAACATTTGAGAATTTTGATTTTGATCATGTGTGGGCAAGGTTAGATGAGTACAATAATGGATATCCGAAACTTCGTTGGGGACGTTATGTTACTACATTTATGCCAAACAATAGTAATGAACCTTTCTATAGTTTTGGTTATCAATCAATAAAACCAAAAGACAATCCTATAAAACAAAACTTCGAGTTTATTGGTTGGAGAACGGATGAATCTTCTTCAAACTATGAGTTTAATCAAGTGCTTAATCAAGATTTATTATTAACAGCATATTATTTATCAAACCCTACGACAACCATACAATCACCTACACTTTATAACTTGAAAGCATCAAACATGTTGGATAATTTTACATTCACAGATCAAGAAAGAGAAGAGGCAGTTCAGGTGAAACTGGTTTTATCGTTACTAGATAAGTTAAGTGAAAAAGAACTAGGTTTAGTTAATCAGTTTATTGGGTCATTAGAGGTGTCTTTTACAAATCCTACCTATCTTGATATTTCGTTATTTAAAGTGATTGGGCAACTAGAACAAAAAATTACTTCCGTAAATGAATCGATAGGGATCTCGTTTATCTTGCCAGAGGCTTATCGAGAAGAAACGTTTATTTTCTTGCATATACATGAAGGTGTTGTTAAAAATGTACCTTATGAATATGATAATAATACCTTTGAAGTGACATTTTCTACTAAGGACTTCTCTTCATTTGTACTACTTTCTCAGCAACAACAAATTGATGAAATTGATGAAGAAGATCCAGTTATTAATAATCCTGAAGATGATAAGGAAGAACAAGAACAGCCAATAATCAGTGATCCTGAAGATGATGAACAAGAGAAAGCACTGTTACCCGACACATCAGATGATTCACATGTAAATATGATGTACTTGTTGTTGTTGGGAATGCTACTGGTTTTAGCTTCATATAAAAAACAAACTCAATAAAAACATAATACTGACAATCAACGAGCACATGCTCGTTTTTTGTCGGGTTTATTAATAAGAAGTGTTTGTTATAATATAGGTAAATACATAAGTGAGGGATAGATTATGAGTGAAAACATTCCAATGATACGCATTCCTTTATCGGCAGCTTACAACACAAGAGATTTAGGAGGTTATCCGACAAAAGATAATAAAGTTACACAATTTAATCGTTTTATCCGAAGTGATTTTCCTCATATTATTAATGATCAAGATGTTAAATTGTTAAAACAAAAAAATATTGGTGTTGTTATTGATTTAAGAACAACCTACGAGGTTGAAAAGTCATCACACCCTTTAGAGAATATTGATTTTATTGATTATTATCATTTACCAATATTTCGAGAGTTTGATTCATATCGTTATTGTGATCATAGTGAAGAACCATTGTATGAGTTATACAAAGGTATTTTAAATAACGAAAAAGTAAATTTAGCAAAGATATTTGATATCATGCTAAGTCACCCTGACCAAGCAGTTATGTTTCATTGTACAGCTGGAAAAGATCGCACAGGTGTCATTGCCATGTTGTTGTTGGGTTTAGCAAGAGTATATGATAATGATATTATTAGTAATTATGAAGTGAGTTTTACTCATACAAAAGCAAGAGGGGATTTAAACAAGCTCATTACGAAGATTCCTTTTTCATACTTTGAATCAAAAACAGAAATTATGGAAAAGACGCTACAATTCTTTTATAAGCGATACACTAGTTTTGAAAAGTATTTTAGTCAACTCGGATATTCAGTGCAAGATCAAGAGCAATTACAATCTAGTTTTTTAAGGTAATAAGGTAAAAGCTTGATTTTGATTCAATGTGACTTAGGATAATCAGCTAGTAAAGTTTTATAAAGCACAACTAACATCATTTATCCAAAAAATAATGATGTTTTTTTCATTATTTTTGTCTTTCCAAATTTGTTTTGTGTTGTCGTCAAAAGTAAAATTATAGGTGAGAAATGAGGTGAAAACATGAATGCAAAAATTGTGTATTATTCATACAGTGGAAATACTAAAGGTGTGGCAGAAAGACTATTTAAGCAGTTAAAACAAGATAATATTGAATGTGAGATAGCAGCGATACATGCTGATGAAGAAGACCCAAAATTAAAACCTCATCACTTAATTGATTCACCGGATGTATCACAAAGTGATGTAATAATTTTAGCTTCACCTGTAAGGGGATTTAGTGTATGTCCAATTATGAAAATGTATCTTCAACAACTTCCTTCTCTTAAAGACAAAAAAGTAATTCATTTTGTGACTCACCATTTTCCAATGGCGTGGCTTGGTGGAACTCAAACAAATAAGTCTGTTAAACAACTTTTAGAAGGTAAGTTTGCTAAAGATGTTCAAACGTATGTCATTGATTGGTCAAACAAAAAAAGAGAAGATCAAATTCAATCCATGATTACATCCATCGTAGCAACAGTGAAAACAAAGTATAAAAACTAAAGAAAGTAAATTTATTGTCGGAGTTTTCTTTACTACTAGTAAGTGGAGTAGTAGGCTACAATGTGATCAATAGTCGATTGCATGATCTTGAATACATACAGATTAATACAACGGTGTAGCAGTGTTAGTAGATGTGCTGTTGCCGTGATTTATAAGAAAGAGCCGAGCAGCGTCAGATTTTTCTTATGATTGCATTTATCCATTCTTCGTTTTCTTTATTTGGTCTAACATCACTTGTTTCAAATAAATCGATGATTTCAATTGTATGAAACTGATTGATAAACAATGTGAATGAATCCTTTGTAAAACAGTTAAAGAATCGATTATCTTTGAAATAGTTTTCATTCCCTTTTTTAAATGACATGTAGAAAACACCATTGGTTTTTAAGTGACTCAAGTATTTAAATATAGTTTTATTTAACTCATTATCTTCTAAATGAAGTAAGGAAGCACATGCCCAAATTGCATCAAATTTTTGTGTAGGATTAAAGTCAGAAAATGTGGATATTAATACTTTTTCTTGAAGAAACGGTTTTGAATAGTTAACCATTTCTTCACTTGCATCAATTGCAACAACATCATATCCTTTGCTTAAGAAATAAAGACTATCTCTACCTGTTCCTGAACCAAGATCTAAAATCAAGTCATTTTCATTTAGGTGTTGTTCGAAAATTTTATAAAGTTCACTCATATTAGCATGAAATGTGTTTTCAATGAACTCCTTAGCCTTTTTGTTATAATAATTAATACTCATGGTTGGTCTCCGTTGAAATGGTTTATTTTACTCATTATACTGCCAAATAGAGTAGCCATTGTTTTTTGCAATTTTATAGAGTGAATGAGTATTATCATAAAGCATGTTATAAAAATGAGAGCGATCCATAACATTATTATCCAGTTGAACATTTGACATCAGAGTGTGATATTCTTCGATTATGGCCCTACTTGCAAAACTATGGATAGTCACATAAAAGTCATACTGTATTTCAATATATGGATCAATAAGTTGTTCAGGAGGTAAATTGTTATTTTTGGAGCTGTTTATGTTTCTATGGGTTGGAATTAAATTCCATAATTGGTCATGAGCAACAAAACTCCATGGTAAAAAATGATCGATGCTAAGTGGTCCATGTATAGTTGTACTTTCTTTGGTGAAAATCTTATTTGAGAACAAATCGAAATTTAGTGCTGGATTAATTGAGATTGCTTCATCCCAGATTTTCTTTGCTTTTACTAGGTTTCTACTTGTTTGTGGATTAACTTTAAAAGGTATATTAGGAATAGAAGGATTTCTTCGTTGTAAAAAATGGACCAGTTCATGATCAATCCATGCTTTGATAATTCCTATATTATCCTTGATATAACTCATCCATGCTTCATTAATAAAGATAGAGCTTTCTTTTCTATTTATAGTATAGAAAGCTAGTGTATCATTCATTGATTTTTCAATAATTATGTCATGTTTAAGAATGTCTTTTTTGCCAACTAAATGAGTTTGATAAAAAGGAGTTAATAATCGATAAGGAACAAACGCAGTTATGTCTTTTGTCAGTTTATCAAAATCGTTCTCTTTAAGCTGAGACAGAAAATCATTTTTTGATTGGGTATTATAACTCATGATAACTCTAGGTATTACATCTGACCCACCAAACTTTAAATGGTATTTGTTAATGAAATCATAGCTATTTTTAAACATATCAAAAACAATTGATGAAAAAGGTATAACTTGTTCATCATTTTCGACATGATGGATGATCGATTTCAACCAAAAAATCTTGTAGCTATTATGGATGTTTTTGGTGTCCAGCATATTTTTAAAGCTTACTGTATCTAGTTGGTTGTGATATGGAAATATATACATAAAAATACCTCTTATTAATAATAGCATATTTGTAATTTAAGAAATCATGTATATAGTAAGTTTGCATATAATCTAAGGACAACAAAGATTATTTGAGTAAAGTAATCATGCATGTAATCTACTTCACTCGCTGAAATAGATATGTCATTTAAAGAGAAAAGTCTTTAGCAATATGAGTCGAAATCTTCTACGTGATGTTGGAAAGGTTTATGAGACTGACTGAGATAAGTTGAGATTTTTAAGTATCTGCTACAGCACTTATGACTATAATTGTTCATGAAAATCTGAAAAATCGTACTTTTTTCCATAAACTCCCCCCATAATGCTAAGTTTTATTGTATTCTTATAGGTAGAAGGTAGTGCGGGGAAATGGACAACTATAAAAATCAGAACATTAAACTAATTACAAACAATTATAAAAAAGGGCACAAAGTATTGACATCACTGATAAAACAGTTAAGGGATTGTGATTCTTTTGTGTTTTCAGTTGCTTTTATAACCAATAGTGGTTTAGCTTCAATTATTCATGAACTAGAAGAAAGTCGCAAACTAAATAAAAGAGGAACAATAATAACGACAGATTATTTAGCATTTAATGAGCCCTCTGTATTAAGGAGGCTTATGTTGTTTGAAAATATTGATTTACGAGTTATTGATCAACATAATTTCCATGTTAAAGGTTATATCTTCAAGCAATCAAACCACAATGAGTATATTATAGGTAGTTCTAATCTTACTCAAGAAGCATTAACCACAAACTTAGAATGGAATTTGCATTTTAATGGTTATAGTAATGAAGAGGTAGTTGAAGAGATTGAACAAGAAATTAGTCATTTGTTAGCAATATCAAAAAAGATTGATGAAGCATGGCTATTAGATTATGAACAAAGAGTCAAAAAAGTTGAAAAGAGTTTAAAAATAACAAAGAGTACTAAACCACTTATACCAAATAACTTGCAAGTTAAAGGGCTGCATGCATTACAACTTCAAAGAGAATTAAAACACAACAAAGCGCTTGTAATCTCCGCTACTGGAACTGGGAAAACATATCTTGCTGCATTTGATGCAAGAAAAGTAGATCCAAAAAGACTATTGTTTGTGGTTCATAGAGAGCAAATCGCTAAAAAATCATTAGAGAGTTTTATGCATGTGTTTCAAGATGAAAAAACATATGGAATGTATACGGGTAATCAACAAGAAATGAATGCTGATTTTCTATTTGCAACAGTTCAAACAATATCAAAGGAAGAACACCATATGAAGTTTGATCCAGACACTTTCGATTATATTGTATATGATGAAGCCCATCATATAGGTGCTCATTCTTATCAAAAAATACTGAATTACTTCACTCCAAAATTCACCTTAGCAATGACAGCTACTCCAGAAAGAAATGATAACAACAATATTTATGAGTATATGGATCATAATATTGCGTTTGAAATTAGGTTAAATGAAGCACTAAAAGAAAAAATGTTGGCACCATTTCATTACTATGGTATTTCAGATTTAATTGTAGATGGAGAGTTGATTGATGATCAAACACAATTTAATAAACTAGTTTCGCATCAAAGAGTAGAGCATATCATAGATAAGTGTAACCTATATGGTTTTTGTGGAACTCGTGTTAAAGGTCTGATGTTTTGTAGCAGAGTAGAAGAAGCAGAATTACTATCCATCGAGTTAAATAGACGTGGATACAATACAATTGCTTTATCTGGTAGTAATTTTCAACAAGAAAGAGAAGAAGCAATCGAACAGTTAACTTCAGATTATCATCCTAATCCTATAGATTACATACTGACAGTTGATATATTTAATGAGGGTGTTGATATCCCAGAGATAAATCAAGTAGTAATGCTTCGGCCAACTCAAAGCGCAATTGTGTTTGTCCAACAATTAGGTCGTGGATTAAGAAAGAGACCTGATAAAGACTATGTTGTTATTATAGATTTTATTGGAAATTACAAAAATAACTTCTTTATACCAATTGCATTATCAGGAGATAAAACATTAGATAAAGAATCGTTGTACAAATTTGTAAAAAAAGGCAATCATACATTACCTGGTGAATCAACAATACATTTTGATGACATTGTTGAAGAGAAAATACTTAGTTCAGTAAAACAAACCAATTTTGCTACGAAGAAGTTTTTAAAAGAAGCATACGACGATTTAAAATTTAAGTTAAATAAGATTCCAAGGCTACTCGATTTTTATGAAATTGGGTCAGTTGACCCAAGAATTATAATGCAGTATAGACCATCTTATTATGATTTTCTAAAGGTTATTGATAGTAATTACACTACCATAATCACAAGTATTCAAAACCAAATACTTACATTTTTATCGAAAGAAATCTTATATAACAAACGTAAAGATGAGGTTTTGATTCTTGAAGCTATAATTAATGATGAAACAATATACTATGATCAATTTGTTAATGAGCACAGATCTTCATTTCAAACAGTTAATCATGCAGCGCATGTGTTAAGTTTAAAATTCTTTAAAAGTACAGATCAACAGAAATATGGTGGAATTTCATTAATTGAGAATGACAATCGAACCATTACGATTGGTTCTCAGTTTAAAGCGCTACTAAAAGACAAAGACTATAAAGACCTTGTAATTGATTTAATTAATACATCCAAAGCGATTATTGAAAATGAGTATAGCGAGAGTGTGGATGATCCATTTATTCTTTATAAGAAATACACAAGAAAAGATGTTTGTAAACTCTTAGAATGGGAAAAAGACGTTTCAAGTACAATGTATGGATATACTGTAAAAGAAAATGCAACACCGATTTTTGTTACATATAACAAAGATGAAGGTCATGGTAAGTCAACGATGTATGAAGATGAAATCATCGATAAAGAGAGGTTTAAGTGGTATACAAGAAATAGGTTAAACTTGAATTCAAAAGAAGTTGTGATGATGAAAGATCACAAAAAGACGAACATGAGAATGGATTTATTTATTAAAAAAGACAAGGATGAAACTGATTTCTTTTATGTTGGTAAAGTAATACCAGATACATTCACGCCTGAAGTTATGAAAAATGATGAGGGAAAAACTCTTTCAGTTGTAAGAGTAGATATGAGATTTGAAGAAGAGTTACATGATGATATGATGGATTATTTTGTTGAGTAGTTCATGAAGAATAGATGAAATGGAGAGAGACTATGATTGGTGCAGTAATAGGAGATATTGTTGGTTCTCGTTTTGAATGGAATAATATTAAGACAAAAGATTTTAAGCTATTAACAGAAGACTGTTTCTTTACAGATGATACAGTTATGACACTTGCTGTCGCTAAATCACTACTTGATTGTGATGGAGACTATGAGTTTTTAAGTGAAGTAACGGTTGCTAATATGAAGGATATTCGACAACCATATCCTAATTGTGGATATGGAGGTAGCTTTTATCAATGGATGTACAGTGATGATTCTCAACCATATAACTCTTATGGAAATGGAGCTGCTATGAGAGTTAGTGCAGTTGGTTTAGTCGCAACAACTATTGATCAAGTAAAAGAGTTATCTAAGAAGGTTACTAAAGTAACGCATAATCATGTTGAAGGATTAAAAGGTGCAGAAGCAACGGCAATTGCAGTGTATTTTGCAAAGGAGAAAAAAAGCAAACAGTTTATCAAAGATTACTTAATGAAACATTATTATCCAATGGGAAAATCACTTGATGAGATACGAGTAGATTATCAGTTTAATGAAACGTGCCAGGAAACAGTACCACAAGCACTCCAAGCTTTTTTTGAGTCAACTTCTTTTGAAGATGCAATACGTAATGCAATATCAATTGGTGGTGATAGCGATACGGTCGCGGCAATAACAGGTGGTGTAGCTGCCATGTACTATGGAATACCAGCTGAAATTATTGATCAAGCTTTACCATATTTAGACAATCGTCTGTTGTATATATTGCAACAGTTTAATAGTAAATACCCAACTCCAATAATTTAAAGGGTAAATAAATGGACAGGAAGATGTGTTTTTTAAGGGGCAATCATATTTACTATTGTAAATATTCAAACAACATTTCAAATAGTGTATTATATAGACAACGAGAAGTTACAATTAAAATAACATGCAGGGGGCTGTTATGAGAAAAAGTATCGCATTATTAATTTCTAGTATTTATGTCGTTTTCTATCTGATAGGAAATGGTCTAGAACTGTATCGTTTTATTAGTTCTGAAGATCCAATCAGCCAGTTTGCAGGATATGCAACAGGTTTATTAGTTACTCCTCATTTTTTGCTTGTTGTATTGGGCTTAATATTTGGTGTTTTGGCGTATGTTCAAAACCACAAAACCTTTGCTTTAGTTAGTGCTATTCTTTATTCTTGTGCTTTGGTGTTGTTCTTTATGGCATTTTTAGAAATGCTACTACCAGTAGTTCTTTCATTTGTAGGTTATGGAACGATGCATGAATCTAATTTCAGACCAAGAAAAAGAATTGTCACTTACTATGACGATAATCTTGATAAAAGATCATACAAAGAGTCTTTAGAGTACTTACGTAAGTCAGCATCATCAAGGCAAAGAGTGGTTCGTCCTGTAGAAAACATTGTTTTTAACAAAACACTATCTGACTTATTTAAAGGTGTTCAATATCTCGTTGGTTTTATTATTATCATATCAAGTTTTAATTTAGAAGCTCCTGCTAATTTAAAAGTATTTGGTATTGTATTAGGCATGAGTGTGTTTCCACTTGTTTTTGATATGATTGCTGATTACTTTAATAAGCATCGTATGGACTTGTTGAAGTATGAAATGATGTATTTCTTTTTTGTGCTTATACTCGTATTTAACTTGTTTTAAGGTATACTGAAAGTAACTAGATTTGGAGAAGTCATATGATTATCTATGAGTCAATTAAAAAAGAGTTTATCGATGATGTATTCAACCATAGAATTGATAACAAAGTAAAAGAAGCATTATTAAACAAGGCAGGTATTAAACCAAGTCCTAGTGAAATTACTTCTTTTATTAATTCTTTACATCAAATGAAAAGTGTACTAGAGACTTCTGAAATTGATGATGTTACCGGGATTGCTATTGAGTATAAAATACCTAATAACTCAAAGCGTGTTGATTTTATTATTTCAGGTTACGATAAAGATGAACAACCGAATATTATCATTGTGGAGTTAAAACAATGGAGCAGTGTTGAATCTATGGAGTATAGAGATGGTGTTGTAAAGACTTTTGTAGGTCAAAGTTTGCGAGAAGTAACACACCCATCTTATCAAGCGTGGTCATATTCAGTGCTGATAAAAGAGTACAATGAAAATATCTATAATCATGACATTGAGTTATATCCTTGTGCGTACTTGCATAATTATGAAAAGAAAGAAGAAAATGATCCGTTGTTTGCTTCTCAATATGAATTTTACTTAAAACAAGCACAACCTTTTGTTAAAGGAGATGCTCAACGACTTAGAGACTTCATTAAACGATATATTGCAAAAGGTGATAACAAAGAGCTTATTTATCATATTGATAAAGGAAAGATAAAACCATCAAAATCTCTTCAAGATAAGATTAAGAGCATGGTTTTAGGTAATCAAGAGTTCATCATGATTGATTCTCAAAAAGTTATTTTTGAAAAAATCAAAGCTTATGCAAAAGCTAGTTTTAACAAGGCTAAGAAAGCTGTGTTTATTATAGAAGGTGGTCCTGGAACTGGAAAGAGTGTACTAGCTATTCAATCCTTATCATATATGCTAAACCAAGATAAAACGTGTATGTATGTCACTAAAAACGCTGCTCCTAAAAATGTAATGAAAAGAAAACTATCAGAAGGTAGTGAGTATAAAAAAGTATACATTGATATGTTAATGAAAGGATCATCATCTTTTGTTCATTCAAAAAGCAATGAGATTAACTGTGTTTTAGTGGATGAGGCACATCGATTAATACTACGTTCTCAATATGCAAAAGGTGGAGAAAACCAGATTAAAGAAATCATTAATGCCTCATTATTCACTGTGTTCTTTATTGATGAAACACAACGTGTAACATTTAGTGATATAGGGTCAATAGCTGAAATAAGAAAATGGGCAAAACATCATGATGCTACTGTATATCATGATGTCTTAGATTCTCAGTTTAGATGCAATGGTAGTGACGGATATATTGCGTGGTTGGATAACTTATTAGAAATTAGAGAAACTGCGAATGAGACTTTTTCCAATGATTATGATTATGATTTTAAAGTGTTTGATGATCCAATTCTTTTAAAAGAAGCAATCAACAAAAAAAACAAAGCAAATAACAAATCTAGATTAGTTGCTGGTTATTGTTGGGACTGGGATAAAGATAATAGAGCTAACCCAAATCACTTTGATATCGTATTAAATGATGATTTTAAAATGTCATGGAACTTATCCAACACAGATACTTATGCCATAGATGATCATTCAATTGATCAAATTGGATGTATACATACAGTACAAGGATTAGAGTTTGACTATGTTGGAGTTATAATAGGAGAGGATTTACGATTTGAGGATAATCGAATAATTACAGACTATAATAAACGTGCAAAGACTGATAAATCACTCAATGGATTGAAAATGAGATTAAAAGATCCAAATCTTAAAGATGAAGCACTTAAAAAAGCAGATGAAATTATAAGAAACACATACAAAACATTAATGACTCGAGGATTAAAGGGTTGTTATGTTTATTGTGTAGATTCAGAATTGAATGAGTATATGAAGAGTGTTTTAAACAATAATCAAGGATAAAAGATTGATTTAAAGGGAGGAAAGAGTCGAAGAATAATATGATGAAAGAAAAATCTGTAAATATAAATTATGTATTAAAGCGAGATATAGATTTATTGCTGATAGAAGAAATGTACTCCAATGATGAGTTTGTTCGTCTTTTTACAGAAGAAATAGATATTTATGATTTTGACCTATTCAACATATCCCATTCAGTCATGGATAATGTTTATGGGGAGTCTGATATAGTTTTGTATATAAAAAGCAACAACAGAACAATTGGTTTACTCATTGAAAATAAGATAGATGCCAAAGCGATGGAGGATCAATACTTTAGGTATGAATTAAGAGCGAGTGATTTAGTAAAAAAGAAAGAGTTAGATGCCTATTATATTTTTATTGTTGCACCAAATCAATATTTTCAGACAAATCAAGAAGCGAAAAAATATCCTTATTCTATTAGTTATGAAAAGATGGTAAGCTACTTCAATCAGTTTAATGATTCTCGTTCTCAATATAAATCACACCTTATAACTTTAGGAATAGAAAAAAGGCTCAAAGGCTATACTTCAGTAGAGGATTCTATTGTAACCCAGTTTTGGAAAGAATACTACCAGTATAAAAATGACAACTTTCCATATTTAAAGCTAAACGAAATTGATGGACCGAGAGGATCAAGAGCAGTTTGGCCATGGTTTGATACTGATTGTTCAAAAATAAAGATTGCTCATAAATCAGATAGAGTTTTGTAGATTTGACGTTTTTTGGGTATACAAAAAATGACTTAATTAATCAAAAAGCCCTTAACAAATGTTTAGATACTGACATGTATTTTGTTATTACAGGGAACTCTTTAGCTATAAGAGTAGATGTTCCAATAATTGATTTTAAACAGTGTTTTAAGCAGTTTGAGCATGAGATTTTGTTAGCTTTTAATGCAATTGATAGATTAAATGAGTTATTGGAGAGATTAATAAGGGAAAAGACAATAAGTTTGAAATAATATTTTTTCATTTCACTTTGGCATTTTTTTAATAATTGTACAAGTGCCAATTATGAACTTTCATCGCTTCAAATTTGTTGAAAATACATATCTAGAACCAACATAATGTGCTTCCACATAGTATAAGGGACTATTGTCGATTAACTTAATCAATGCTCTCATGAATAATACAGAAGAGTTGATAGGGATATCCAATAAGTTGGATATCTTTTTTGTAGCATTGGTTGCTTCTAATTGGTAGTATCCCTCTTTTAGTTGTAGAGAGTATCTGTTTTCATACAAATCATAAAGTGAGGTGTTTGGAGAAACATACATGTCTATCTTTGGACAATAGTTTGGATTGACATAGGTTTTTTCATAACAAAGATTAACATCGCCATTTCTTCTTAAACGTTCGATAACATATATTTTGGATTCTGTTTGAAGATTCAATTTGTTACAATAAAAATCATCTACCTCCATAAGTTTAGCAGAAAGGACAATGCTATTTGGGTCTCCTGATTGGTTAGTAAGAATCTCACTAAAGCTAGCCATGTTTGACAATGAATAATCTGCTTTAACTTCATTAACAAATGTTCCAGTACCTTTTACTTTTCTTATAAAACCTTCGTTATTTAAACGATCCATGGCTTTACGAATCGTATGTCTACTTACTTGGTAGATGTCACAAAAATCCACTTCTTTTGGAAGTAGTGAGTTTTCAGGATAATGTTTATCCGCAATCTTTTGCTTTAAATCGTTGTATATTTGATCATGTAGAAATATTTTCTCATTCATATTTTCACCCTGAACTTATTATATCATTAAGTTTATGTAATTTCTTGCTAAACTATTTAGGGAAGCGTTTACATAAAGTACTTGACATGTACGTACATAGTGTTAAAATATAGTTACATGTGCGCACATAAAAAAATAAAAAAAGGAGAAAACAAAATGAAGAGAATTGCTATTATTGGTAGTTCTGGTGGTAATTTATTTAACTCAGGCGGGAAAGAGCCAAAAAAATTACTGGGAGAAATAATTACTCAGGCAAGTTCAGCAGGTATTGAAGTTGGTAGTATTGTATTTGTTGGTGCTACAGTATCCATGGATAATATTAAAGAGAATACTGAAGCTCGATTGTATTCGTACAGTGACAATGAAATTGTTGTTTCTGATTTAGAGCTATTAAACAAAGTAAATGAAATGGCTATTGAAGAAGATAAAAAGCTAGCGAAAGACATTTTACAAGGTAGTTATGATGGAATTGTAGTAATGAGTGCAGATCCTAAAAAAACAAATAAAGCAAGTTTTTCAGCAGCAGCAGAAAAAGGTGTACCAATTGTTGGTACTGGCGGAACATCTATGGCCAATATTCAATCAACAGGAGCAAAAGTATTGGCTGTATCAGGTACTACAGGTACAACAAACAGAACTCGTGCTATTTCAGCAATTACTACATTGAGCAAAGAGTTTGGTTTGAAGTATAAACCAATCATTGGTTCAACTCAATCAGGAGTTGAAGATAAGGGTAGTCTAAAAGATCGTATTAGTGTTCGTGGGATTATGTTAGCTTCATTGCCTGGTTTTATCGCTATGGCATTGGTGTTGGCGATAAGTAAGATTCCTGCACTGGATATGTTTGGTGATATTTTCTCAGCGCTAATTTCTGTATTGCCTGTTGTTGTTGCGGCAATTGCAGCAAAGCAAGTATCTGGATTGGATGAAACTGGGATTGTTGCTGGTATTATTGCAGGTGCTTTATCGGTTAATGGAGGAATCATTGGTGGTATACTCGGTGGTATCTTGGCAGGTATTCTTGCTTCCTTTATGATTAAAAAAGCATTTGAATGGAAAATCCCTGGAACAACAGCAAACATAATTGCTGGTGGTTTATCTGGTTTGTTTGCGGGTTTGGTTGTTTATTTCTTAATTGCTCCAATAGCGTTGATGGCTGGAGATGGAATTCGTAACTTAATTGAAAGTGCACTTAATCTAAGTCCTGCGCTTGCAGGTTTGGTTGCTGGAGCATTGATTTGGCCTGCAATCATGGGTGGTGTGTATCATGCTGCCATATTACCAATTGTACTTCTTGAAATGGAAACAACTGGAATGAGCTTTTTAGGAGCTGTTGACATGGTTGGGTTGGTTATGGTTTCGGCAGGAATAACATTAGCGAATATTGTGGCTCCAAGAAGAAAAGAAAATCGCTCACTTGCTGTACCAGGATTTTTAATTAATATTGGGTTTGGTACATTTGTAGAGGCTGCATATCCGTTTATGTTCTCTAATAAGTTTGTTATGGGAGCAGCTGTTTTTGCTTCAGCAATCGGTGGTTTACTTGTAGGTGTGTTGGGTGTGTATGGAACGGCATATGTACCTTCCTTAGTAGCGCCAGGTTTATCAAATAGTCCTTTTGGATTTGCAGCTAGTATGATTGTTTCAATGCTAATAGCAATGGGGTTAACGATATTAGCTAATAAGTTTACGAAGGAGAAAATTGATGATTAAAAATGATATGCAACAAAAAATGGAGAAAGCACGTGTTAAGGTGCTTGATGCAATTAAAGAACACAATGGGACAACTCTGTTAAGCACAGGAATCACTGGTGATGATGCTAGATTAGCAAAAGCAGCAGTTGATGCAGGGGCAAGGTTGTTAGAACCAAATCATCCTGCTTTGGCATTAGCACGTGGATATAAGGGTGTTACTAACATGCATGATGCAGAAATGGTGCGCCATGAAATATTACTTGATCAAATGCTTGAATCAACAAAAGGCGTTAGGAATGTTGTTGGTGAGGATATCTTTATCACTGTTGGAGTTCCAGGAGGATTTACCGAAGTAATGCCTGTTGAGTTAAGTGACGATGATTTTAAAAGGATTGCACTATCAGGTGCAGATGGACTCCACACACACAAATCAAGTATTGAGGATTTAAAAGAATGGGTTGAAAAAGCTCATCAATATGGATTATTGGTAGACGCTTACATTGGTCATCCTGATGATTTACATACCTTTGGTGTACCAGCAGAAACACCTGAGGATGTTGCTAGAGTAGCAAAAGAAATGGAAACAATAGGTGTTGATTTTATAGGACTGATGACAGGAATGAGTTATGAAGGTGTTAAAGCTGGAGAAGTTCATCCTGTGATTGAAGAAAGAGTTAAGGCTTTGGTCTCTAGTGTTTCTGTTCCAACCTTAGCAGAAGGCGGGATTAACTTAACAAACTTCAAAAGATTTAAAGAGTTAGGAATTAATATTATTGTTATTGGAACAGCTATTGACAACATGGTTATGGAAGCTGCTTCAAAAGTTGTTAAAACTTTATTAGACTAAACATAAAGTTAGTAAAGAAATGTTGATAGCAGAAAAGAAATCTAGTGATAAACTAGATTTTTTTATTAGATAAACAAACAAACAATAGTAAAAGAATAATATTTAACAAACAATAACAAAAAACAACAAAAAGAAATTGACTTTACTAGTGCAAATGCTACAATGGAGTCGTAGTAAACGCTTACAGTGAAAGGAGAGAAACTATGGCGTATATTTTAGTATTAGATCAAGGAACAACGAGTTCTAGATCAACAATTTATAATGAAAAAGGTGACAAGTTAGCGCTTGTCCAAGAAGAGTTTAAACAGTATTATCCAAAAGCAGGATGGTGGGAACAAAAACCGGAGGATATTTGGCAAAGTATTTTAAACACAGCCAAACAAGCTATTTCAAAAGCAGACATATCTGCAAATGAAATTAGTGCTTTAGGTATCACAAACCAACGTGAGACTACCGTAATTTGGGATAAGAAAACAGGGACTCCTGTTACTAATGCCATTGTTTGGGGTTGCCGTCGTACTTCAGACATTTGTAAAGGATTAATGGCAGATCAAAGAGCAGATTTAGTAAATCCAAAAACTGGGCTTGTTATTGATGCGACTTATTCAGCATCGAAGATTCGTTGGATAATGGACAACGTTGATGGTGTTAGAGAAAGAGCTGAAAAAGGTGAATTATTGTTTGGTACAGTTGATACTTGGTTGATTTGGAACTTAACAGGTGGAAGAGTACATGCTACCGATTATTCTAACGCATCAAGAACTATGTTGTTTAATGTTAAAGAAGGTGTTTGGGACGAAGAGTTGATTGAATTTTTAGATGTTCCTAAAAACATTTTCCCAGAAGTTAAGTCTTCTGTTGGCTTATTTGGTGAGTGTGATCCTGGATTGTTTGGTGCTCCAATTAAGATTGCTGGTGTAGCTGGTGATCAACATGCTGCTTTGTTTGGCCAAGTATGTTTTGAACCAGGGGATGCTAAAAATACATATGGAACATCCAATGTTCCGATGATGTATATTGGTAATGAACCAATTCATTCTGAAAAAGGATTATTGTCTTTAGCGTGGCATATGGATAATGAAATTTCTTATTGTATGGGAGCAAGTATCCTAACAACAGGTAGTGCTGTTCAATGGTTACGTGATGGTATTAAGATTGTTAAGTCTTCATCACAAACAGAAGAATTAGCCAAATCGGTTGAAGATACTTTAGGGGTTTACTTTGTTCCTGCATTTAGTGGTTTAGCTGCACCTCATTGGGATATGGATGCTCGTGGTATGATCATCGGTTTAACTGCTGGGGTCAATGAAGCACATATTGCACGAGCTACATTGGAATCTATAGCATATCAAACACGTGATTTACTTGACGAAATGGAACGTGAATCAGGAGTGAAATTGAATGTATTGAAGGTTGATGGTGGTGCAACTGTAAATGATTATTTAATGCAATTTCAAGCTGATATCTTAAATTGTGTTGTCGAAAGACCACAAGATATTGAAACAACATCACTTGGTGCTGCTTACATGGCAGGATTAGGAGTAGGTGTTTGGAGTAGCAAAGAAGAATTAAAAGAAATTTGGAAAGTAGATCAACGTTTCTATCCACATATGGATGAAGCAAAACGTGAAGAATTATACGCAGGTTGGAAACGCGCTGTAAAATTTGCAAAAGGTTGGTTAGATACTTCCAAATCAACAAACGATAAGAGTTAGGAGAGATTATGATTAAGACTGATGTACTTGTTATTGGCGGTGGCATCACAGGGGCAAGCATCCTACGTGAGCTTTCTAAATATCAACTGTCATCAGTACTGCTTGAAGCAAATAATGATATTGGATCAGGAATAACAAAAGGAAATGGTGGCGTCGTACATTCAGGGTACGACGCTCACCATGGTTCTTTAAAGGCAGTATTGAATGTAAAGGGTGCACTAATGTATCCTGAGTTAGCAAAGCAACTAGAATTTGCTTATCAACCAAAACCAACGTTAACGGTAGCGTTTAACGAAGAAGATCGAAAGACAATTGAAGAATTACTAACCAATGGCTTGAAAAACAATGTTCCGGGATTAAGGATTATTGAAAAAGATGAGCTATTTTCTATAGAACCAAATATTAATCCAGAGGCGATTTGTGCGTTGTATGCTCCTAGTGCTGGGATTACCGATCCTTATGAGGTTGCGATTGCTTGTGTTGAAAATGCAATTGAAAATGGGTCGCAAGTATTTGTTGATGCAAAAGTTACTGCCATTTACAAAGAAGAAAATGGATATCGTGTAATAAGTAAGCAAGGTGAGTTTTTTAGTCGAAGCATAATTAATGCTTCAGGTGTGTTTGGAGATGAAGTGGCTAAGCTAGTGAATGATCACAATTACAAAATCACACAACGTCATGGGGCATTGTTAATTATTGAAAAAGCTGTCGGGATACAACTCAATGCTTCCTTATTTCCAGTGCCAAGAAAAGACACCAAAGGCATGGCGACGATTCCTGCGTGTGCTGGAAACATCATTGTAGGCTCAACGGCAATTATGCAAGACGATAAGGAATATAAAAAGTTTAGCAAAGAAGAAGTAAACGATTTATTTAATTCAGCACAAAAAATGGTACCTAATTTAAAACGAGAACACATTATTCGTGTGTTTAATGGATTACGACCAGTAGAAATACATTCGAATAATGATTTTGTTATTGAAGAGTCAAACATTGCAGAAGGATTTTATAATTGCATTGGAATTCAATCACCAGGAGTAGCTGCAGCACCTGCTGTGGCAATGTATGTTGTTGATTTACTAAAACAAAAACAAACGCTAACATTAAAAGAAACATTTAATCCCTATCGTAAAAGGATCGTCGATTTTTCAGAAGCAAGCAATCAAGAAAAACAACGATTAATTGAAAAAGATGCAAACTATGGAAATATCTTATGTCGTTGCGAAGTGGTTAGTGAAGCAGAAATTTTAGATGCCATTCATCGTCCTTGTGGAGCAAGGACACTTGATGGTGTAAAACGACGCACACGTGCTGGAATGGGACGATGTCAAGGGGGTTTTTGTCAACCAAAAATCATGGATATCCTTGCTCGCGAATTGGGTATACCTTATGAAAAAATTCTATTAGAAGAAGAAAACAGTTTAGTATTGATTGATCAGGAGGTGGAGTAATGTTTGATTGTGTCATCATTGGTGCAGGTCCTGCAGGTCTTTCTGCAGCGGTTAGTGCATACGATCAAGGAGTGAAAAACATTCTCGTTCTTGAAAGAGATGTTGAATTGGGAGGTATTTTAAATCAATGCATTCATAATGGATTTGGTTTACATCGATTTAACGAGGAATTAACTGGTCCAGAATATGCTCAAAAGTTTATTGATCTTGTAAAGGACCATAAAATAACGTATCAGTTAAACACGATGGTATTAGAAATGATTCAAAGTGATGATTATCATGAAATTATTGCAGTATCAAAACAACATGGTTATCAACACATTCACACTAAAACCATCATTCTTGCGATGGGTGCTCGTGAACGTACTCGCTTTATGATTCAAATACCAGGCAGTAGACCTTCAGGTGTACTTACTGCAGGAACAGCACAACGATACATAAACATTGAAGGTAAGATGGTTGGTAAAAAAGTTGTTATTTTAGGATCTGGTGATATTGGGTTAATCATGGCAAGAAGGATGTCCCTTGTTGGTGCAAAAGTACTAAGAGTCGTGGAAATTGAACCACACTCCAATGGACTAACTCGTAATATTGTTCAATGTTTAGATGATTATAATATTCCATTGTTTTTATCGCACACTGTGATTGAAATTCATGGTAACCATCGTTTAGAAGGTGTTTCGATTGCTAAAGTGGATAAAGATAAACGTGTTATTGAAGGTACACAAGAATATGTGGCATGCGATACACTACTTTTATCAGTGGGTTTAATTCCAGAAAATGAATTATCCAAGACGATACAATTAGACATTGATCCTGCTACGAAAGGTCCGATCGTCAATGAATACATGGAAACAAGTGTTGCAGGTGTCTTTGCTTGCGGTAATGTTGTTCATATTCATGACTTAGTTGACTATGTTTCAATGGAAGCTGAAAAAGCAGGTAAAAGCGTAGCTGAGTACTTAACGAAAAGCATGGCCAAAACACAAGTTGTTCAAGTTGAGCCTCAAGGTTTAATCAGCTATTGTGTTCCTCAATATGTTCATCAAAACACTTCGCTAGATACGATTGACATTATGTATCGAGTCAAAAAAGTCATCAAAAAAGCCACTGTATTGCTTGAAGATGAACGAGGCGAGATTATTAAGAAAATACCTCGATTAAACATGGCTCCAGGGGAAATGGAGAAGATTCGCATTACACGAAAAGACTTATCTGTACCCATTAATCATATTACCCTTCGTTTGATTGAAAGTGAGGTGGCATAATGAGAAAAGAGATGACATGCATTGTGTGTCCACAAGGTTGTCGATTACTTGTGGATATTGATGACAAGACAAAAGATATACAAGTAAGCAATCACAAGTGCAAACGAGGTCCAATCTATGCTCAAAAGGAACTTACTAATCCAACTCGATTTCTAACAGCTACCATAGCTATTGAAAATGCAATTCATCATCGATTACCAATTAAATCATCGATGGAAGTGCCAAAACAAGAGATGTTTAATATTATGAGAGAATTAAAACATGTCTTAGTCAAAGCGCCAGTTGAATGTGGAGATGTTGTAGTTAAAAACATTCTTGGTTTAAACATTGATATCATTGCGACACGTGACATGAACGTTAAAGATATTTAAATAACAAAGAACAATAAAGAAACATTGTGTATTTATTGTTCTTTTATTATTTTTTTCTGTATAATAATCACAAGAAGGTGAAAAATATGCTAGCCAATCAACGATATGAGTATATTCTAAAACAACTTGAAAAAAATGGAAGTGTCCTAACTAATGATTTAATAGATGAGTTAAATGTATCTCCTGCTACTGTGAGGAATGATTTAACGCATTTAGAAGCAAAACAGCTTTTAAAAAAGACGTATGGTGGAGCTATTTTGTTTGAGCAAAAACCGTTTAATTACACTAATTTTCATTTTAGAGAGCAAGTGAACATGGAACTTAAAAATGCAATTGCAGACCAAGCTTTGAAATACATTAATCATGATTCTGCTATTGCTTTGGATGCGTCTACGACATGTTTGGCACTTGCTGAAAGGCTTTCCTCTTTTAGAAGGTTAACTGTTGTAACAAATGGTATTTATACGCTACAAGCACTAAAAGAAATGCCTAATGTAACAGTCATTGTAGTTGGTGGTATTGTCACAAAAGGATCTGGATCAATTGAGGGTGTCTTAGCGGAAGAAATGCTAAGTCATATTAATATTGATGTGGCATTTTTCTCAGGTCATGGGTTTAACTTGCATTCAGGTATAACAGATTTTAATTTTTATGAAGTAGAGTTAAAGAAGATAATGTTAAAACGATCTGAAAAAGTAATTGGTCTTATAGATTCTACAAAACTTGGTCAAAACTCAACAGGTACCTTTGCTAAAAAGGAGCAGGTGGATCTACTGATTACAGATAGTAAAAACAATCAACATTTAGTTGAAGAGTATCGAGAAGCTGGTGTTGAGATTGAAGTGGTTAAAGTATAACGGATTAAAAATGTAGCTTATACGAACACATAAACTTAAATCTATTTTGCAATGTTTAGATAATTAATATGAGTGTAAAAATTAAACTATTCTCTACTTGAGAGTATGCTAATTTTTCACTTTCATGCGGGTCATCATATACTTTTGACATATATTTTTGACTTACATAACATCGTTCATCATGCTATAATTTATTCACGTCACTGTGTCAGATTTAGTGGGTTATTATACTCAAATAAACAAAAACAGAGAAAGTACTCTATGCTGTTTTTTTGTAGTCAAGTGACTAACAATATGAAGTTTCAAATCAAAGAAAGTAAGTAAGGTGAACCAATGCTAAATAGTAAACAGTTATTAGAACTTAATGAAAAATATGGGGCAAAGAACTACAAACCTTTGCCTATTGTTATATCACAAGCAGAAGGTGTTTGGGTAGAAGATCCTGAAGGTAATCGCTACATGGATATGCTTGCTGCATATTCAGCAATGAATCATGGTCATAGACACCCAAAGATTATCCAAGCACTTAAAGATCAGGCAGATAAAGTTACGTTAACTTCTCGTGCATTTGAAAACAATATATTGCCTCAGTTTTATAAAAAACTAGCAGAGTTTACAAAGAAAGATTTAATATTACCCATGAATACTGGGGCTGAAGCTGTAGAAACTGCAATTAAAGCCTCAAGACGTTGGGCAAGTGATGTTAAAGGGATAGCTGAAAATACATCAGAAATTATAGTTTGTCATAATAATTTCCATGGTCGCACTACCACTATTATTTCTTTTTCTAATGATGAAAACGCAAGACGTGCTTTTGGTCCCTATACTCCAGGGTTTACAACTGTTCCTTATGGTGATGTTAAAGCACTTAAAGAAGCAATTAATGAAAAAACAGCAGCTTTTTTAATGGAGCCTATTCAAGGTGAGGCTGGAATTAATATCCCATCGGAAGGATTCCTTAAAGAAGCGTATCAAATTTGTAAAGACAACAATGTATTGTTTATTGCGGATGAAATCCAAACAGGACTTGGTAGAACAGGGAAAAATTTTGCATGTGATTGGGAAGGTGTTGTTCCTGATGTTTATATCTTAGGAAAGGCACTTGGAGGAGGAGTTTATCCTATCTCCGCTGTAGCCGCAAACAAAGAGATATTAGGTGTCTTTAACCCTGGTTCTCATGGATCTACTTTTGGTGGAAATCCTCTTGGTGCAGCATGTGCTATAGCTGCTTTAGAGGTACTTGAAGAAGAACAACTAGTTGAAAATTCACGTGTATTAGGTGAATATTTCAAAGATGAGCTAAGCAAGATTGACAGTCTTATGATTCAAGATATTCGAGGAAAAGGTTTGTTTATTGGTTTAGAACTCAACCAGGTTGCAAGACCTATTTGTGAAGCACTAGCAAAAGAAGGAGTGCTTTGTAAAGATACAAAAGCAAACACGATTCGTTTTGCTCCACCGTTAGTAATAACAAAAGAAGAACTAGACTTTGCACTTGATAAAATTAGGGAAGTGATTAGGTAGATTGTTGTCATAGTTAGGCTGTTCACTCAAAAAACTTTATATATTGACTAAAAGTTCATTTATTGAACTTTTTTTGTAAATTGATAATGCCTAAGGCAGTGGTGTTTTGTGTTTACTATTTATTAATCAATGTTTTAGCGGATTTTGAAAACTCAAAAGATAAATATGTATAAGTAAATCAACGGTATTTTCAATTTGAGTATTAACGTAATTTTACTACTATATTTTTTCTTATAAAAAAACAAATAAAGCGTTTACATAAAAAAATGTCATGGTATAATGAATACAACGATACAAGAATACATTAGTACAAGTTTAATACAAGTGGGAGGGTACGATAGGCATGTATAACGAAAAAATGATTGATAAAAGTTCACCAATTCCAATCTATCACCAGATTTACTTATTGTTAAAAAGTTCAATTGAAAACAAGAAGTTTTTAGATGGTGATCATCTTTATTCTGAGAATGAGTTTTGTGAAATGTTCGATGTTAGTCGAGTAACTATTCGAAAAGCACTTGAAGCCTTAGAGGGAGAAGGCTTGATATCAAAAGCTAGAAGTAAAAAGACGGTTGTTTCTACAAAAAAGAAAGTATTCTTTTTATCAGAGGCTACAAGGTTCACACACGATTTGACTAAACAAGGTTTGAAAATTAAATCGATTATTCGTAGGGTTGAAAAGATTACTGCTACTGCAAAGATTGCTGAAATGTTAAAGACAAATGTTGGAGAAGAAGTATATGTAGTTGAACGTGTGAGGATTATTGGAGACCAGAAAATAGGGTTATCCATTAGTTACTTGAAAAATACAATACCAATTGAATTAACAAGAGATATGTTTAATGAAAACACTTCGTTGTTTCAACTTTTAGAAGACAATGGATTAGACATTGGATTGTGTGATGAAATGATAGAAGCACAAATTCCTACTCCGGAGTTAATTGAAATTCTTGAGCTTGATAATGAAACGGCGATTATATTTAGAGAACGAATCACATATGACATACACAATGAACCGTTTGAATATGTTCTTATGTATTACAATGCCAAATATTATAAATACTATGTTAGAGATAAAACATCCAATTTACCGGGGGTATAAATGAAAGAAAAAGTATTAGGTAGTTTAATAGGTGCAGCAACTGGAGATGCCATGGGGGCTGCAACAGAGATGCGCACAACACAACAGATTATTGAACGATTTGGTGGTCCCATAACAACTTTTGTGAAACCGCCGAGTGATGTATTTGCAAGAGGAAATCAACCTGGTGAGGTTACAGATGATTTCAGTATGGCATATCTTACTTGCTTAGAAATGCTAAACACTGGTTTTGAAGATTATGATAAAGCAGCAAAGGATGCATTGATTGTTTGGTCTGAAGATGAGAGATATTTTGAACAATTTGTAGGGCCAACAAGTAGAGCAGCAATTGATCGATTCAAGGGTAAAAAAACAGAGGCAACAAAATTGGATTGGCTCTTTGCGGATAATTCCAAAGCAACAAATGGAGCAGCTATGAAAATGTCTCCGATCTCATTGTTTGCGTTGGGTGATGTTGATAAAGCAATCGATATTGCAGTGAAAATTGCTTCCGTAACTCATGATAATAATCTTTCAGTATCGGCAGCAGCAGCAGTTGCTGCTGCGACAAATGTAGCACTGCATGAAAATGTAACTTTAAAGCAAATTGTCGATGCTGCAATCTATGGAGCAGTTAAAGGTGATGAGATAGGAAGAAAAAACTATAAAACACTCGCTGGTCCTTCTATTGTTAAAAGAGTAAAACTAGCAATAAGTATTGCAATAAACAGTAAAACTAAAGAAGAGGCAATGCAAGAACTGAGCGATGTAATTGGTAATAGCGCTATGGCTTATGAAACTTTACCGATTGCTATTGGAATCATTGTAGCTTGTGATGGTGAACTAATGGATTCCATTATTATGGCGGTCAATATTGGTTATGATACAGATTCGATTGCAACGATTGTTGGTGGAATTCTTGGTGCATATCATGGAGCGAGTAGATTTCCTGATGATTATTTGGATATCATCAATAAAGTGAACAAGTATGATTTAGAGAAGTTAAGTGAGTTAATAGTCGAAGGAGGAAAATATGACTAAGTTTGATAAGATTTTAGGATGTTTAGTAGGAGGAGCAGCAGGTGATGCAATGGGTGCAGCAACTGAAATGCGCACTCGCCAGCAAATTGAAGAGCTTTTTGGTGGATATGTAACAGAGTTTTTAGCTCCACCACAAGACACTTTTGCTAGAGGAAATAAAGCAGGTCAAGTAACAGATGATTTTAGTCTTGCACTTACAACAGTTGAAAAGATTGTTGAAAACAATGGTTTGATTAATCGTGATGTCGGGGTGGAATCATTAATTGCGTGGTCTAGTGATGATAACTATTTTTCAAGATTTGCAGGACCAACAACTAGAGCAGCTATTAATGCTTTAAAAGGGAATACTGTAGAGGAGTACGATTTTAAAGTTGTAAATGATAATGCAAAAGCATCTAATGGATCAGCAATGAAAATATCTCCAATTGCCTTATTTAGTAATGGTGATGTAGACAAAGCAATTGAAGATGCCTTTACAATTGTAACTATTTCTCATGATAATAATATTTCGATTTCAGCTGCTGCTGCAGTTGCTGCTGCAACAGCGAAAGCCATGGATGTTAATGCGACACTATTTGATGTGGTTAAAGCTGGATTATATGGTGCACAAAAAGGCGATGAGATTGGTAGAGAGCGTGCTCAAACGTATGCTGGACCTTCAGTATACAAACGTATGAAGCTTGCGATTGATATTGCACTTCGTACAGAGACATTAAGTGAAGCGATTGATGAAATTGCTGATTATATCGGAAGTGGATTAGCAGCTGCTGAAGCTGTTCCTGCAGTTTTTGGATTAATTGTTGCAGCGAAAGGTGATGCTGTAGAAGCGATTCAAGCTGGTGTAAATATCGGTTATGACACAGATACGGTGGCAACGATGATTGGTGGGATACTAGGAACATTGCATGGTATTCAAGCATTCCCTGAAAACTATTTACCTCTACTTGATGAGGCAAATGGCTATGATTTAGCGAAAACAGCAAAAGATATTGAAGGGCTTCTTAAATAACATGTCTGAAAAATCACTCATCGCAATTGGTATTAATTGTATTGATGAATATTACTCAATGGATAATACACCGGCTTTAGGCGAAAAAATAAATGTGAATTATTTGGATAGCAAAGTAGGTGGTATGATTGGCAATGCTGCAGCAATTTATGCTGGTTATGGTCAAAAAACATTCATGATTGATTTTATTAATACAAAACCACAAAACGATTTGTTGGTAGACGATCTTGTAAACTGCGGTGTGGATCCCTCTCTAATCGTTAGAGACCCAGATATTCCAGATGCGAAATGCATCATTATGTTATCAAAAGGGGAAAGGATTATATTTGTTGTTGAGAATGAAAGAAAACCACTATATTTCACAGAAAAACAAATTGATGAATTAAACAAATCTGAATTTATTTACAGTACTATTATGGATTTAAAAAGAATCCATAATAGTCTGAATGTTATTGATAACGCAAGAAAAAGTGGAGCTAAACTTGTGTTTGATATAGAGGCTAATCTACTAAATGAGCAATTTGCGGATTATGAGTACTTAAAGAGAGCTGACATTATTTTTCTCAATGAAAGCGCTCACAAAGTGTTCAAGTCACAATATGGAGATGACTATGTAGAACACTTCTTAGAAACTTCTCAGCTTGTGGTTATTACAAAAGGTGAAAATGGTAGTGTCATCAAAACAAAAGAAGATAATATTACGATTGATGCATTCAAAGTTAATCCAAAAGATACAACAGGTGCAGGAGATACATTCAATGCCTCGTTTCTATATGGATTATCAAGAGGGTGGGATTTAGTTACTGTTGGGAAATTTGCAAATGCTGCTGCTGCAAAGTCAATATTAGAACTTGGTCCAAGAAGTGGCGTTTCAAACGAACAAGAAGTTTTGAATTTTATTAGTAATTACAACGATTGAAACAAGGAGGAACTTATGAGAAAAATCGTTAAATTTAGTGCATTAGCACTTCTAATCCTATCCGTACTTTTGGTAGGGTGTTCACCAAGTGATGATGGCGAAGAGAAGAAAGAAATTGCCATGATCATTCCAATCCCTGCTGGGGATCCGTTTATTGCAATTGCTTACTCAGGAGTTGAACAACTTGGAGAAGAAGAGGGTTACAATACTCGTCTTATCGAAGCATTGGACAAATCAGAGTATAGCGAACAGATTAGAGCTATGGCTGAAGAAGGGGCCAACCCTATTTATGTCATGTGGGATGATTTAGCAGAAGAAGCATTCCCGATTGCTGAAGATTTTCCTGACACAAAATTTATTATTGTGGATACTTACGCAACAACAAACTTACCAAATGTAAAAACAATAGTTGTTGAACCACAACAAGCCGCATTCATTGCTGGTTTTGTAGCATCAAAAACAACTGAAACTAATCGTGTTGCTTGGATTGGTAGTATGAAAATGCCTGTTATCGATAGATTCAGAGCTGGATTTGAAGCAGGTGCAAAATATGGAAATCCTGATATTGAAATTGAGTCATTATATTTAGGTACAGCTGATGACCCTAACAAAGGATCAGAAATGGCTTTACAAGTTATTTCTAAAGGTGCAGATATTGTGATGCATTCAGCAAATATGGCTGGATTGGGTGTCATTCAAGCTGCTGCAGAGTCTGGTGTATTAGCGATAGGTGTAGATGAGTGGCAAGGTGGAGTTGCTGAAGGTACAGTATTCTGGTCTGCGCTAAAAGATATTGCGGGTGCAGTATATGAGTCGGGTAAAAGTGCTATTAGCGGTAACTTTGAATCTGGTATAACAAACTATGATATTAACTCAGGTGTTGCTCTTTATGATGAGCGTGACTACAACCAATTATCCGCTGAACTAAAAGCAGAAGTTGATGCCCTAGTAGTTGAGTTACAAGCTGGAACTATTGAAGTTCCGACTGAAATAGACTAAGAGTCAATTGGGAGGTTGAAATGGATACTTTACTGCAGTTTAAGAATATTTATAAATACTATGGTGATTTTGCAGCTAATATTGATATAAACTTTGAAGTAAAAAAAGGTACCATTCATTCTATTATTGGTGAAAATGGTGCAGGCAAAAGTACATTGATGAATGTTCTATCAGGTGTTTTAACACAATCAAGTGGAGATATCGTTTTAAATGGTAAGTCATTAAACATGAAAGATCCAAATGATGCAACTAAAAATGGTATTGGTATGGTTCAACAAGAGTTTATGCTCTTTGACAATCTTACAGTTATTGAAAACATAGTTTTAGGACATGAAGATACAAAAACCAAGTATTGGCTCGATCTTAAACGTAGTGAAAAACGTATTCTTGAAATTTGTAAAAAATATCATTTCAACTTCCCTCTTTATAAAAAAGTAAGTAGCTTACCAATAGCACTTCAACAACAAGTAGAAATTGTTAAGGTATTGTTTAAGCAGGCTGAGATAATTATATTGGATGAACCAACAGCTGTGTTAACGCCACAGCAAATAGACGGCTTGTTTGAAGCTATGAACTATTTAATTGAACAAGGTAAGACAATATTATTTATTACACATAAACTAAATGAAGTATTAAAGGTTTCCGATTATATTACTGTTTTAAGAGATGGTAAGGTTGTAGATACAATTGAAAACGAAAGTGTTTCAAAAGAACAACTTGCTCAAATGATGGTAGGTAGAGAAGTGTTTTTAAATATTGATCGAAATGAAAAAGCTGTCAGTGAGAGTATTTTAGAAATAAAAGATTTAACGGTACTTGATGAAAAACACATTGCTAGAGTAAAAAACATGAGTTTTTCATTAAACAAAGGAGAAATTTTAGGTATTGTTGGTGTCGCAGGAAATGGTCAAAATGAATTAATAGAATCAATAACAGGGTTGTCTAAGTATTCTGAAGGTGAAATATTGTTTAAGAATGAACCTTTAGTAAAGGCTAATCCTAGAAATAACAGATTAAAGAAAATTGGATATGTACCTCAAAATAGAATTATTACTGGGAGTGCTTTAAATACAAGTTTGGTTGATAATATTGTTATGGGGAAACATCTTACCGACTTTACCAGTAAAAGAGGTATTATGGATTTTAGCAAAATGAATTCATACGCTCAAGAAGTCATTACAAAATTTTCTGTAAAAGCACAATCAATTCAAGATAAAGCATCATCATTGTCTGGTGGTAATTTACAAAAACTCATTGTGGGAAGAGAATTTTCTCAAGATAATGAAGTTTTAATTATTGAAGATCCAACAAGGGGAATTGATATTGGTTCTATTGAGTTTATTTGGAATGAAATAAAGAAGATTGTTGAAGAAGATAATGTATCGGTATTGCTTGTTTCATATGACTTATATGAAGCGATGTCATTAAGTGATCGCATCATTGTAGTTTATGATGGTAGATTCGTTAAGGAGTTTAAGCGAAACGAGTTTGAAGAGAAGAGAATAGGATACTATATGCTAGGAGGTAATGATCATGAAAAAGAAAGTCACTAAACGTATATCTATAAAAAACACTAGTGTCACAAACTACCTTCTTGCAATGGTATTGGTTTTAATTATTGCGTCAATCCTTATTTTGATTCAAGGTAGTAATCCTATAGAAGCTTTCAGACAAATAATTGTAGGCTCAATGGGAAGTCGTGCTGCTATTGCTCGCAGTATTCGATGGATTACGCCAGTAATAATCGCATCTATGGCTGCCGTAGTTGCTCATCGTTCCGGAATCATTAATTTAGGTATTGATGGGCAAGTATATGTTGGGGCTTTCTTTTCAGCATTAGCAGGTGCGTATATTTCACTACCAAGTGTCGTGCATATACCAGTGGCAATTCTTATTGGTGGAATTTCTGGAGCACTATTTGCATTTATTCCATCTTTATTAAAAGGAATATTAAAAATTAATGAAATGGTTGTAACGTTAATGTTCAACTATGTTGCGATTTTAATGACAGAATATTTAACAATGCAAATTATGAACTTAGATGCAGATATTCGCCCTGAAATGATTGCGACGCCTGAGATTTTAGAGACAGCTAAATTAACTCAAATCATGCCTCCTTATCAAGCAACAACAGGAATCTTTATTGCAATTGTTGTATTTGTTGTATTGTTTTTGTTTTATAAGTTTACAAAACGTGGATATGAATGGAAAATGATTGGTCAAAACTTCTCATTCTCTAAGTATGGTGGTATTAAAACATTAAAGAATTACATTATTATATTTATGACAAGTGGGTTTATTGCTGGCCTCGCTGGTGCTGTTGAAATTCTTGGTCCCCATCTTCGATTTAGAAGCAACTTTTCTAGCAATATTGGTTGGGATGGCATCATGGTAGCATTGATTGCTAAAGACAATCCTAAGACGACGTTTGTAGTTGCAATAATTTGGGGTCTTATTAAGGCTGGTTCTTTAGCGATGGAAAGAACAACAAGTGTAAATAGAATACTAGTTACATTAGTACAAGCACTATTTGTTTTATTTATCACTGTCGATTTAAGAGAACTATTAGTGAAAGCTAAGAATTTCATTTCCAAGAAAACACGAAAGGAGGATGAAGTTCATGCTTGATTCCTTTTTGAGCCCAATAATTATTTCATCAACAATACGTCTTACGACTCCCATTTTGCTTATCGCTATTGGTGGATCCTTTGGTCAAAAAGCAAGAGTATTAAATATTGGTTTAGAGAGTTTTACTTTAATTAGTGCGTTCTTTGCGATGTTTGGAAGTTACTTGTTTGAAAGTGCAATAATAGGTTTATTGTTTGGAGTTACATCTGGAATAATAGCTTCATGTGTGTTTGCGTTGTTTGTGTTGTATTTTAAGTCGAATCCAATCATAACTGGGATTGCTTTAAACTTATCAGCTTGGGGATTTACAACATTTTTGCTTGATTTAAACTTTGGAGTTCGTGGTGTATTTATGAGTCCACGTATAAAGAGTTTTCCAATTATTCAGATTCCTTTTATAAAGGACATTCCTTATTTAGGGAGTATATTAAGCGGGTATAATATTTTAGTTTACTTTGCTTTTATAATGGTAGCAGTAATGTGGGTAGTTATGTATAAAACTCCATTTGGTTTACGGTTAAGAGGAGTGGGCATAAAAGAGGTTGCTGCTCAGACTGTTGGTGTACATACAATAAAATACAAAACCATTGCTATTTTGCTAGGTGGATTATTTGCAGGTGTTGCAGGTTCGTTTTTATCCATTGGTGGTGCATCCATGTTTACTGAAAATATGTCAGATGGTAAAGGATTCTTAGCGTTAGCAGCAATCATGGTTGGTGATGGTAATCCATTTCTTGTCTTTTTAGCAGCGCTTGTCTTTGGTTATACATCAGCATTATCTGTAAATTTACAAGCATTAAATATTCCATCACAAATTGTTTTAGCCGTACCATATGTTATAACTATTTTGATTCTATTTTCATCTACTATGTTTATGAAGTATAAGTATTTATTTAAGAGAACCAATAAAGTTAAAATGACTTCTTAGATTATGCTTAAAAGAATATACTAAAATTTCCCCCAAAGAGCTCTGTGAATCTTCACAGAAATAAAGCACTTGATTTCATCAATCAAGTGCTTTTAACTTGGTGATAATAAGCTTTTTATCGTTTACAAAATTAACTAGTTTACTATTGAAATAATTCATGTATAATTTCCCTGACTGTCTGAAATTTTGATTGACTGTGTTTAATGTTCTGATTTTTATGCTGCAGTAATGAACTCAATATGTGAAAACACAATTTTTCATCACATATAATTGGCACAAAATAATATTGAAAGCGCTTAAAAGGTCAAAATATCGGATGTTTTGTCCGATTAGGCCCATTGAAAACGATTACATACAAACCTACAATTAATGTAGAAACAAAGGAGGAAATATAATGAAATCAAAATTATTTAAAATTGTTTCATTACTATTAGTTGTTATGCTAATCACTGCATGTAGCGGTGGATCATCCAATAACGGAGATGGCGACAACGAAAACCTTTCATTGACTATTTATGCTGGGTTAATGGAAGATCATGCTATTTTAGCAGCTAGAGAATTTGAAGAAGCTACAGGAGTTAAAACAAACTTCGTACGTATGAGTAGTGGTGAAACACTTGCTCGTATCTTAGCAGAAAAAGAAAACATGAGTGCGAGTATTTGGTATGGTGGACCTGTTGATGCATATATCGCAGCAATGGCTGATGATATGTTGGTTCCTTATGTATCACCAAATGCGGATCAAATTCCTGACCAATTTAAAGACCCTGAAGGTTACTGGACTGGAATCTACTCAGGTTACTTAGGATTTGTATTGGATAAAGAATGGTTTGAAGAAAACAACTATGACTATCCAACATCTTGGCAAGATTTATTAAAACCTGAATTTAAAGGTCAAATCGTTACAGCTCACCCAGGTTCATCTGGAACAGCGTACACAATGTTAGCCACACTTATCCAATTGATGGGTGAAGATGAAGCGATGGAATATGTTTCGAAATTCAACCAACAAATTCGTCAATATACAAAATCAGGAACAGCTCCTGGTCGTATGGTTGGTTTAAAAGAAATCCCTATTGGAATTACATTCTTACATGATGCTGTAAAATATCGTATTGAAGGATTTAAAGATATCGTAATCTCTGCACCTTCTGAAGGTACAGGATTTGAAATCGGTGGTGTTGCAATTCTAGCTGGTGGACCAGATCAAGAAGCTGCTAAAAAGTTTGTTGATTGGGCACTAACAAAAGAAGCACAAGAATTAGGAAGTGTTGTTGGTTCATACCAATTCTTAACCAATCCTAATGCACAACCTCCAGAAGAAGCACAAGAACTAGCAAGCACAAAACTAATTGACTACGACTTTGTATGGGCTGGTACAAACCGCTCTGCATTAGTTGAAAAGTTTAACGAAGCTACTCAAACGACCCCTCCAACTGAGTAAAGGTAAAATGATGAAGAATTCATGAGTCTCTCATGAATTCTTTCATTCAAAGATGTAAGAAAAAGGAGAGTTGAAATGTCAAAATTTCGAAAAAACTTTAAATTATTCGTTAAAACTGAAATTGACACGGCCAAAAAGAATTTTCGCGATCCGATTTTAACTGTCGCAATTTTAGGCGTTATTGCAATCGTGTTTTTATTTGTGCTGTTTCCACTGTACAACATTTTTAAACAAAGTGTTATTACAGGAGATGGATTTACATTAAGAAACTACTTTAGAATTTTTGAAAACCCAAATTTGTCTAAAGTATTGTGGAATACGTTAAATCTAGGATTCTTTGTAAGTGTTGTATCTACATTAATAGGGTTTCTCTTTGCTTACGCTTCTGCGTATTTAAAAATTAAATTTAAAAAACTATTTAATGCCATTGCAATTTTGCCTATGATTTCACCACCGTTTGTAATTGCCTTATCAACCATCTTATTGTTTGGTCGTAATGGTTTTATCACACGTGGACTATTTGGAATGCGAGAAGCGAATGTTTACGGATTTCATGGTTTAGCTTTAGTACAAGTCTTAACCTTTTTCCCAGTTGCTTACTTATTGCTTGTCGGTTTATTAAAGAGTATTGATCCTTCAGTAGAAGAAGCTGCTCGTGACTTAGGGGCATCTCGTTGGGAAGTGTTTAAAACAATAACCTTACCACTAATGGTTCCAGGACTTGCTAATGCCTTTTTATTAGTATTTATTCAATCGATTGCGGACTTTAGTAATCCAATGGTAATTGGAGGAAACTACACAACCTTGGCTGTGCAAATCTATCTTCAAGGTATAGGAAACTACGACATGAGTGGAGCGACTGCTCTTGCTGTAGTATTGCTGATGATATCTATTACCGTGTTTATGGTTCAAAAATATTATGTTGATAAAAAGACTTACATCACTGTTACAGGAAAAGCATCCCGTGCTCGTGAGTTAATTGATTCTAAAAAGATTGTTCGACCAATCTATGCATTAGTTTTAGCCATCAGTATCTTTGTAGGTGTGCTCTATGCATTAGTGCCGATTGGCTCCTTTATTAAACTATGGGGTATTGATTACTCATTCTCCCTTGATCATTATCGATATGTGTTTGATTTAGGTACAAAACCAATCTTTGATACAACATACTTAGCTATGCTAGCTACTCCTATAAGCGGTGTACTAGCCATGATTATTGCATTTCTTATTATTCGTAAACGATTTGTTGGTAGAGGATTTGTGGAAGTTACAACCATGATGGCCTTAGCGATACCAGGTACTGTTATTGGTTTAGGATATGTTCTATCCTATAACACTAGACCTTTAGTATTAACTGGTACTGCAACAATCTTAATTATTGCCTTTGTTATGCGAAGCATGCCCATTGGTATTCGATCAGGCATGGCAGCCTTACAACAAATTGATCCTTCGATAGAAGAAGCTGCTAGTGTACTTGGAGCTTCAAGTGCTAAAGTATTTACCTCTGTAACAATACCAATGATTCGCCCTGCATTCTTTAGTGGTCTTGTGTATACCTTTATTCGAAGCATGACATTAGTTAGTACCGTTATCTTCTTAATATCTGCAAGGTATAACTTACTAACGGCAGCGGTTATGAGTCAAATTGATGTAGGTAAAATTGGAGTTGCCTCTGCTTACTCCACGGTACTAATTGTTATCGTAATGGCTGTAGTATGGCTATTGCAGTTTGTGTTATCGAAGTTTGGAATTGATTCTTCTGACTTAGAAAGGAATGCGTAAGTATGAAAACACCAAAAAGAGTATTACTTAAAAACTTAAACAAAACATTTATTACTTCTGAAAATAATCAAGTAGTGGCTGTAAACAACATTGACTTAGACATTCAGCCAGGTGAGTTTGTGACGATGTTAGGACCATCAGGTTGTGGCAAAACAACCACATTAAGAATGATTGCAGGATTTGAAATGCCAACAGCTGGACAAGTGTTTATTGGAGAAGAAAATGTTGCAAGTAAATCACCAGATAAACGTGATACAGCGATGGTTTTTCAAAACTATGCTCTGTTTCCACACATGAATGTGTATGATAATATTGCGTATGGTTTAAAGATTCAAAAAAGACCTAAAGAAGAAGTAAAAGAACGTGTCGGTCGGATTTTGAAAATGATGAAGATGGAAGATTTCTCTAAGCGTGTTCCTGCTCAAATGTCTGGTGGACAACAACAACGAGTCTCTTTAGCTCGTGCTTTAGTAATGGAACCTGGAGTCTTGTTGTTTGATGAACCACTTTCTAACTTAGATGCAAAATTACGTATTCACATGCGTGATGAAATTCGTCGTATTCAAAAAACAGTAGGAATCACTTCTGTGTATGTTACCCATGATCAAGAAGAAGCAATGGCGATCTCAGATAAAGTTGTCATTATGAATGATGGTAATATCGAACAAGCAGGAACTCCTCAAGAAATTTATCAACATCCTGTTAGTGAGTTTGTGGCGACATTTATTGGTCGTGCAAATATTCTTGATGCAACGATAGTATCAGTAAAGGATAAAAAAGCCATTATTGAAATATTTGGTGTTGAATATGAAGTGAATATTCTTAAAGAGTATGAGCCAAATCAAAAAGTACGTGTTGTTATTCGACCTGAAGGTGTTGTTATTAATGAAAACAAACATGAAGTTAAAGTAGACAAAAGCATATACATGGGTCAAATTCATGAGTATGCTGTTGAGTTAAATGGGTTGCTCATTGAGATTAGTGATAGCAATCCAACCGGCAAACGTTTGTATGAAACAGGCGAAAGTATGATGATTGGATTTGATCAAAATTCGATTCACGTATTATAAGAAAAGGAGGGCATAGACATGTTAGATAGTTTCACCATTGATTATGCTATGGTTGGTTCGGTATTCTTTCGTGTCATGCTTTCTGCCTTTATGGGAGCCTTTATTGGTGTTGATCGAGTTAAAAAAGGTCGGCCTGCAGGCATTAAAACACATGCATTGGTGTGTATGGGGTCTGCTTTAGTTATGCTTACAAGCGAATACTTGTTTCTTGTGTCTAATGGTGGCACCGATATTGGTCGTTTATCCGCACAAGTAATTAGTGGTGTTGGCTTTTTAGGAGCAGGTACAATCATGGTTACTGGTCGTAACCAAATAAAAGGTCTTACAACCGCAGCTGGTCTATGGTTTGCGGCGACCCTTGGTTTAGCGATTGGAATTGGATTTTATAGCGGTGTACTTAGTGCAGTAATCCTCTTTGTTTTAATAACACGTATTTTCTCGATTTATGACTATCATCTTCAAAGTTCTAGCTTTGTAATGGACATATATGTCGAGCTTAGCAATGAGACAAACATCGGACGAATTGTTCGTAAATTAAAACAACAACAATGCCATGTCAATGAAATCGATCGCATTGATCAACAGTCAATTGATAGTAAGTTTTACTTTATTTCCTTACGATTGCCTCATAAAACACATCATAAAACCATTTTAGAAAGCATTGAAACGGTAGAAGGTGTCAACTTTATAGATGAAATATAAAAGTTAAAGGGCAATTACGCCCTTTTGTTGTATAATATAGGAGTTTCAGCAACATACTATTGATTGTGAATAAAGATGAACATACAAAGAAATTACAAACGATTTAAAGATGAACTACGAAACTCCATACTACTTGTTTCTATAAGCCTTGTGGTGGTTTTTTCATTGTTATTTTATGTGTTTATTAATGTTATTGGATTGTACATTATGTCAACCACCAATCAAAAAGTAAACAACTACGTAAGTGAAAGAGTAAATGAACAAATACTTATGTATGAAGATTACATTGTGGAAGTATTTGAGCCTCAACTTTCGTCTCGAATTTTAGATGTAGTGGATGGTCGTCAAACACTCTTTGAAGAGTTGTATCGGTTTATTGATCAACAGGAAATTCATAGTCTATTTTACGTCTTTGATCATCAAGGGGAGTTACTATTGACTAACTCGTATGCTCAAAACCCATACGATATCGAATATAAGTTTCTTTCTGGTATCTTTCGTCAAATGGATGCGAATAATGAGCAAGTAGTAATGAGAGTTAACAAACAACAATTATCAAACAACTTAAGAACCCTTTATTCCATTGGTAAGTCAATCATGGTTGATGAAGAAGTTATAGGTTATCTTGTTTTTGATATTATTGAATCGCAGTTAAACTTTCTTATTCAAGAAAACCCTGTTGATATTTTAGTGATTACAGATCGATATCAAAACTCCATTATTTCCACAGATACCACTGTTCTTAATCCTATTGCGAAGTTTGAACCAGAAATTGAAGATGAACGATACACAACATCGATTCGCAATCAAAGACATTACATACATGTCAATAATGTTGCGAATCAACGGATTAAAGTATATACATTATCATCCATGCAGTTTTTAAATTCACTGTTTTATACAGGACTAGCAGTTCAATTGTTTGTGGTTATTTTGTCCATTATTGTTTTATTTTCCATTGCAGATCGTTTCTCCAATAAAAATACACAATCTTTAGATGAACTACTAAATGCCATTGATGAAGTTAAACAAGGAAACCTAAATGTGAATCTTGATATTCAAACTTATGATGAGTTTAATAAAGTGAGTGTGTATTTTAATGAAATGTTGTCCAATGTTAAGTCATTAATTGCAGAAAACAACGAACTAAATACTCGAAACAATCTTTCTGAAATCAAACAATTAGAGTCACAGTTTAACCCGCACTTTCTATTTAATGCACTTGAGTCTTTAAAGTATTTGATTCGAATGAATACCCAAGAGGCAGAGAAGTTCACTTTATCTTTAGCACGGTTACTAAGATACAGTATTGAGTTTGGGCAACAATTTGTGACTCTTGAAAAAGACATTAAATATATAAGAGATTATTTGAAAATATCACAATTCAGACATGGTAAACGTTTATCTTTTGATATTGATGTTAGTGAACGATCCAAAGAAGCGATTATTCCAAAACTGATGATTCAACCCCTTATTGAAAATAGTTTAAATCATGGGTATACCCAACAAGATATGAAAATTGAAATTATAAGTAAAGTAGAGGATAATCAGTTAATTATTTCTGTTATTGACAATGGTATAGGGTTTAATAAAGAAAGACTTCAAGAAATTAATGATTTACTTAATAGTGAACATAATGAAAGTGAACATATTGGACTATACAATGTTCATCGTAGAATTATGCTTCAATATGGAAAACAGTATGGCCTGCGTATTGACTCAATTAAAAACCAAACAACAAAAATTGATATAATACTTCCATTTCAAAGTAAGGAGGAAAAGAAGTGATAAAAGTAGTTGTTATTGAAGATGAAGAACTCCTACGTAAAGGATTAATATATACTTTTCCATGGCAACAACATGGCTTTATTGTGATTGATGAAGCAGAAAATGGTGCACAAGGAAGAAAAGTAATACAACAAACCACTCCGGATGTAATTATTACTGACATAAAAATGCCAATTATGGATGGTTTAAAAATGTTGCAATCGATTGAAAATAGAACTTTTGAAACTATTGTTATGACTGGTTTTGCGGAGTTTGAATATGCTCAAAAAGCCATTGAACTGGGTGTTTCTCATTTTATATTAAAACCAATTGATGAAAGAAAACTAAAAGACATATTAGTGAAAGTAAAGCAATCGATTGAAAACAAACAACAAGTTGAGCATTTTAAGCAAACCATAAATAAAACATCAACCATCGATCTTTTTGAGGGTAGACAATCGCTTGTATTGTCCGCATCCAATCATCGTATGGTTGAAAAAGCATTGAATTATATTCATAGCAACTACCATCAAAAAATATCTTTAGATAGTCTATCAGAGGCCTTAGAGATGAGTCCAGGCTATGTAAGTAGAACATTTAAAAAAGTAACATCATTTAATGTCAATGAATATATTAATCGCTTTCGTGTGCAACAGTCCATTGATTTGTTATTACAAGACAAATACAAACTGTATGAAATTGCTTTAATGTGTGGTTTTAAAGACTACAAATACTTTTATCATGTGTTTATGCAATATGTGCATACTTCGCCAAAGGAATTTATAACATCAAATTATGTCATGAATAAAAACGATAAGTAGAAAAAAAGGAGAAAACCATGTTTTTATATTTAGATTCAGCAAATTTAAACGATGTAAAAGAAATAAGAAAATACCCTAGTTTTAAAGGGGTGACTACCAATCCAACTATTTTAGCTAGAGAAGCTAATGAGCGTTTTTTACATCTAAAGGAAATGCTTGCGTTGATAGAAGGTGATTTATTTATTCAACTAGTAGGTACAACCTTTCAAGAGATGAAAACAGACTTTGAGTTAGTAGAGCAATTTGCCAACAACAATAAAAAGATTATTTATAAAGTGCCTATTACAGATGTTGGATTACAAATCATAAAAATAATCAAAGAGAAAGATAAAAACAACAAGATTTTAGGTACAACCATTTACACTGTCCAACAAGCGCTATTAGCGTGCTTTGCAGGTTGTGATTATATTGCACCTTACTACAATCGAATCATTAAAAATAAACAAGATGATCCAAATCAGATGATTGCGAAGGTAAGAAAGTTTATTGATCAACAAAATCTTTCGTGTAGAATTATCGCAGCTAGTTTTAAAAGTGCGACTCAAGTTGAAGAGGCTTACTTAGCAGGTGCTCACTCATGCACAATATCAATGGAAATTTATAAAGAACTAGTGTACGATGAAACCGTAGAAAAAGACATCCAACAATTTGAAATTGATCATCAAAAGTCAATAGGATAAGGTGATTAGTAATGATGCATAAATAAGTGTAGATTAATTAGGACAAACAAACTTGGAGGATTGCTATGATTAAAAATGAGTTAGATTACTTTAATTCAAGACTGCATGAATACAGTAGAAAACTTACTTCTAGTGACGAAATAATTGCTCGTTATATAATTACTAACCCAGAAAAAGTAATAACCATGAAAATAAGTGAGCTAACTGAAAAACTATATATTTCAAAAGCTAGTTTGATTCGTTTTTGTCAAAAACTGAAATATGATGGATTTATTGATTTAAAGAATCAGCTAAGAATTGAAATGATTGAAGAAAATGATAGTTTAATCGAAAGCAAACAGAAAAACAGTTTAACTGACTCAATTATTGATCATAAAAAAATACTCGATCGATTTTTACGTTTTGTAAAAGAAGAAGAGTTAATTGATATGGTTAACCATATAAAAAAGTTTGATGAAGTATTTGTGTTTGGTTCAGGTGGATTTTCAATACTTGCAAAAGAGTTTGCACTAGTGTTTAGAAAAAAAGGGTTTAAAATCGAATATATCGCTAGCGATTTTGAGATGGAACTGATGACAAAACAATTTAGTTCGAAATCAATGGTTGTAGTGTTATCTCATAAATGTTCAGAAAATAATTTGATGCATATTTTTAAATTGTTAAATAAAAAAGACGTTTTCAGTTATTTGATTACATCTTATGGAAACGCCAATATTAAAAATTTATCAAGCAGTTCATTAATACTTCCTAACTTAGTACACTTAAAAATGAGCAAAACAATTAGTCCTTCTTTTATCTTAATCATCCTAATTGATCTATTAAAGCTTGTCCTTTAGTGACGTTTATTCACCCCATTATTTTATGAGATACAACTAGTAAAGCCACAGTACAATGTATTGTGGTTTTAAAAAGTGTCAAAAGTGTCTAAAAGATGAGCTTTATAGGAATGTATGTTTATATATGATACTATTCGTTTAGTGAAGTTCAGAAAGGAGAGAAAAGACTGTAAGTCTTTTGTGGGTTTATGACTAATGATGTAAGCGTGTTCACGATTCTAGATTTCGATAATGTCAGCAAATCAAAAAGTGATTTTTTTCATGAGGTATCATTTTTGATATCTGGGAGTTTGATGGATGAAGTTAAGCCTAAAGAAATCGAATCAGCAATACTAGAAAGAGAAATCTTGGGGACAACAGGTTTTGGAAATGGTTTAGCCATTCCACATGGTAAAGTAGCTAATTTAAAAGAGTCTTGCTTGTTTTATGTTCGATGTAAACATGACATTGAATGGGATTCTTTGGATGAGAAACCAGCAAAATACATCTTTATTATTTTGGTGGCAACAAATGATGAGTCGAACAATCATCTAAAGATTTTATCAAAACTGTCATATAACTTAATGGACCCAGAATATCAAGAAAAAATTAAAAATGAAAAAAACAGTGAAAATTTAAGAAATGTGATCGAAGAGATGTTTACTGATTAGTTGATAAAGGAGAAAGCGACTATGAACATTATTGCAATTACAGCTTGTCCTACAGGAGTTGCTCATACTTTTATGGCAAAGCGAGCTCTTGAAGATTCAGCAAAAAAACTTGGTCATAACATAAAAGTTGAAACTCAAGGGGCTGCAGGCATTGAAAACGAGATTACTGAAGAAGATGTACTTAATGCAGACATTTTGATACTTGCGGTTGAAGTAGGTATTAGCAAAAGGGAAAGATTTAATAACATTAAAAAAGTAGAAATTCCGATAGCTACGGCTATTAGACAAGCAGACGCAGTAATAAAAAAGATTGAAGAAAAATTAAACCAATAGGAGAGAGAAATTATGAAGAAATTTTTAAAAGCATTAATGACTGGTGTTTCATACATGCTTCCATTTATCGTTGTTGCAGGTATGACAATCGCAGTCACTGGTATGTTGAACCAGTATTTAGGAGTACAATATGCTTGGGTAACAACACTTAATGGTTTTGCTTGGACTGTCATGGGATTTATTCCAGCAGTGTTTGCAGGTTATGTGTCATTTGCGATTGCGGATAAACCAGGTATTGCACCAGGTTTTGTAGGTGGTTATTTAGCTGCTAATCCAATTGTAGAAGGTAGTGTCGCTAGTGGATTTTTAGGAGCTATCATTGCAGGGGTTTTAGCAGGTTATTTAGTAAATTGGATGAAAAGCATAAGTCTACCAAGTGTACTAAATTCGATTAAAACTACTTTATTTATACCAGTTATTTCATCATGGATTATCTATTTCGTTGTTGCATATCCATTAGCGATGACTGTAGGTGTAGTAAACGATTTTATTATTCAAAACTTAATTACCTTATCGACAATGCCTGAGTATGCATTCTTGCTTGGAGCAATCTTAAGTGCCATGTGTGCGTTTGATATGGGCGGACCATTAAATAAAATTGCTATTACATTTGTATTTGCAGTTTGGGCTGATCCAAGTGGAATTGGTTTCATTGTAAATGCAGCAGTATTTCCTGGGATTATGGTTCCAGCATTATCAGTGGGTATTGCATCGTTAATAGCTAAGAAAAAACATACGGAATCAGAAATTAAAATGGCACCAGCAAGTATTATATCAGGTGCGGTTGGTATAACTGAAGCTGCATTACCATATGCGTTTAGAGATCCAATCAAAGTTATTACATCAAACATGATTGGTGCAGCTGTAGGTGGAGCAATTATGATGGGTTCTGGAATCTCTACAGCTGGAGTATCAGGAGTGTTTGGGTTACCAATGGCTAGCAACATACCGATGTTTGTGCTTGCAATTTTAGTTGGTACTGCAATTTCTGTCATAATTCAAGTTATATGGAAAAAACCAGTAACTGATGAAAATCAAAACAATGCAGAAAACAGTGATTTTGAAATCGAAATTGATTTTTAAAAGAAGTTTAAAAGGAGTCATTCGACTCCTTTTCTATCATAGTTTAAATATGTAAGGATGGGTTATATGAAAAGAACAATAGTACATGTCGTAAGTCATACGCATTGGGATAGAGAATGGCAAAAGACATTTAATGAGTATAGAACACGTCTTATAAAATTCATGGATGATTTAATTCATACTTTAGAAGAAGATGATAATTTTGAAACGTTTATGTTAGATGGGCAAACTTCGTTAATCGATGATTATTTGAACATTAAACCAAACATGAAGACAAGACTAAAAAAACTAATCGAAACTGAGAGAATTATCATTGGCCCATGGTATGTACAACCAGATGAATTTTTACCAAGTGGAGAATCTTTGTTGCGAAACTTGCTCATTGGTGATTTGATGAGTAAAGAGTATGGAAATAAGATGAACATTGGATACCTTCCTGATTCCTTTGGACAATCAGTATTTATGCCGCAAATCTTAAATAAATTTGGTATTTACACAGTAGTAGCGATGCGTGGCTTTGATAATGCCATTATAAAAGATAATGAGTTTATTTGGGAAGGAAGTTCTCAAAGTGAAGTAGTGTGTTCAGTTCTTTGGAATGGGTACAACAATGGGTATTTGCTTTCACAAGATTTAGAAATATCAAAGAAAACCATTGAATCAAATATTGATATACTAGGGGAATCGTCCTTCGAAAACAATATTTTAGTCTTAGCTGGTTCAGATCAATCAACGGTAAAGAAATTTATACCAGAGTTAATCAATAGACTTAATGATGAGTACAGTGACATTATTGTCAAACAAGCAAAACTTAGTGATTACATCAGTTTGGTGAGCGAAAAAAGAGATAAATATTCTCGATTTAAAGGTGAATTCAGATTTGGTCAAAAGCAAAGAGTTCATATTTCGATTGCAGGATCTAGAACGGATTTCAAACAAAGAAATTATGATATACAAACAAAACTTGAAAAAATACTTGAACCAATCAGTGCTATGGGATATACACTAAATGATCGATATGAGGAAGATTTGATTTACTATTGTTGGAAAAGAGTCGTAGAAAGCCATGCTCATGATTCGATTTGCAATGTTTGTACTGACAAAGCTCACAAGGATATGTTTACTAGAATAGATGAAGTTGATGACATTTATCACTCACTTTATCAAGCTAGAACAAATAACTTGATTGACAAAATTCAATTTGATCTAAAAGACAATAAAAGACCAATTCTTGTCTTTAATTCAAACAGTTTAAAACAAGAAGGTTTCGTTGAAGCGGATGTCGATGTCTATTCGGGGTTTAGAGTATCAACACACGATGGAAGAGATGTTGATTTCGCTGTTTTAAGTGAAACTGAGATCGATTTAAAAGATTACAGACTTTGGTTAAAGGAAAATCCAAGTGATATTGTAAAACGTACAAAAATAAAGTTTAGAGCATCTGTGGAAGGTTTGGGTTTTAATACTTATTATATTGAGGAAGATAAAGAAAGTTTGGCTCAAGCAGATTTAAACAGCATTGAAATAACGGAAAGTTCAATTGCTAACAAATTTATTGAGATAACAACAAACAAAGATGGAACAGTAAATATTTACTGTAAAAAAACAAAAAAATCATTCAATAATATTATCTCTATTTTAGATCAAGGAAATGCAGGTGATAGTTATGATTTTTCACCTCCAAAAAATGATGAGGTAATATCAAGTTGTGATTTTGAATCTGAAGTGAATGTTTATTTTATAAACAAATATGAAGCTAGTTTAAGTATCAAGAAAAACTTATTAGTAAACAAAACAACAGATAATGTTAGTCGATCAGCGCAAAAGGTATCTTTACCGATAGAAATGATTTTTACTATAAACGCTGAAGATGATTTTATTGACTTGAAAGTAAACATAAAGAATACTGCTGAAAACCACAGAGTTTCGCTAGTGATTCCAAACTTTAGTCAAGAAAATCATTACAGAGAAGGTAGTTTTGGAGACTTATTGACAGATAATGAAGCAATAGTTAACAATACATTAGATAAGGGTTGGAAAGAGCATTATTATCCAACGTACTCAACTCAACGATATGTTTATGACAAAGATGGTGAGTTTGCACTTCTAAACAAAGGTGTGTTAAGTTATGAAATCGACAATAAAAAGGACTTAAAAGTACATCTACTAACAACAACGGATTATATGGGTAAAGAAAACTTAAAACATAGACCTGGGAGAAGATCAGGTGGTAAAATATTCACCCCAGATGCATTGCTTTTAGGCAAACATGATTTTGAGTTTAGAATTTTACTAAGCAATAATCAAGGTGACATCCATAAATCTGTTGAAGAGTATCAAAATCCCTTAAGATCATTCTATCGCCATAAAAACAAAAAAAATGGTTATCTTTCTGATCATACTACATTCTTTAAATCAATGAATAATTATGTTGCTACAAGTGCACTTGTGAAAAATCCTTATGATGATGATATCATTTGGAGAATCAAAAACATGTCTGATCAGCAACTTAATAAAGTAAGCTTAGAATACAATAGTATTTTGTATGATTATGTTTGTGAAGTGAACATGATTAATGAAAAATGCATTGATCGAGTTAAAGAGGAGTTTGCTTACAATTACATTGGTGAAGAGTATGAAGGTTCTGGTGAACTACATAAAACAGGTAAAATTTCATTAGTGGAACTTAAACCAAATGAAATTTGTAATCTTAAGTTTAAAAGAAGGTAATAAGAGAACGGATTATTTTGATGTGAAAAAAACTAATGTGAATGATTAAATATGAAGGTTTAAAACAAAGGGTATCAAAACGTAAAATATTGTTCTAGATAATCATTTTAGTAGAATTATAGCAACTAATTTTTAAAGTGCTGCTTAAGTTGAAGAAGCTTACTAAGCAGGTGCACACTTATTGACAATTTCATTGGATATTTATAAACAATTAGTGTACGATGAAACCGTAGAAAAAGACATCCAACAATTTGAAATTGATCATCAAAAGTCAATGTAAAAGGAACTGTTTATTTGAATTAAAGGAAACAAGGTGAGTATATGATATTAAAACTGAGAGGGTCACACAAAGATTATCTTTGGGGTGGTACAAAACTAATGGATGAGTACAACCAACATAGTGATAGCGATATAATGGCTGAGAGTTGGGTTGTCTCAACACATAAAGATGGCCCTTCATTTATTGAAAATACAGACATTAATGAAGCAACTTTAAAAGAGTACATTGAAAATAATCCAATGAGTTTAGGGAGCAACAATCAAGAATATGCACAATTACCAGTCTTAGTTAAACTTATCGATTCAAACCAACCATTGTCTGTTCAAGTGCATCCCGATGATGCTTATGCTCAAAAACATGAAAATGACAACGGTAAAAACGAAATGTGGGTTATTTTAGATGCAATAGAGAATGCTCAACTAGTTGTTGGTTTAAACAAAGTCATAACAGCTGAGCAACTTGAACAATCCATTAGGGATAACACATTAGAACAACATCTAAACTATGTACCTGTAAAACAAGGTGATGTTGTCTATATCCCAGCAGGTACAATTCATGCTATAGGTGCAGGGATTACTATTTGTGAAATCCAACAAAGTTCAAATGTTACGTATCGTTTGTACGATTATAATCGCAAAGATAATAATGGAAGCACAAGGGAACTACACATCGACAAAGGGGTGTACGTATCAAACTTAGACCCATATCCATCTGTGTTACAAAATGGATATGATGAGAGTATTACCGATGATTGTCGTTTCAAGACGTTAGTATCGAATAAATACTTCATAACAAAGCAATACGACATTAACAATCGTTGCACTATTGAACACTCACTACACTCCTTTTTGGTAGTGGTAGTCATTGATGGGGATGTATCGATCTCTTATAATGATTACAGTGTTAAGGGAATAAAAGGGGATAGTTTTTTTATTGGAGCAGGCATTCACCCTATCACTATAAAGGGAAATGCTAAACTTATTACGGTAAGTGTGGTTAACTCAGACAAAGATTATTAATGTTAAAGTAGTGAAAATAAACGGTATCCAAATAACTTACTCAAACAAACTGCATATGATAAGTAAGAAATGATTCAATCTTTTAAAGTTGAGCTAAACCCCATGATTCGGGCTAGAATTTATGGGGTTTTCTTATGAAACTAGTAAGAGAAAACAAGATACAGATAAGCAATGATAGTTAACAGATTGAACACTATCAGTGCTATTAGTTAGTCATCAATCAATGAAAACTCACCTTTTTAATGTTTTCTGATTGTATATCAAAATGCATGTTTAATAATTTAAAATATGTGAATGATTGTTGTGAAAATACAACATTAAAAAAAGTAAATGAAAGTATAAAATCATGAAATTTCAAATGATTTTAATGTTATGAAGTTTTCTATAATCATTTAAAGTCATTGACGGTGAAAAACTAGAAGTGACTTTTTCTAACGATAAAGGATTATTTAGTAATTCATCAATACCACATAGCATTACATACGTTGGATTAAAAAGAGCTTCATAAGCGTTTTTCATTTTAAAGTCATTGCCATGAACTCTACCAATACAGCCTGAAAAACCTAGTTGAATGGTGGGATAAAACAATGAACAATCTCCTACATCACCAGCAGCAAAAGATTTTTGATGATCTACAATGTTTTCTTGTTTCACTACTTCTTTAATATATGGTAGAAGCACATCATTAAGAGGTCTATGTTGTTTAAATGGTATATAACCAACAGAGTTTTCTACAGTAACGCTAGCTTTGATTGCTAAAGCCATGTGATAAGCAAGATGATCAATGTTATCGCTCACCTCTAATAATATATCTGTTTTTACAGCACGAACATAACCCTCTAAGATAGCTTTTTCAGGAACAGCATTAACACTTTGACCACCAAGAGTTGTAATTAAATGGACTCGTATTTGATCAGACTCTTTAAATGTTTCTCTAAGTAGTGCAATCCCATTTTGAGTTAACACTAAAGCATTTAGAGCATTTACTCCTTGATCAGGATTAACAGCCGCATGACTGCTTTTTCCATGAAAGATGAGTTTTTTATAAATGAAGCCACTTAATGAAGCATTGACCTCCATTGAAGGAGTTTTAACTTCTCCCATAGTATGAGTTGATAAAAGAACATCAACATCCGAAAATGCTTGTTGTAATAGCAAGTTTTGTTTACCAGAAAGTAGTTGTATTTTGTTTTCCTTTTGAAGCTGTTTACGATAATCTAAATCAACGTACTCTTCTGCTGCTACAAAAAAACATGTTACTTTGCCGTTTAATTGATCTTGCTGTTGTTTTAAGATAGCCATGATGTGCATCATCATGGTTGTTTGTAGATGATGTCCACAACCATGTGCGGCACCATCAACTTGGCTAGCATTAAAATGAGAAGGGATTGGTAATGCATCTAACTCAGCAATCAAACCTATGTGTGGTTTTCCTTGTCCAATACTTACGGAAAAGCCGTTAATACCATAGTCATTTGTTATGGAAATTTTATGTTCTGACAAAAAAGATTCGATGATTTTTCTTGTTTGAACTTCTTTAAAACCAAGTTCTGGTGAGTCAAATAATCTTTTCTCCCACTTTATCATCGAATCCATCATGTTTAGTGTAGAATCAAAGTATTTTTTCATAGAAACTCCTTGTTATAGTTAATAATAATTTTATCATACCACGGAAAATGAATCATTTAATAAAAAAATTATACACTATCTACGTACAATTACCTTTTTATACCAAGATTAATGTGTGAAAAATTTGATTGATTACGCTATGTGAAAAAAGATTTCACATATTCTTTGTAAGCGCTTGACTTTGAAAATGAATGTTTGTTATAATCGGGTTAGGAGTTACTAAATCGATTTAGTAAAAGGATTTAGTAAATAAGGATATGAGCATAACGATTAAGGATATTGCCCAACTAGCAGGTGTTTCTATCACCACCGTATCTAAAGTTATTAACGGAAAAGATTCAGACATTTCCCAAGAAACCATTAACCGAGTAAGAAAAGTTGTGTTAGAGAACAACTATCATCCTAGTGTAGTAGCACAAAGCTTACGCACGCAGCATACTTGGACCATTGGTTTTTTATTGCCAGATATTCGCAATCCATTTTATACCGAAGTAGTGCGTGGTGCTGAAGATTGTGCAAGAGTTAATGGGTATTCATTGCTTATCTGTCATACAGATAATAATGGAGACAAAGAAGTTTCTTATATTCGTACTTTAGAAGCAAAGCAAGTAGATGGGATTGTACTAGCAGGACTTCAAATTCTTGAGCGATTGAAACAACGTCAAGTTGAAATCCACTTACCATCCACTTCAATTGCCAATCATATTCTTTATTGGGACTATGATAAGCATCAAATTCCTTATCAAAAAGGAACAAAGCTAGCGACTGAACACTTATTAGAGTTAGGTCATAAAAACATATATTTTATTTCTGGTCCTAAAGACCTACCTTACTCATTACGTCGATACAACGGTTATCGTTATGCACTACAAAATGCAAACATACATGTAAATGAAAAGTATGTGCATTTCTTACCACAGTTTAATACTGAATTGGCTTATCAACATATGTTAAAAAACTACAAAGCCAGTGAATGTAGTGCAGTAGTTTGTGGTAATGATATTATTGCTTACGGTGTGATGAAAGCAATGTCGATGTTAGGGTATCAGATACCTAATGATGTGAGTATTGTTGGGTATGATGATGTTTATTTATCTGAGTTTAGTAATCCACCACTTACAACGATTCGTCAATCAAAATATGAGTTGGGTTGGTTTGCGGTTCAAGAGTTGGTGAATAAATTACAAAATGAACAAGTTCCGGTTGATTATGATCAGTTAGAGGTAGAACTTATTGTTCGCCAAACAACCGCACCTTATGGTTTAAAAAAGAAGAAATGAAATCATAATTAAGGAAAAGATACAATGAAAACACCATTACACTTACATGAGTATATCGATTATAGTGAAGAAGTAGAGTATGCAAAAGACAACAATATTCCAATAGTTGCTCTTGAAAGTACACTGATTTCGCAAAGTCAGTCTTATCCAGACAACTTCAAACGTGCATTGCATGCGCAAAATATTGTAAGAAAAAATGGTTGTGTTCCAGCAACGATTGCGATATTAGACGGTCGAATTAAAATAGGTGTAAGTGATGAGCAGTTAAACTATATAGCGAGAACAGGTGTTGATAAAGTGTCGACTCGTGATATAGCTACAATAATTGCGTTAAAAAGAGATGGAGCTACCACAGTAGCCTCAACAATGATGCTGGCAAGCTTAGTTAATATTGATGTATTTGCGACTGGTGGTATTGGTGGTGTTCATTATGATGTTGCGGATGAGTTTGATATATCAAACGATATACAAGCATTAGCAAGTACTAGCATGATTGTTGTATGTTCTGGTCCTAAAGCGGTTTTAGATCAAAAGAAAACAATTGAAATGTTAGAAACAAAAGGTGTAAGTGTCCTTGGTTATAAATGTGATGTAGTTCCTGGTTTCTTTACAAGAACCACTGATATTCCTGTCGATTATCGAATAGATGATCCTAAAGAGTTTAAAAATATACTTGAGTGTAATCGTATGTTAAATCAAAAGCAAGCTTTGTTAGTTGTAAATCCAGTTTCTGAAGAATATGCCATTAATAAATCGATACTTGAGTTTTCATTAAGTGTTGCGAGAGTAAAAGCGAAATCAGAAGGAATATCTGGAAAGCATTTAACCCCTTATTTGCTTCAAGCTGTTTATGAAATCACAGAAGGTGAAAGTAGAAAAGCAAATAAACAACTAATTTTTGAAAATGTTGCTGTAGCGACACAAATCGCAGCGGCATTTAAATAGAAAGAAGGAGATTATTTTATGATTCACAATTCAATTCCGACACCACACATTGAAGCAACAGATCCAAATGAAGTTGCAAGCACTGTGTTGATGCCAGGAGATCCACTACGTGCAAAGTTTATTGCGGATACATACTTGACTGATGTAAAGCAATTCAATCAAGTGCGTGGTATGTTAGGGTACACAGGCTACTATAAAGGTAAGCGTGTGTCAGTGATGGGTTCTGGTATGGGAATTCCATCAGCTATGATTTATTATCATGAGCTATTTGCATATTATGAGGTAGAAACAATCATTCGTATAGGTACATCAGGAGCAATGCAACCTGATATCAAGCTACGTGATATTGTTGTAGCAACAGCTGCATGTACCAATTCGAATATTAATACAGGACGTTTTGGACCAAATGTAACGTTTGCGCCAACTCCAGATTTTGATTTATTAATGCAAACACATCAAAAAGCTGAAGAAATGGGTATTAAAACACATTTTGGTACTGTAATTAGTGGTGATAACTTCTATGATGAAAAAGATGAAGTGTACACTAAACGTCTACAACAATATGGAGTCTTAGCAGGAGAAATGGAATCTGCTGGATTATACTCTGTGGCTAGAAAACTTGGAAAACGTTCTCTAGCAATGTTTACCATCAGTGATAGTGCGTTAACTGGTGAAGAAGAAAGTGCAACAGCACGTCAAGAAGGCTATACTCAAATGATGGAGCTTGCATTAGAAATCGCACCTGAATAAATCATTTATTTAAAATATAAAAAGGAGGAAAATAAATGAAAAAAGTATTAGCATTAATCTTTGCATTAGTATTACTTGTTGGTTGTACGACTACGGGTGATAATGGTGATGGAAATGGTGACGGATCAGGTAATGGAGATGAAACAATTCGTGTTGCATTACTAGTAGGATTTTTAGGAGACATGTCCTTTAATGACTCTGCTGCTCGTGGAGTAAATCAAGCAGCGCAAGACTTCGACAATGTCGACGTAAATATTATTGAATTTGGTGATGTAGCTGACCGTTACGAACCTACTTTATTAGATGCTGCAGATTCAGGCTATGATATTATCATGGTTGCAACAACGTTACAGGAGTATGTAGAAACACATGCTGCTGATTTTCCAGATACAACTTTCGTAATCTTTGATACTGAAGTTGATTTCTCACAAGGAGGATTAGACAACGTTTATGCTATTCTATATAAAGCAAATGAAGCATCATTCTTAGGCGGTTATGTTGCTGCTGCTACAAGTGAAACAGGAGTTATCGGTTTCTTAGGCGGAACTGATCAACCAATTATCAGTGACTTCTTAGTTGGATATATTCAAGGTGCTCAACTAGCAAATCCTGATGTTAAAGTAGCTACAGGGTATGTTGGTAACTGGACAGACTCAGCAAGAGGAAAAGAGTTATCATTTGCAATGTACGACCAAGGCGCTAGCATGATCTTTAATGTAGCTGGTGGTGGTGGTGTTGGTCTTATCGAAGCTGGTGCTGAGCGTGATCGTTTAGTATTAGGAGTAGATTCTGACCAAGCGATGATTTATAAAGAAGCAGGAAACGAAGCGTTTGCTTCTGTAATTGCTTCATCAGTATTAAAAAATGTAGATTATTCATTGTATCGTGCAATCGAACTTTACAGAGATGGCACATTAGCAATTGGTACAACAGATGTTTTAGGAATTAAAGAAGGTGGAGTTGGCCTAGCTGATAATGAGTATTACCAAGCACTTGTTGATCAAGAAATTCGTGACTTTGTTGCGGAATTAGAAGAACAAGTAACAAATGGTGAAATCGTTGTTGATACTGCTTATGGTAAATCTTCAGACGAAATCAATCAATTAAGAGAATCTGTAAGACCTTAATTTAGCTGTACTTTAAGTGAGCACTGATTCAATATCAGTGCTTGCTTTCATTTATGGAGGAAGAATATGCCAAAAGAAGTAGTTTTGGAAATGAAGGATATTACGAAAGTATATCCTAATGGAGTAGTGGCAAATGAAAATGCCAACTTAAAATTACATCATTCAGAAATACATGCGCTGCTTGGTGAAAATGGAGCTGGAAAATCAACTTTGATGAAAATTCTATTTGGGATTGAACATCCAACAAGTGGCGATATTTTTTTACATGGCGAAAACGTAAAAATTAAAAGTCCACTTCAAGCCATTGAACTAGGTATCGGAATGGTTCACCAACACTTTATGTTGGATGAAAAATTAACGGTTGCTGAAAATATTATATTAGGAATGGAACCAAAGAAAGGTCTTAGTTTAGATTTTAAAAAAGCTGAGCAAATGGTTCGTGACATTTCAGAAAAATACAACTTCAAAGTAGAACCAAATAAGTTAGTTATGGACTTATCAGTAGGGAAAAAACAAAAGGTTGAAATTTTAAAAGCCTTAATTCGGGGAGCTAAAATCTTAATATTGGACGAACCAACTGCGGTGTTAACTCCTCAAGAAACAGTAGAACTTTTTGAACAGCTTAATATTCTTAAAGATCAGGGACACTCGATTGTGTTTATTTCTCATAAACTTAAAGAAGTTAAAGAAATATGTGATCGAGCTACGGTAATGCGTCTTGGTCATTATCAAGGAGAATATGAAGTAAAAAACATTTCCGTCGCAGAAATATCAAAGTTAATGGTTGGTCGTGATGTTGTTAGAAATATTGAGAAAAAGCCAAGTAAACCTAAGAATATTGCATTGAAAGTTGAAAATTTACGTGTGCTTAATGATGAACTAAAGGTTGTCGTTAAGGATGTAAATTTTGCGGTCAAAAAAGGTCAAATCTTAGGTATTGCTGGAGTAGAAGGTAATGGTCAAAGAGAACTTATTGACTGTATAACGGGTCTTGAAAGTGAGTATCAAGGAAAAATCTCATTAGAAGGTATGGACAAAGACATTAAGGTCAATGTAAAAAATCTTCGTGAGCATGGAATGAATCATATTCCTGAAGATCGACTTACTTATGGTGTTTCCGCAGAAGCTTCTATCTCAGACAACATTATTGCAAATCGTTACGACAAAAAAGAATACAATAAAAATGTTCTGCAAAACAGAAAAAAAATAGTTGGATTATCAGAAGAATTGATCAAACAATATCAAATTAAAACTGATAGTAAAGACACACTTGTTCGCATGCTTTCTGGTGGTAATATGCAAAAAGTAGTGGCTGCAAGAGAAATGAGTACGGATATGAAAGTTCTTATTGCAGATCAGCCAACGCGTGGTATTGATGTAGGTACTGCTGCATTTATCCATGATCGTATTGTAGAACTTCGTGATCAAGATGTTGCAGTTCTTCTTGTGTCTGCTGATATTAATGAAGTATTAGAAGTTTCAGATAGTCTAATAGTAATGTATGAAGGTGAAATTGCTGCTTATTTTGAAGAATCAAAATCAGTGAGCGAAGAAGAATTAGGATTGTATATGTTAGGCATTAAAAAAATGTCCTCAGAAGAGATTAAAGGAGTTTCACAATGAAATTTCCAAAAATAAAAAGAGTTACAAAAGAACAAAAAGTAGAAAAACAGTTAAATATAACAAAAGAAGTTCGAAAAATTGAACAACGTTTTGAGTTTTTACGAATTGGTCTAGCGTTAATCATTGCACTAAGTGTTGTATTGTTTATTATTGCTTTAGTGAGTGATGATCCATTATTTGCTATTCGTGAAATGTTGCTAGGACCATTTTCCTCTTTACGTCGTATGGGAAATGTTATTGAAGCAGCAATTCCAATAACTTTTACTGGGCTAGCTATAACGATGGTGTTTAAAACACATCGATTTAACTTAGCTGCCGATAGTGCTTTCTATCTTGGTGCAATGGTTACATTAATGGTTGGTATGTATTCACCACTACCACCATATGCAACGATTGTTATTGGATTGATTGCTGGTTTTATCGCAGGTGGGATTGTTGGTTTTATTCCAGCATTAATAAACTTCAAATTTGGAGCCAACGAGCTAGTTGTCTCATTAATGTTAAATTATATCGTTAGCTTTTATGTCAAGTATTTACTTAACTATGTTGTACGTGATCCATATAGTGCTTCTTTGCAATCGTATCCAATGCAAGAAGGGATTAATCTAGGTAATTTAGTATCAGGAACTCGTATTCACTATGGGTTAATACTCATGGTTATTGTCGTTATTGTTGCCTTTATAGTACTGTATAAAACAAAATGGGGTTATGCTTTGCGCATGACTGGTTTAAATGAAAAGTTCTCAAAATACTCAGGAATTAAAGTTGCTGGAGTAGTAATGTTAGCTCAAGCGATTGGTACAGGTATTGCTGGATTTGGTGGTGCTGTTGAGATGATGGGGCTATACACTCGTTTTCGTTGGTTAGAGAGCCCAGGTTATGGTTGGGATGGAGTTATTATTGCAACCTTAGCAAGAGGTAATCCTGCTGCAGTTCCTTTCGCGGCATTGTTTCTTGCCTATATTCGAACCGGAGCTGATATTTTAAATCGAACAACAAATATACCGGCTGAAATCATTTCATTAGTGCAAGCAATCATTATTACATTAATTGCTGCTCAAGCATTCTTAAGTAAGCAAAAGCAAAAACAAATTGTGAAGACTTCAACGGTAGTTGAACAAGCAGGAGGACAATAATATGGAATTACTAGAAATATTTGCAAATCCTAGTTTCTGGTTTGGTGTGTTACGTGCAACAACACCAATCCTATTTGCGGCAATGGCTGCACTAATTGCTTCTCGTGCAGGTATTACAAATTTGGCTATTGAAGGCATCATGAGTTTTGGTGCATTGTTTGCGGTTATTGGTTCATGGCTTACACAAAATGCCTGGATTGGATTGATGACTTCAATTATAGTAGGGATTATTTTAGCGCTATTTTTGGCTTATTTCCATTTAAAAATGAAAGCTGATGAGATTATGGTAGCTATTGCCATTAACTTGCTAGCAACTGGTGGAACAATATTTATTCTCTTTATGCTTACAGGAGATAAATCTACTTCTGCAGCATTAAATAGTGTAGTACTACCGACAATTAGTATACCAATTATTCGTAGCATTCCATTTTTAGGTCAAGTATTATCAGGACACAATGTGTTAGTGTATATAGCCTTTATCATGGTATTTGTAATGCATTACTTATTGTTTAAAACACCATTAGGTTTACGAATTCGCTCGGTTGGTGGGAATGAACACGCTGCTGAATCGGTAGGGGTGTTTGTCCATAAAACGAAATACATTGGCCTTGCACTATCAGGTATGTTAGCTGGTTTTGCAGGTGCATACATGTCGCTTGGTTATATGACTGTGTTTACTCGTGGAATGGTTGCAGGTCGTGGGTTTATCGCTTTAGCCGCCGCTAATGTTGGTGGTAGAGCACCAATTGGATCGATGTTTTCATCCATGCTCTTTGGTTTTTTTGATTCCCTAGGAAATAATTTACAACGTTTTTCAATACCCAATGAATTTATATATATGATTCCTTATATTGCGACAATTGTAATGTTTGCGTATTTCTCCCATCGTCGTATGACAGAGAAAAAGCGTGTAAACAAAAAATTAGCTAAAGGTCAAATTTCAGAAGAAGAACTTGCATAAATATTAGATAGTAGAGGTTTTTAGATGGTATTAAAGCTTAAATCATTTCCATATTTGGGAGCTGTTTCAGTAACTTATTTGGCAATGATGTTTGAAGGAGCACTTAATGTTGCAATTGTTGCGATCATGGTTATGCTAAGCAAGTATCTTGATCGTGACATTGCACAAATCAGTTTACTAGTTTCTGCTAAAGGGTTAGGTACAATGCTGACCCTTTATACTAGTGGAAGGTTATCCGATCGTTATGGTCGAAAACGTATTATATTAATAGGAGCTATTAGTTTTACTGCTTTTCTCATTGGACTACTTTTAAGTTCGAATTACATGTTTGCATTGTTATTTGCATTTTTAGCGGGAGTAGGACATGGTTTAATGGATGCTCCAGCATTATCTTTACTTTTTGATGCATTTCCTGGAAATACAGGTCCTGCTATGAGTATAGTGCAAATCTTTTTTGCAGGTGGTGGTGTATTAACCACACTGTTTGCAAGTTTTTTAATCGCAAATAACTTACCTTGGCAACACTTGTTTTATGTGTATTTAGTTGCTATAGCTTTGCTTATGTTTTTAATTGCAAAAGCGAACTTTCCTGTCAGGGATAAATCGAGCAAAATAAAGCGTAAAACAATTGTTTTTGATGAGTTACCACAAATTAAAAAAGAAGGGGTTCTTTTAGGTATTAGTGTGCTACTTTTTGCGGTTGCTCAAGCTATTATGATGACATGGCTACCGACGTATGCAGCGAGTATTAAAGGTCTTACGGATTATAATGCCGTTCGATTACTTACATCATTTCAAGTAGGTGCAGTTTCTGGAGCCTTTGTGTTTGCGTGGATTTTAAGAAAGACACATACGACAACGTTAATGGTGATTAATCCATTAATAGCTGGTTTGATGATGGTTGGTGTTTTAATTACGACTAATGTAACACTGCTCTTTGCCTTTGTCTTTGTATATGGATTTATGATGGGTGTTTACTTCTCTTTATGTATTAACATGGGAGGCGAACTCTTTTATGCTCAAGCAGGTAGCGCTACAGGTGCAGTAGGTACACTTAATATGGTTGGGAATACGGTCATGGTAGCTTTATCGGGTAGAATATTGAATCTTTTTGGTATATCGTCGTTATTCTATTTTTCCATTATTGCATTGTTTGCGCTTGTTGCAGTGGCGATAATTTTTAGAAAGAAATATTTGCGGCTTAATCCGCGAATAGAGGTGATTTAATGAACAAACAAAAAGTCCCTGTGATTATTGATTGTGATCCAGGAATCGATGATAGTTTTGCGATTTACTATGCACTCAATTCACCGATGTTGGATGTGTTATCCGTTGTAAGTGTTGCGGGTAATGTCCCATTATCAATGACAACATCCAATGCATGCAATTTACTAGGATTGGTTAATAGTGATGTTCCCGTTTTTGCTGGTAGTGATGGGCCTCTTATTGGAGATGCTATTGAAGCAAAATATGCACACGGTGTTAATGGACTAGGTGGGTATGTGTTTAAAAAAGAATATACCAATAACCTTCAACAAGGTAATGGTATTGAACACATGGCACGTATTCTTAAAAGTAGTGAACAACCAATCACAATATTCGCGATTGGTCCTTTGACTAACATAGCAAAACTAGTGTTAGCTTATCCTGATTTAGTAGGTAAAATAGATCAAGTCGTAGTTATGGGTGGTGGAGTGATTAAGGGTAATTATTCAAGTAGTGCTGAGTTTAATATTGTGGCAGATCCTTTAGCTGCTAAGGTTGTGTTTGATGCTGGACTCACATGTAAAATTGTTCCTTTAGATACAACGGAATACTGTTATTTTGATAAAGAGTTTTTACAAACATTAAAACAATCTTCCTCATTAAAAGCAAAAACTCTATACGATATTGTAAATGCAAAACATAATATTGAAAGTAAAGAAGAAGATAGTAAGTTTTATTTTCACGATATGGTCACGGTTATGGCAGTAACTAATCCACAATTATTTGAGTTTATACCACTTCATGTTGATGTGGAATTAGATGGTAAGATAACTAAAGGGCAAACTGTTTTTGATCAACGCTCTTTCAATCGACAAGAACCAAACAGTTTATTAGTGACGGCAAAATCAAGAGATGATATTGTCGCAGTTGCATTGGAGGTATTAACAAATGAGTAAACAAATCATTCCTTGTATTATTGATTGTGATCCAGGTGTTGATGATGCGATTGCACTATTGTATGCTCTTAATCATCCAAATTTGGATGTTAAAGCCATAACAACGGTATATGGTAATGTCGGACTCGATAAAACAAGTGTGAATGCACAACTTGTTGTTGGATTAGCGCAAAAAGACACGCCAGTATTTAGTGGAGCACGTAAGCCACTTGTAAATCAAATCGCATCAGCCGCAAAAGTACACGGTGAAGATGGGTTCGGAGATTTCTATCAATCATACAAACATTTGACATCCAACAATGACATTAAGGATAATGCTGTTCTTAAAATGAAAGAAATCATTGAAAACTCAAATGAACCTGTAGTGCTGTTTCCTTTAGGACCAATGACCAACATAGCGATATTATTAGTTACTTTTCCTGAATTAAAAGAAAAGATTAAAGCAATTAGTTTTATGGGTGGTGGATTTTACTATGGTAATCGTACACCAAGTGCTGAGTTTAATTTCTATTGTGATCCACACGCTGCGCAAATTGTGTTGCAAAGTGGAGTGAAATTAATCATGTCAGGCTTAGATATAACTGATCAAGCAATTATAACAGAAAAAGAACTAGATAAATTTAAAAAGATACCAAATAAGGCATCAGAGGTGATGCACAAGATTTTATCAAAATATCAGTCGGTTGATCAAAGTTTGCATGACCCTGTAACAATTATGACAGTTACCGATCCAGAGTTATTTGAATTTGAAAGCTTTCATGTAGTAGTAGAAACATCTGGAGAATATAGTGTTGGTAAAACAATTGCCGATGTAAGAAAAAATGCTCCACTTGAAAATCGTCATTGTGTAGTCGCGACTAAATTAGATCATAATGGATTTATAGAAAAAATTGTTAATTCTTTAAGTCAATATAAAGATGGAGGTAAGCATGAGTAAAATTGTTGTTATTGGTTCTGTTAATAAAGATATCGTTTTTAGTGTAGATCGGTTTGTTCAAGCAAAAGAAACGTTGACTTCAAAGAAAATGGAGGAGTTTTTAGGAGGTAAAGGCTTGAATCAAGCTGTTGCTCTTAAAAAAGCTTATCCTGATGTATGGTTAGTTGCAAACATTAACAAAAATGATCAAGCAATTTTACGTCAAATGGAAGAAGTCGATATTTATACTGAGCATGTATCGCTTGTAGATACTAATACTGGAACCGCATTTATTCAAGTAGATCCAAAAGGGGAAAACTGTATTTTACTTGATAAAGGAGCCAACCATGAGTTTACAACTGAAAAGATTACTGAAGTATTAGATTTGTGTACTAAAGAAGACATAATTGTTCTTCAAAATGAGATTAATCACTTAGAAACGATTTTAGTAGAAGCAAATAATCGTAGCATACCTGTCGTATTAAATCCTTCTCCCATAGAAGACAATGTATTGCAACTTCCTCTTAAACTTGTTAGTGTACTTATTGTAAATGAGGTAGAAGCACAAGCATTAACGAATATTGAAGATCCTAAAGAAAGCTTACAAAAGCTGTCAACCATGTATATTGACACAACAATTGTTTTAACACTGGGATCTGAAGGTGTGTATTGTATTGATAAAGGTACATTATTGTATCAACCAAGTGAAAAAGTAGAAGCAGTAGATACAACTGCTGCTGGAGATACTTTCTTAGGATACTTTGTAGCTTCACTTATGAACAAAATACCATTAGATCAAGCAATCAAAAAGGCAAATATTGCAGCAGCAATTAGTGTCACAAGAGTAGGTGCTTCTTCTTCTATTCCAACTGAAGATGAAGTAAACAAGTTGTTAGATAAAAAGTAAAACGACCCCATGAGGTCGTTTTTTAAACTTGTTTTGTTAAGGCGAAAGCAATTTGTGCTGCAACTTTGGCATTGTTAAACACAAGTGCTTTATTAGCAACTACACTTTTACCTTCAGTATGTTTGTGTAAGTAGGCTAATAGATATGGAGTAACGTCTTTTCCTTTAATGCCATCTTTAATTGAAGCTTCAATGGCTTCTTTTATTTTTCGCTTGATAAAGGCTGGGTCCATTTCAAATTCTTTAGGAATTGGATTGGCGATAAGTGTTCCTGCTTGAATGTTTAATTCATCTTTTGTTTGTATAATTTGTGCCATTTGCTCAGCATTTTCTACACTAAAGTCTACCTTTAAACCACTATCACGAGTATAAAAATCTGGGAATGCATCACTTTGATAACCAATAATGGAAACTCCATGAGTCTCTAGAAACTCTTTTGTTCTTTCGATATCTAATATAGATTTTGCACCTGAACAAACAACATTTACATTGGTGTTGGATAGTTCAATTAGATCAGCGGATATATCCATCGTGTCTTCACCATGAATATGCACACCACCAATTCCACCTGTCGCAAACATTTTAATGTTGGCCATAAATGCAAACATCATCGTTGTCGCAACTGTGGTAGCACCATCTTTACCCATAGCTAATAGGGAAACAACATCACGACGACTTGCTTTAGCAATACTTCGATTTTTAGCGAAGTATTCTAAGTCGCTATCTTCCATTCCTATGAGAATTTTGCCGTTTCGAATACCAATGGTGGCAGGAATGGCTCCTTGTTCTAAAACAATACGTTCACATTCACGTGCTGTTTCTAAGTTTTCGGGATAATTAAACCCATGAGAAATAATGGTTGATTCTAGAGCGACCACTGGTTTATTGTTTGCAAGTGCTTCTTGTACCTCTTTTTTGATTACTAAATATTTATTCATTGTTTGCTTTCTCCATTTCTTGAATAACCTTTGATGCAGTAATGTTTGTATTAACGGTTGTATTTGCTTGCAATGCTAATGATGACATTGCATGTGAAAATACAACGGTATCTTTAGTGTCGTATTCTTTTAAAAATCCATAAACAAGACCAGCCATAAAGGCATCTCCAGCTCCAGTAGCGTTTTCTACTTGAATAACTGGTCCTCTATAAAATCCTTTATCAGTAGCAGTCTTGTAATAAACACCCTCAGGTCCTAATGTAATAAACACTTGTGATACACCAAGTTTTGAAAAATAATCGCTTACTTCAATAATGTCATCATCATTATTAATGGATATTCCGCTTAAAAACTCAGCTTCAAGTTTATTGCATTTAATAGTATGAAATTTAGTGAGTTTGTTTTTGATGCTTTTTGCTTTTCCAATGGATACAGGATCTAAAAAAATAGGGATATCTTTGAAATTCTCTAGAATATAATCCATCACATCACGTGGAAGTGCTGCATCTACTACAATGACACGTGCACTTTTTAACACATGTGATTTATCTACTAAATGAGATACTGGCATTTCATCAAGAGCTGTAGTATCACTTAACGCAAGGTTCATATCACCTTCATTGTTTAAGATGGCTAGATAGCTTGTAGTGACACTATCAGCGAGTATATATGAGTCGCTAATATCAATATTAGCTTTATAGCAGGACTCTTTAATTACTTGTCCAAAAGAATCATCACAAATTGCACTAATTAGAGAAACATTGCATCCGATACGGGATAAGTTTTCGGATATATTGCGGCTCACACCACCTGCAGATACTTTGATTTTTCCTGGATTAGAATCATGACTAAGCAAAGGATCAAAACTTCGCCCTACAATATCAATCATGGATGCTCCAATCACAACAACCTTATCTTTACGATTGATGATGTATCCTTTTCCTTCAATGTATCGTTTCTTTAATAAGTTTGATATATGAACCGACACAGAAGAACGAGTGATGTTAAGCACTTTTGCAAGTTCATCTTGACTGATTTGCGGGTTTTTGCAAATTAACTCAAAGATTTCTTGTTCCTTAGATGTTAAGGCTTTCATACAACCTCCTTTATAATTGCTTACAATATAAGCAATTGCTTATATTATAGCAGTTAGTAATGAAAGTCGTCAATACAAAAAAAGAAATAATAAAGAAACCGTTAACCAACGATTAGTACTGATATGGCTTTAAAACTGAATTATGGTATAAGAACACTACAACTGTGTTATTTGTTGCATAAGAAAAGTAATACCTATGTAATGCAATATAATTGAAGTAATACATAACCATTCACTATGCTCAATTATTTTCTTAAATACTTCATCTGTTTTAATTTTGCTTTAAAATACTTCTATCTTTATCTTACTTCCTTTCGGTAGTTTTTCAATAATGAGCTTAGAAGATATTTGCTCTTTCATCTCTTGTACATGAGAAATAACACCAATCATTTTATTGTCATTTCTCAAATCAAACAACACTTTCATTGCTTGAGATAGTGATTCTACATCTAATGAACCAAACCCTTCATCGATAAAGAGTGTGTTAAGCTCTACTCCGCCAGCCATTGCTTGGATAACATCAGAACAGCCTAGTGCTAATGATAAAGCAGCCTTAAAGGATTCTCCACCAGATAAAGAACGAACATCACGAAATTTTCCACTTTCATAATCCAACACATTAATATCAAGTCCTTGTGTTGCTTGACCTTCTTCTGGTTTTTTCCACTCAAATTTGTACCTTCCTTGAGTGATGCGTTGCATACGATAGTTAGCAGCTTCTAATATCTTCTTAAAGTAAAGTGCCAACACATACCGTTCCATTGATAATCGAAGTTTTCCTTTTCCTCTTGTTAAATCGCTTAACTTAGACAAGATAGCATAGTCATGCATCGCTTGTTCAATAACTTGTATTTCTTTAATGAGACGTTTTAAAGTAAGTTGGTTTTGTTTGATTTGTGTCTCTTTGTTTGTCATTGTTTTAAAAAGCTCATTTATGTCATGTTCAAGGGTAGTGATGGTCTCGTTATAAGGTTTGGTGTCTACTTTTTCTTTGGTAGATAATTCGCTTTGAAGTTGAGATAGTTGTTGCTTTACATGTGAAACTTGGTTGTTGTAGAGTGAAATTGCTTCTTCAAGCTTACTCATGCTTTCTGATGAAAGTTTTGCTTGATTAAAGGCATCCACATTTTCAAAACCTTTGTTAGTTAAGTTTGTAATAAAGCTTGAAAACAAGCTATCGTATTGTTGTTTATTAAGATTGATGCGTTTGTTTACTAGTTGTATTTCGATATCTAGTGCATTACTCTTTTTTTCTAATGCTTGTATTTGGCTAGACATGCGTTCATGTTGTTGTTGAATATCTTTTGCAAACGATTCTTTTTCATGGATATGCTCAATCAACTGCTCTAAAGATGTAATTGATAATGGATAGACGATTTCTATGGATGAAATCATGTTTTCTTGTATTGCAAGTTGAGTTTTATTTGCATCCAGTGCTTCTTGTTTTTGTTTTAATGCTTGAGTAGAATGTTCTTTTTTTGCTTGTAGCTCCACAAGTTGTTGTTTGTTTTCTTTAATTTTCTTTAATTTTGCATGCACATTCTCTAATGAAGATTCTAATGCTTGTTTTTCTTGACGTAAGCTTTCTTGCTTATTGGCTAACTCATTGAGTTGATGATTAAATGAAGTTTGTGAATTATTGACATTTAAACTTTCTTTTTGTGTTTTTAATGTAGTGATTATTTCAACAAGTAGAGTATAAGATTTGTTCATTTGCTTTTCTAACTTATCTTTATCTGCTTTCGCTTTATCGATCTGTTCTTCTGATATGACCTCTGTGGTTGTTGCTGGGTTAGGATGATCTAATGAACCACAAACTGGACATGGAGTATTATCAATTAGTTTTTGCGCTAACACACCAGCCGTGTTTTGACGAAGTGCTAACTCATTTGCATGAACAGTAGCTAAAGCATGTTGATAGGCATCTTCATGTTGCTTATAGATAAGCAGTTGCTCATCGTGGTGTTTTTGTGTAACTTCTAGTTGTTTGAACTGTTTTTGTTGGTTATCTAAATCTTGTTGTGTTTTTGTCAGTTCAAATAGTGATTCTTTTAGTGAGAATGATTGTTCGATTAATTCACTTTCTTGGTCATTGTTTATCGCTAACTCGTTGATGGTGTTGTTTATTTTAGTTAAAGTATCATTTTCTTTTGAAACATCATCAAGCAACGTTACTTGTTTTGCTTGAATTGTCTTTAACTCTTGTTGAAGATTATATTTAGTTGTAGCTGCTTTGACTGTTTGTTTATACTCTAAGATGTCTTGTTTAATGGTATCGAGTTCTTTGTGTTGTTGTTGGATTATTGTAAAATCTTTATTTAGTTTGTTAAGTTGCTCATTTGCATCATGATGTGATTTTGCTAGCTCTGTAATTTTAGTTTCATCTTGTAATATTGTTTGATTAAGATGTTCTAATAGCTGATAGTCAGCTTGTAACTCGCTTGCAAGACGTGCTAAAGATAAGGTATGTTCATGTTTAGAAATATCTTGTTTTTGTTTGTTTAACTGTGCTAATTTATCTTTTAATTGATTGACTAAATCAAACTTCTGGTTGTTACTTTCGATTTCGGTGAGTTCTTTTTGCTTTAAACTTAAAGTCTCTTTAAGTTTATTGTATGCTTTGTTGTTGTCGATAAGAGCTTCTTTGTTTTTTTCAATGATTTTAGTGAGTGTATTTACAATCTGTGTTTCTGATAATGATTCAATATCAATGTCTTGTTCATCAAAAACAAAGGCTTTTTTTATTTCAGTAAGTACAGTTTTACTTGTGTTGATTTCTTCCTTTTTTTTAGATTCTCTAAGTTTTATCTCATCTGCAATGAGTTGATACAAATGAGTATCGAAGATTCTACGGAATATCTCTTCTTTTTCTGTGCTTTTAGCAAACAACAGTTTAGTAAACTCCCCTTGAGCAATCATGATAATTTGCTTAAATTGACTAGCGGATAACCCAATGAGGTTTTCAACTTCTGCTTTTACTTCATTAACTCCCTCAATAACACGACCATCGGCAAAATGTAAAATGACTTGGTGAGGCTTATCTGTTTTGTATCCTTCACGAGAATACTTAGGTTGACGTTTTATATGGTATCGTTTTTGATGAAGTTCAAACTCTAACGCCACAAATGTTTCTTGATCACTTGTCGCAAAATCACTCCTAAAGTCCTCCATGCTTCGTACAGAACCACTTGCTTCACCATACAAGGCAAAAGACAAGGCATCAAAAATGGTGGTCTTACCAGCACCAGTAGGACCAGTTATTAAAAACAATCCATCTTGTCCTAAGTTAGTAAAATCAATAACTGTATGATTTATATAAGGTCCAAAAGCATTTAACTCGAGTTTAATGGGTTTCATTTTCTTTATCCTTTGCACTTTCTACGACATCTTTAAAAACATTCAATATCTCATCGGTAGGTTCTTGTCCAACACTGCTCGTGTAAAAGTCAGTAAAAATGGTTAATGGGTCTTTTACATGTTCAAGGTGAACATTGTTTAATTCCATGGTTTCACTTTGCTTGTTGTTGGTGTAGTTGATGGCTAATGCATTTGGATAAATGCTACGTATGCGTTCCATTGCATCAAATACCATTGTTTCATCAAGAAGTTCAATACCAACATAATCTAAAGAAGGTTGATGGTTATGAATAATATCAGAAAAATACCCTTTAATGATTTTTACATCCCTTAAAGGAATCAAAGGAATGGTTTGTATGTTAATATTATTCTTTTCTTTAATATTTACAATACTGATTGATTTTTTATGAAAGGCTTCATCGAGAGAGTATTTTAATATTGATCCACTATAGCGAATTGTTTCTTTTTCGATTGCTTGTGGAGCATGCAAATGACCTAAAGCCACATAATCAAAACCATCAAACACATCGACACCAATTTGACTACTACCACCAACAGATAAAGGCATTTCCGATTCAGATTCAATTACAGCAAATTTACCTGCTACAAATTGATGAGTTATTAACACATTTCGCTCAGAATAATCGATATCTTGAAAACTTAAATACTGTTTCATGGCGCTATTAAAATCCACCACATCATCTGCTTCACATTCGTATTTAACAAACGATGGTTTAAAGAAAGGGAGTAAATAAAAGTTAAGTGGACCAAACTCATCACTTAAAGTTATTTTTTTGCACTTTTTTGTGGCACTACCTGCAATGTATAAGCCTGAAGCATCGACAATGTTACTAACAAAGTCTAAGCGACTACCTTGATCATGGTTTCCTGCAATCATAAAAATAGTTAACTTAAAATCACTAATGGCTTTACTTAGAAATTGATCAAGCACTTTCATGGCTTCAACTGACGGTATAAAGCGATCATAAACATCTCCTGCAATAATAAGAACTTTTATTTTATCTTTTTTAATGATTTCTAGAAGTTCATCTAAAATGTAAGCTTGATCTTCGATCATACTTTTTTGATGCACAATTTTACCTAAATGCCAATCGGCAGTATGTAGAAATTTCATGATTAACTCTCCCTTGTGTATATGTCTTATTATAGCGAAGATTTTAACTAGTAGTGAAGTAAAACTGACTTTTACAGTGGTTGCACAGAGCCATACAAAAATTGGACTTCTTTATTAATATCCCAGGAGTATAATAATATCGAAGAAACAAAGGAGAAAAACATAATGAATTTATCACCTCAGGAAGTATTACAAAAGACAATCAAACGCGTGTATGACCAAGGTTTGACAACCATGTCTGGAGGCAATTTATCACTTAGAGATGACCAAGGTACGTACGTTACCCCAGCTCGCTTAGATAAGGCTTTCTTAAAACCTCAAGACATGATGGTTGTGGATAATGATGGAAATGTTTCAGGATATAATGATTTAACATCTGAGTATGTTGTTCATAAAGCCATTCTTGATAACAACCCACATTTAAAAGCTGTCTTGCATGCACACCCACCATCACTGCTTGGATTTAGTGCTGCACGCATCTTACCAGATCCAACAATTATGGCAAACAGTGTTCGCTTATTAAAAGACAAAATTGCAATGGCAAAATATGCGCAGCCAGGAACCCCATCTCTAGCGACTGTTACAGCAGATACACTGACAAAGGGAAACACAATTGCAATATTAGAAAATCATGGTTTGTTTATTGTTGAGAAGGATCAAAAGACAGCGTATCATTTATTAGAAGAAATTGATTTACTATCAAAAGTACAAATGAGTGCAAAATTGATCGATGCTAATGGTGCTAAATCATTATCTGATGAAAACATCGATGCACTTTTAAAAGAAGAGTCACCAAGTTTTAAAACGACGAAGATGACATTAAGTACACAAGAAGAAGAAGCCGCAAAACAACTTGTTGCATTTACAAAGCGTATGTATCGTAGAAATTTAACAACTTGTTTAAGTGGTAGTTATTCAGTTAAAGTAAATGATGCGATTTTGATTACACCAAAAAATGTAGATCTTAGTGAACTAACAGTGAACGATATTGTTCGTATTAGTGACAATGTTGCAAGTGACAACGCATTACCATCCAATGATGTTATGTTGCATGTGGAAATATATTCACAAAATGAGGATGTATCATCTGTTGTTATGGCATCACCTCGATACATGATGAGCTATGGTGTTGTTTCTCAAACATTAGAGACTAGAGTTATTCCAGAGTGTTATTTTATGTTAACAAAGGTTGAAAGCATTCCATTTAATGTTGGTGAAACATTCAATAAAGAAGTAGCATCATACTTTAATGAACAACAACCAACACTTTTAGTTCAACATGATAAGTATATCGTAACGGCACCTTCTATCATGTTGGCTTATGATCGTTTAGAAGTTGCGGAAGCAACAGCGGAAGGGTTAATTACAACATTACCACTAGCACCACTAGTTGAAATTCAACCGGATGAAATCGAAAAGTTTGACAGGATTAAATTCCCACATTTATTTAAGTAAATAAAAAAGAGAGTTTCTTCAAACTCTCCATAGGCTGCTAACAATTTGTTAGTGGTCTTTTTTATTTTTTTCGTTGTCCGTAATTGGAAAAGCGAACCAACATGCGTTCCATTTCAGCATCATCTAAGATAACAGGTGTACCAATAGAGCGAGCACGAACATACAGTTCAGCACAAAACTCTAATTGTTCGGCGATTGCAAAAGCAGTAGACATGTCTTTAGCGACACAATTCATACCATGATTAGCTAACAACACAGCATTGAGACTACCCATCGCTTCGATGGCATTTTCAGCTAGTTCAGGAGTACCAAATGTCGCGTATTTTGCACATGGTACTTCTTTACCTCCTGCAAATGCAACTAAGTAATCAACGGCTGGTAATGATTCATTTAAGCATGAAATGGTTGTTGCATACGTAGAGTGTACATGTACCATCGCATCCACATCGTCTCTTTTTTTATAGACAATCGCATGCATCACATTTTCACTAGAAGGAACACGATCTCCCTCAACAATATTTCCATCTAAATCCATGATTACAACATCTTCAACTTCAGTTTGCTCATACGGAATACCACTTGGAGAAATAGCCATAAGTCCTTTTTCACGATTAAAAATACTTAGGTTTCCTCCTGTTCCACGAGTTAAACCAGAGGATAGCATTAATTTTCCAAATGCAACAATTTCTTCACGTTCTTTTTGTAATAACATAATAATAGCTCCTTTCAATGTGAGTTTAGCACTTTGCATCATCAACTGCAACAGACAAAAAAAGCCTTAAATAGTAGAAAAATCATATTATGTGGTGGTTTATGCTATTTTTTGCACAAAACCCCCAAATATGTGTTTTTTCACACAATATATCAAATTTGCATTTTTGCATGTTCAAAAATTAGATTCAAAGAAGGTTGCATTTGGACACGTAAAATCTATAATGAAATTAGGTTGTTGCTAGGGAGGGAATGATGACACTGTTTAGTGAAGAATTGATATTTCTAGATTATCATGCAGATAATCAATATGACTTTTTAGAAAAAATGTCGAACTACTTGATTGAAAATAATTATGTGAGTCCAACTTATTTAGAAGCTATACTAACAAGAGAAAAGAAGTATCCAACGGGATTGCCATCAGAACCATTTCCTGTCGCAATACCACATGGTGATCCTGAACATGTAATTAAACCATGTATCGTAGTAACTCGACCTCATCATCCAATAACTTTTGGAGAAATGGGGACCTTGGATTCCACTGTGAATGCAAAGTACATCTTTATGCTTGTTGTTAAAAAAGCGGATAGTCAAATCACACTTCTTCAAAACATGATTGATATGTTTATGAATGAAGAAGCAATGAAGAAACTTGAAGCAGCAAATACATCCAACCAAATTATGGATGTATTGAAACAATACATACATCTAGAAAAGGAGGAAGCATAGTGAAACGAGTTATAGTTGCTTGTGGATCTGGTGTAGCAACATCACAAATGGTTGCATCAAAAGTAGCACGTCTTTTAAAAGAAAAGAAGATTAATGCTCACGTTGATGCGGTGGATATCAAATCGATCTCTACTCATATCAAACAATGTGATGCATACATTGCCATTACTGCACCAAAGACAGATTATCCAGTTCCAGTATTAAATGGCATAGCATTTTTAACCGGAATGAACATGGATAAAGAGTTAGATAAGCTTATTGAAATCCTGAAAAAATAAGTTATCGTTGTTTATCCAATTCATCATAAATAGCGTAATACGCTAAAGAAAAGAAAGGGGATTTTATGGATTTTTTACAAACGATTTTTGATTATGTACTAGGTCTTGGATCACACATTTTCCTACCACTAGTAATGGTATTTGTTGGTCTACTAGTAAAAATGAAATTCAAAGATGCATTCTCAGCCGCCTTGACATTAGGGGTTGCCTTCATTGGTATGGGAACAATCGTTGATTTCATGTTTGGATTTTTAAGCCCTGCAGCAGAGGCACTAGTTGAGAACTCAGGTATTCAACTAACAGCTATCGACGTAGGTTGGGCACCACTAGCAGCAATTGCTTGGGCTTGGCCATATGCGTTCTTACTATTCCCAATTCAAATTGCTATCAACTTGTTTATGATTGCAATTAACAAAACAAGCACATTAAATGTTGACTTGTGGAATGTTTGGAATAAGATTTTAACAGCAGTTATGGTTGCAGCTATTTCTGGTTCAGTACCTCTAGCATTAGTTGTAGGTGCTATTCAAGTAGTATTTGAACTGTGGAATGCTGATTTAACACAAAAGCAAATCTACAAAACCACAGGTATCCCAGGAGTTTCTTGTCCACACTCCATGACAATGTTTGCAGTGGTTCTTAACCCATTTAATAAATTAATGGAAAAGATTCCTGGATTAAAAGCTGACATTGACGCAGAAGTATTAAAAGACAAAATTGGTATCTTTGCTGAAAACCACGTAATGGGATTCATCATTGGTGTTATTATCGCAGTAGTTGCTGGTTATGATGTACAAGGTGCTTTAACTGTTGGTGTATCTACAGGTACAGCATTAACATTGTTCCCAATGGTAGCTAAACTATTCATGGTTGCATTATCACCTATTTCTGATGCAGCTGGTGAATTTATGAAAAAACGCTTCCCTGGACGTGAATTCTTTATTGGACTTGACTGGCCTTTCTTAGCTGGTTCTCCAGAATTATGGGTTGCTGCAATTATCTTAGTACCTATTACACTATTATATGCAGTTATCTTACCAGGAAACAACGTACTACCTCTTGGTGGTATTATCAACATCTGTTTAGTAGTACCTCTATTAATTATCACAGGTGGAAACCTTGTTCGTATGATCGTTATGGGTGCTATGTCAGTTCCTATCTTCTTATATGTTGGTACTTTATTGGCACCAATTATCACAGACTTAGCCATTACAACAGGAACATACAATGTTCCTGCTGGACAAATGATCTCATGGTCTGGAATGGAAATGCCTGTCTTCCGCTTCGTGTTCTCACGTGCAGCGAACGTTATTAATGGTGATTTCTTAGGAATTGCAATGCTTGTTGGTTGGTTAGCGCTATGGTTCTTATATGTTAAAGAGTTTAAAGCTAGAAACAAAGCATTTGACGAAGAAGAAGCATAAAACTTACTAAGTTACTAAAGACGATCTTAAATCAAGGTCGTCTTTAACACAAAGGAGCAAAGAATGATATTTACAGTGACATTAAACACAGCAATTGATCATATTATTGAGGTAGAAGGAACACTTACTCGTAAAGCAAACAATAAAACAAAAAATGTAATTTATGATATTGGTGGTAAAGCCATCCATGTTTCGGTTGCTTTGAGTTATATGAACATACCTAACAAAGCTACAGGTGTTGTTGGTGGAAGTAACGGTAAGTTGATGGTAGATTTGGCTGAGAAAAAAGGAGTAGAATGTCATTTCGTTGAACAAGAAAATTGTGAAACTAGAGAATCTATTATTGTTGTGGATGAAACAGGGCTAGGAAGCTACATGATTACTCAACGTGGTTTTGTTTTATCAGAATTAAGTATTCAAAAAATTAAAGATTTTCTAGCAAACAATGTAGCTAAAGATGACATCGTTGTCTTTAGTGGTACTCCACCTCAAGGTTTTAAGTTAGAAGACTATCACGATTTAATGCAAATCGTGAAAGATAGAGAAGCTCGTATTATTGCGGATACTACAAAAGACTACTTAGCAACTGCTTTAAAATTTAGACCAACACTCGTAAAGCCCAATGAGTTTGAGTTTCAAGAGTTTTTGGGAAAAGAACTTCATACACAAGATGATTATATACAAGCACTTCGTGAAATGGATGATTTAGCTGAATTTTGGGTTGTATCGTTAGGTAAAAAAGGATCTATTGCAAAAAAAGGTGATGAGATAATCGTGGTCACACCTCCAACCATCAAAGAGGTAAATGAAACAGGAGCTGGTGACTTCTTTGTGTCTGGGTTAGTAGCGAAGATTCATGAAAATGCACCACTTGAAGAAGTGCTTCGTTATGGTACAGCTGTTGGGGCTTCAAAAGCAAAACAAAGAGAAGTTTCTCATTTTGACGTAGAAGATGCATTAAAGCTTATGAATGAATGCAAAATAGAAAGGGTATAAAATGCTATATAAACAAGAAAGACAAGATTTGTGTGATGTAGTTAGGTTGATGTATGATCGTTGGTTAACTAACGCAGCTGGGGGAAATGTAACGGTTAAAGTTAATGATGAACATTGGATAATGACACCTACGTTGATGTCTCAAGATAAATGGTGCCGTTTAGTTCCAGAAAATATTCTAGTTGTGGATCAAGATATGAATATTGTAGAGGGGCATGGTAAAATGACGCGTGAAACAAACATGCATATGGCCATTTATGAAACTGACCCTCGCGTTAAAGCAATCATTCATGCACATCCAAAAGAATTAATGCCTTTTGCGACTATGGGTATCGAAATGCCACTTATCACAGAAGCATGTAAAAAAATGGGTAGTTTTCCTTGCTTACGTTATGCACCAGCTACATCGGTAGAGTTAGCAGAAGTAGTTAGAGAGCATGTACAAAAATTAGTTAAAGAAAATCATACGTTACCATATGGTACTTCATTAAGAGAACATGGGGTTATCTTAGCGGATGTTTCACTTAAAAAATGTTATGATATGTTAGAAAGATTAGAAACTAACGCATACACTTATGTACAGTGTAAAGTGTTAGAGGCTAGTGGACATACGTTCCAGTCTACGGAAGGACATGATTACAATACAGAAGAATAAAGAGAAAAGAACCAGAATGAAACCGATTGAGTTTTATGGATTAGTTATTATATCTTTAGCAAACTTAATCATAGGGTTCTTAACAGATAATTTATTTATGCTTGCCATTGCGTTTGTCATTGCGATAATATTAAAACCTCATCTTAAGTATATGACAATACCAAAAGGGTATTTAAAACTAGCAAATATTGAAGAAGAAAACTTAACCATAGAAGATTTGCGAGCAAGAAACAGGAAAAACAAAGGTAAGAAATGATTACTTTATATGTAACAAGACATGGGAAAACAGTGATGAATGATCAACGTTTGTTTCAAGGAACATCGGATTCAAAACTTAACGAGGAAGGTCTTGAAGTTACAGCACAGCTTGCGAAACATTTGCAAAATGTGAAGTTTGAAAAAGCGTATCGTTCACCTACCGGAAGAACAAAACAAACAGCAGAAATAATTTTGGAAAACCACTACACAGAAATTGAAGTTTGTGATCATTTGATTGAACTGCATTTTGGTGAGTTTGAAGGTAAAAACCTTGATGAAGCCATAGCAAACCATCCAGAAATATTTGATGATTTTTACAATAATCCAGAAGCTTATAAGACTCCAATAAAAGGAGTACAACCTATAACTGATTTTCATAATAACGTTATAAGATGTTTAAACGAAATTTTAAGTAAACATGATAAGGGGAATATCCTGATTGTTTGTCATGGTTTAGTAGTACGTTCAATTGTGATGCATGCTTTAGGTCGACCTTGGAAAGAATACTGGTCAGATGGACACATTCCAGGTGCTAGTTTAACAAAAATACATGTAAAAGATGGCAAGTTTGATGTACAATCAATTTGTGACACATCATATATGAGTATGGTTCCTACTGATTAAGTGAGGGGATGGAGATGACACAAAACTTTCCACTAGATTCACGTAGTCAATCAATTTTAAATACACTTTTAAATTCACATGACTACATTACTGTTAACCAGTTAGCACAATTGTTGAATGTTTCTAGACGAAGCATTTATTATGACTTGTGTAAGATTAACGATTGGTTAGTGACAGTAAATGTGGATGAAATACAAATCGAACGAAACAAGGGTTTGTATTTAAGTGAGCCACAAAAAGACACCATTCATAGTTTATCAACTGAAAATATACCACAACCTTATTTTCAGTTTTTGCCTATGGAAAGAATAAGCATTATTATTTTACGTTTACTTACAAGTAAAGATGCAGTTAATGTTGATGAACTAATGGGGATATGCTTGGTGAGTCGAAATACGATTATTGCAGATATGAATGTAGTAAAAACAGAGTTAAACAACTTTGATTTAAAAGTTGTGACAGAAAAACGTAATGGTATACGAGTGCGTGGTAATGCAATTAAAAAGCGTTCAGTTTTTCTTTTTCACTTTAACAAAGTTATTGAACTCTATCATCGAGGTGTATTAATTGCCATTAATGTCGAAGATGTTAATGAAAATCTACGTCGTTTAAAAAAGATAGAATGCTTGCTTGATACACGTTATGTTGAAGGGGCATTATTATCACTTGCTGTACTTTTAAGTCAAAATGAACAGCCACTAAATGAAAATGCATTTAAGGATATTGATGTTCAAAGTGTAATTGATACAAGAGAGTATGTGTATACTCGTCAAATTTTCCATGATTTTGATGTTAATGAAGTTATCTATATTGCTATTCACTTACTTGGATCTCGTATTCAAGTAACACCAAATTTAAAAATTTCATCAAAAATGGACCAAGAGATGTTTGAACTAACTCGCAATTTGATCAGTGAATTTGAGCGTATCGCTTGTATTGAATTTAGTGAACGTCAGGAGATAGAACGAGCCATTTTTGTACATTTAAAGATGAGTCTATATCGGTATCGATATGGAGTTCAAATTGGAAACCCATTAGTTAATCAAATCAAATCTAACTATCCAGAACTTTTTCAAATAACAAAAGATGTAATGCAATATGTAAGTAAGAGTATTGGTGTACCTATTTCAGATAATGAAGCTGCGTACTTAACATTACATTTTGGTGGTCATATGAAAGCAGGAAAGCACCATCGTGTTAAGCTTCAAGTAGGTATTTATTGTCCAGATAGTGTTGCGACATCAAAAATGTTACAAAAAGAAATTGAATCTTTATCCACAGACCTTCAAGTCCATCAGATAGTGTCTACAGAGCAACTAAGTGAAGCGGATAAAAATGTAAATATCATCATATCTACAGTGACATTACGAGAAAAAATACCCACAATTAAAGTGAATCCAATTTTAACAGAAGAAGATAAGGCAAATCTCGTTGTCACTTTATCCAAGTACATTAATTTAGGTATCAATCCTGATTTTATAGACGGTGTTATTTCGGTTATTTCCAAATATGTTGCACCTTCAAATTATAAACAGCTAAAAAATGAACTAACGGCTTTCTTTAAATCTCAAATGAATCGAAACTTTGAAATACCTATTGTTAAAAACCCATCCATGATAGATATTATGAGTGAGAGTGATATTCAAGTATTTAATGAAGAAAAAGATTGGCGTGCTTCGATACAATTATCATCACAACCATTATTGGATAGTAATAAAATATCTCAAGAGTATATTGATAAAATGGTAGGAAACATAGTTTCAAATGGCCCATATATTTATTTAGAACCAGGTTTAGCAATAGCACACTCAAGACCGGAAGATGGAGTCTCTGGATTAGGATTAGCGATGGGAATCTTTAAAAAGGGTATATACTTCTCTGAAGAGTTAGTAGCCAATGTAATTTTAGTTTTAGCACCTATTGATCATGAAACACATTTGAAAATACTACGTGAAATTATGGCTTTTTTTGGTGTTCAAACCAATTATGACGAGTTTATTAACTGTAAAAAACCAAGTCAAGCGTATGCATTAATTGATCATTATATTAAAAACGAGTTTGATAATTCAGAGTTTTAGTAAAAGTAATTAATAAACAAGTTATCATTCATATCAAGTATCAACAAACTAAATCTTGCGTGAAGCTATGTTAAAATCACGAAACAACCATAGTATTACTGTGACATTCAAGTTTTATTAATCTAAAAAGCACCACAGTAACATTTGTATGGATGGTTTTATTATGTTGAAATAGTATTTTAAACTATAGATAACCATATGAAACAAGCAATAACAAGGTTTGAGTGATTTTTCGATTTCTTATTTGACCTATAGCATTTACTGGTCAATGAACAAGAAAAATGCAATTTTTAAATATGAAATGACCAAGTATGTTTCAATTAGCATGTCCTATATAACGGACACATAATAAGATAAATCCACTATTTAATAGGTTACAAAATAAATACTAAGATAATATTACTTGTTAATGATGTTTGAGTAGAGAACCTTTGTTATGATGAGTATACCAAAACAACAAGGAGTATCTAGGTATGATGATTGTAAAGAAATTAATGAGTATTTGTTTTTTTTTGATGCTTATTGGATTATTGTTTGTGTATTTAGTGGCTAAAGAACTAATTATGAGTAAAAGAAGAGCATATGGTTAAACGTATGTTTTTTTTTAACATTTTAATTATGTAATTTGCTAAAATAATAGTGGTGATAACAATGAATATTAAAAAAGTGATAAGTTATGTGTTAATTTTGTTGGTTGGGATAACACTCAGTGTTGGTGGTTCGATGTATTTTCGATCTCAAATGGTTGATGTGCAAACATTCTCACAGTACAACAACAATGACTTTCATAAAGCACAAATTACTGAAATAATATCAGAAGCAGATAATGCAGATCCTTTTTCTATGACTACGAAAGAAGTTCGTTTTAAAGCTACAATATCTTCTGGCCCTTATCAACATAAAGAGATTGTTATTAATCAAGGGTTTAACGACCAATTGCTAGTGGCAATGTACCCACTTTCTGCTGGTGATAACATCATGCTTTATCGTCATGTGGTGGATGATATTGTCAACTATGAACTTGTTAGCTTTCAGCGGTCAAACCAAATTTGGTTGCTAGTTGGATTGTTTGTACTGCTCATTATTGCTTTTGGTAAGATGAAAGGTATTAACGCCCTAATCTCGTTAGGCTTTACTATTTATGCTGTGTTTTATATTTTAGTTCCTGCGATTTTAGCACAAAGTAACTTACACGTTTTAACATTACTTGTTGCTTTTTTTATAACTGCACTTAGTTTTGCTTTAATTGGAGGATTGAGTAAAAAAACAGTTTCTGCAACCTTAGGTTGTGTTGGTGGTATGCTAATTGCGACAATTATTGCTGTACTCTTTATGGTAATGATGCGTATGTCAGGGGTAGTTTCTGAAGAGTTTAGTTATTTAATTCTTATTCAAGATGAAGTGCCAATTAACTTACAAGGAGTGCTTTTTATGGGAATCATTATTGGTTCTTTAGGTGCTGTAATGGATGTGGCAATGTCGATTTCATCATCCTTAGAAGAAATCATTCAAAATGCACCATCCATCAAACCAGGTGCATTAATTAAATCAGGGTTAAACATAGGTAAGGATATTATGGGGACTATGGCAAATACCTTAATACTTGCGTATATGGGTGGTTCTTTATCGACGGTATTGCTGCTAATAGTGTATGGACGACCTATGAACTTGCTTATTCATTCTGAATACATCGCATCAGAAGTGTTACAAGCACTAGCAGGCAGTCTTGGGATTTTGTTTACAATTCCAGTTACTGCGATTGTGAGTGCTTTACTCATGCATAAAAAAACAACTTCTACCAATCAGCCAAGTGCTACATAAAAGGTCATATAATGCATAAAAAATGGTCAGTAAAAGTTTATGATAGTAAACAAAAACAACTTCTAGCTTATAGAAACAAATTATCTAATGTAAAACAAGGTTGCCTTAGATAAAATAAGTAAGAAATGATATAACTTTAAATGTTTAATGTTGTTTTAAGTGATGCAAAATTTCTTGTTGTTGTTGGTGAAGTTGAGCCATTAAAACATACATTTCTTCAATGATAACTTCTGCTTTTTGATCTATTAAGAAATCTTGTTCACTACGAATACGATCTTTTGCTTCTTGTCGATTTTGAGACATCATAATAATGGGAGCTTGAATAGCGGCGATGCATGAAAGAATAAGATTTAATAAAATAAAAGGGTAGGGATCAAAAGGTTTCAACATTAAAACCCATCCATTGATAATTATCCAAACAACTAAGACGATCATAAAGGCAATAATAAACCCCCAACTACCTGCTTTAGTCGCAATAAAATCAGAAGCTTTTTGTCCAAAAGTTAATTGTTCTTGTTGGATAATATTGATGTTTTTAACTTGTCTTTTTTCGATAAGTTGATCAATATCTTGGTGTGTTGTATTTTTCATTCTTTGTTATTTCCAATGAAATGTTACTTGGAAGAAATTCCTTTCTAGTTTTAATTATCAACAATTACCTACATCGTTGGATGGACAAAAGTACAATGCAGTATATTACTTTGGCTAATGTTATCGTATCATTTTGCATGGTTAAAAGCAGTAAAATAAGTACTAAATTCTAAGACATTAATAGGAAATTTTTTATTGGTTAAAACACAAAAAGATGAGCATCGTATAAAGCCCTAAAAATAGCCAGGTTGCTTTATCTGGATTGTTATTGAATAGTTGTTTTTTTATTTATCTTTCTTTAAAAAATCGAAGTCGATTTCGAATTTGCTTGACGAAAATCAAATGGACGCTACTAATGATAAGTGCTTCGACAAATACAATGAAGACATAGAGAGCATAAGAGTTTTTCGTTATGGATAACATGATTTGATGAAGTGGTATCATAAAAACCATTTGAGTTAAAATTAAGCCAACAAAAAGGGTTACCATTACGAAGATGATATAAATTAGCATGTTAATCAACGATAAAGGTTGATTTGATTGCGTTATTTTAATAAGAATAAACCCTAAAATAACATACAACAACATAAATATGCTTTGTGTTGAAACTAAGATCACAGTTAACAACAAGCAAACAACAGAAAGTAGAATTCGGTCTTTTACATTAATAAACACAAATGATAGTGCTAGCACACATGGAATTAAAATCATGGCTAGTATACTAGTTGTACCACGAAAAATACTTGCTATAGAAATGATTAGTGCAAGTATCATTGCAGAAAAAACAACGGAAAACAAAGGCGAGCGTTTGCTATAGTGTGTTGACATGATGTTCTGCTAGTTTTTCTAGGTAAGCTACTTTATCAAATAACTTAAATGAAAATTTTCCAGCTTTTTTTGCTTGATACATGGCAAAATCTGCATAGTCAATCAAGTCATAAATGTCAGTTGTATCATGATTGTATATAGCCATTCCAACACTACAACGTATCGATAATGAAAAATGTTCTATTTCTATAGGAGAACTTGTGATTTTTTTGATAGCTAACCAAATATTTCTAATGCTTTTAAATGAAATATCATTGTAAGGATGAATGTATAAACCAAATTCGTCACCAGCAATTCTTAAACATATTTTATGTTCGAAAGCTAAAGATTTTAATCGATTGGCAAAAGCAATTAAATATTGATCACCGACAAAATGACCGTGAGAATCATTGATATGCTTAAAATCATCTAAATCAATAAATGCAAAAACCCCATACTCATTGGGTTGCTTATTAATTAACATTCTTATCTCATCTCGATATTGATAACGACTTACAAGCCCCGTTAACTCATCTTTAACTAAACGATTGTTTAAATCTTGATTCATTTTTTCTAGTTTTATGTTTGCTTTTTTTAGCTGTCGTTGTGTATTGACAAACTGATTGTTTAACTTTTGAATTTGCTCAAACTGCAACCGTATAACATGTTGATCGTCGCTTGTTAACATATGTTGTGAAAGTTGAATAATTTGCATGAATTGTTTTATGATCATTTTAAAGTTAGGTTCAATGTTTTCAGTTTTACCAAATAAAGCCAATTTATCCACACCAAAAAAAAGGAGTGTTGTTGATGAGGAAACAGTACACATATGTATATTATGATTTGGATGTCTAAGGGTCATTTGCTCACTTGAAAACAACACTTGATGATTCTCAATAGCTTGGTTTTTAAGTTGGATAATACTAGAACGATTTTCATCAACAAACAAATCCAAAAGATTCTCTTGATACGGTGATATTAAATATACAGGAGAATAGAAAAACACATTTGAGATTTTCAAGTTGTGATCAGTTTGTATTAAAAAGTGGATAATTTCATGTGTCATTGTTCACTCCATCAAGATCAAATACTTTGTTAGCCCATTCTAACAAGGCTTTTCCATTATCCGCATAAAAATCGACGTTCCATTTCTTCCAAAGTTGTTCACTTGATGTAAAAGCTCGACCACCAACTGCAATCTTTACATTATTAAATTGTTTTTGAATAGCATAAACAATGTCTTCACATGTTTTTAAATAAGGTACCATTGTTACTGATAAGGCAATAAAATCTGGTTTGTGTTCTTCAATAGAGTTTAAAATGGAATCTTTAGGTAATGCTGCACCTAAATAAACCGTATCCCATCCATGATACTCGAAAATATCAGAAAGCATACGCACACCGATTTCATGTAGTTCACTACCAACAGCGCAAGAAATCATAGTTTTTTCCTTTCTAGGCTGATTAAATATTTCATCATAAAAGGATGACATGATTGTTTGAGTAACGGATGTTGCGTAATGTTCACGATCGACGGTAATGATGTTTTTGTGCCACAACTCTCCGACTTCGTGCAAGGTTTTACTTAATATGTCTTCATAAATATCGACTAATGGCACATGTGCAACACGAGCATTTGCAATAATGCTATGAGCTTCTTTTGTGTTGCTTTTTAATAGTGCATTTAAATATTGCACTCGTATATCTGCATATTTTCCTTCTCTAAAAGGGTATGTAAGTTCTACATTAGTAACGGACTTCTCAATAGCATCAATGCCTTCTTTAAGGCATGTGATTGCATTGTTGATTTCTCTTTCAGAAAGATATTCTGTTAAATCACTTTGAATAATTTCTGCCATAATTTCATAATGGTCTTTCATTTGTTGGCTAATGCGATCTCTATCGATGTCCTTCATTAAATGACAAAGTAGTTCATATATCCAAACAGAATAATTTCTAAAAATCTTTTTATCATTATAATATGTCGCTGTAAGTAAATGACTTAAATTGTACAATACATCATCATACATTAGTTTTTTTCTGCGATCATCCATTTCTGCTTCAAGTTTTGGGTCGCGTTTAAATTGCTCAATAAAAATCTTTTGAGCAACTTCTAGTAAACGGGGATCATTATAGTTCATTAATAATGTCATCGTGGCCTCTCCATTTCTTACTATCATGTATAAAGCTGCTGGTAACACTTACTATTTAAAGTTAGAAATCACGTCATGTTTCTTCTTATATTATAGTCTAAATATCATAGCTTAACAATGAATACAGTTTGCTAATACCAATGTTTAGTGATGAATTTATACATATTTAATAAAGTTTCAAAATGAACTAGTTAAGTATGATAGAATGTTTAGTGAAGCAAATCACTTAGAATTAACGTCATATCAATTTTGATTATGATAAGTATGCTACTAATGTGGGCAACAGAGCACATAGTAGATGATTTGGTAAATAAGTAATAACTAAACTTGAAAGGAAGTCTATGAGTCAAGTTAACATTAAGGTAGTCAACCATGTAGAGAAGTTTTTAACGTTTTATCAATTAGCGAAAGACTGCGATGAACATCGTGTCTGGGAGCTATGGAAAGAACATTATAATTTTGCGGCAGTGCCTCCGGGTGAACAAGGTGAAAAAATGGCACAAGAATTACTGAAGAATGCTTGGCATATGTATCCGAGTATTATTGATAACCTGATCAAATGGAAGCCAGATGTAGAAAAGGCAAAACATTATTTAAAGAAAGTGACCGATTTATTAAATTACAATCAAGATATAGATATTGTCTTGGTATACTTTGTTGGTGCTTTTGATCATAACCCATTTGTTGCACCCATTAACGATGGAAAAATTGCGTTGTGTATGCCTGTTGAAGATAGCAAAGAAGACATTATGCTTACTCATGAACTAACTCATATCGTTCATTCTAAAACTGCAGAACTAGCTGTAGAATGGGAACGCTCACTAGCAACGGTTATTATTCAAGAAGGTCTAGCCATGCATGTTAGTAAACGATTAGTACCTAATTATCCAATAGAAGATTACGTTGAACATAAAAAAGGATGGTTGGTAGATTGTAAAAAACAAGCTAAAGAAATAATTCAAGGTTTACTTCCTGTTTTAGAAGAAACATCTTATGAAAAAGTGTTTCAGTTTACGATGGGTCATGGAACAACAGGATGTGAACGAGAAGCATATTATGTTGGGTGGGTTTTAGTAGAACATATGTTAAAACATGAGTACAGATTTGAGAAAATAGCTGCTATAAAACAAAAAGATATGCCAGATACTATTCGACAACATCTTCATCATCTAATGAGCAATTAAAAAGGGCGACATGCCCTTTTATGCTATTTGAATTTCTGTACTACCTTGATTACTTAGACTCATTCGATCGAGTACTTGCTGGTGATTGTCTGTTAAAATTAGTGTCGCATCATCTACGATGTAAATTTTATCGTAATGTTTCAAGTGATCTTTAAAAACAATATGGCTAACATTAATAATCGTTTTATCCAAAGAAAGCATGTCTTTTTCAATTGAACTAGCGATGGATAAATCCAAACTAGCAAAGATCTCATCACATAAGATAACATCACTATTTAAGACTAATGCACGAGCTAACATAAGTCTTGCACGTTGACCTCCAGAAATATTTGATCCGTTGTTAACCAATTGCATATCAAGCTCAAAGTCGGATAGTCCAACACGATGCAATGCATTTATAACTTTTTGATTGTCCATCGGTTGATACAACGTTATGTTTTCAAGAATACTGCCATTAAAGATGAATCCAATTTGATCAACGGTAGAAAAAAGCGAGTAATAATCTATAGGAATGATGTCATAAATATTATGGTTGTTGACGCAAACTACTCCTTTTTTTGGTTGAATCGATTGTCGAATGGTTTTTAAGATCGTCGACTTACCAGCACCTGAAGGTCCTACAATTAGTATTTTTTGTCCTTTATCAATTGTTAAATTAACATTTGTCAAAATATCAAAATCATCTTCAATATATCCTAAGTTGGTTTGATTAAATGCCAATTGATTAAATGTAGATAGTGACACATGGCGATCAATGACTGGTCGTTGAAGGTTGTTGTCAAAATTGTCTAAGATCTTTACAATACCTTTCATTTCTGTAATAACAGGTGAGAAACGTTGAAGTGGCCACATGACATTACCAAAGCTAGATGCCACCACAATAATACTACCTAAACTTACATCGTTTGCTTTAGCAAACAGTATTCCAAAGACAACGATTGAAAATAACACAAGTGTCTGAACAAACTGGTTAATGGCTTCCACTTGTGTCGTTTTAACATCAACTTTGTAGTTGTCTTTTTGCACGTTGGTTGCCATTTGTACAAAACGTTTAAATCGAGAAACTTGAAGTTGATGTTGTTTAATGATTTCAAAACCATTAAGTGTCTCTTGAATATAATCCGTATACTCTGATAATGATTTTGATTTTTTTGCTTCTGTTTTTTGTACTGGTTTACTTGTAAAGTTAGTAAGAATGACAAATACAATAAGCAATCCAAATGCAACCAATACCAACGGTAAACTAATGGTCGCAATAAGAATAACAGCCATAGTAAATGAAAGAACCATGTCGATCATTTCTAATGTATTAATCAAAAATTTACGTTCATAATTATCAAAATCATTGGTTAAGTTGGAGCGATATGTGTTTGTTTTTTCTTTTTGAAGTTGAGTAATATCTTGCTTTAGTAGACCGTGAATGTATGTTGTTTTCATTAACAACAAGCTTTTTTCAATATAAGCACTACGGAGGTAAGTAGAAATAAGTGATATAAACAATCGTACAAAAATGATAATTGCCATCCACTGGGCAACACGTAACATATCATCTAATTGACGATTTAACCCATAATCTGTAATAAAGCGCAGTAAGTAAATGCTAATCCCACTTAAAGCTGCACCTATAGCTGATTGAAGTACATTAATAGCTAGCCAGCCTTTGTGACCAAATGTTAACTTTTTCATGATTTACCTCCTAATGGAACACACTCAATTACTTGATCTACTTGTTCTTTTAAGTAATCAATATGACGATGCGAAACACAAACAATAGTTTGATCTAAGCTAAAGAGAGTGTCATATATCTTTTGAGAAGTTGCGTCATCTAAACTTGCGGAAGGTTCATCCACAAAAAGAATTTGCTTATTATGATAAAGTTCACGGGCAATAGAAAGACGCTGTCTTTGACCACCAGATATGTTAGCTCCATCTTCAAGTAGAATATGATCGAAGCGATCGGGTAATGTGTTTATCCAATCTAACAAGTCAACACTTCGTAAAATCTCCTCAAATTTATTGTTATCGTAGGGTTGATTTAAAATGATGTTGTTTTTTATAGAATCGTTGAAAATGAAATGATGTTGGCGGATATAACCACAATGGTGTAAGAAATTATTGTATTCTATATCGTTAATTTGTACATCATCGATGGTAACACTTCCTTGATAAGAAGAGATATCTTTTGTAAGAATACTAAGCAATGTTGTTTTTCCAGCACCAGAAGGACCAATGATTAATACTTTTTCTTTTGGTTTTATTTGAAAAGACATATCTTTTAACACAACATGTTGATCATAAGCGAAACTTAAATTTGAAACACGATAACCATGATTAAAAGACATGTGCTGTTTTCCATCTAAGGTGTTTTCTTTTTTAGTAATACGATCAAAGATATCGGATGAGGTTTTAAAACGATTGATGAAACTAAACCCACTTATCATACTCCATATAAGTTGACCAACTAAGTTAAAGACAATAATTAAAGAGGTGAGTGTAATTTGATCTAAGATATATAGATACGTAGCATATACATAAACAATGATTTGATAGGAAGAAGCAATCCATTGGTTTAAATTTGATTGAAACTCATCGATGCGGAATGCTTTTTTCTTTATTTGTTCAAGTACTACCACTATGGATTCAAAAGGACGTTTAAAGTATTCGCTGGCTTGATATAGTGTTATAACTTCTAATCCATTAAGGATGTTTGTTAATTGTGTATTGTAGCTAGCGTTAGCATTTTGTGTTTGTCTTTTTGCTTTTCTTGCGACTGGTTCAAAGCTTTTAGTAACAAAAAACAAAAGCAAAGTTGCCCCGAATGTAGAGAAAGCAACGGTTGGTTCAATGAATAATAAAATAAAAAACCCAATGATAAAGGTACCAAAAGAATATATGATATTTAATAAAGACAAAAAGAAATCTCTTTCAAACAAGTTGATATCAGAGATTAGCATGGACATATAATGTTCTTTGGACTTCTTTTTAAAACTTTCGTAGTTGTGACTCATCAATTTTTCATACGCTAGCGTTCTAACTTGAATGAGAATATCTCGCATAAATCCAATCCGTAAAAATCTTGAAAGTATTTGTGTAAAAATTGGTGTAAAAGCGAAAATAACAACAAACACTATTCGAGTGTACACACGTTGAGTTTGTGTTTCTTCAATAATACCAAACGCATTGGATAGGGCGAGGGTCATAAAAATGCCACTAATGGTTGTTAAAAAGGCTCCAATCATATAAAACAGGAACTGTTTTTTGTTTGTTTGCAGTAGTTTTTTTAAAGTCATGAGTCAACTCCTAGTAATATCTTCATCTAACATTATAGTTGACAACAAACTAATGTCAATAAATTTTTAAAATATATTGATAAACATCTATGTGTTATGTATAATGGTGTTATATATATAGATACATATAAATGTATCAATGTTTGGAAGGAGCTTTATGTTTATTCTTGAATGGTTAAATACACAGTTGCTAAAGATGCAATGGTTGTTTGATTTAATGGCAATCTTAGTAGAAGATGTGTTGCAGTTGTCAATGGATACAAGACTAGGGTCAAGTGTACATTTTTTCTTTTATGATGTCATTAAGATTTTTTTGTTGTTGTTTATGGTGGTGTATATTATATCTTTTGTGCAAAGTTATTTTCCACCAGAAAAAACAAAGCAGTTATTACAAAATGTAAAAGGATTGTTTGGAAATTTCTTAGGTGCACTCTTTGGAATATTAACACCATTTTGTTCCTGTTCTTCGATTCCAATTTTTATTGGTTTTACCAATGCTGGGTTGCCACTCGGAGTAACTTTTTCATTTTTGATTTGTTCTCCACTTGTGGATATGGCATCTCTTGTTTTGATTGCAAGCTTTTTTGGGTTAAACATTACCATATACTATGTGCTGACAGGAATGTTACTTGCCATAATTGGAGGGTGGATTATTGGTCGTTTAAACATGGAAAACTATGTTGAATCGTTTGTGTACAATAGTCCAATGGTTTCTATAGAAGAAGAAACACTTAGCACAAAAGAGCGTCATGAGTTTTCAAAAGTCCAAGCTATTGAAATCTTCAGGAAAGTTTGGCTTTATGTTATTGTTGGTGTCGGTATTGGTGCCGCTATTCATAACTGGATCCCGCAAGAGTGGGTAACCTTAGTATTAGGTCAAGATAAGTGGTATTCACCACTTGTGGCTGTTGTCATTGGACTACCTATGTATGCTAGTTTATTTGGGACATTACCTATCGCTTCAGCGTTAATCGCTCAAGGTGTCGGTGTTGGTACGGTCATTGCATTTATGATGAGTGTCACCGCTTTAAGTGTACCTTCGATTATTCTACTTAAAAATGTTATTAAGACAAAACTACTAGTTTTATTTGTTGTTTACATTTCTTTTGGTATACTCATAATAGGGTATGTGTTTAATGCAGTATTATAAGGAGGCACACATGAACGAGCAAATTGTGGAAGTGTTTAAAGCATTAGGAGATCCTATTCGCTTTAAGATTTATCAAAGTGTAAGACAAAGAGAAGTTTGTGCGTGTGATTTTTTAAGTTTTCTTGATTTGGATATTAGTCAACCAACATTATCATTTCACCTTAAAAAATTGGTCTCTTGTGGGTTGATTGTTGAGCGAAAAGAAGGTGTGTTTAAGCATTATAAAGTTAATGAAAGTCTATTAAAAGAAATCGTTGATATATTTAAATAGAAAAAAGGAGAGTCAAAGTATGAATATTAAAATTTTAGGATCTGGTTGTAGCAATTGCAAAAAACTAGAACAAAGTGCAAGAGAAGCTGTAGAAAAACTAAACATTGAAGCAACCGTTGAAAAAATTACGGATGTCAAAATGTATGCAAAATATGGTATATTAAGAACGCCAGGTTTAGTCATTAACGATAAACCGGTGTCTGCAGGGAAAGTATTAAATGCTGATCAAATTATACAGTTGATACAATCATTGTAGTTGAAAGAGAGGGACTATGGGTCGTCTAAAAATTGCATTAACTTTTGTTGGTGTGGGGATTTTTGTGACGTTAGTATATTTTTTAAATGATGGAGCATCAGTTTTTGCATCATCAAGTCTAGTTCAGTTACCACCGATTGCCAATGAGTTTATTAATGTGTTTGGCCAAGAAGTAGAAGTAGGCTCATTGCCTTTGTTTTTATCCACCTTTATTATTGCCTTTGTGGACGGGTTTAATCCATGTTCACTATGGGTGTTAACTTTCTTGCTTGGGATGGTCGTTATGACACGATCAAGAAAGAGAATAATGATTGTTGGATTTACCTATTTATTAGTCACTTCAGCAATGTATGGCCTCTTTATTTTGGGGCTTATAAACTTTTTGTCGTATGTTACGTATTTATTTTGGATCCGTGTTGGTGTAGCAAGCATTGCTATTGTGTTTGCTCTTGTTAACATTAAAGATTTCTTTTACTATAAAAAGGGATTTTCATTTAGTATCCCTGATAAATTTAAACCAAAAATTTATCGCCAAGCACGTCATTTACGAAAAGAAGAACTAAGCACTTGGCAAATGGTCAGTGGGGCAGCATTAATGGGATTTGGAATAACATTGGTCGAACTTCCTTGTACTGCAGGGTTTCCCATGGTTTGGTCATCGATTATATCCACTCATACTCTTGATACTGGAACCTTTGTGTTGTTATTCTTACTGTATATGATTGTCTATTTATTGGATGAGGTTGTTATCTTTTTAACGGTCGTATTCACATTAAAAGCATCAAAGTTAGAAGAAAAACATGGTCGCTTCTTAAAATTAGTTGGTGGCATCATCATGCTAGCACTAGCCTTTGTGTTGGTGTTTGATCCGAATTTACTAAATGATATCGGTGGAACACTTATTGTATTTATTGCTTCATTTGTTGTTGCTATTATCATTTCTAAAGTTCACAAACATTCCTTAGAAAAAACAACACAAGAAAAATAAAACAAAGTAAATATAATTAACATAATGGATTTCTAAGTCAACCATGAAATGCGAAATAACCAAAACCATCATGTTTTGGTTTTTTTATGCAAAATTGCAGTATTGAATTTTTAAGTTATCAATTATATGTAGGATAGATTTCCAATAGCATTAAACATGTTTAGAGTATATGGTATCTCATATGCTTTTTTTGCATCTTATGCATAAATGATTTTCACTTTCAAAAACATGTCTTACAATCAGTTTGCAAATAGCAAAGAAAGGATACAAACATGAAGAAACTTATTTTGATTGTAGTTGCTTCACTACTGTTTCTAACAGGTTGTAACACATCAGCAAGTGTTATTGATAGTGAAAAGATGGATGAGGTAGTGAATGCCATAAAGGAAGCATATGGTGATGACTATGGACCAGAAGTTGAAATTGAAGCAGAAATGATCAAAGATGTGTATCAAATTGATACTGATAATCTTGAATACTTCATCGTAGAAGGGCCAATGATGAGTCTATCTACCGACATGATGTTTGCACTACTAGCAAAAGATGGCAAAGTTGATGACGTGGTTGCGGATGTAGAAGCGTATCAAGATTACTTAATCAATGAATCATTTCAATATCCAATGAACATGGCACGAGTAAAAGCATCACAAATTGTTGTTAAAGGCAATGCTGTTTTCTTTTTAGTGCTTGGTGCATTTGATGAAAGAACTGAAGTTAGTGAAGAAGAAGCACTTGATTTTGCTCAAGAGCAAGTTTCAATTGGCGTGGATGCAATAGAATCGCTGTTAGGTTAGAGTTAGGAGAGAAAAACAATGGTGTTTAGCAGTAACTTATTTATCTTTCGTTTTATTCCTGTTGTTTTTCTCTTGCTTTTTTTGACACCTAAAAAGCATCAAAACTTAGTTTTGCTTATTAGTAGTTTGTTTTTTTATGCTTGGGGAGAAGTACGGTATATTTTCATTATGATTGCTTCCATCATCGTTGATTATACGATGTCCAACAGTATTGAAAAATATCGAAATCAACCAAAGAAAACAAAAATCTTTCTTTACATTTCGATATTCTTTAATCTTGGCATGTTGTTCTTTTTTAAGTATTCAAACTTTTTCATTAGCAACATTAACATGTTGTTTCAAAGCAATATACAACCGATTCAGGTAACCTTGCCACTAGGTATTAGTTTTTATACGTTTCAAACGATGTCTTATACCATTGATGTGTATCGCAACAAAATCAAAGCAGATAAAAACATCATTGATTTTGGTGCGTATGTTTGCTTGTTTCCGCAGTTAATTGCAGGACCAATCATTAAGTATCGCACTATTTCCCATCAATTGAAGCATCGAATGATCAATAGTGATAATGTTATAGCAGGTACAAAAATCTTTTTGTTGGGTTTGTTTTCAAAAGTTCTTTTGGCCAACAACATTGGCATGTTGTGGGATGAAGTACAAACCTTAACAACGATATCAACCATTACTGCTTGGTTAGGGTTAGTTGCTTTTGGCTTACAAATTTATTTTGATTTTTCAGGGTACTCTTTAATGGCAATTGGGCTTGGTAAAATCCTTGGGTTTGATTTTGAACAAAACTTTAATTTTCCTTACATTTCAAAAAGCATGAGTGAATTTTGGAGTCGTTGGCATATGACACTTGGTGCATGGTTTAAAGAGTATGTGTATATACCATTAGGTGGAAATAGAAAAGGGAAACCACGTCAAATGCTAAACTTACTTATCGTGTGGTTTTTAACTGGATTTTGGCATGGAGCAAACTATAATTTTATCCTATGGGGATTGTACTTCTTTTTATTGTTAACAGTAGAGAAACTATTTTTAAATGGTTTTCTTAATAAACATTCCATTATCTCGCGTGTTTACTTTGTTTTTTTTATTTTAGTCGGGTGGGCTATCTTTGCTATTGATGATATAACACAACTGACTAATTTCATACAAGTTATGTTTTCTTATCAACAAGGGTCAGAATGGATGTATTACTTTAGAAATTATGGAATTATTCTACTTTGTGGACTTATTTTTTCCACGCCTATCATTAAAAAGATTGTTAATCGGTTCGAGCATTCTTATGCTATAGAACTGTTGTATGTTGTTGGCTTTATTGTTAGTGTCGCTTATTTAGTGGATTCTACGTATAATCCATTTTTATACTTTAGATTTTAAGAGGATAAGATGAAAAAATATATTGCAACTATTGGCGTTAGTAGCCTGATTATGATGATAGTCATCATGGATTTGCTTATGCCAGTAAAAGTATACTCTGCTTTTGAAAATCGATATTTAACAACAAGGCCACCGCTATCTTTTTTTAGTGTTGTCTCTAATAAATATTCATTGACTTATGAAGAATATGTGAATGATCAGTTTTTTAAAAGAGACAGTTGGATAACGCTAAAAGCATGGGTGGAAATGATGCTACAAAAAAGTGAGAGTAATGGAGTGTATATTGGATATGATGGTTTTTTATTTGAGAAAGTGATTCATCAAGATGAGCAACTAGCCATTAATAAACAAGCAATAGAAGAATTTTTAGAGAAAGTGAACAATCAAAACGTATCGATTGCATTAAGCATGAGCTCATATATGACATTAAAACAAAACATGCCAAAACATGCACCTTATTTTGATCAAAACCAGTGGCTAAATGACAACACAAAAAATTGGCCAATGATTGATTTGTATGATCCTACTTTAGATTATTCATCGTTGGTGTATCGAAACGATCATCATTGGACACTAGAAGGAGCGCATGTCGCTTATCAAAAAATTGTAGAACAATGGGGAGAAAAGTCGATACCTTTTGAAGACTTTAATTCAATTTCAATAAACCATTTTTTAGGTAGTACTTTTAATAAAGCACGAATTATAAATCCAACGCCTGATGTCTTTTCCTATATAGATCCTGCTATTGATGCGTATGTTTTTGATAACAAACAAACAGATTCTTTAATCAATCAATCCATGTTGCATCAAAAAGATAAATACGCTGCCTTTATGCATGGCAATATTGGATTTTCAAAAGTGATTGTTTCACAAGTAGAAAAACCATCAAAAATATTGGTTATTAAAGATTCCTATGCGAATAGTGTGATACCTTTTTTAATTAATCACCATGATGAAATTGATGTTGTGGACTTACGCAACTATAATGGTAGTGTATTAGAGTTAATTAAAGAAAACAACTATGATCAAGTGTTAGTCTTAATGAGCTTTTCACAGTTCTCCACGGATAAAAGCATAAGTAAATTAAATCATTAGAATAGAAAAACGAGCTTTTATTTTTATGAAAGTATGATAGAATAAACTTGTATTTGTTAAATTAATAACAAGTGGAGGTTTTATGAAAAAGCTAGTTCTCTTAATTATAGTAATTAGTTTAGTAGGGTGTACAACACCAACAAAAAACAATGAACGGTTCTCACTAATAAGTCCTTTTGGAGCTCCATCAATTGCGTTTGTAGAAACTATAAAAAATGACGAACATGAAATCACCCTTGTTAGTGGAATTGATCACTTAATAAGTGCTTTTGTCAGTCCTTCTTCAGAGTATGACGGGATTATTGCACCAATTAATCTAGGTTTAACATTAATAAAGAATAATCAAACTGATTTTCGGTTATTTGCGATTGTCACTTGGGGAAATTTGTATGTTGTCGCAAACAAAGAAACCTATGATAAAGAAAATGATACAATCGCCATGTTTGGAAAAGATAGTGTTGTCGATCTGATGACTAATTATGTATTGGATGATGAAATCAATCGTGAGTTTTATCCATCGGTTAATGATGCTCTAGCACAACTTGTTAGTGGTAAACATCAAGCTGCATTACTTGCTGAACCACTTGTTAGTGCTGCACTTGCAAACAATGAACAACTAGATGTAGTACTTGATGTTCAACAAGCCTATAAAAGCAAAAGTGGCTTTGATAATTATCCTCAAGCTGCTTTGTTTGTAAAGAAAGAAAACTACGAAAACAATAAACAACAATATGATCAGTTTATGCATAATATTGCTAATTATACGCATACACTCAAACAAGACAAGCAACGTTTAGTGGATGATTTAATAAGTGTAAACACGGATACACTTGGCTTACCTCCTGTAGAAATAGTATCCTTAGCCTACGATGGTTTAAACATAAACATAAGCAGCGCCATTGATGTTTACGATGAAATTGAAGCATTAATGAAGCTGTTTGATCAAAAAATTAACAAGGACATGTTCCTTCAATGAATCGATCTAACATAATCAAAGGGTTATCCATTAGTGTCGTATTATTTATATGGGTTGGATTATCCATTGTTTTTGATAATGACATGATTGTACCAAATATGTTTGGTGTTCTTGCTTACATGATTCATCAAGTCATGTCGAGTACCTTTTATATGAGTATTAGTGTAACACTTTTGCGCTTAGTGATTGCCTTTAGTATGTCGTTGCTTGTTGGGGTTTTGCTTGGAATACTTAGTTGTATCAAAAAAGACGTGAAAGACTTTTTAAGTCCGATAGTTACGATGATAAAAACGATTCCAAATATATCGTATATGATTGTCGTGTTACTTTGGTTTAACACTCACATAAGTATTGTTATCATTGTCTTTCTTATCTTGTTTCCTATGTTTTATACTTCGACCATCGATGGTATTGCTTCTTTAAGGAAATCTTTGCATGATGTATTAATGCTCTACTCTGAAACACCGGTTAATAAATTGGTTAAAGTGTATATACCATCTATGTTGCCATTTGTGTTAAACAATATTAGTGTCGCAATAAATTTAGGGTTTAAGGTGGCTATTATGGCAGAAGTGTTAGGGCAACCATCGGTTGGTATTGGAAGAGAAATGCTTATCAGTAAACTCACCCTTAACTCAACACAACTATTTGCATGGACACTATGGATTATTGTGCTTGGTCTACTTTTTGATGGAATTGTTAGCTTTGTTGTGACAAAGTTAAAAGATAAGTTTACATAATCAGGGGAAATATCCCCTTTTTTTATTGCACGAATGTGTAAATGAGTTTATAATGAAAACAGAGAAAATTGTGAAATAAATAACTAACAAAAAAATAATAAAAAGAAGAGGTGTTTTTATGGATGTTTCCTTGCATGAAAAGGGTATGCAAAACTTAGAGCATATCGCGGAGAAGTTTATTCTACTAGATTCTTTTATTGCGAGCATGCCATCAAAAGAACATGCAATAATTCCAGTGCTTCATAGAGCACAGAAGCTTTTTGGATATTTACCAAAAGAGCTTCAATTGTATGTTTCTCGCAAACTAGATGTACCAGCCGCCAAAGTGTATGGGGTAGTTAGCTTTTATTCTTTCTTTAGTCAAACTCCAAAAGGAGAACACACCATTAGCATTTGCATGGGTACAGCATGTTTTGTTAAAGGTGTTGGTGACATTAAAGATAAACTAAAAGACATTTTAGCGATTGATTCTAATCAAACAACAACGGATGGAAAATTCTCATTAAAAGAAGTTCGTTGTATTGGTGCTTGTGGTTTAGCTCCTGTCATTATGGTGGATGACAAGATATTGGGTAATTTAACCGCTAATGACATGGATGATATTGTTACTAAATATCGCAACACTCCAGGAGGTCAACGATGATTATTAAAAGTAAAAAGGACTTAGAAATCATAAAAAATAATTATGCTGATCGTGTTAGAAGACGATCATCGAACAAAGGTAAAAGTGAACGAATTGATATCCTTGTCGGTATGGCTACTTGTGGTATTGCAGCAGGTGCACAAGAAGTTTTCGATACATTGTCCAAAGAGGTTGCTAGTCTAAACAACCCTGATATTAAGGTCATTCCAGTAGGTTGTATGGGGTATTGTCATAGTGAACCTACAGTAGTCGTATGTTTACGCAAAAGAGAACCAACGATTTATGGCAAAGTTAATGCAACGATTGCACATCAAATTATTGAAGATCATATTATGGCAAATAAAGTTGTCAAAAGCCATGTTATGGATATGGAATTTGATCGCACCTTAAGTGGAGGTCAACCATGAGTGTAAAAAGTAAACAAGTTCGCATTGCTTTGCGCAATTGCGGTTTTATTAATCCATTAAATATTCATGAGTATATTGCTTTTGATGGTTATCAAGCATTGGCGAAAGTACTACTTAATCACACACCAGATGAAGTGATCGACATTGTTAAAGAAAGTGGTTTAAAAGGTCGTGGTGGAGGAGGCTTTTTAACTGGCTTAAAATGGCAATTGACACGACAAAGTGTATCGGATGAAAAGTACATTATTTGCAATGCGGATGAAGGTGATCCAGGAGCATTTATGGATCGTTCTATTTTAGAAGGTGATCCTCATTCTGTTATTGAAGCTATGGCAATAGCGGGTTATGCGATAGGTGCACATCATGGTATCATCTATATACGTGCTGAGTATCCTTTAGCCATATCACGATTAGAACATGCGATTGCTCAAGCAAAATCATTTGGATTATTGGGTAAAGAAATATTTGATACACCTTTTAATTTTAATATTGAGTTAAAACTTGGGGCTGGTGCTTTTGTTTGTGGAGAAGAAACGGCACTCATCCACTCTTGTGAGGGCAATCGTGGAGAACCAACAAGTAAGCCACCATTTCCATCAGTAAAAGGGTATTTAGATAAACCAACCTCCGTTAATAATGTGGAAACCTTTGCAAATGTACCAGCGATTATTAACTTAGGTGCTCCATGGTTTTCATCGATTGGTACTGAAACCTCAAAAGGAACAAAAGTATTTGCCCTTGCTGGAAAAGTGAATAAAGTAGGACTTATTGAAGTTCCCATGGGTATTACATTAAAAGAGATTATTTATGACATTGGTGGTGGGATTGTTAACAATAAAAAATTCAAAGCAGTACAAACAGGTGGTCCTTCAGGAGGAGTTATTACTGTTGAAGATTTAGATACACCAATAGATTATGAGTCATTAGCTAACATCGGCTCGATGATGGGATCAGGTGGTATGATTGTCATGGATGAAGATGATTGCATGGTAAATATCGCAAAGTTTTACTTGGAGTTTACTCAAGAGGAATCATGTGGCAAGTGTACGCCATGTCGCTTAGGAACAAAACGGATGTATGAAATTTTAGATAAAATTACTAGTGGTGATGGTGATATGGATGACATAAACAAACTTGAAACTCTTGGCAATGTAATAAAAAACACAGCCTTGTGTGGATTAGGACAAACAGCGCCGAACCCTGTGTTAAGTACCCTTCATTATTTCTATGATGAATACATCGCTCATATCGTGGATAAAAGTTGTCCGGCAAAATCATGCAAAGCACTATTAAAGTACAGTATTGATGCTGAAAAGTGTATCGGATGTACTGCTTGTGCAAGAGTGTGTCCTGTATCTTGTATTGCTGGCAAGCCAAAAGAGTTACACATCATTGATCAAAGCAAGTGCATTAGTTGTGGAGCATGTTATGACGCTTGTAAATTTGATGCCGTGATTCGACCATAAGGAGGATAGAAGTATGAAAATGATCAATATAACAATAAACAACAAAAAGCTTTCTGTCCCAGAAAAATCGACGATTTTGGATGCTGCAAAAATGTTGAACATAAAAATTCCAACACTATGTCATTTAAAGCTAGAAGACTTTGGGATTGTAAATAAACAAGCTACATGTCGTGTTTGTGTGGTAGAAGTTGAAGGAAGAAACACGCTTGTGCCTTCATGTGCTCAAGAATGCGTTGAAGGAATGGTAATTAAAACAGACTCAATAAAAGCAATTTCTGCTCGAAGAGCAAATGTCGAACTGTTGTTATCGAATCATCCAAAAGATTGTTTAACGTGCGCAAAAAACTTGGATTGTGAATTACAAACCATCGCTAATCATTTAAATATACGTGAAATTCATTATCAAGGTGAAATGATGAATTATCCTAAAGATGAGTCATCACTTGCGTTGATTAAAGATCCAAATAAATGTGTGATGTGTCGTCGTTGTGAAACCATGTGTAATGAAGTTCAAACTTGTGGTGTTTTATCAGCTGTAAATAGAGGGTTTGATGTAGTTGTAAGTCCAGCTTTTAACATGGATATGATTAACACAGCTTGTACCTATTGTGGTCAATGTGTGGCAGTTTGTCCAACAGGAGCTTTAACAGAAGTAAACAACACAAACAAAGTGTGGCATGCATTAAACAATCCAAACAAACATGTTATAGTCCAAGTAGCGCCAGCGGTACGTGTTGCTATTGGAGAAATGTTTGATATGCCACCTGGAACGATTACTACAGGAAAACTTGTTAGTGCACTTCGTGCATTAGAGTTTGATCGCGTATTTGATACTGATTTTGCAGCAGACTTAACGATTATGGAAGAAGCTGCAGAGTTAATTCATCGTATTGAAAACAATGGCACCTTACCAATGCTGACAAGTTGTTGTCCTGCATGGGTTAAATTTTTCGAACATCAGTTTCCAGATTTACTAGATATTCCTTCCACATGCAAATCACCACAAATCATGTTTGGGGCGATTGCTAAAACATATTATGCTAAAAAAGCAAACATCGATCCAAAAGACATCGTCGTTGTATCGGTTATGCCATGTTTAGCAAAAAAAGCAGAAGCTGCTAGACCTGAACTTACAAAAGATGATCAACAAAATGTTGATATCGTCATCACGACTCGTGAACTTGGTCATATGTTGCATGAAGCTGGAATAGATTTTAAACACTTAAGTGAAGAACCTTTTGATGAAATGATGGGAGAAAGTACTGGAGCATCAGTTATTTTTGGTACAACTGGAGGTGTTATTGAAGCTGCTGCTCGTACAGCCTATGAGTGGATTACAAAAAAACCACTAGAAAAAGTTGATTTTACTCAACTTCGTGGATTTGATGGAGTACGTAGTGCAACCATAAACATTGGTGATCAACAATTAAGGATTGGTATTGCTCATGGCCTTGGAAATGCTCGTGTTCTTTTAGAAAACATTCAAAAAGGTATTAGTCAGTTTGATGCCATAGAAATAATGGCATGTCCTGGTGGTTGTATAGGAGGCGGAGGCCAACCTTATCATCATGGAGATGTCGAAATACTAAAAAAACGTCAAATGGCCATTTATCAAGAAGACAAGAATCATCGCATTCGTAAATCTCATGAAAATCCTGCGATTAAGCAGTTATACAAAGATTTTCTAGGTAGTCCAAATAGTCCTAAAGCACATGAATTGTTGCATACTTATTACACACCAAAAGAAAGAATATAAAAGAAAAAAGCCTAGGTCAAACTAGGTTTTTTGTTGTATGAAAATATGTAAGCCTTATCAAACAACAATCTCTTGAAAGCAAAGTGTTAGTATGGTATAACTAGATTGTGAAAAAAATAACGAGAAGAGAGAGTGAATATTATGGGATTGTTTGATCATGAAGCAAGACAGTTGAAGTTTGATGTATTAGTGGAAGTTGCGCATCGTAGCTATAGTGTAAGCATCGATAGTAACATTGAAGATGATATTGCGTATAAATTAATTCCAACTCCGAAAGCTGATTTTCGTTGTTGTGTGTATAAAGAGCGGGAGATACTTCGTCAAAGAACAAGATTAGCGATGGGGAAAGATCCGGTTAAAACAGGAAAGAAATGTTCAAAAGCAACACAAGTAGTAAAGGTTATTGAAGCAGCTTGTGATGGTTGTAGTATTCGAAAGATTCAAATTACCGATAACTGTCGTAAGTGCATGGCAAAAAGTTGCATGAAATCATGTCGTTTTGATGCGATTTCTATGGGAGAAAAAAGAGCAATTATTAACTATGATAAATGCAAAGAATGTGGAGCGTGTGTTTCAAAGTGTCCTTTTCATGCAATAGTAGAAACCCATCGACCATGTGTTACATCATGCCCTGTAGATGCCATAAGCATGGATCAATACAATTTAGCTATTATTGATGAAGATAAATGCATTAACTGTGCTCAATGTCAATCTTCGTGTCCTTTTGGTGCTATAGAAGATGCTTCATGGATTGTCCCTGTCATTGAGTCCATAAGTAGAAACAAGTCAGTATACGCGATGGTTGCGCCTTCAATTCAAGGTCAATTTGGTAGTGCTAGTTATGGTCAAATAAAAACAGGATTGATAAATTTAGGGTTTAAAGATGTGATTGAAGTAGCGGCAGCGGCAGATATTGTGGCGTGGCATGAAAAAGAAGAGTTAAAAAGAAAAATTCAAAATAACAGTAAGCTTACAACATCATGTTGTCCTGCTTTTGTTAATTTGGCTAAGCAGCATTTTAGTGATGTATATGACAAGTTTGTTTCAACGTTGGTTTCTCCAATGATTTTAATGGGTAGATTGATTAAAGAGAAAGACCCGAATGCGATTTGTGTGTTTATTGGACCTTGTGTAACTAAAAAACAAGAAGCAATGATGGATGAGTCAAACTCAGTTGATTATGTGCTTACTTATGAAGAAATAGCCGCCATGTTTGTATCATCTGGTATGTACTTAAGTCAAGGTCATGATCAAGAAGTTGCGGATGCAAGTGTGTTTGGACGTTATTTTGCCTTTAGTGGTGGTGTGAGTAAAGCATTAAGTCAAGCAGCGAAAGAAGATGACAACATTCAAGTTAAGGCAATCTCTGCTAGTGGGTGCACAGAATGTAAAAAACAATTGTTGTTATTAAGACATAATCGTTTTGAAGGTGATGTATTAGAAGGCATGGGATGTTTGGGCGGATGTTTTAATGGTCCTGCGATGATTGACAATAGCACGGTTATCAAAAAGAGATTTGATCAGGATAATGAACATTATAAAAAGCAATCGATTAAACAAAACATAGCTAAGTTTAATGTTACTGATGCTATGCTACATACACACAAAGCACAGTAATTACTGACAGAGCTTTATGAAGGAGGGTTTTAATGAGCATCATTTCTTTAATGGAAAACAACTGCAAACATTGCCACCATTGTGTGGCACATTGTCCTACCAATGCGATAGCGTTTATTCATAATAAACCAGAGATTATTAGTGATGATTGTATTTTGTGTGGAGAATGTTTTGTCGTATGCCCTCAACATGCAAAATCAGTAGCAAGTGACGTTGAACAAGTTTTGCAATGGATAAAAAAGGGAGAAAAAGTTCACGTTAGTTTAGCGCCAAGTTTTGTAGCAATGCTTGAAAGTGAAAAAAGCATCAAAGATCGATTGTTAGCGATGGGGTTTGCAACTGTTAGTGAAACTTCCATTGCGGCTGCCTTTGTTTCTGATTATTATCGTGAATTATGCAAAATATCCTCAACCAATATTATTAGC
>ERZ869909.54-NODE-54-length-161685-cov-7.589210_pt1 | contig 161685 bp, 131 predicted proteins | sample MGYA00520892_ERZ869909 | MGnify/ENA primary metagenome ERZ869909 (study PRJEB32215, sample SAMEA104723947) | bioreactor metagenome | biome: bioreactor; feature: anaerobic bioreactor; material: water | place: China | collected 2015-03-12 ... | reverse complement strand
CGTACCTTGCCCGTCCCCAACCCCCGGATCCAACGCACCCCGCAACGCCGACACCTCACTGGGCGTCAACTTCTGCATCGGCGCCTTCAACGCGAATCCGCCCTCCCATCCCTCGCTCGTGGTCAGGTCGCGCAGGCGCCCGTAGGTCACCCCAAGCTCTTTGGCCAGTTGGTTGGCGTAGGTGACGTCGGTGGTCGTGGTGGTCGTGGTCTTCTTATTGTTGGTGGCCATGGAACAACCTGAAGGTGGTGGGTGAACTCTGCGCTAGGTAGCTTTCCGCGGGGCGCCGCGTCCTGCCAGCGCTTCCTTCTCTTTCGCCAATGTGCGTCGAATCATGAGCTGCTGACCGATCGAGAGCAACATGTTGGCGAGGATATACAAGACGAGGCCGCTTGGCAGGAAGAGCATGAAGCCGGTGAACATGACTGGCATGACGGTCTGAATGATCTTCATCTGTGGGTTGTCGACCGTCTGCGGCATCATCTTCTGTTGCACGTACATGATGCCGCCCATCAGGATGGGCAACAGAAAGAGGGGATCACGTTGGCTGAGGTCCGTGACCCAGAGCGCGAAGGGCGCCTGATAGAGCTCGGCGCTGCCCCAAATCGTCTGATAGAGCGCCAGGTAGATCGGCATTTGCAGCAGCATGGGCAAGCAACCGCCGAGCGGCGAGACGCCCGTCTCTCGGAAGAGCTTGAGCTGTGCTTCGGCCATCTTGGTGGGATCGTTCTCGTACTTCTTTCGAAGCTCCTGGAGCTGCGGGCTGATCTCCCGCATCTTCTCCATGCTCCTGAATGACTTGGTGGTCAGGGGCCACAGGAGTAGCTTGATGACTACGGTAAGGAAGATGATGGCGAGGCCCCAGTTGATGAACCAACCTTGCAGGAAGAGGAGCAGCCAGCGGATGGGTAGCGAGAGGAAGGCCATCCAGCCCAAATCGATGGCGTCTTCGAACTCGTGTGTGTAGCGCGTCAGGTAGGTGCTGTGCTTGGGGCCGGCGTAAAGGGTCATGTCGGCGACCACGGCGCGGCTACCGGCCTCAACGCGGAACGCTGGCCAACGCAGATCGGCGGCGACCTGCCCAGCTCCTGCAGGTTGGAAGGCGCAGTCCCCGGTAGCAGCCGCTCCGCCATCGGGGCCTCGGGGTGCGACAGCTGTCAAGAAGTAGCGCTCCGTGACGCCTGCGAACCAGACGGGACCAGGATAGGTCATCCGCTCCTCGACCTTGCGCCCGTGTCGCCGCTGCACGCTGCGACCGGCGCGGCAGATGGCTTCGAGGATGGATGCGCTTGGGTTGAGCATGCCCCCGCTGGCGCCGGTGTACTCGCCGTAGACGCGCAGTGTGAGGCCCGCCGGTACCTCGAGCGCTTGGGGCCCGCGGTTTTCGATCTCGACGGTAGCCACGACACCGAAGGGGCGCGTGTCCGGAGCGTAGGTGCGTGTGACAGTAACCTGGCCGTCAGGGCTCACCCAGCGATAGACCAGACGCGAGAAGGCTTCGCCCTCGCGGATGCTCGCTCCCTCGTCGAAGGTGTAGACGCTGCCCTCCCGAAGGCTGAGGTCGTCGATGGTCAAGGCGAAGGGGGGCAGGCGCCGTCCCTTCTCCGGGAAGACGCCCTGCATGTCCTCGCGAGGCTGGTAGCGCTCGGGCTCGTCCAACGTGATCGTGACGGGCACTGCGCCTTCGTTGGACACCCACCAGGAGGTCATGGAGCCGTCGGCGCGCACCAGCATGAGCTGCGGCGGTACCACCTCGGGGGTGGGGGCAGTGGGGTCATTGTTCAGCGTGTCGCCAGACGCAGCGTGGGCGGCGGCGGGGGGGCCGGCGGGGTCGACCTGTGGTTCCTCTGCCAATGCGGCCGCTGGTGCCTCTTGGCTCGGAGGAGGCGGCGGCTCAAAGAAGAAGGTCTGGTAGACGATCAGGCCGATGCCCAGCGCGACGAGGGCGAAGAAGATGCGCTGGTTCTGTTCAAGCGTGGCTTGGTTCATCCGGCTTGCAAGATGGAGAGGGAGGCGCGTGCAGGCAAGGCACCGGGTCGTGGCCGCCTTCGCACAGGGGGTGGCAGCGCGCAAGTCGCTTGGTAGCGAGCCAGCCGCCACGCCAAAAGCCGTAGCGTTCGATCGCGGTCGTCGCGTACGCGGAGCACGAAGGCACGAATCGGCACGAGGGAGGGAGCGCAGGGGAGAGCCAGCGCCTGTAGAGGCCGATGACGAAAAGCGCCAAGCGCTTCATGTCCTCGCCTCCTCGTCACGGCAACGTCCGAAGAAGCGCTGGAGGTCGGAGAAGAGCTCGTCCCAGGTGGCCGATGCAGCGTTCGGCCGCGCGACGATCACCACGTCCATGGCCACCGGCCAGCTCCCGCGGTGATGTCGCCACAGCTCCCGCAGCTTTCGCTTCACGCTGTTCCTCGCGACGGCGTTCCCGACCTTTCGTGAGACCGTCAGGCCTAGGCGCGTGTTCGGGCTGGAAGACGCGGAGCGCAAGAAGGTCAAGAAACGTCCCGACCAGCGTCGGCCCGTCGCCTGCACGTGCAGAAAAGACTGACGCTTGCGCAGCCTGCAGGCCTTGGGAAAGGTCGCTGGGCCGCGCAAGGGGAGCGGGGCCGACCCCGAAGGCGAGGCATGCCCCGCCTGAGCAGCACCCGTCTGAGCGTCGCCTACTTCTTCCACTTCGTTGCAGCCAACTTCTTGCGTCCTTTGGAGCGCCGACGGCTCAACACGTCGCGGCCGCCCTTGGTGGCCATCCGCTCGCGGAAGCCGTGGGTGCGCATCCTCTTGATCACACTGGGTTGGTAGGTGCGTTTCATCGCCCTTTTCTCCTGCCATGACCACAGCGGGGCAGCCCCACCGCCGCCCCAGAGTGGGGGGGCGACGGACCATAGGAGCGACGCCCGGAAATTGCAAGGAGCGATTCGTGCTGCGCGGCTGCCGGAGGAGGAACAAGAACATTGCGGACTGGAGTGCCGCCCGGTCGCCGCCTGATCGCGGCGTTGAAGAAGCATGGAAACGTGGGCGCAAAGAGCCCCGGCCGCCTCCGAGCGCGATTGCCGTCGTTGGGCGCCTTGATCGCGGCGGGGGCATCCTTAGCCTCCAGCGGCTGGTGGGGCGCTCGCTCTTGTCTGTGCGGCCGGGCGCTCTTCGGCCGTCAGCCTGGGACGTCTCTCAGCTGCTCTGCTGTCTCCCCCCTCTCGCTTCGGAGCTCCGTCATGACGACCGTCAACCTCAAGGGCAACCCCTTTCGCATCGTTGGAGATCTGCCCGCAGTAGGCAGCGCCGCCCCTGATTTCCGCGCGACCCGGCTGGACCTCTCCGAGGCAACGCTGGCCACCTATGCGGGCAAGAAGAAGGTGTTGAACATCTTCCCGAGCATCGACACGCCGGTCTGTGCGCAGTCGGTACGGACCTTTCATGCCAAGGCTGCTGCGGCGGAGGGCACCGTTGTGCTGGCGATCAGTGCGGATCTCCCCTTTGCGTTCAAGCGCTTCTGTGCTGCCGAGGGGCTCGAAGGGGTGGAGGCGCTGAGCACCTTCCGCGGAGACTTCGCAAGCGCCTACGGTGTCCGGCTCGAAGAGGGTCCGTTGGCCGGGCTCTGCGCTCGCGCGGTGCTCGTGCTGGATGCCGACAACCGCGTCCTGCACAGCGAGCTTGTACCGGAGATCGCTCAGGAACCCGACTACGCTGCGGCCCTCGAGGCGCTCGCCTGACGCCTCGTCGACCCAAGGCGTGATGGTCAAGCGCAGCTCAGGGGACTTGGCCCTCTGGTTCCAAGCTGTCCGCGGCGGGGGCGTCCCGTCCTGGCCGGAAAGGGCGCACGCGAATCGGCAGCCCGAAGATGCTCTCGACGTAGGGCTGGTGGTCGCGAAGCGCGCTCATCTCGAGGCTGGGGTCCGTGTGTGAGGCTGCGACAATCTCGATGCGGTCGGCGTGGATGTGACAGGTGATCTTGTGGACATTGGCTTGCCGACCCCGGTCCAGCGCGTTCGCCAAGCGAAGCAGTGCGCTCAGCTTCTTGACCACCTCTCGGTCGTTGGGCTGCAGCTCCATGAACTCGATGTGACGCGCCTTCGGCGGGGAGCGTCGGTGGTAGCGCACGACGTTCGCCATCAACAGCACCTCGCGTGACGAGAAGCCATTGAGGTCCGCGTGGCGGAGGATGTACAAGGCGTGCTTGTGGTGACCGCTGCTGTGGATCGCGCGCCCGACGGCATGGAGCAGCGCGCTGTATTCGAGCAGCTCGCGGTAGGGGAGCGGCAGTCGGTGGACGCTCTGTATCTGGTCGAAGAGCCGCAGCGCGAGGTGGGCGACGTGTTGGCTGTGCCCAGGCGCGTCGACCAGGCGCCGCATCAACGCGAGCACGGAACGCCGCCGGGGGTCTGCCACCTCTTCGTGGAGGCGAAGACCCGGCCGATGTCGGTCGAGGTAGTCGACCAGCATCCCCTCGCGCAGCGCGCCATCGCAGATCGTGAAGCGCTCCGCACCGAACATCTCCAGAAGTGTACGGAGCAAGAGCGCCCCGTGGCACAGGGTGTCCAGCCGCTTGGGCTCCATGCCGGGCAGCAAGGCGCGCGCAGCGGGGTCGAGGGTCAACAAGAGCTCCGTGACCTGCTGCAGGTGCTCACGCAGCACGACCGCAGGGGGCGTCGGCGCGACCTCTCCTCGGACGGTCGCGCTCAGCCGCGCGAGCGCGAGCGCCGTGCCGCTGGTCGTCACCACGTGATCGAAGCCGCGCCGTCGGATGGCGGGCACGATCGAATCGAGCTTGGTCCGGACGTGGGCCACCAGCTCGTCGATGCTCTCCCGCGAGGGCTGCTCTTCGGGCAGGAAGCGGTCCTTGAGGCGCCGAACGCCCAGCTTGAGCGACTTGATCAGGTACGCGCGCCGGCGGTCAGCGAGGATGAACTCGACGGAGCCTCCTCCGATGTCCACCAGGAGCGCTCGCTGGCTGCCGAAGTCATAGACCTCGCGCGCGCCCAAATAGATCAGGTGTCCTTCTTGCACCCCATCGATGATGCGGGCTGGGATGCCGCAGACCTCCCGCACGCGGTCGATGAACTCGGGGCCGTTGCGCGCCTCGCGGGTCGCGCTCGTGGCGACGGCGATGATGTCGTCCACTCGGTGCGCGTCTGCGAGCGCCTTGAACTGTGTCAGCGTGCGGATGCCCCGCTCCTGGGCGGCCTCCGAGAGGTAGCCGGTGGTCAGGGTCTCGGCACCGAGCTGCGCCATCTCTTTCATCCGGTCGACGACCTCGATGTTGCCCTCGGCGTCGATCCTCGCGATGATCATGTGGATGGAGTTCGAGCCGATGTCGATGGCGGCGAGCTTCATGGGGCGCTCTGGCTGGCAGGACGTGGGTGTCGACTCCGCGAGCGCCTCGCTCCGCGCCAAAGGCCCGGCGTGGCGAGGCGGAGCCTGTGCCTACGCTGTGATCTCCTTGGCGAGGCGCTCTGTCTCCTCGGCAGGCTTCACCGTGAGCAAAGATGCCGCGGTCTGGCGCACGACCCGCTCCGCGGTGTTCCCCAGAAGGAGTCGCTTGAAGCCCGACCGCCCAACCGAGCCCATCACGATCAGGTCGGCGTCCACTTCTTCTGCCAGCGCGCAGATCTCCTCGGCGGCAAGCCCCACCCGCAGGTGTCGCTCCACGCTCAGGCCCTCCAACTCAGCCTCCTCGATGCTCTTGTCGAGCTCACGGCGGGCCTGGTCTTCGATCTCCTGCTGGAAGGTCGTCGTTGTGCTGATAGCGGTGGCTGACGCGATCTGGGCCAGCCCCGCGTACTCGTAGGCATGCAGCACGTCCAGGCTCGCCCCCTCGCCCCGCGCGAGAACGCCAGCCAGCTTCAGGCTGTCCTTCGATGAGGCGGAGAAGTCGATGGGGGCCACGACGCGTGTCCAGGGTCCCTCCTTCTTGCCCACCACGAGCACCATCTGCGGCGCCGTTCGTAGGACGCGCTCCGCCGTGGACCCCACCAGCAGCCGCTCCAGCGCGCTCTCGCCGGTTCGTCCGATGACGATCAACCCACAGCCTCGCTCCGTGGCGGCCTGCACGATCGCGTGGGAGGGTTTGTCGAAGCGCACGTCCAGCTCTACCGCGATGCCCTCGAAAAGCTCCTTGCGCTTCTCGAGCTCCTCCTCGCCGCGCTTGCGCAACGCCTCAGCGATGTCGGTCGGCGGAACACCGAAGAGCATCCAACGGGAGTCGGTCGGCAGCTGGTCGATGACATGGAGGACGGTGAGCTTGGAGTGGTAACGACGTGCCAACGCGACCGCCCTGTGTAGCGCTTGGTCTGCGGCCTTCGAGAAGTCTGTTCCGACGAGGATATGGTTCGCGCGCTTCATGGTTTCCCCCCAGGGGCATGCGTGGAAGTACCTCCTCCCGCCTCGTCCTCATGTCTGCGGAGGTCAAGGGGTGAGGTTCGCGGCACGTATCTTCTTCCCGCATGCGCTGTCTTGCAAGCCCTACGCTTGCGGCGCCCCGGCGCGCGCCATCGCCCTGTTCCATGGCGCGGTCCCAAGCGTGCGAGCCACCAAGCCTTCGACAGGGTGCTACAGGGCATCTGCGCTCTCAGGCGAGCATAGCCTGAGGGCCTGGGGTGGGCGTCGCGCGCCCGCACGCATTGCCCCGGGCCAGGAAGGCGCCTATGGTGCAAGCACGCGGCGCTCTGGCGCAGAGGCCCGCGCGGAGGCGGGCATCGGGCTGGCGCGGAGACGGGCATCGGGCTGGCGCGGAGACGGGCATCGGGCTGGCGCAGAGGCTGGCGCAGGGACGGGCATCGGGCTGGCGCAGAGGCTGGCGCAGGGACGGGCATCAAGCAGGCGATAGGACACGGATGGCAATGCTGGGACGCGGTTGGCAGAGCAGGTGGGACGTCCGGTCGACGCGGCCCACGTGGGGGGCGTGGCTCGTCCTCCTGGGGATGTGTTGGCTCGTGGTTCCCGGGAGCGTGGGCGAGGCACAGCGGCAGGGCGGCATCCCCGATGGTTTTGCGCGCCTCCTCGTCATCACCGAGCATGACGCCGTGGAGGTCCAGATCAATGGCGTTTCCTACCCCTACGAGTATCTGCTGGGGGACATGCACGGTGTCTTGGTTCCTGCCGGTCAGATGTACCACATCGTGGTCACGGCGGAGCCAGACAAGCGGCGTACCTTTCGCTTCCGCTTGGAGAATGGAGAGACCCGGGTGCTCATGGTCGACATCCGCAACATGGGCGCTGCGCCGCCCACGGCTCAACCGGCGCCCCGGCCGACGACCCCCGGAGAGCAGCCTACGGCGCGCCCCTCGGACGCGGCAGAAGACACCACCCAAGGGTTCTTGTCGGTCAGCTCCTCTCCCCGGGGAATTGTCTTCGTCGACGGTACGAACACGGGCGAGAGGACGCCTGCCCGCCGGATACCCTCAGAGCCCGGGCGGCGCGAGGTCACGGTCCTCTACGATGGATCTGGCCAGATGAGCGAGCCAAAGTATGTGCTGATTCGCCCGGGTGTGAACACGAACGTCTTCTTCCGAGAGCGACGGGCGGAGGATGAGCCCTAGGCAGGACGGTGCGGCCGCGCCCCAGGCTGGGCGGCGGCCCTCGTGGTGCCGGTCGGCGCGGCCCGGGGGTCGGGTGGCCGCGTTCGCCCTCGGGAGGGTCGTCGTCAGGCTGGCTCTTTGGGGTCGGGTGCGCTAGCGTCCGAGGGGGCCGCGCCGTGAGCGCGTGGGATTTTGGCTCCGAAGAGGAGCGAAAAGTCATTGAGGTGTAGGATGATGGGTCGTTGGTTCTTGATGGTCGTTCTTCCTTCGCTGCTCGTGTTGACCTCAGCGTGCGGCAGCTCCCAACAGCCTGTCACCGCGCAGCAGGGCCAGGGCATGATGCATGGCCAAGCGATCGATCCCGAGCTGCAAGCGCGCATCGACGCGGGCGATCCTGAAGCCGTGTTGGGGAGCGATCCTGGGCTCCTGCGCGTCGAGTCCCGCCCGCGCGGTGAGGTGATCGTGGACGGCGAGCCAACGGGACAGTGGACCCCCGTCGAGCGCCTGGAGGTACGACCAGGGAACCGAGAGATCCGCGTTCGCTTTGAAAACGGTCAGTTCTCAGAGACACGCACGATCTTCGCGCGCCCACAGACGCCCACACGGGTCTTCTTCAGGGAGCGCGGTGCAGACGATGGATCCACCTCCTGGCTTCTGGACTGAGAACGCACTATCCTGCGGACCAGGCAGGCCCGCAGGCGCGGGCCTAGCGCGTCGTGACCCTTCGTGAGGGATAGGAATCGTGAGACAACTAGGCTGGTCGCTGGTGATGGTGCTCATCCTCTCTGCGGTCGTGTCGTGTGGTACCGCCACGACCGACGACACTCCCGACGGCGTCGACGAGGATACGACAGAGTTGCCAGACACCATCGCTGCCCCGGACGTGACGACACCACCGGCTCCTGATACGGGCGGGGAGGACGCGCCGCCTCCGCTCCCGGATGTCATCGTGGACCCTCCGCCAGGGGACGTGGTCGCACCGGACGCCACAGATCCCGACACCCTTGGGCCGCCGCCCGAAGACGTCGAGCCAGGCTCGGACGCGGACGTCGTCGCGGACACGACTCCCGCACCCGACACCACGCCTGATGTGGAGGACGACGTGCCGACGGTGCCGCCCGGCCAGCTCCCGAGCTTCGACGACTTCCCCGCGCCGCTCTTCACGGCCAGTGTCACCACGGTCCGCGCTGTCACGATCAACGGGTTCCGCACGGACGTTGATCTCCATCTGCCCCAAGGCGCGGAGGGGCCGCTCCCCGTGGTGGTCATCAACCATGGGTTCCAGCTCAGCAAGAACGACTTCTTGCCCTTCGGGGAGCGCCTGGCTCAGTACGGCTTTATCGGTGTGTTGGCGAACTTCGACAACAACGCGTTCCGGCCCCGCAACCACAGCACCTTGGCCGATGACGTCGTCGCCTTGATCACCTGGATCATCGCAGAGAACGAACGCGCGGGCAGTCCTCTTCAAGGACGCGTGGACGCCGGGCGCATCGGCGCCGGTGGACACTCGCGCGGCGGCAAGCAGGCGATCTTGGCCGCGACCCGCGACCCTCGCATCCGCGCCTCCTTCAACATGGACCCCGTGGACAGCAACCCACCGATCGGCGGCGGTGCCGTCTCCGTCACCCCCGAGGAGATGCCGCGCTTCACGATCCCGGGGGTCTTCGTCGGGACGGGCAAGGGCGCACAAGGGCTCCAAGCCTGTGCTCCTCCCGCGGACAACTACGACCAGTACTACAGGAACAGCCCTGGCAGCTCGTGGCGCATCCTGATACCCAACGCTGGCCACAACGACTTCGTGACCTCCTGCCAGCAGGCTGGATTTAGCCTCGCCTGCTCCGCTTGCCCGCGGGGCGATGAGCCGCTCTGGAACGCCCGCTATACGGCCTACGCCATGGTCGCCTTCTACCGGACCTTCCTCGTCGGGGACGCGTCCTACCGCACATGGCTCGACGGCCCGAGGGCGCAGGCCATGGCTCCTTGGATCGAGATCAGCACCCGCCTGCTCCCCGAGCATCGCTAAGTCCTCGTCCGATCAGGTCTCGGAGCCTCGCCAGGGGTGTTCACGAGGTGGGGGCCGCCCCCCCCAAGGCGCTCTGCCTTCAGCGGATCGATCGTTCCCGGGGGACGCGCGACCCTGCCTCGGCGGCAGGGACACGCGGCTGACCGCCAGCGCTCGTCTCGATCAGCTCGGTCAGCCCCTCTCGCCGGGCCTTGGTGTCCTCTTCGGCGGTCCGAACGGCTGCGAATGCGGCGGCGAAGTGGATGATCCAGCCGATCTGCAGTGGCCAGGCGGCGAGCCACAGGACCCAGAAGGCGAGACCCTGGGCGATCTGGCCGTTGTACATCTGCCCCAGCCCGGGCATGGGGAGGCTGAAGAGCAAGGCCAGCCAAGGTTTGCGCGCCTCCTGCGCCAAGGCGTGTTCAGGGCTGAACAGGGGCGCAGCGCTGATCGCTCCGCCGTAGGGCGCAGGAGGTCCTGTCGGTACCAGGGCGCTATGGCCCTGCTGCGGGACCAACGCGCACGGGCGATCGCTGGTTTCCATCCAGCCGGGTTGTCCGGCAGATGTGCGCGCGAGCTCGTCGATCCGAGATTCGACCTCGTCGGTGTGCGTGGAGCCGGCGGTGGGGAGCCAGGGATGGCGGGTCATCGTGCCTCGGATGCTGGCTCCCGCTCGGAGGGGAGGGCTGGGGTGGGCGCGCTCAGTGGCGTTGGATCCGCCAGCGTGGCGGCAGAGGAGCCCCGCGGCGACTCGCCCGTGGCCGCAGCGCGTTGGCGCTCCAGGGAGCGGGCGAGGAGCGCTGTCTGGTGGGCGACGTGGTGGCCCACACGTGCTGCCTGGCCGCGAGTCTGAGGGATCGGCTGGCGGGCATGCAGCGCTAGAGTCACCATGAGGAGCAGCAGGCCGATGGTGATCGCCGCGGGTGTGGCGAAGCGCTTCCAAGGCACTCTCTCCCGGATGTCGAGGTCGGCGGTGGCGTGATCGCGTAGGTCATAGAGCTGCATCGCGTTCGGGGCCGGGAGGAAGCCTGAAGGGGCGTCGCTAGAGCAGATCGGGCGCGTCTGCACTCAGGGAGTCGTGGCCTCGGAGCCCGAAGCGCGCAGCCACCTCCGTGGGTAGACCTGCGAAGCGCACCAGGGGCCACCCCGCGGCGTCCATCCACGGGGATGCAGCGGCGCTGAGGAAAGGTCCGAGGCTCTGCGCCTGCGCAGGGTCGCCCGCGTCCATCACAGCCCAGAGCCAATCCCCCGTGCGGAGACGGCGTAGGGTCGGCGCACACCAGAGGCTCCTGAGGCTCATGGGGTCATCGCTTGCGGGGCGCAGAAGCGTTGCCCTGCGCTCATCGAGCGCCACGACACGCCACCAACCCGCAGCGGCGGAGGGGGCGGCCGATGGCTCCGAGAGAACGCTGAAGGCGGCATGCTCGAAGGCTTCCATGGTCCGGAGAATCTCGCGGTAGTCGCGGAGCCCACCCTCGACCACCGCCGCCAGGGAGGGCGTGGATCGGCAGGGCTGCAGATCTTCGAAACGCGCCCACGCGCGGAGGGTGTGCGGCCACGCTACCGCGAAGCTCATCTGGCCGCGGAAGAGGCGCAGGGGGCCGTAGCCTGCCAGCAGCGCGCTGAGCTGCTGCGGGTCCAACGCGTTCAACGCCGGGACCTCCCAACGCGCCTCCGCGAACCCATCCAGGAGGGCTTGGCCGTAGCCTCGCGCTGCCAGCAGTCGGCTGAACGCGCCCTCTCCGTGGAGCGCCTCTAGCCAGCGATTCCACGAGGCCGCGAGAGGGTGCTTCGCAGGAAAGGCCGCGTTGCAGATGCGCGGTGGGGACATGGCGTCCAGGGCGAGGAGGGGTGTGGGCGCCTGCCATCGGCAGCCCACCGGGATGCTCTACAGCATAAGCATCGAGGCGCGCAGCGCCATGCCCCGGTGGGGGGAGGCACCTCGCGCCCGGCCCCGCTGCGCTGTCGTCTCCGAGCACGACGTGGTTGACATGGCGCGAATCAAGCCCTTGCAGGAGGAGGCATGGGGTCGCGATGGGTGACCGCAGGGAGGGGCAAGCATGAGGACGCGTGCGAAGGTGTACCGGGATCCCGTGCACGACATGATCTCCTTTCGAGACGAGCCCCTGCTCGGCGAGCTGGTGTCAACGCTGCTGGACTGCCCTGAGGTGCAGCGTCTGCGCTTCATCCGGCAACTGGGCCTTGCCTCGCTCGCCTATCCTGGGGCCGAGCACTCCCGCTTTGCTCACTCGCTGGGGGTGGCCCACGTGGCGCATCGCATGTGCCAGCGGCTGCGCGGCATGGGTCCTGAGCAGACACGCTGCGTGGTCGCCGCGGCCCTGCTGCATGACGTGGGCCACGCGCCCTTCAGTCATGTGTTCGAGCGCGTGTTCCACTTTCACCATGAGACATGGTCGGCTCGCATGGTGCTGGAGTCGTCGACGACGGTGCATCGGGTGCTCGCTGCAGTGGATGAGGAGCTGCCGGCGCAGGTGGTGGGACGCTTGCGTGGCGACGACGGTCACTTCTCTCGCGAGATCGTGTCATCGCAGCTTGACGCAGATCGCTGTGATTATCTGCTCCGCGATTCGCTGATGACGGGGATCGCTGTGGGGCGTTTCGATCTCGAACGCATCCTCTGCATGTTGAGCCACGACGAGGCAGGGCTCTTGGTGGACGAGCGGGCCTGGGAGGCGGTCGAGGGCTACCTGCTGGCGCGCTACCACATGTACCGCTTGGTCTACTTCCACCACGCTGTGCGCGCGGCAGAGGCGATGCTGGTGCACCTCTTCGGCCGCGCGAAGCGTCTCATGGAGGCGGGAGATTGTCAGTTGTCTGTCCAAGGGGCTTTGGGATGCCTGATGCGTGGGGACGAGCTGGACGTGGCGGGTTGGTCGGAGCTGCGGGACCCGGAGGTGTGGGTAGCCATCGCTTCCTGGCGCGCTCACCCCGACCGCGTCCTTGCGCGTGTGGCGAGCGCCCTCTTGGATCGCCGCTTGTGGAAGCCCATGTCGTGGGAGTCTGCGGGCCTCTCGCCGGAGGGCATGGAGGCGCTGGAGCACCATGTGCGGGATCAGCTTCAGGGGGAGGAGCGGGATCTCTTCGTGGTCGATGTCGCTCGCGACACGCCCTACCGCCCCTACGTGCCGGGCGCGGCGTCGTCCGTGCGTGGGATTCGTCTGCGGACGCGGGAGGGCGGCGTGGTGCGGATCGAGGACCGCAGCCCGATCGTGCGAACGCTCGCCGAGAGCGCGGGTCTCCAGCGGCGCTGGTTTGTGGACCCGCTCTTGGTGCCGAAGGTGCGGCGCGTTGTGGGTGAGGCGCTGGGTGAGGGGGGAGGGGCGGGTAGGTAGGCGCGGGTTGTTGCCTACGTGACGGACCTGAGGTGCGCGGCGGTGTCCGCTGGAAGGCACGATTCTCTGCGCGATTCATTTGACAAGCCCGGGAGGCTCTTCGAATACTCGCGACCGAGGCGAGCGAGGCCACCAGATGTCGGGTAGGAGCCTAGAAGGAAGATCGCATGACGATGTCGACGGACGAGATCCTGCAGCGAGTAGCGAACCATGAGTCGCTGGAGAACGAGCACCTCGCGGGTGCGGACCTCACGGGTCAGGACCTGCGGGGAGGGGACTTCAGCGGTGCAGACCTGACCAAGGCGGACCTCACGGGTGCGAATCTCTCGGGCTGCAACTTTCGGGGCGCCGACCTGACGAACGCGGTGCTGGTCGATTGCAACCTCTCAGACGCCGACCTGCTCTCGGTCGAGGCCCCCGGTGCGGACTTCTCGCAGGCGAACATGGAGGGTGCGGCGCTGAAGGAGGGCAACTTCGCTGGTGCGTTGTTTGTAGGTGCCTCCCTGGTGGACGCCGATCTGACGGATGGAGACTTCACCGGCGCCGACTTCTCCGAGGCATCCCTCAACGGGGCGGAGTTGACGGGTGCGGACTTCTCGCAGGCGAACATGGTCAACGCGGACTTGACGGACGCGGAGTACAAGGACGCCGTGTTTGATGATGCGAACATGGAGTCCGTCAGCGGCTACGAGCCCACCGACGACTACTAGAGGCTCGCATGGGTGAGGGCTGGAACGTCGTGGCGAGGGGAGCGCAACCATGACGCCCTTCGTGGTGCTCGTCTCGGGGCGCGGTAGCAACCTGAGGGCGATTGTGAACGCACGCGAGACGCTCGGCGGGTTGCCGGTGGGTGTTGTCTCGTCCAGGGCTGGTGTGCCCGCTCTAGCCATCGCTCAGGAGGCGGGCGTACCGGTCCAGGTCGTCGCAGCAGAGCCGGGGGAGTCGCGCGAGGGTTATGACGCGCGCTTGCAGGACGCGGTCGCGCTGTGGGCCCCCCAGTGGATCGTGCTGGCGGGGTTCATGCGCATCCTGTCGGACGGGTTCCTGGACGCATGGGCAGGTCGGATCGTGAACATCCACCCTAGCTTGCTGCCAGCCTTCCCTGGCCTGCATCCGCACCGCCAGGCGCTGGAGCGCGGGGTGTCTTGGACGGGCTGCACAGTGCACTTGGTCGAGAGCGGAGAGGTGGACGGCGGGCGGATCCTCGACCAGGTCCCTGTGCCGGTGGTGTTGGGGGACACCGAGGAGACGCTGGCGGCACGTGTGCTGGCGGCTGAGCATGAGCTCTACCCCCGCGTGCTGAGCCAGCTCTTCAGGGGGCAGCCTCCACGCCGCTCGTGCGCCTGCTGAGGTGCGTGCTTCTACCGCGGCGTTCGCCTGGAGTCTCTGCGTTCAAGCCTCCACGCCGCTCGTGCGCCTGCTGAGGTGCGTGCTTCTACCGCGGCGTTCGCCTGGAGTCTCTGCGTTCAAGCCTCCACGCCGCTCGTGCGCCTGCTGAGGTGCGTGTCCCTGAGGCTTGCCGCTGCTAGACGGAGAAGGACGTTCCGCAGCCGCACTCTTTGGCGACGTTGGGGTTCGTGAAGCGGAAGCCACCGTTCAGCAGATCGCTGGCGAAGTCGATCTCGGTGCCGTTCAGGTAGAGGTAACTCTTGGGGTCGCAGAAGACGCGGAGCCCGTGAGAGTCGAAGACGCGATCCTTGTCGCTCGGCTCATCGATCTCGAGCAGGTAGGAGAAGCCTGAGCAGCCGCCGGACTTGACCCCCAGACGGACGCCGTGGGTTGGGCTGAGTCCCTGCTGTTCGATAATCTGACGAACCCGTGCCGCTGCTTGTTGGGTGATGGAGAGGGCCATGACTCTTCCTTGCCTGGGTAGGAGGCGCCCTTGAAGCGCCAGCGCGTCACGCGGGGGGAGCGCCGCGGAGAGAGTGCGTTCGCCGGCCTCGTCCGTCAAGCCTTCGGGGCGGGTCACTCACAATTCGCTTACATTGATCTTGAAAATTGTTTTCGATTAGCTTAGCCCTTCGCTGGCCGCAGTAGTACGCGGAAACATCCACGAACCTTGCGCATAACCAGACGCGCAACTCCATAATCGGAGATCTAGATGAAACTGAAAGTCATAATTGTAGCGGCAGCGCTCCTCGCAGCCACCGGGTGCGGAGAGAACGACAACAACGACACCACCCCCTCTCCCAGCCACGATGTACTCGGTGACGCCGCGGACAACGACCCCGAACGCCACACCGATACCGCTCCGGACACCCATGCCCACGCCGACACCCACACCGACGTCGACCCTGGTGAGGATACGGCGGCGCCCGACGAAGACACGCACGCCGACGCGCACGCCGACGCGGACCACGACGTCGATGAACACGATGTCGACCCTGGCGAGGATACCGCTGAGCCCGACGATGACGCGCTCGCTGATGTTGACCCAGACACCGATACAGACCCGGAGCCCTGTGACGAGGCTGCGCTCGCGACCGACGCGTGGCGCCTCCAAGAGGCGCCAGCTACGCAGGCGACCCTCGAAGTGACCACCGAGGAGGGCGTGACCTCTCTCGTCCTCGACGCCACCCTCGGCGGCACCATGGGCGCCGCCGCCAGTTCCTGGGTCTACCTCGACCTCACCACCGCGGCGCTTGCGCCGCTCTCGGACAGGGACGCGCTCGCGTCCAACGCATGGCATATCGCCTTCAAGCGGACCTCCATTCGGGTCAACGGTGGCGACAGCGGACCCCGTGGCGTCTTCGCGACACCGCTGGAGCAGGCCTTTGAGGACCTCACGGTGCTCCCCGATCTACCCCGCGGAACTTTCCAAACCGACCGCTTCATCAGCGACGACTGTGAGCTCATCACCGAAGGCCGCAACACACCCAAGACCGCCTTCGGCATCTGGTACGACTACGACTTCCAGACCCACACGGCCTCTCCGAAAGCAGGCATCACCTGGGTCATCTACAGCATGGACACCCACGCCCTCTGGAAGCTCTCCATCGACGCGTTGGAGAGCAACGGACGCTACAGCATGCGTGTCGCTCCCCTTGCGAGCCGCCCCCGTTGAGTTCCGGACCCGCCATCAACCCGATGCCCTCGCTTCGCCTCCTCATGAACAACCACCGGCACCCCATGCCTTGCGCTCCCGTGGCCCTCGCCGACACGTGCCCCTTCCCCACGCGCACCACGGGGTGACCGGTGCGCATGTTCACCTGCTTGTTCTCCCTGGCGGCCCTAGGCGCTTGCAACACTGCGCCCACAGCGAGGGAGGCAGCGCCCACAGCGAGGGAGGCAGCGTCCTCCGCCCTGGGCGACCTCGCGAGCACACCTGCCGCTCCCCTGCGGATCGTCAGCCTCGGCGGAACGGTGACGGAGCTTGTCTTCGCGCTGGGTGCAGGTGCCGACGTGATCGCCGTCGACGCCTCCTCCAGCTTCCCACCCGAGGTGCGGGGCCTGGCTCAGGTTGGGTACCACCGAAACCTCTCCGCGGAGGGCATTCTTGCGCTGAACCCAACGCTCCTCATTGCCACCGAAGAGCTGGGGCCGCCTGCGGTCGTCACGCAGCTGCGGTCCGCTGGCGTGCGCCTGGAGGTGCTCACCTCCGGCACCACCCCGGAGGCAGCCACCGAACGCATGGTCGCCCTCGGCCAGATTCTAGGACGCGTCGAAGAAGCGCAGGCGCTGATCGCCACCTTTGGTGCTGCCCTCGCCAGGGAGCGCGCCGCGACCGAGGACCGTCCTGCCAGCCTCTTCCTCTACGCACGTGGCGCGCACCAAGTGATGGTCGCGGGCCGCGCCACGTCCGCCGAACGCCTCCTCGCCTTGGCAGGCATTCCGAACGCGGCGACCTCCTTTGAGGGCTTCCGCCCCTACTCCGCCGAGACCCTGATCGCCTCGCAGCCAGCCTTCCTCGTCATGACGGAGGGCGGTCTCGGCAGCGTCGGAGGGCTCGACGCCTTGCTCGCGATGCCTGGCGTCGCCGCTACGCCCGCAGGCCAACACAGGAGGGTTGTGGTCGTCGACGATCTCGCCGCCCTGGGTTTCGGGCCCCGCCTCCCGGATGTCGTCGCTCAGTTGCGGCGGGAGAGCGCTCCCTGGGTCGAGCTAGCGCGCGAGGGAGAGCGGCTGTTGGAGGGAGGTGCGCGGTGAGCCGTCCCCTCGCAGCCTCCTCGCTCTCTTCCTCCCAGCCCAAGAGCGGCTGGGCGCGCAGCATGCAGCTCTGGCGTGCGTTCGCTTCCCGGCACGGGGAGAGCGACCGGTACCAGCGCAGCCGCGCGGACATCGATCACCTCGTCGAGGGGAGGCGGGGGTGGCACCTGCTGGTGCTCGCCCTCCTCACGATGCTCTGCGCTGTGGTGTGCGTCGTCGCCACCTCCCATGGCGCTGTCTCCTTGCCCTACGACACGCTGCTGCGCCTGCTGGCCTTGAAGCTAGGGGTCGGTTCTCCCGACGCCCTCCCCGCTGCCGCCGAGGCCATCCTCTGGTCGATCAGGATACCGCGGGTCGTCATGGCGCTCCTGGTCGGCGCTGGGTTGGCGATGGCCGGCGCGGCGCTGCAGGGCATCTTCCGGAACCCCCTGGCCGACCCGGGACTGATCGGTGTGTCCAGCGGCGCGGCGTTGGGCGCGGTCTTCACGATCGTCGGGCTAGGATGGTTGCTCCCCCAGGGTACCACTGCGGTGGCGCCATGGCTGCTACCCGCCGTGGCGTTCTGTGGTGGCGGCGCAACGACATGGGTCGTCTATCGCTTGGCGACGCGGGATGGGCGCACCGACGTCGCCACCTTGCTCCTGGCCGGCATCGCGATCAACGCGATCAGCGGCGCGTTGCTCGGCGTGCTCATCTTTCTTGCGGATGATGCGCAGCTCCGAAGTGTCACCCTCTGGATGCTCGGCAGCCTTGCCTCGCCCCCCTCCCAGCTCCTGCTATGGGTTGGCGTGCCCATCGCGGTAGGGGCGACCTTGCTTGTGCGGCACGCAGAGGCGCTGAACGCTTTCCTCCTGGGTGAGCGACAGGCGGGACATCTGGGGGTGGACGTCGGGGCCACGCGTCGCACCGTCGTGGTCGCCTCCTCCCTCATGGTCGGCGCAGCTGTAGCCTTCACGGGGATCATCGGGTTCGTCGGGCTGGTGGTGCCACACCTGCTGCGCCTCATCGTCGGTCCGGATCACCGGTTGCTCCTGCCAGCTTCCGCGCTGCTCGGGGCGGCGCTCCTGACCTTCGCTGACTTGCTCGCGCGCACCATCGCTGCCCCGATGGAGGTGCCGATCGGGATCCTGACGTCCCTGGTCGGCGGCCCCTTCTTCTTGGCTCTCTTGCTCCGCGCGAGGAGGTGACGGTGGACCTGCAGGCGGAAGATCTGGTGCTGCGTCGTGGAGGCCGCGCCCTTGTTGACGGGGTCTCGTTCGAGCTCGCCTCTGGCGTGGTGAGCGCGCTCGTCGGGCCCAACGGAGCGGGAAAGAGCACGCTGATCGCTCTCTTGGCCGGCGACGAGCGGCCGTGTCGCGGTGTCGTCTCGATCGGCGGGGCCACTCTTGCCTCGATGCGCCCGCGGGCGCTCGCACGCCGACGCGCCCTGCTGCCGCAGCAGAACGCGGTGTCCTTCTCGATGACGGCGCTGGAGGTCGTGCTGCTCGGACGTTACCCCTACCACGAGGGAATCGCTGGGCCGGCGGACAGGGCGGCGGTGTGGGAGGCGCTGGATGCCGTGGGGATGACGTGGGCGGCAGAGGTACCCTTGGAGCGCCTCTCGGGCGGGGAGCAGCTCCGGGTCCAGGCTGCGCGGGTATTCGCACAGAGCGTCGGCGCCGAGGGCGGCGGGGTGCTGCTGCTGGATGAACCCACTGCGAGCCTGGACGTAGCCCATGCGGCGCTCGTCCTGCGCCTCGCCCGCAGCGCGGCTGCGCGCGGCGCGGCGGTGCTGGTGGTGCTGCACGACCTCAACCTCGCCGCGCGTAGCGCCGATAACATCCTCCTCCTTGCGCAGGGGCGCCTCATCGCCACCGGCTCGCCCGCGGCCGTCTTCACGGAGCGCCTCATCGCTACGACGTGGGGCCACCCTGTCGCCATCCTCGTCCATCCTCAGGACCAGGGGCCGCTCGTGGTCCCGCTGGATCCCCTGGCGTCGCACCCGATCGCCCCACCCACTCCCCCCAACGCGCAGGTGATGTCATGACACAGATTCCCTTCCTGGTAGACGTTGATTCCACCCCTCTCGCTGCTCCCGACGACAGCATTCGCTTGCTCGCCGCTCGGTGGGCCGCGCTCTTGGATGAGCAGCCGAAGCTCCGAATCCGGAACGCGGCGGCGCTCCTGGAGGTCAGTGAGGCCGCGCTGCTCTGCACGCGCATCGGACGCGGCGTGCAGCGTATCACGGGTCCCTTTCCGCGCCTCGTGGAGGCCCTCGGCGGACTCGGGGAGGTCATGGCCTTGACCCGGAACGAGAGCGCTGTCCTGGAGAAGGACGGAGCCTACACGGGCGTCGAGGTTGGCGATGTCATGGGGGTGGTCGTCGGTCCGGACATCGACCTCCGCCTCTTCTTCCGTCACTGGCAACACGGATTCGCCGTTGAGGAGGCCACGAAGGAGGGACAGGCGCCGCGCAGGAGCCTCCAGTTCTTTGATGCCGATGGCGTTGCCATTCACAAGGTCTACGCGACCGACACGACTGACATGCGGGCCTGGGATACGCTGATCACCCGCTTCCTCGCGGACGACCAGTCCCCCGGGTTTGTGGAGCGCCCGGTGGACCCTCCGCCAGCGACCGTCAGTGACGCTGAGGTCGACGTCGACGCCTTCCAGCGAGATTGGCTCGCCCTAACGGACACCCACCACTTCTTCGGGCTCCTGCGAAAGCACCGCGTCGGGCGGCAGCAGGCGCTGCGTTTGGCCCCGGCCGGCATGGCGGAGCGCATGACTGTGGAGACCCCCCGACGCCTCCTCGAGTCGGCCGCGCAGAGCGGTCTACCCATCATGATCTTCGTCGGTTCGCCCGGCTGTATCGAGATTCACACCGGCCCGGTGCGGCGCGTCGTCGTCATGGGGCCCTGGTTGAACATCCTCGATCCAGGGACGCAGCTCCACCTCCGGGAGGACCGCGTCGCCGAGGTCTGGCTCGTTCGCAAGCCAACGGACGACGGAATCGTGACCTCCATTGAGCTCTTCGACGCGGAGGGCTGCGCCATCGCCTACTTCTTCGGCGAGCGGAAGCCCGGCAAGCCCGAGCTCGAGGGCTGGCGCGTGCTCACGCAAGAGCTCCTGACCCAGGGATGACCATGAGCACCGACACGACCTCTCCCTCCCCGGGGGTTCCGGGTGCCCTTCGCCCTGTCACGCGTCGTCCCGTCGCGGTCGCCGTGGCACGTGTCACGCTGTGTCTGGTGGCTCTCGCTGCGACCGCAGGTTGCGAGGCTGATGGCACGTCCCCCGTTCGGCCCCCGGGTGACGCTGACGTCCACGAACAACCCGGTCACGACACGACCCCGCAGCGCGACGCTTCACCCGGCGCAGAGACGCAGGACCGAGACCACGCTGGTGACGTCGTGGAGGAACCACCTAGGCGCGGGGGTGGGGTCGCCCCACAAGGCTTCTGGCTCGAACCCTGGCCAGTCGGTGACCGCTGGTATCTCTACGATGGCCGTACACACACGCTGACCCCGAGGCCGCAGGTCTACCTGGTCACCAGCGACCAAGGCGCGCTCCTCTTTCGTGTGCTCGGCTACTACGGCGCTCGCGGCGAGAGCGGCGTGTTCTCACTGCGCGTGCGGACATGGAGCGGCAGCGCGTGGGGTGCGCAGCGGGACCTGCAGCTCTCGGCGAACGTGAAGGAGCGTGCCGTCTGCCTTTCGGTGCAGGCGCACGAGGTGTCCTGCGATGATCAGGCGGCGACCCTTGTCTTTCGGAGTGATCGCCGGGTGCTGCCGGCCGCAGGATTCGTCGTGGCGAACCCCGCGATCTACGAAGCGGGCCACCCGCTCGGGCGCCGCGTGCGTCTGCTGGTGCTCGACGAGGACGTGTGGCGTACCCCACCCGCGCTGGACGCGTTCCCGGAGCAAGACCGCCCCTCGGTCGCGCGCTCTGTGAACGATTGGCTGATCGGGTACCGGTGGGCCACGCCCGAAGGTCGGGTCTGGCTGCAGGCGACCACGAGCTTTCAGCTCGCTCAGTGGCAGGCGCTCCCCGAGGCCAACGACGCACTCCGCCTTCGCGCGAGGTGTGTCCCGCTCGGCACGAGCGCCGCCGTCCAGGTCCCGCTGGCGGACGCCGCCCTGCGCGAGGAGGTGGTGCAGGCACCCACCACAGGGAGGACCGCTTGGTATCGGCTCTGCCCTGAGATCGTCCGCGTTGACGAGGTGCCTGGTTACCTGCACGGCACGTGGCCTGACTCCGCGACCTTCGACCTGATCATCGAGGGCCACCCCGAGGGCCTCGCCCTGCGCCCGGCGCCTGGGTCGCTCCTCATGGACTGGACAGGCGACGAAGCGCAGCGTGCGGCCGAGATTGGGGACGTGGTGCTCCCTGAGAGTCTCTGGGAATGACGGGCTCTGCGCACCTCCAGCGACAGCGCGCATTGCGGCGCCGGCCCTCGGGAGGCGCCCCTGAGTTGTGCGCGTGGTGCCCCTGCGGCGCGGGCAGCGGCGAGGGGAGCGCGCTGAGGGGCTCGGGCGTGCGCCCCGTCACGGCTGTGACGTGCGCGCTGGTCGTGCTCATACTCAGCCTGCCGGGGCTGGCACGGGCCGACGATGCGTCACCACCCGAGCAGGCCGCCGAGGAGAGCGACACCCAAGAGGAGTCGTCGCCCACCATCGAGATCGCGCCCGTCGTGCTGACGGGACCCGTGGAAGCCGGAGGGGTTATGGCGCCGACCCCTATGCGCGAAGAGGTCGTGACCCGCGACGAGCTCATGCGACGGCAGCCTGCCACCCTCGAGGAGGCGCTCCGCACGTTGGGTGGTGCGCGATCGGTAACGCCGACGAGCACCGCAACTGGGCTCTCGTTGGATGGGCTCCCGGCCTCCATGGTCCAGGTCTTCATCGACGGCCGCCCCTACGGGGTCACCATCAACACCCCCGAAGGTCCCCTCGTGGATCTCGGCACCTTGCCGGTCGACCCTGCGCGCATCGAGCGCATTGAGATCCATCGGGGTGTCGCTCCCGCCGGCTTGGGCGGGGGTAGCGGCGTGGTTGTGCACATCCACACCAGGATCCCTGAGCAAGCCAGGCTGGACTGGATGGCCGGCCAGTTCCTGCTGGCAGAGGGCTGGGGTGATCGGACGCTGCGCGGGAGCCTGGCGCTGCCCATCGGCGCGCGTTGGAATCTCTCCCTCCGGGGCTCCTACCTGTATCGCCCGCCTGTCGATGTCGATGGTGATGGTCGTTACGACACCACGGAGCAGCGGGTGCCCGCTGGCGGAGTCGAGGCGGTCGGCCGTCTCGGCGGCGGCCTTACCTTGCGTGCGGGCGTCGAGGGCTGGCTTCAGCGCTCAGACGTGCGCAGGAGCACGGAGGGACCCACACTTGGCGCCCCGCCCGAAGACAGGACCCGCACCCACTTCATCGACACTTACACGCACCTCGCGCGTCGGATGGAGCGCGGGGGGAGCTGGGAGACGCAACTCCAGCTTGCCCTTGCGGGCCATCGCTTCGTCAAGGTGGTGCGCACCAGCGGTGAAGAGATCCCGAAAGCCGAGACGGAGCGCGAGCGATTGCGCCACACCTTCTTCGTGCGCCTGCCCCTTGGTGAGCGCTGGTTCTTGGTGCCGGAGACCCTGGCTGAGGGTGAGAGGGTTGCTCGCAGCGGCGACCAAGGGAGCATCTCGTCCCGCCAGGAGGGTCGGGTCGGGGCGGGTCTCGGGGCAGTCCATGTGCCTTCGGAGCGTGTCGAGGTCGAGGGGCGCTTCTTCGGCGACGCTCACAGCACCTTTGGCGCTGGCGGGCTCGTCGCCGCGGGTGCGGCATGGACCCCGTGGGCACCTTGGACGCTGCGGGCTGGGTGGAGTTTGGCCAGGCGCCTCCCCTCCGTAGAGGAGCGCGCGCTCTTCTTTGATCACAGCGAGGTGGGCTACCAGCTTCAGGGAAACCCCGACCTGCGCCCGGAGCGCCTCATGACCTGGCGAGGTGGCAGCGTGGTCGGCCTGTGGGCCAGGAGGTTGGAGCTGGAAGGCGAGGCCTTCTACCATGACGTCTACGACGCGGTGCGCCCGGTCCTGGCGCGCAGCGGCGCGGTCGCGCTCTACTCGTATGAGAACGGCGGCAGGGCGCGTAGCGGAGGGTTGAACGCGAGTGGGCGGCTTCAGCTGGGCGGTGGATGGCGTCTTGGTGCTACGTGGACCTGGCTGGCCCTGCGGAGCGGCGGGGAAGGTGGCGGCCCTCGCCTGTTGACCGCAGCGCACGCGTGGTCCTCGGAACTCGCCTGGGTGCGGCCCACCACCCTGGGTGCTGCCCCCTGGGAAGCGGCGCTCCGTGCGCAGGGGCGCAGCGCCCTCACCGTGCAGTCGGGTGCCCCTCCAGCGGACGCCTCATGGACGCTTGACGCGCTCGCTCAGGGACCGGTGTGGGGGCCCCTGCTGTGGCGTGTCGAAGGCCGGAACCTTCTCGACCGGGTCGATTCCACCTGGGGCCCCAAACCTGGCCGGGCGTTGGGCGCGTGGGTCGGCATGTCTGCAACCTTCTGAGCGCGGTGGGGCAGCGCCTCACCGCAGGCCCAAAGGGCTAGTCGCCCAGCAGGTCGAAGCTGTAGCCGATGCCGAACACGATGCGGACGTTCGAGTCGTCTGTCCCCGTCAGCTCCTTCGAGGACCACACGGCGTTGACGTAGAGGTCGATGTCGCTCACCGTCAGGATGTAGCCAGCCTCAGCGAAAAACCCCTCGGCGTCGATGAGGTGGAGACCACCGCCAGCGTGGAGCCCTGCGTGGCTGACCCGAGCACCCGCGTAGGCGTAGGTGCTCGCCTCCGGAGAGGTGAGGTGCTGGCCGAAGGCCCCGTCGATGGTGAGGGGGCCAATCTCCAGCCCAAGGTTGCCCTCCACGTAGGGGTCGTCGAAGCCACCCGTGTACAAGTAGGCGGTGCCGCCCAGCGTGAGGGTCAGCGGTCCGAGATCGAGACCGTAGCCCCCATAGAAGTCGACCTCAGCGCCATCGCCGACATCAGCGGCCCAGGTCCCCAGAAAGAGGCCGCCGTAGCTGGCCTCGACCCCGACACTCCCGGAAGCGTCTCGTTGATGCACGCCGCGGAAGAGGTAGGCGCTCTCGAAGCCGATCGTGGCCTCGAGTCCGAAGCCTGCCGAGCCACCCTCCGTCGCCTGATCGGACGCCTCGTCAGCAGCGGCCGCAGAAGCGCCTAGCGCTGCGCACGCCATCACGAAGAGCGAGACTCTGCAGAGGGAGGCACCAGCACAGTGGGAAGCGGTACGCGTCAGCATCAAAGCTCCTGGGTCAGGGATGACCAGCGCAGGGGATGGGGCAATGCGCCAGCCACAGAAGTCAGCCTCACGACGCTCTGGTGCGTGCGGCAGATCACAAGGGGTGATCCGCACCCATAAATGCACGGATTAGCGCGTCGCGTCACTCCAATTCAACACCGCGTTACCAGAATCACGCGCTGCGTTGTACCTACGGAAATGTCGGTACAGGCGGGTTAGTCCTGTTCGGTCGCGGTCCCTTGACGGTGCACGCTGGCCACGGGTTGTCTCGCGCTGCGATGGCTCGCCTTCTTGTCCCCTTCCGACCACCCTTTGGCCCCCGGGTTGAAGGGGTCCGCGCCTAGGACGACACCCTGGCCGCGCTCCTGGCCGCGCTCCTGGACCGTGACCTCAGCGCGTGGAATCGACCCTGAACGCGTCACTCCTGCGTGGAATGCGCGAATCGCCTAGGGTCTACTGAGTGAGCACGCCGCACGCGCCCCCCACGCGGGCGAAGCGGAGCGGCGAGCCCTCCAGGGCAGCCGCATCCCACGGGCGCTTGCCGCATGGCCTCACCTTGACATCTGCCAGGCCGCGTCTCTACGGTCCCCGCGCGGCGCCTCGCTCCCCCACAACCCCCCGCTGGATCGCTCATGGGCATCTTCGACTACTTCTCGGCAGAACAGCGAATCGCACGCAAGCGTGCAGGCTGCCTCAAGAAGCTCACCAACATGTACTACCAGAAGGGCGATCGGCTCTATGCGGCCGACATCGCCGCAGAGTTGGCCGCCGCTGGCGACAAGGAGTCGGTTCTCGTCCTCCTCGCTCGCTTTGAACACATCTCGCCCAGCTCGACCATCGACCAAGAGGAGAAGCGCTACGTCCATGACCTCTTGGTCGGGCTCGGCGAGCCCGTCGTCGAGACCATCCAGACCTACGTCCGCAAGAGCCAAAAGGGCGTCTACTGGCCGCTGCGTGTCATCGGGAGCCTCCTGTCGAAGGACGCGTTCATCGCCTTTCTGGCCGACGTTATCGAGAACACGGACACCGACTACTGGCGCTCTCCCGACAAGAAGGTCGGCCTGATGCGCATGGCCGCCGACCTCCCGGACCCGCGCCTCGCCTTGGCGTCGCTCCCCTTCGTCGCTGACGCTGACGAGAGCGTCCGCTTCCAGGCCGTCGAGGCGCTGCTCGCGCAGGCTGAGCTCCCTGAGCTGGCGTCCCACCTCACCGAGCGCTTGGCAGGCGCGGAGGAGTCCTTGAGGATTCGCTTGCGCATCGCGGCGGGCTTCGCCGAGCGTGGATGGGTCGTGCCCGAGGAGATGGTGGAGGCCGTCAGGGGACATCTGCCAGAGGGTCACCACCTGACCAAAGAGCGGCGGGTGGCAGGTCCTCAGAACACCACTTCATAGCGAACAAAGCCGTGGTTCGCAGAGCGCAGCTGTGCCGCGAGCCCCTCCGCCCCGCTGCCCAGGGACCAGAACGCCGTGAACCCGCCGCTCCACTGCGTTCGTTCGCTGGCCTCCACCGAGACCTGGGCGCTTGTGGCCAGGGAAGCGCTCTCGGCCGCCCACAGCCCGCCGGCCAGCAGCGTCCAGCGACGTCCCGCTGGGGTGTCCCACACGGTGAAGGCAGAAGGCCTTACCCGCAGCCCACCGGCGATCCCCACTTCCGTAGCAGGCAAGAGCCAGGCTGCGCCGTCCTCCTCCTCGCGGAAGGTGTGCAGCACAAAGGCCTCTGCCGACACCAGCAGGTTCTCCGCGTCACCCTCCCAACTCAGCCCTAGCGTGCCCGCCGCGGCAGGCCGGCGTAGCGTCTCCAGCGCCCTTGTCGTGTAGTTGGCCTCGGGGGAATACGTCGCTTCCGCGCGGAGGGCCCAAGGCCCCATCGTGCGGACCCCGTCCGCCAAGAGCCACAGCCGCCGGTCGTAGGTCGTACGGAAGAGGTCTCGGGGGGCCTCGCCCAGGAGGGGAAGGAGCGAGAGCAGCGTCGCGAGATCGGGCGTCGCGCCTGGAGCCCCCCCCCCGACCAGCTCCAATAGGTCCCGTGTCCGCGGGTCCAAGGTCACCCGCGGTGTACGCTCCCACCCGTAGTAGCCGCCGATCGAGATGTCTTGGCCCGGGCTGGTATGGGTCAAGCGCAGACCGAGGGAGACGTTGCCCGGCAGCGCCGCCGGGGGCTCCGTTCCCAAAAGCAGCGCCTCTACCTGAGGAAGGACGGCGGGATCCAGCACGCCATCAACGCGCTCGCCCAGCCCCGCCCGATCTGCGACCGGGCCAGGTGGACGCAGCAGGGCATAGCGCGTGGTCAAGAGCGGGACGCGGTGGGGAACGAAGACGGGCACCAGGACCGCGTCCGCGCGAAAGGGCTCGCCTAGCCAGGTCACGCGCAGGGCAGGTACGGGCAGGCGACCCTCTGAGCCCGTGAGGGCGAAGCCACGCCGAAAGTCGCGGGGGTGGATGACGTCGACTGGATTCAGGAGATCTGACGAACCCCAAGCGATGGTCTGCTGACCTGCCCGAACCAGCCAGCGATCCCAGCGGCGGCTCCAGAGGGCCTGCCGTAGCTCCGCCTGCCACTCGCCGCGGGCGCGCCGCGTCTGGGGCAGCAGCACGCTGTCTTCATCGCGGCCAGGCATGGCGATGGACCAGGAGAAGCGGGCTTCCAGGTCGAGCGTTGACTCCTCCCAGCGGTGACGTACGCGGAAGGTCAGGTCCTGGTCCAGGGCGTGCGTCTCTTCTTGCGCATGGTCTCGGACGAAGTCGACGCTAGCGCCCGCGCGGTAGCTGCCACGGAACCACGAGGCTGGCGGAGGACAGCTGGGGCACTGGAGCGCCGCGGCTCTGGGCGGGGCCCTGTGGATGGGCGAGGACGCCGGGTTCTCGGGGTCATCGATCCACGCATCCTCGGAATCGTCCGCGGTGGAGGGTGCGACTTCCACCCGATCGGGGTTCTCCGGATCGTCGATCCACTCAGCCCATGCGGAAGCAGGAGCGACGCTCAGGGCGAGCGCGAATCCAAGGACGCGGCGCAGGGCGCGGAGGATGGGGCTCATGGGCTCCGTCAACGCGTGAGGTTGTCCGGGGTGAACTCGGCAGCGTCCATGCGCGCGCTGTCATCGATGTGGTCGATGATCATCGTCGTCGAGGAGCCGTCTCGGTCGCGCAGGGTGAGCCTTCGAATGTACGTCCTGTTGCCCGTCGTGCCCGTCTGCTCCGTGAACATGGTCCGCAGCTCGGCGCCCTGCCGGTCAAAAAATCGGATGCGCAGCGGGACGTCGTCCGTCGTGCGAATCCACAATCGCGCCCTGGCGTAGTCCACGTCTGCGCCAGCCGTGGGCGTGACATCGATGACATAGGTCTCGAAGCGGCCCACGGTCTCGTTCGGCTGACGCGTGGCCTGCGCGTCGCGCATGTCTCGGCGCTGTAGGTCAGCGTAGGTGAAGTTGGTGCCCATGAACGAGCTGTTGCGTTGCGCTCCGGCGATCCGTCGCGGTGCCTCATCAATGGCGGGCAGGTAGACGAACACGTCGTCGGTAGCCCCAGGGTTCTCGCGGAAGAGATAGGCTTGGCCAGCGACCTCCGCGGGCCCGGTGACACGGACGAGCGCGGCGAAGCGGTCATCGTCGCGCCTCCCTCGGATGATCATGCGCCGCTCCCGGGTCTGGCCGCCACGGTCCGTGATCAGCAAGGTCATGCCGACCTCGGCTGACTGAAAGCCGATCGCCTCCGTGTCCAACGAGCGGTCCAGGATCTGACGCGCGGAGAGGCCATCCTCGGCGCGTGCGTAGGGGGAGACGACGAGCGCGAGCGTGAGGGCAAGGAGCAGGGTACGCATGGGGGGACTCGCAGCGTGTTGAGGTTGCAAGCAGAGTTCAGAGCTGGGCGTCAGCGTTCGGAGAAGCGAAGCCGTCGTCCATAACGCGCGGCGTCCGGCAGACCTTCACGAGCGATCGCGTCGAGGGTTCGGGCCATGGAGTAGGGGACACGTCGATTCTCGAAGTCGTGCAGATGTCCTTCCGCAACCTTGCCGCGCACGTAGCACGCGCGGAAGTCCCCGTCGAAGGGGAGCCCGACGGAGCCCACGTTGACCACGAGGCGTTCGCCAACCTGAACACGGAAGGGCACATGCGTGTGGCCGCAGAAGGTCAACCCTGGTCCCTGCTGCCCAAAGAGACCCTCCAGGTCTTCGCGGGTCGAGATGGGTCCGACCCCCCTCTCGTCATCTCCAGGGGCCGCGTGGACCAGCTCCACCGAGGTCCCGTCGAGGACCTCTTGGAAGGACCCTGGTAGCGTCCTCAGCCAGGCGACGCTCTCTGCGCTCAGGCGCGCAGCGCCCCAGCGGATCGCCGCTGCGGCACCTTCGTCGTGCGTCCATGCCCCAGCCTCCGCCCCGTCGAGGACCTGGAGCAGGTAGCGGTCCGTGTTGCCGAGGAGGGTGACGTCCGGCTGAATGACCTCGCGCACGTAACGCAGCGTCTCCTCGGGTTCGGGGCCGAAGGCGGCCAGGTCGCCCAGGCAATAGACGCGGTCGCGGGGGCGTTCTTGGATGTCGGTCCAAGCTGCTTGCAGCGCGGCGAGGTTGCCGTGCATGTCAGAGAAGACGATGATCTTCGCCACGGGGAGAGCTCCTAGAAGACAGGTGAGCAGGATGGGCGCGAGAGAAGCAGAGGGCGGGGGTTGGGCGCCCCTCGCCGAGCGAATGAGGCCGCAGCGCCTCGAAGAATTCGTTGGCCAGGGGCACCTGCTGGGGCCAGGGCGCTTCTTGCGTTCCCTCTTCGAGGGGCGCCAGCTTCGGAGCCTCATTCTGTGGGGTCCGCCCGGTACTGGCAAGACTACGCTCGCGCGACTCTACGCGGAGCAGACCCAAGCCATCTTCGTTCCCTTGTCTGCTGTGACGAGTGGCGTCAAGGAGGTGAGGCAGACCATCGACGGCGCGCGGGTGCGCGGGCTCCAGGAGCGGCGACCGACGCTCCTCTTCCTCGACGAGATCCACCGCTTCAACAAGGCCCAACAGGACGCGCTCTTGCCCGCCATTGAGGAGGGTACCCTGGCGCTGGTCGGTGCGACGACGGAGAATCCCTCGTTTGCCTTGAACAACGCGCTCCTGTCGCGGGTGCGGGTCGTCCAGATGGCGCCCCTGGACGACGACGACATCCTGCAGCTCGTCGAGCGTGCCATGGCAGACGCCGACCGCGGGCTGGGGCCTGCGCCACCCACCCTAACCCCCGATGCGGCCAGCGCGCTGGTCCGAGCGGCGGTCGGTGACGCACGCTCGGCGCTCAACGTCCTCGAGATCGCGGCGGATCTGGCTGCCGGTAGCGCCCCACAGGGGACCCGGGGGGAGATCACCGTGGCCGTTGTTGAGGAGGCGCAGCAGAAACGGGTGCTCCTCTACGATCAGCAGGGCGACGCGCACTACCAGACCGTGAGCGCCTTCATCAAAGCCATGCGGGGCAGCGACCCTGACGCGGCCCTCTTCTACCTGGTGCGCATGCTGGAGGCGGGCGAGGATCCGCTCTTTCTGCTGCGGCGCATGGTGATCTTCGCGAGTGAGGACATCGGCAACGCGGACCCGCGCGCCCTGCAGGTCGCGGTCTCCGCGCTGGAGGCCTTTCGTCTGGTCGGCCTCCCGGAGGGCGTCTTGCCGCTCACCCAGGCCGTGACCTACCTGGCATGCGCCCCCAAGTCGAACGCGGCGCTCAAGGCCTACGGCAAGGCACGGCGGGATGTGCTGGCCTTCGGTCACCTCCCCGTGCCTGCAGAGCTGGTCAACGCCCCGACCCCGATGATGAAGCACATGGGCTACGGGCGCGGGTACAAGTACCCCCACAACGTGGAAGGCCACTACGTCCCAGAGCGCTACCTCCCGACCGCCATCCGAAACCACGTCTACTATGAGCCATCCGACCAGGGCCTCGAGAAGGTCCTCGGCGAGCGCTTGAGCGTCTGGCGGGAGCAGGCCGCTCAGTCGTCCAGATCGAAGTCTAAGTCGTCAAAGGCGCGGCCGAGGGAGGCCACGTCCGGCAAGTCCTCATCCGAGGGTGGACCCGGCTCTGGGGACGGGGTCTTGTAGGTGTGCGGTGGACGGTCTGCGTCCGTCGGGGGGGGCACCGACCCTGGACGGGGGCGATCCAGGAAGAGCGTGGCGCTCTTCTGAAAGAGCACCTCCACCGTGCCCGTGGGACCCGAGCGGTGCTTGGCGATGATCACCTCGGTGGGCACCACGTCGGCGCCCTCGTCAGCGTGCGTGTTCACGGCAGCGGCCAGGGGTTCCACGCTGATACCGCGCGCCTCCGCATCCTGCTTCGCCTTCAGTTGGTCGTAGTAGTCCTGGCGGTAGAGGAAGACGATGATGTCCGCGTCTTGCTCGATCGCGCCGGACTCGCGGAGGTCGCTGACCATGGGCCGCTTGTCGGCCCGAGACTCGACGCCGCGGTTCAGTTGGCTCAGCGCGATCACGGGGAGGTTCAGCTCTTTGGCGAGGGCCTTCAGACCGCGGCTGATCTCGCTGATGACCTGCTCGCGGTTCGTGTTCTTCGCGATATGCGCCACAGTCATCAGCTGGAGGTAGTCGATCAGCACCACACCGAGGTTGTGCCGGGCCTTGAGCTGCCGACACTTGCGGGCGATCTCGGTCACCGAGATCGCCGCGGTGTCGTCGATGTAGATGGGGAGCTGCTGCAGCTCCTCGAGCGCCGCGTAGAGGCGGGGCCACTCCTCGTCTTCGATCTCCCCTCTCCGAAGATTCGAGATGGGGACGCCCGCCGCCGCTGCCCACATACGCTGCGCGAGCTGCTGGCGGCTCATCTCCAAGCTGAAGATCACCCCAGTGACCGCCTCCCGCCGGTCGCGGGTTGCGTTGTAGAGCATGTTCAGCGCGAAGGCCGTCTTGCCCATCGCCGGGCGGGCAGCGAGGATGATGAGGTCACTCCGCTGCCAGCCATTCGTCTTCTGATCCAGGTCATAGAAGCCGCTCGTCACGCCGGTGAGTGCGCCCTTCAGGCTGCTCTCGCTCAGCGCCTCGGTGGCCGCGACGGTGAGCTGGAGGGGCTCGCTGATGTGCTGCACCTCTTGACGCGCCCGAGACGCGGCGAGCTTCGCGGCCTCCTGCGCGAGCCCATCGAGGAACGCGGGGACATTCTCGGGGCGCTCCATCGCGTGCAAGACCGCGCGTTGGCCGAACGCGATCGCGCTGCGGAGCTGCGCACACTCCGCGATGATGCGGCAGTGATGATCGAGGCTCGCTGTGAGCGAGAACGCAGCCTCCAGCTCGAAGAGGTAGGCCGCCCCCTCCGTCAGGTGGTCCAGCTTCAACTCGGCCAGCCGCGACGCCACCGAGATCGCGTCCCACGCACCTCCGCCCCGCGCTTCGGCGGCCTGCAAGGTCGCGGCTCGCTGCAGGTCCACCATCGCCATAAAGATCGCGCGGTGCTTCTCTGCGTAGAAGTCATCCGCTCCCAAGGTCGTCGAGACTTGGTCGAAGAACCCTGGCTTCCGTAGCAACGTGCCGAGCACGGAACGCTCGGCGGGGAGGTCATGCGGCAGGCTGTCGGCTCTGTCGGCAGCGGTCGTCGTTGCGTCCTGTGAGGCCATGAGAGGGGACGGGTCTGAGGGCATGGGGTTGGCGCGGGCCGGGCGCGAGGTCTACCCGGGCTGGCAGCCAGGAGCAAGGGAAGAGCGCGATCCAAGCCGCCATGCCCTAGCGCATCGCTACGTCCAGCTCCAAGAGGTCCTGCGCCACCACGACATTCGGGAAGACCTCGTGCGCCTCCGCGAGCAGCTCCTTGCGGCGCATATGTTTGGGAGAGATGTGCGTCAGGACGAGCTGACCGACGCCCGCCGCGAGGGCGACCTGAGCCGCTTCGCGCACCGTCGAGTGCCAGCGGTCGACCGCCTGGTCATGATGCTCATGGAGGTAGGTCGCCTCGTGAATCAGCACGTCGGCACCGGTCGCGGCTTCGATCACCGAGGCGCAGGGGCGCGTGTCGGAGGCGTACACCACCCTGCGCCCGCGCCGCATGGGCCCAACCACTTGGTCTGGGTGCACCACGCGCCCGTCGGGGAGCGTCACGCTCTCCCCGCGCTGCAGGCGACCGTAGAGCGGGCCCGCAGGCACGCCGAGGGCTTGTGCCGCCTCAAGATCGAAGCGCCCAGGGCGATCTCGCTCCACAAAGAGGTAACCTCGGGTGGGAATCCGGTGCTCCATCGCAAAGGTGCGCAGCTCGTAGTCTGCATCCTGCAGCACCACCGGCTCAGCGTGGTCGACCAACTTCAGCCCAAAGGCCGGCTTGAGGATATCCAGCTCGCGCAGGGTGCGGAGCCACTTCGAGAGGCCCGCTGGCCCGATCAAGGTCAGGGTGTCGCGGTGTCCTTGGAGACCCATCGTCCCGATCAGACCAGGCAATCCGTTGACGTGGTCCCCGTGGAAGTGGGTGAGCCCGATGGCGCGTAGCCGACTGAGCCGAAAGGGGCTCTCCAGGAGCTGCCGTTGCGTGCCCTCGCCGCAATCGAGCAAGAGCGTGTCTGCCCCGTACTGCAGACCCACGGCGGCGCAGCCACGATGCAACGTCGGCTTGGCGCTCCCGGTCCCCAAAAAGTGTAGTCTCAGCTCGGTCATCGCTGCCTGGCGCAGTGCTGTGCGGCGAGGGGAGGTCCCCCGCGCAGGGCCGGCGGACCTACCACGGCTCGACCGCGCACGGCAAGACGAGCGGCAGGCGCTCACAGCGTGGGCACACCGACCCTCTACGCCAGCGCGCCTCTCCCCGATGCGTCCTCAGCGAGCGCGGTCCGTGATCGCGAGGAGCTGAGGCCCGGAGGCACCTTGCAGCAGCAGGAAGGTGAAGATGCGGCCTTCGGCAAGGTTCATCGCGATGTTGGCGACCGGGTTGTTGTTCAGACGCGCCTGCATACGACGGTTGCCAGCCGGCACCGCTCGCTCGCGTGACGCCGCGCGGTAGCTGACCGCCGAGCCGAAGGTGCCGCCCGCGTCGTCGGTCAAGGTGACCGCGCCGGTGCCAGGCAGAGCATGCAGCAGGCGAACGTGGGCCTGGCCGGAGGGCGGTGCGCTGAGGTTGTCCCGGATCTGGACGACCGCGGGCATGGTGTCACGCACCCGGCTGCTCGCGTCGCCGAGCACGATGACGGTGTAGGCTCCGCCCGCGGAGAAGGTCAGGTCGGCGTTGGCCACCGCGTTGCCGCCCACCATGGCGCGTACGTTGTGCGCTCCGCTCGGGACATCGACGCGCTGCTGAGACCAGCTCAGCGCAGCCAGGTTCGAGACAAGCTGTGTCTCACCCGCCATCAAGGTCGCGGCACCAGCGTTGGCGACCGCGTGGATGAAGCGCACGGAGGCCGGCGCGGCTTGGGTCGCGGCGGGCGTGGTGGCCGCGGTGTCTGTCGCGGCAGCGCTGCCCGAGCGGGAGCGTTGCTTGCCGCCACATGCGACGGCGCTCACCAAGAGGGCGCTCAGCGCCAGCAAGATCATCCCAGAACGTAGGCTTGTGCTCATGTCTCTTCCCTGCGTGTGTTGGCTCCGACCGTCGGAGCGACGTCATGGCCGTGCGTGTCTCGTCGCCTGGGCCCGAAGGTGCTCTAAGGCGTCCTCTCTGGGCCTCGCATGCGGGCTTCGCAAAGGAGGTGATGCGCGCCACCACCTCCTGAAGGCGCGCGGGAGGCAGCTCCCGCGTGTTTCACGTCGCCCGGCGCAAAGAGCATTGGGGAGGGACCGTAGAAAATCAAGGGGCGCTCGCCGCCGCCCAGCGGATCCCAAGCAGCCAAGAGGAGCCAGGAGCGTCGACGCCGGACCCGTGCTGCCGGTACTGCCGATCCAGCAGGTTCTCTGCGTGGAGGTAGACCGCGACGTTCTCCCAAGGCTCCAGGGTGACGCGGGCATGCAGCGTCCACCAGCCTGGGGTGCCGCCACAGCGCGCGCCCAGCTCCTCCTCCAGCAGACCGGGGAACTCCCTGCGTTCACAGATGCGAAGGTCGCGCCGGTCATCGGGGTGCAGCCGTCGCTGCGCCACAGCGCCCTCCGCGCCGATGCGGCCATGGAGCCGCAAGGGTGCGACCCGGTGGCCAGCAGCGACACCCCAGCGCAGCGGAGGCACACGACGCGCAGGGACCCAGCCTTCGTCTCGCTCCTCGTCTCCGCGCATCCACGCAGCCCCTCCTTCGAGGCTTGTTCCCTGAGCGAGGGTACTCTGGACGCTCGCCTCCCACCCCCACCAGCGCCCCTCGCCGGCGTTGATGCGCTGCGCGACCGGCGTCCCCTCCACTTCCTCCACCCCGCGCCAAGTCGCCGACTCGCGTACGATCGTGTCACGCGTCCAAAGCGCGAACATCCGCGCGGCGGCGGTGGTCCCCTCGACGAGCAGCGCGTGGACACCACCCTCGACGCTCTCGCTCCGCTCAGCGCGGAGGCGCGGGTTGGGCACCTCGAAGAAGCTGCCGGTGTTGCCGAGGGCAACGGACTCTTGGAGGTTGGGCGCCCGCAGGCCTTGCCCCCACCCCACGTAGACGTCGACCGACTCACGCCACGTCAGCGCTGCGCGGGTCGAGGCAGCGAGCCCCCAGGTTGCGTGGTCGATAGGTCCGATGTATGGGACTCCCTCCGCGCTGGAGAAGAAGCCTTGACCGCGCAGGCCAGCGTGACCCCACAGCCGCAAGGCCTCGCTCACCTGCGCATGCGGGGCGAGCGCGGTGTACCCCCCGACCGTGCCCCAGCGCGCACCGTCCGGCAACGTCGGCGCGAGAGAGGCCGCAGGTCCCCACCCGCTATGGGTGGGAGCCTCCTGCGTTGCGCTCGTGTGGACGGTGTTCGTCCAGCCCTCCGCCCCGACCTCTAGCGCGAGAGGAGTGGCGAACCGCAGCCGCAGGTCGGCGCTCGCGCCCAGCGCCGCCGTCGCATCCCGTCGGCGCTCTCGGCGGGTGAGCCCTGTGGGCTCCAGCGCGGCACAAGCCTCCGGATCCAACGTCACCAAGCGCGCCGGTGTGAAGCCGTCACGATCGCCCCTACGACACAGCCCGCGCGTCTCCTCTTCCTCCCAGGCGACACGCCCCAGGCGCACTTGCAGCGTCTCCAGCGCCCCTTCCCCGATGTGATCCAGCTCGAGGAGCAGCAGGCGCAGCCGCGTGTCGGCGCGGCGCATCTGGTTTCGATAGAGCTGATCCGTCCTGCCAGCGCCGAGCACCCCTCCTTCGTAGTAGCGAAGCACCAGCTCGATGCGGGCGCCCGGCAGCAGCGAAACCTCCGCCAAGGCAGCGTAGCGGCGGTAGTCCGAGGCCGGCGACACGCTGCCCCCTCCGGTCCGGAGGAGACCATGGTCCGCGAGGGTTGCTCCGAGACGCAGCGTGGATACAGCGTCGCTCGCGCCCGCTTGGACGTGGTGTACCCGGGCCTCGTCCGCGCTCTCGAAGCGGTGCTCCCCTAGCGCCCAGACGCCGGCACCGTAGCGGGGGCGGGGTGAGCGGGCGTGCACGGCTCCGCCGATGGCGTCGGCTCCCAGCGTGGCTGACTCCGACCCGGCGATGACGTCGACGCGGTCGAGCAGGAAGGGATCGAGGCTCTCGATGTATTGGCTGGGGCCTGTGCGAAAGAAGCCTTGGTTCAGGCGCAGCCCGTCCAGCAGCAGCAACACGCTAGGCCCAACTTGGCCGCGCAACATGACCGTTGAGGCGCCACGGTTGGTCTGCTGTGCGCCGACACCTGGCAGCGACTCCAGGCGTTCGGCGAAGGTCGCTCCCCCGCGGCGCAGCCCCTCACCGCGTAGGCTCGCGCGTCCCTGAGCCCGGGAATCTGGGCGTGCCGGTGCCGCGCCGGAGCGGCTCTCCCACAACCCCTCATGCGCCCCTGTCGCCTGCGCGGTCCATGCGGATGCCAGCATGGACGCCGCCAGGATTCCAGCGGTGCTCAGCGCCCGCAGCGACGCGCTAGGGTTGCGCGGGGCTCCGCAGGTGGTCCGCAGGGACTGTGTCGGGTGACTTGCCCCCTTAGCATAGGCGTGGCAGATGTCGCGCTGAGCCATCGTGTGCGTCTCCTCTACGTCCCCTCACTCTCGCGGTCTACAGATGTCGCCCTCTTTGTCCGCCCGCAAGGGCCTCGCTCTTGTCCTAGCGGGGTTCGTCGTCTCCTGCCTCACCACTGCGCCGGGCTCGGTGCGCGCGCAAGACCTACCGCAAGTTCGGGTGGCGGTAGATCCAGGCGAAGGTAGCGAGGCGCGCGTCGATGTGCACAACGGATGGTCTCGTGAGGCGCTCTTCATCGGTGTCGGGCTGGAGGAGCGTGGTGCGGGGGGAGCGCGCTTAGACTGGCTCTCGACCCCAGTGCAGCGTCAACGCCTGGCCCCGGACGCGCGCTGGCAGGGCACCCTGCGCTTTCAACGCCCGGAGGGCAGCGGGACCGAGGGGTTGCCGGCGTGGCAGAATGTCATCGTGGGCGCAGGTGTCGATGTCGCCGAGGTAGCGCAGGCGTGGGGGGCGGCGCTGGATCGCAACGATCGCGACTTCGCGCTCCGTCATCACCGCGAGCTGCGCGCCATGCAGATGAGCGTGCAGCGCTCGGTGCGCCGGCTCGGCGCGTTGGTCGACGCCCTGGAGGAAGGAGAGCGCCGATGGTTCGACCTCGAGACCCTGGTCGCGCTGCGGGAGCGGCTCCGCCAGAGCGAGTGCGATGCGGCCTCGGCCCGGGTGCTGCGCGCGCGCAACGACAACGCGCGCCGGGAGCTCCACCGCGAGAACGTCGACCGCTTTGGGCAGATGGAGCTGGACATCCGCTGCTTGTCCGAGGAGGCCAAGCTCTCCGTGGCGCGGGCTCTCATTCGCGGCGAGAGACCCGACGAGGCCGTCGCGTTCAGCTCGCGGGATGAGCAGGGCGAGCTTCTGCCCGAGTGGCGGCCCATCTACGTCGATGCCCGTTTGGGCTTCGTGCAGCGCCTGCTTCGTGAGAACATCCAGGCGCCGAATCTTCTGCGTACGGCCCTGACGGCGCTGGCAGACATCCACCAGATTGCCCCGGAGGACGCGCGCATTCGGCAGGCCGGAGCGCAGATCGTCCCGCGCGTGCTCGCTCACCTGGCGCAGGCCATTGAGTCGCGCCAACGGAATGACGTGTTGGAGTGGGTCGAGCTCTTGCGCCCGGCGTGGGCGGACGAGCCGGGGGTGATGGAAGCGCTGCATCGGGCTGCTGCGCTCTACGTGGAGGAGGGCCTGCGAGAAGCGCGATCAGGCCAGACCACCACGGCGCGGGCGCTCTTCGTGCGTGGCGAGCGTGCCTTTGAGGGGGTCGAGGCGTGGGAGAGCCGTCGCGATGAGATCAACCTTGAGCGTGCGCGCGCGCTGCTGCGGGAGGGCGTTGAAATCGCTGCCAACGAGCGAGACCCAAGGGCGCCAGCGCGCGGGATGGAGAAGCTCGAGGAGGCGCGGCGCACCTTCGCGCTGCCTGGCGCGGACGAGGAGGCCTTTCTCGCCGACATCGCCCACGCGGAGGTCGCCGTCTCGGGGTACGAGCTGGAGCAAACGCGCTTTCTGAGTGCGCGGGAAGCGCTTGAACGCGCAGAGGCTGTCCACCCCGCGGGCACCTCGCCGCGCATCCAGGAGGGCTGGCTCGTATGGGGTGAGACCCTGCAGCGCCGCTACGGCCTCCTCGCGGGCGCCGAGCGCTTGGCGGAGCTAGAGTTGGCGGCAGACCGGGGGGCCGGCCACGACGCCGCGCGGGCGGATGCGCTGCGCGCTGCTGCTGCTTCCACCCGGAGGTTGGCTCGTGTCGTCGTCCCCGCCGCCCTCTTGGTGCTGCTTCTCGGGGGCGCTGGCGTCTGGGCTCTCCGTAGGCGCCGCGGCGCCTACGGCATTGAGGACGACCTGGCGTAGGCGCATTGAGCCGATGAGGTCGCTGCTGTGATGGCCCAGGGGACCCTGGTGCTGCCATGCCCCGTCCAGCCGGCGGGACGTTGCCCAGGCGGGCAGCTGCAGCCTCCCGACCAGCGCGCCTAGGTTGCTACGCCCCCGTCCAGCCGGCGGGACGTTGCCAAGCGGGATGGGATGCTTACCCTTGGCCTGTACGGAGGTACACTCCTCTCTCGTGGTGGTCATGCAGACGAAGAACGGAGACGCTGAGGCGGAGCGCGTTCGCGCCATACCCGAGCGCTTGAGCTCAGATGACGTGGACGGTGCTGGTGAGCAGGGTGGCGGCCCCGAGGTGCCTGAGGAGCTGATCGAGGCCGCCGAAGCGTTGGAGGAGAAGCTCCAGTGGGCTGTCGACCAACTCACCCAGGCGCACCGTGGTGCGGCCCGCCTGCTGGGAGGTGGGCTCGGACGCGCTGCCTCGTGGGTCGAGCCGCGCGAGGGGGCGGAGTCGGGCGGGGTGCCAGGCGCCCGTGCATGGACCGCGACCCGGCTCGGGGTCGCGGCGTCGGCGTTGGACGAGGTGGGTCGTGGCTTCGCCAGCGGTGATGCAGAGGGTGGGTTGCCTGGCGCTATTCGTCGCGCACCAGCGATCAGCCTCCTCGTCGCAACAGGACTTGGTGCTGCGTTGGGACTGCTCTCGCGTCGCGTTCCGGTGATCCGGCTCCCCTTCCCGAGGAAGCGATGAAGTCGAAGGAGTTTGTGGAAACGTACCCCCTCACCTCGGCGGCGTTGTTCTTTGCGGCCGGTTTTGGGTTGACCACGGGCAACCTGGGCAAGCTCGCCTTAGCGCAGCTTGCCCCAAGGGTTGGCCCGGCGGGCGTGCTTCTCTCGGCAGGGAGTGTGGTTCTCCCCAAGATGATCAAGGAAGCGGCGCGGGGTGCCATGCGGGATCGTTTTCGACGCGCTGGCGGGTCGCGGTCCGGAGGAAGGGGATGAGCAGCCAGACTGCTGAGCCGAACACGCTCCACCGGAGCCTGTGGGCGCTCTCGTGGGAGCACCAGGTGGCGCGGGGGACCTTGCGTACGGTCGAGGATGCTTTGGCTGAAGGCGGCGGCGTGTCCGCCGAGGGCCTGGAGCGTCTTCGGCTCATGGCGACGCACCTGTGGACGCATCGTCTTGAGGGACATCAAGCAGATGAGGAGTCCGTCTTCTTGACGGCGGCGCTCCGCGCGGCGCCGCTCGTCGTGGAGCCTCTGGCCGTGCGTATGGAGAGTGAGCACCGTGCCCTCGCCCTGGCGGCGCGTCGCCTGCAGGATGCGCCCCCTGCGGAGTTGGCGCCGCGCCTGCAGGCCTTCGTTCGGCTCGTCGAGCAACACTTGGCTTGGGAGGAGACCGAGCTCTGGCCGGTGTTGGAGCAGGTGCTGCCGGGCGAGGTCCAGGAGGAGCTCGCAGCCCAGCTGGATGCGCGACGTACCAGGGAGGGCCGTGGCTCACCCAAAGAGGGGCGGATCCTTCGCGGTGAGCGAGACACGCTCGACTGCGCGTAGTCGCCACGGCGCGCCTCTCGCAGCGTTCACGTCATGGGCCGACACGACCCTAGAATCGCGTCCACCCTCGTGGGTCGCAAAGGGCACCGCCGGCCGCGAAGGGCACCTCTCCACCCCACGGAGGAGGGGAGGTCAGGTCAGGTCGTCTCAGCCTCGCCGACACGCATGGTGACCACGATTCAACCTGGTTCGTCGGCACGGGATCCACTCCACGAGCTGGGCAGACGCGTTCGGCGAACGTGAACGCACTCCTTGGAGCTTCGGAGGTGCTGCAGAGGGTCCTCGGCCCCGCTCTGGCAGGTCGTCGGCATGGCGTTCGAACGCAGGGCATTGACGCGCCCCTCTGGGCGTCTATAGGGTGACAGCATGCCTTGTCAGCTGGTTGGGGCACGCCGAGGTGGATGCGCCCCGGTCGTTATGGGAGCGCGGGCCGTCGTGGCCTGCACTGCAGCGAGTCGTGGTCATGGAACAAGTCTACACGTCTAAGGTCGACACGTGGCTCGCCGTCGTGCTCGTTGGCTCCGCACTGGCTTGTGTTGTGGCCTTTGTTCTCGTCTTGCGCACGGGGCGCATCGGGGTCATCGCGACGACGGCCGTCGCGGTGGTGCTCGGGGCGGGGCTCCCCTTGTGGCTTATGTTGGGCACCACCTACACGCTGACGGACAGCGCGCTGGTCATTCGCAGCGGGCCCTTTGCTTGGCATGTCCCTGTGGATCAGATCACCGGCGTCTCGCCGACGCGCAACCCATTGTCGAGCCCGGCGCTCTCGTTGGACCGACTGAAGATCGACTACGGGCGCGGTCGGTCGATCATGATCTCTCCCAAGGACAGTGACGCCTTTCTTCGTGACCTTCAGGCCCGCCGTGGTGTCGGGGACTGAGCGCGCCTAGGGCGGGGAGAGAGCGGATGTTGCGTCGGCACTCGGGCAGGTGCGTGGGTCGCGGGGATCTGTGGGACATGACAAGTACGACGTAGAGATACCCTTCCTGTCGCGGATGCGCCCCCCGACACGTGTGCACACCCCATGCGCTTGGCGCGACCTGGCGGGTGAGCGTGGTTAGCGCAGGACGCAGGAGCCACTTTCGCAGAAGCGTCCGGCGGCGCATTGCCGTGCGCAGCCGCCGCAGTTGGCTGGGTCGTTGCGGGTGTCCCTGCAGACGCCCAAGCAGTTCTGGAGAGGGAAGGCGCAGGTGGTGACACACGATCCAGCCTGGCAGATCTGGCCATCGCCGCAGGCTTGGCCGCAGCCGCCGCAGTGCAGTCGATCCGTCTGAGGGTCCCTGCAGACACCGGCACAGTTGATCAGCCCACCACCGCAGGAGAGAACACACAGGCCCTCTCGGCAGAGCTGTCCCTCGCTGCAGCGCCTCCCGCAGCCACCGCAGTGATCCCGGTCCTGCCTCGTTTGTACGCATGCGCCAGCGCAGTTGGTCAGCCCGCTCGGGCATCGGCAGTTTCCGCTGACGCAGGTTCTGCCGTCGTCGCAGGGGTTGTCACAACCGCCACAGTGGCGGGGGTCGATATCCGTGGTGACGCACTCGGCGCCGCATGCATCCTGACCGACCGGGCAGGACAGGACGCAGAGCCCGGCTTCACATCGCGCACCGCGCGCGCAAGGCAGGTCACACACGCCGCAGCTTGCGTGGTCGACGTCCAGGTCGCGGCAGCGATCGCCGCAGCGCGTCGTGCCGCCGAGGCAGAGCGCTTCGCAGCCGCCCCGTATGCACGCTTCGTCTGCGGCGCAGGCATGTCCGCAGGCTCCACAGTTCGCCGGGTCGTAGTCGAGGTCGACGCAGAGCTCGTCGCAGAGTCGCCGGTCGGGAGGGCAGGCTGCATCCGGGGCGTCGGTCTCGCCGGGGACATCCTCCGGCATCTCGACGTCCTCGACACTGTCGGGCTGCCCGTCGAGAGGGTCATCGCTGGTGTCGGGCTCGGGGTCCGGCGGGCCAGGCTCCTCCTCCCCGTCAGCGCCAGGGTCCGGAGGCGGAGCAGGGTCGCCCTCCGGAGCGACATCTACCACGTCTGTCCCGGGAGCGCTCCCAGAGGTATCGCCTCCGCCTCCACACCCGTAGGATACAAAGATCCACGCACAGAGGCACATCCATGCCCCAACACTCGCATTCCGCCGATATTGCACAGCCCTCCCCCGACCACCCTCCCGTCCTAGGCTCGAGTCCCCCCCAAGCTCCCTGTGAGGACAGGTTCGTGGCGCGGCGAAGCATAGCACTCCTCGCGCAGACCGCAAAGCGCGAAGGAAGGATCAGCACGTGCCTACGTGCCTGCTGCAGGAGAGACTTCCGAGGATTGTCCGCTTGCCCACGCGCCTAGGCTCGGGCCCCGCAACCTAGGCGCACGCGTGTCTGTCCTGCCGCGCACTCTGCGCCCTCGGGATGTCGTGGTAGCGCGACGGTCGGACTCTTCGCGACCACAGCCCTCGTAGGGCCACCCGGTGGCCTTGCCTGAGGTCCTCTCTCTCGCGCAGCTCTCGCGCCGAAGCGGCCGGCGGCGCTGAGGCCTTGGTGAGGCAGAACTCAGCGCCTTACCCACCCTCCGACGCATCGGGCTCCTACCCGCGCTGTGCGCCCGTCGACGTCCCATCGTGGATTGAGCTCGGCGATCTCCGTGACGACCACCTTGTCGCTACGGATCACCTCACGGAGCAGCTCTTCGATGAGCCACAGGGGTACACCGAAGGGATTGGGAGCCGAGACGCCCGGCGCTGTGGCGGCTGGGAGGACGTCTAGACAGAGGGAGAGGTAGACGGCGTCAGCCGCAGCACAGAGGGTCCGGAGCCGGCTAAGGGCGGCGTCAAGATGCGCCTCGTGCTGGAGCACCTCGTCCAGGACGTAGGGCACGCCGTGCGCTTCAGCGCGGCGAAAGAGGGCGCGGGTGTTGGCGAAGGTGCTGATGCCAAAGACAGCGTAGGTGCAGGGCGCGTTGCGCGCGCCGGCGTCGTTGAGCGCTTGCAGGAAGGGGGTGCCCGAGGTGGGGTGGAGGTCCTGGCGGAGGTCAAAGTGTGCATCCACGTTCAGCACGAGGAGGCGCGGGAGGGACCGCGAGTCATGCGGCGACCGCGAGGGTCCGGCATCGGGAGCCTCCACGGGATGCGGCGCTACGGTGCCGGCCTGAGTCCGGGCAGCGTTGGGGGAAGGGGCGTTGTCGCCGCGCGGGCCCCACAGGTACTCCGCGATGCCTTGGTAGGTGCCCCACGCGACCTCATGGCCGCCACCGAGCACGAGGGGATGGCTACCGGCGCGCAGCAGGGCAGTGATGCGGGCGGCGTGTAGGGTCTGGGCATCCTCTAGGTTGCCATCAGGGCAGGCCACGTCTCCCGCGTCCGCGAGGCTCGTGCTCGGCGGCGCGGGCAGATTCCCGAGAGCGCGGCGCAGCGCGAGCGGGCCGCCTGCGGCGCCGCGCCGACCCTGGTTGCGGGCGACGCCTTCGTCGACCGAGAACCCGCAGAGGGTGTAGGCCGAGGGCGACAGGGCCGTGTAGGGCCGGATCACGTGGTGCCAGCGGAGCCCGTCCTCACCCTCCTGCGGGTCGGTGCGTCCCTGCCAGACCTCAGCCCAGGGATAGGTTGACACGCCGTCCGTGAACACGGGCTCGGCGGGGAAGAGATGTGCGCTCATAGGACCTGTGTGCTCCCACCGACGACCAGCGCGCCGATCGGCGCGTCTCCAAACCAGTACACCAGCTCCTCCGGGTGGTCGACCTCCCAGCAGGCGAAGTCCGCCCGCATGCCGGCCGCCAGGACCCCTCTTCGGGGCAACGAGGGCGCCGCGCTGCCAGGGCCACAGCCCAGGGCCTGTGCCGCGTGCACCGTGATGCCGCGCAGGGCCTCCAGCGCTGTCAGCCCAAAGTGGACACAGGCCATGTGGGCCATCAGCAGGAGCGAGAAGGTTGGCGAGGTGCCTGGGTTGTGATCGGTCGCGACCGCCATGGGAACTCCCGCTTGGCGCAGCGCGCCGGTCGGTGGGCGGCGGGTCTCCCGCAGCATGTAGTAGGCTCCTGGCAGGAGCACAGCCACCGACCCCGCCTCCGCCATCGCGGTCACCCCCTCGTCGCTGAGGTACTCCAGGTGATCGCAGGAGAGCGCGCCGAGACGAGCCGCCATCGCAGCTCCACCGCTGTCTGAGAGCTGCTCCGCGTGCAGCTTGACCGGCAGGCCTCGCGCGCGCGCGCGCTGCAGCACGCTCGAGCAGCCCTCCAGGGAGAAGGCTATCCGCTCGCAGAAGGCATCCACCGCGTCCACCAAGCCCTCCTGGTGGAGCACGTCGAGCCAGCGCAGGACCTCCTGGAGGTAGGCATGCTCTTGGCCGCGATACTCAGGCGGCAGGGTGTGCGCTGCCAGGTAGGTGGTCGTCACCGTCAGCGGCAGCGTCTCCGCCAACCTGCGGGCAACCCGCAAGCAACGGCGCTCCGTGGCGAGGTCGAGGCCATAGCCGGACTTCACCTCGACGGTTGTGACGCCCTGCCGCAGCAGACGCAGCGCTCGCCGCTGTGCGGCCGCAAAGAGCGCCTCCTCGCTGGCCTCCCGCGTGGCCCGCAGCGTGGACAGGATGCCCCCGCCGCGCTGGGCAACCTCCGCGTAGGTCGCTCCTTGGAGCCGCAGCGCGTGCTCGTCAGCGCGCTGCCCGCCATAGACGAGGTGCGTGTGGGCGTCCACCAGGCCCGGCGTGACCAGCATTCCGCCGAGGTCTACGGTGTGATCCACGCGCCGCCTAGGGAGCTCTGACGCAGCGCCCACCCACACGATCGTGTCGTCCATGGTGACGATCGCGCCCTCGTCGATGAGCCCCCAACCCTCGGCGCTCGTCATCGGCGCGAGGCGGGCGTTTCGCCAGAGAATGGATCGTGCGCTGATCGCGCTCATGGCTCCACCCACAGCCGCCAGAGCTGAGCCAAGCGGGTCGCGTTGGAGCGCGTCGCCTCCCCGGCAAGCACCAGCGTGCGCGCGATCTCCACATCTGGGGCGAAGAAGCGGTCGCACGCGTAGGGCGGCACATGCGCGCGCAAAGCGGAGACAACGGGCGTGAGCGAGGGAGAGGTGTTCAGGGGCCGATGAAAGTGAATCCCCTGTGCGGCTGCGAGCCACTCGATCGCCAGGATGGTGCCGGTGTTTTCGACCATCGCCTGCAGACGGTAGGCAGCGTAGGTCGCCATGGAGACGTGGTCTTCCTGGTTGGCAGAGGTCGGGAGGCTGTCTACGCTGGCGGGGTGGGCCAGGGACTTGTTCTCGGACGCCAAGGCAGCCGCGGTCACGTGCGCGATCATGAAGCCTGAGTTCAGCCCAGGCTCAGCCACGAGGAAGGGGGGGAGTCCCGACAGGTTTGCGTCGATCAGGAGCGCGATACGACGCTCCGCGAGCGCGCCGATCTCCGCGATGGCCAGCGCCAACCCGTCAGCAGCGAAGGCCACAGGCTCCGCGTGGAAGTTGCCCCCGGAGAGCACCTCCCCAGTCTCGGGGAACACCAGCGGGTTGTCGGTGACCGCGTTGGCCTCAGCGAGGAGCACCTCCCCTGCATGGTCCACGAGCCCAAGGCATGCGCCGAGAACTTGGGGCTGGCAACGGAGGCTGTAGGGGTCTTGCACCCGCTCGTCCTCCTCGAGATGCGAGCGGCGGATGACGCTGCCCTCGAGGAGGTCGCGGAGCGCGGTCGCGACCTGGAGCTGGCCAGGGTGGCCACGGAGCGCGTGGATGCGCGGGTCGAAGGGGGCATCGCTGCCCCTGGCGGCGTCGACGGAGAGCGCACCGATCACGGTCGCGCTCTCCAAGAGGCGGCGGCTCAGAAAGAGGCCGTGGAGGGCGAGGGCGGTGGAGACTTGCGTCCCGTTGATGAGCGCCAATCCCTCCTTTGGGGCCAGCGAAAGCGCTTCTAGGCCGCAGCGCTGGAGCGCGATCGTCCCGGGCAGGGTCTCGCCATTGTGGCGCGTGTGCCCTTCGCCGATCAGGGGTAGGCAGAGGTGGGACAGGGGCGCGAGGTCGCCCGATGCGCCGACGGAACCCTTCGCTGGGACCAGCGGCAGGTGTCCCTCATTGAAGAGCGCCAGGAGCGCCAGGATGACCTCGCGTCGCACGCCCGAGGCTCCCCGGGCCAGGCTCCCGATCTTGAGGGCGAGCACGAGGCGTACCACGCAGTCCTCCAGCGCTGGCCCGGTCCCCACGGCGTGGGAGAGGAGCAGGTTGCGCTGCAGGGCGGACAGGTCCGCGTCCCCGATGCGGGTCTTCGCAAGCATCCCAAAACCGGTGTTGACCCCGTAGGTGGCGACACCACGTCCCGCTACCGCCGCGACGGTCGCCGCGGCAGCATCCACCAGCGGCCACGCTTGGTCGCTCACGTTCAGGCGCACGCCCCCACGCCAGACGCGGTGGAGCTGGTCAAGGGTCCAGTGGCCAGGCTGGAGGAGGAGATCGGAGTTCACGTTGGCACGGGGATGGGGGAGATCGCTCTCCACGTTGGCAGGGGGGTCAGGGGATCATGGGGAGGCGCAGGCCGAAGGCCCGCGCTGTCGCGATGGCCTCGTCGTAGCCTGCGTCGGCGTGGCGCATCACACCCGAGGCGCAGTCGTTGATCAGCACGCGCTCCAGGCGTCGGTCGGCGGCCTCGCTGCCGTCGGCTACGATCACCATGCCGGCGTGCTGCGAGTAGCCCATGCCGACGCCGCCGCCATGGTGAAGCGACACCCACGTCGCCCCTCCCGCCGTGTTGAGGAGTGCGTTGAGCAAGGGCCAGTCCGAGACGGCGTCCGATCCATCCAGCATGGCCTCGGTCTCGCGATTCGGCGAGGCGACGGAGCCGGTGTCTAGATGGTCACGCCCGATCACAATCGGCGCGGCCAGCTCGCCTCGGCGGACCATGTCGTTGAAGGCCAGGCCTGCGCGGTGTCGTTCCCCGAGGCCGAGCCAGCAGATTCGGGCGGGCAGGCCTTGGAAGGCGATGTGCTCCCTGGCCATGTCCAGCCAGCGGTGGGTGTGGGTGTTCTCAGGGAAGAGCTCTTTGATTTTGGCGTCGGTCTTGTAGATGTCGTCTGGTTCACCCGAGAGCGCCACCCACCGGAAGGGACCCTTGCCCTGGCAGAAGAGGGGGCGAATGTAGGCGGGGACGAAACCGGGGAAAGCGAAGGCTTGCGCGACGCCCGCGTCGCGCGCGACCTGTCGGATGTTGTTGCCGTAGTCGACGGTAGGCACGCCGCGCTCGTGGAAGGCGAGCATGGCGCGGACATGCTCAGCGCACGAGGCTGCGGCGGCGGCGCGCAGGTCGGCGTGCTGCGAGGGATCGGCCTGCGCGCTCCGCCACGCGTCTAGGCTCCAGCCTCGCGGCAGGTAACCGTGGACGAGGTCGTGCGCGGAGGTCTGATCCGTCACCAGATCAGGCTGGGGACCACCCTGCCTGGCGCGCTCTGCCAGCAAGGGTAGCAGCTCGGCGGCGTTCCCGCAGAGCGCGACCGAGAGCGCCTCGCCGCGCGCGCAGGCCCCTGTGACGAGGGAGAGCGCGTGGTCCAGGTCTCTAGCAACGACATCCACATAGCGGGTGCGCAGGCGGAAGTCGATCCGCGATGGCTGGCATTCGATCGTCAGAGAGCTGGCGCCCGCGAGCTTCGCCGCCAGAGGCTGGGCGCCACCCATGCCACCCAGCCCCGCGGTCAGGATCCAACGGCCACGGAGGTCGCCCCCGTAGTGTTGGCGGCCAGCTTCGACGAAGGTCTCGTAGGTCCCCTGCACGATGCCTTGGCTGCCGATGTAGATCCAGCTGCCCGCGGTCATCTGGCCGAACATGGCCAGGCCCTTGCGGTCCAGCTCGTCGAAGTGCTCCCAGGTGGCCCAGCGCGGCACGAGGTTGCTGTTGGCGAGGAGGACGCGCGGAGCGTCCGGGTGAGTCTTGAACACAGCGACGGGCTTGCCTGACTGCACCAGCAGCGTCTCGTCGTCGCCCAGGGCGCGCAGGCTGTCGGCGATGGCGTCAAAGCAGGCCCAGTCGCGGGCAGCGCGGCCGATGCCGCCGTAGACCACCAGGCGCTCAGGGTCTTCGGCGACCTCCGGGTCCAGGTTGTTGTGGAGCATGCGGAAGGCTGCCTCGGTCAACCAGCACTTGCACTGGAGCGTGCTGCCCCGAGGAGCGCGCAGCCTGCGGGTGGGGTCGGATCGCAGATCGGTGGTCATGAGGGTCTCGTGGGCTGGGTGAGCGAGGACCTCGGCACACCCTAGCCCCAGGCTTGCGGACTGCGCAAGCGCCCGCACCTCCCCCAAAGGTCGCGATCGGAGGCCAGGCCCAGGGCAGGACGGGGAAGGGCTGTACACGAGTTGCAAGCCCTGATCACGATGGCTATGCTGCGATGACCGCTCGGGATTGCTCCCATGGTGCTGCACAGTTGGGTCGGCCTGGCCGCTGCGAGCTTGGGTCGAATGCTTGTGAGGTTGCAACGCATGAATGACGAGACGTGGTGCACGGTATCGAGTCAGCGGAGCCCTTGGCTCCGCGCCCTGGGGCTCCTCTTGCTGGCCGTCCTGCTCAGCGCATGCGGCTCTAGCGGGAGCAGCGATTCCCCGGACGCCGATGTTGTCGGTGATGTGGAAGCGGACGCCGACGAGGTCACTCCGGACCCGGACGTCCTCCCGGACACCCACGATCCTGAAGTCGACACGTCGCCTGACATCGACCCAGATCCGGACGCCAGCGACACAGACGCTCCAGGTCCGGATGCGGTCGATCCCGATGTCGTCGACCCGCCCGACCCTGGGACCTGGCAGCTCCTCCTGCAGGATGTCCCTGAGGCCCTCCTCTCCGTGCAGGGAAGCGCGAGTGACGACGTGTGGGTGGTGGGCGCGGACCAGGGCCGAGGGCCCTTGGTGCTGCACTTCGATGGAGAGGGGTGGACGCGTCACGAGACGGACCTCAGCGGTCACCTCTGGTGGGTCTTCCCGCTTGAGGACGGGACCGTCTACTTCGGCGGGTCGGCTGGCATGGTCGCGCGCTACCAGGACGGACACTTCGAGAGGATGAACACCCCTGGGCTGGGCCGCCACACGGTGTACGGCGTGTGGGGTCGCAGCGCGGATGACGTGTACGCGGTCGGCAGCGTGAGCGGGCACAGCGGCTTCGTATGGCACTATGACGGGACGTCGTGGCGTGAGCTGCCCTTGCCGCGCGCGATGCCTCGCTTGGGCCACGGCGGGACGGCCGGCCTCTTCAAAGTGTGGGGGGACGCGGAATCCGCCTGGTTCGTCGGCGCTATGGGCACCATGCTACGGCGCACAGGCGACGGGCCGCTGGAGCTGGTACCCACGGGCACGCAGGCGACGCTCTTCACGGTGTTCGGGGACGCGGAGGCTGTGTACGCGGTGGGTGGTGGTCTTGAGGGCGAGGTCATCGCGGCCTTCCCAGATGGGCGCGTCGTCGTGGAATCCCCTCAGGATGCTCCCCTCTTGCAGGGCGTCTGTGTTGGGGTGGGCGGCGCCGTGTGGGCGAGCGGCGCGTACGGCGCGCTCTACGAGCGCGTTGATGGAGCCTGGGTGGAGGTCGACGTCCCCCTCGTCCTCCCCGTCGAGTCTTGGCACGCCGTCTGGGTGGACGAGAACGATGGCGTGTGGGCCGTCGGCGGCAACGTGTTGACCCCAGCGTTGGACGAGGGCGCGCTCCTCGTGCGCCGCCCGGAGACAGCAACGCCAGAGGTCGGTACGCTGGAACCGCCTGTCGTGACGACGACCTGCCCCGAGGGTGAGGTCGCTCGGTGGCTGGATCGCAGCATGGCGCGCCAGTGGAACGAGCAGGTGCTCGCGGCGATTCGCCGGGACGTGCCCATGCCTGGCGTACACGCGCGCAACCTCTACCACCTCTCCGCTCTCTTGTGGGACGCCTGGGCCGCCTATGAGCCAGACGCGTTGGGCCTCTTCTACACCGACAAGATCGCGCTGCCGGAGGCGGCGCGGCGTGCGGCCCAGGAGGAAGCTATGTCCTACGCGGCCTTCCGCCTCTTGCGGCACCGCTACCAGAACAGCCGCGGTCGCCTGGTCACCTACTCCTGCCTCGACACGATGATGACTCTCCACGGCTTCGATCCAGACTTCGTCTCGACCGCAGGCGATTCACCAGCCGCACTAGGCAACCGCCTGGCGGAGCAGCTCATCGCGCACGGGATGCAGGACGGCGCGCTGGAACACCAGGGGTACCTGGACCCCACGCACTACATCAGCCCCAACCCCGTCCTCTTCGTGGATGAACCTGGAATTGACGTGGTGGACCCCGACGCGTGGCAGTACCTCGACATCTCAGTCGCCGAGACCCAAAACGGCTTGCCCTTGACGGACACAAGGCAGCCCTACATCGGCCCACACTGGGGGGATGTCGTGCCCTTCGCGCTCCAGCGTCCAGCGCCAGGAGCACCCTACTTTGACCTCGCTCCCGGCCCGCGCTTCTCGGACCCAGCCATGGTGGACTGGGTCGTGCAGGTGCTGGACTTGAGCCGCAGGATGGACATCGAGAGTGGCGTGATGATCGATATCTCGCCAGGTGCGTATGGCAACAACCCCTTGGGGAGCGACGAGAGCCCTGGGCACCCCGTCAACCCGATCACCGGCGAGCCTTACGCTCCCAACATGGTGCTTGAGGGTGACTTCGGTCGCGTGCTCGCCGAATACTGGGCCGACGGCCCTGACTCCGAGACGCCGCCCGGACACTGGAATGTGCTGGCCAATAGGTTGGTCGACAACCCGCTCTTTCAGCGTCGCCTCTACGGTCAAGGGCCAGAGCTGGACCCCCTCCACTGGGACCTCCTTGTCTACTTGACCCTGAACGGCGCCGTTCACGACGCCGCTATCGCGGCATGGGAGGTCAAGCGTCTCTTCGTGACCTCCCGCCCGATCACCCTCGTCCGCTACATGGGGACTCGGGGGCAGTCGTCTGACCCCGGACTTCCCTCCTACCACCCGCATGGTCTCCCGCTGATCGACGGCTTGATCGAGTTGATCACCGAAGAGTCCTCGGCGCCTGGTGAGCGGCACGAGCTCCTGCGGCCCTTCGTTGGAGATGTCGCGATCTTCAACTGGCCGGGTGAACCAGGAGATCGCACCACGCAGCGGGCCTCTGTGCGTTGGATGCGGGCCGCCGAGTGGATCACTTACCAACGTCGTACCTTCGTCACACCCGCATTCCCGGGCTTCGTTTCCGGTCACTCGACCTTCTCCAGGTCTGCCGCCGAGGTCCTGACCGCGCTCACCGGAAGCCCCTACTTTCCTGGCGGATTGGGTGAGTTCGTCGCCAGACGGAACGCGTACCTGCACTTTGAGCAAGGCCCTAGCCAGGAGGTGAGGCTGCAGTGGGCCACCTACTACGACGCAGCAGATCAGGCCGGGCAGTCGCGGATATGGGGAGGCATCCACATTAAGCCAGATGACTTCGACGGGCGCCGTATCGGACACCAGATCGGGCTAGGCGCGCTGGCCTTCATGGAGGCGCGGCTGGCCTTCTTCCAGCAAGGAGAGTAGCCTGAGGGGAGGCTCCACCTCGCACGGGGAGACGGTATGAGCACGCGTTATTGGTTGGCAGTCCTCTTGCTCGGCGGTATCCTGGCAGCTTGCAGCGATTCCCCCGCAGGCCCCGACGGAGGCCAGGGTCAAGACGTCGACGAGCTCGGCGTTGACATCGACAGCGAGCTGCCCTCCATGCCCTCGCCCGACGTCCGACCCGGCGACGACAGCACCCCACCACCAGCGGACACCTCCGGCGCCGAAGACACGACCCCGGACACCCATCCGGACGACGACACCCAGCGCGAAGACCCAGAAGACACCCTCAACGCCGAGGACAGCAGCCAGGATGTAGCAGACGGTACGGAGCCACCCGATGCTGCCCAAGACCCTGACGTAGCCGACGTAGCCGACGTAGCCGATGTCGCCGACGTAGCCGATGTCGCCGACGTAGCCGATGTCGCCGACGTAGCCGATGTCACCGACGTAGCCGATGTCACCGACGTAGCCGATGTCACCGACGTAGCCGATGTCACCGACGTAGCCGATGTCACCGACGTAGCCGACGTAGCCGACGTAGCCGACGTAGCCCCTGACACATCGCAGCCGGAGGGGGCTTGCATGAACGACGCGGACCTGGCGGTGCTCGCTGAGACGGACGTGACGGCCGCAGCGTCGGGCTGCGCGACGAATTGCATCAGCGCGGGTCCGACGTGCACCCGCTGCATCTCCGACGCCACAGGCCTCTCGGAGGGGTGCTCGACCTGTTTCGGGAACGTGGTGCAGTGCACGGTGCAGCGTTGCGCCTTTCAATGCTTCAACGCGTCCAGTCCGGCGTGCCAGACATGCATCCGCAACAACTGCGGCGCTAGCTTCGAGCGCTGTGCGGGACTCGCCATCCCTTGACGCGCTCGTCCGTGGTTGGGGGGTGTGCGAATGGCCCCGCGGCTGCGGATGAGGTGAGCGTGTGTTGGGATCAGGCGCCGAGGGTCGCCGCGTAGAGGGATGGCGCGTCCAGAACGCGGCGAAGCGCATCGAGGGCGCGGTGACACGCGGCGACGAAGCTTGGCTCAGCCAGATCGGCGGGGTGCAGCTCGTCGGCCAGATGCGCAGACGCCCAGTGCTCGAGCTGGTCGAGGCTGCCCAGCGTCATGCGGAAGCCTTGAGGGACCGCCTGGAGCTGTTCGGCGGTCATCTGCAGACGCAACCGGAGACACGCAGGCCCTCCGCCATTGCGCATGCTCTGGTGGAGGTCCACGTAGCGCACCTCGGTGATCCGCCGATGCGCGCGGCAGATCCTGGTCAGGCAGCGTTGCACGGCCTCGCTCGTCCTGCAGGTGTCCGGCAAGAGGAAAACGAGACGACCGCCTCCTCGATCGAAGAGTTGGCCGTTGAAGAGGTAGGTCCGCACCGCCTCCTCCAGCGAGACCTCCGCTGCTGGGACGACGACGCGTTGGTAGTCCTCGCCGAGCAGCGCAGCGCAGCGCTCCCACAGCGCCGAGGCGGCCTCATCCTCGACGTAGGCGAGCTCGTGGTGCAGCAGGAAGGCGCCGCAGGAGATCGCGGCGACGTCGTTGTGAAAGACGCCTGCTCGGATAGCCTGAGGATGCTGGCGGAGGAAGAAGGTCTGTTCCGGGGCGAGGTGCAGCCTGCGGGCGACAGCCTGAGATGCGCGCAGGCTCTGGCGCGCGGGGTAGAGGGGCAGGGGCGGCGTGCCCTGATGGAGTGGGGCAGCCACGAGCGTAGGGTTGCGCTCCTCCCAAGCTGCATCGGCGGGCTCGTCGCCGAGTCGCCCGTAGACAAAGACGTGCAGCGCGGTGTCGGACCGCGGTGAGGCGAGGCGCATGTGGTTGGCCGCCCCCTCGTCTCCGAAGGCTGGGGTGGAGGGCAGCGCGCTCAGAACCTCGACGCTCGGGTCGTCGCCGAAGATCGCGCGCAGGTGGGCCTCGGTACCAGGCGGCTCAAGGCTCCGGTGGGCCTTGGCGACGAGGTTGGCCACGACCAAGCGCGCCACGCCATCCTGGGTGTCTCTGCCGGGGGCCCATGTGCCCGCGTTCGCGGTCCACATGCTGGACGCGGAGCTTGCCATGGAGAGCAGGTCGGGGTGGAGCGCAGCGCTTCGGAGCAGGTCGTCGCCCGTCCCACGTAGTCCGAAGCGCTCCAGGAGCGAGAGGTCCGGTCGATAGAGGGGGGGCATGACCAGAACATGCTGATCGAGGCTGATCAGCTCACGCATCAACGCCACGCTCTGGAGAGCCGCCCGCCGCGGGCTCGACGGGGAACCTTTGTGCCGCTCTGAAGCGACATTGCCCCACGACATCCCTGCGTAGTGGTGGGTGGGGCCCACCAGCCCGACCAGCTGTACCTCTTCGAGCATGACCCGCCTCTGTGTCGATCAACGCAGCTACCTCTCCGCGCCCTTCAGTCTGCGCCGCACCTTCGTTGCCCACCGGGGGGCAGCGATGTCAAGGCGATCGGCGGCTGACCACCCTGCCCTTCCCTCGCGCAGCGGGGTGGGGAGCGGCGTCAGCGCCAGCGGGTTGGCACATCCCCCTTGAGGGTATCGACCGCGCGTGGCGCTGGTTCGCAGCCTGCGCGCCCTATGACGTGGATGTCACATCCGGGCAGAGCATCGCGTGCTCCTCGACGAGGGACGCGCCGCGATTGCTTTGTAGATGTGCATGGTTGATGCGCGTATGACATGCGTGTCATGCCATGGTCTCAAAAGAAACAGGGGTGTGTTTGCTTGCTTCGTTTCGAGGGATTCCCTACCAATTTCCCTTGCCAGGCCGTCGTTCGACGGCTCGGGCAGTGGAGTGAGTGCACTGGACATGGAGGAAGAGATGCACTGGAGACTTCGGTTACTGTTGGCCATGCTTCTGGCGTTCTCAGCGACTGCGATCACGGCTTGTGCCGACGAAGATGAGGCGCCGATCGAGCAACCTGATCCTGATCCGGACCCCGATCCGGACCCCGACCCGGACCCCGATCCGGACCCCGATCCCGATCCCGACCCGGACCCCGATCCCGATCCCGACCCGGACCCGGACCCGGACCCGGACCCGGACCCGGACCCGGACCCGGACCCGGACCCGGACCCGGACCCGGACCCGGACCCTGATGCGTGCGACGAAGCGACCTTCGAGGCCTCCTGTGAGGAGGGTGAGCTGCTGACGCGCTGTATCGACGGGGCGATTGCGATCCTCGACTGTGCGGCCCAGGGCGGCACCTGCGGTGAGGACGCGGAGGCGGCGCTGGCTTGTCTGGACATCCCCGAGGGTGGCGCGTGTACCGCTGATGGGTCGCTGCAGTGTGCGGAGGGGCTCGCGTGCGAACCTGCTGAGGAGGAGGAAGAGCCCGGTACGTGTACTGCCGGTGCGTAGGGCCCCTCGGGACAGGTGGTGACTTCTAGGCGCGGGCTGCGCCGACCCCGCGGGGCAGGGCCCTGAGCCTGCCCACTCCATCAGAGCGATGGCCGAGAAGCACCAGGGCGAAGGTCGGCACCCAGCGGCGGCCAGCGAGGGAGAGGCATCCCCGCTGGCCGCTCGTCGTTGGGTGGCAGGGCTAGGGCAGGGCTAGGGCAGGGCTAGGGCTAGGGCAGGGCTAGGGCAGGGCTAGGGCAGGGCTAGGGCAGTGCAGCGCGCCGCTGTGGTGTGCGGCTGCGGCTTCGCCCTGTCTGTCCCGGTGGGTGTGGCTGGGCCTCACTCAGGGGCTGAGGGCTTCACGCGGGTCGTGGCTGGTCCACCAGCGTGTCCCTGAGGGTGCGCGGACGAAGGCGCGGTGAAGCGCCGCGCGCGTCTCTCGCGCGCGCTGGCGGTTGTGGTCGGCGCCTAGGTGGTGGAGGCGCACGCCGAGTGGTGTGCTGGCGTCAGGCCGCGTGAACTCGTCGATCTCCAGGCAGGCGTCACCGACGAATACGGTCCAGCGTCCCTCTTCGCGGAGCGCGAAGCCGCAGTGACCCGCGGAGTGGCCGGGAAGGTCGAGCACGAAGGCGTCGCCTTCCGGGAGGAGCTGGAGCGGGGCAGCAGGGAGTCCAAACCACGTCTCGTCAAAGGTGGGGAAGGAGCCCCAGGGGCGGGGGTGCTGCGCGAGGTGCAGGTCTCGTCGGTAGCGCAGGGTCTCCTTACGCGACTGTCCTTGGAAGGCTGCGTGGATCTCTGCTTCGTGGGCGATGGCTTTGGCTTCCCCAAAGGCCGGCAGCCCGCCCGTGTGGTCGAGGTCCAAGTGCGTGAAGTACACGGCCTCGATCCGCTCGGTCTCGATTCCGAGGTCGTAGAGTTTGTGCGTGACGAGCTCGTCCTGCTGGAGTTTGGGGCCTGCCATCCACAGAAAGCTGCCGCCGAGGCGCTCCCGCGGCGCCCGCAGATCCTCCTCCCCGAAGCCCGTGTCGATGAGCGCGTAGCGCCCCTCGTGTTCGACCAGCACGACGCGGCAGATCAGGTGGGGGCCAGCGCTCGGCGTTCGCGCACGGAGTACGCGCCCAGCGAGGGGGGGGACAAGGGTTCCGGCGTTCATGGAGAAGAGTCGCATGGTTCGGCTAGGCTAGCCCTCCGGAGCGTCCTCGTCAACGAGCAAGACCAGGGGCTGATCAGCCTCGACCTGGTCGCCTGGCTGGGTGAGCACTTCCCGCACGACACCGGCGCGTGGGGCGCGCAGCGCGTGCTCCATCTTCATGGCCTCCAGCCGGAGGAGCACCGCTCCCTCCTCCACGCGGTCTCCCACCGCGACCTCGAGCGTGACGATCTTGCCGGGCATCGGCGCGAGGCAGCTCCCCTTCTCTGTCTCTGCCTCCGGTCCAGCGAGCCGCGCGGGGAGGTGGAAGCTGTAGAGCGCGCCATCCAGGTGCACGTCCACGTCGTGCTCCCCAAGGTAGACACGCGCCTGGTGTCGACTCCCGTCGCGCTGCTCCCAGCGCAGCGCAGGGGCGTCCCATGCGATGACGCGCACCTCCCGGCGCTCGTCGGTCGGTGCGCCTTGCACGCACCACCAGCCATCACGGTCCACGGACCAAGCCAGGCTGTGGCGGGTGCCTCGGTGGAGGAGCTGGGCCTGGGGGGCGCGGTCAGGGTGGTTGCGGAAGCCAGGGCGCAGCGATGGCAGATGTGTCCGCTTGGACCAGCGCTCCTGCTCCATGGCGACGACAGCGATCGCCATCGCCTCGTCGGCAGCGCGCAGGGGGATCGTCTCGCTCAGCGTGTCGGCGTGCTCGGTGAGGAAGCCGGTGTGGAGGTTGCCAGCGCAGAACGCGGGGTGATGGAAGAGCGCGCGCAGCTGGTCGCGGTTGGTGGGGACGCCCGCGACGACGAGTCCGTCGAGCGCGCGCCGCATCCGCCGGAGCGCGTGCGCGCGATCTTCCCCGCTAGCGATCACCTTGGCCAGCATAGGGTCATAGTGGATGGACACGTCGCAGGGGGCCTGGACCCCGTCATCGACCCGAAGCCCTGGCCCCGAGAGGGTCTCCCAAAGGCGCAGGTGCCCCGACCCGGGCAGGTAGTCACGTGCGGGGTCCTCCGCATACACGCGGCACTCGATGGCGACCCCGCGCAGCGGGGGTGGGCTGGTGGGGAAGCGCATCGGATAGCCTTCCGCGATCCGGAGCTGTTCCTCGACCAGGTCCAACCCCGTGACCTCCTCCGTCACCGGGTGCTCCACCTGCAAGCGTGTGTTGACCTCGAGGAAGTAGAAGCCTTCGTCTGCGTCGACGAGCATCTCGACCGTGCCAGCGCTCGTGTATCCTATGGCGCGGCCCAGACGGAGCGCCGCGGCGTGGATCGCCTCCCGGGTCTCCGGGCGCAGGTTGGGGGCCGGCGCCTCTTCGATGATCTTCTGGTGTCGCCGTTGAATGGAGCACTCGCGTTCGTAGAGGTGGATGAGGTTGCCGTGGTGATCGCCGAGGATCTGCACCTCGATGTGGCGGGGGCGCTCGACGAAGCGTTCGAGGAGGAGGGTCGGGTCGCCGAAGGCCCCGGCCGCTTCACGCCGGGTGACGGCCAGCCCTTCGCGGAGCTCTTCCACGCTGCGCACCACCCGCATGCCTTTGCCACCGCCGCCAGCAGAGGCCTTCAGCAGCAGCGGGAAGCCGATACGCTCCCCTTCGGCGAGGAAGCGCTCGTCGCTCTGGTCGTTGCCGTGGTAGCCGGTCAGCACCGGCACGCCCGCCTCCTCGGCTAAGGCCTTGGCCCCTTGTTTCGACCCCATCGCAGCGATCGCCTCGGCGCGTGGACCCACGAAGAGGAGCCCGGCGTCGGTGACCGCCTTGGCGAAGACAGCGTTCTCGGCGAGGAAGCCGTAGCCTGGGTGGACGGCGTCGGCGTTGGCGCGTCGGCAGGCGTCGAGCAGCTTGTCGATGTTCAGGTAGCTCTCGGAGGCGGGGGCAGCGCCAAGACAGAGGGCGAGGTCCGCCTCTCGTACGAAAGGTGCGTCTCGGTCCGCTTCCGAGAAGACGGCGACGGTCCGCACGCCGCGCGCACGGCAGGTCCGCTGGATGCGCCGCGCGATCTCACCACGGTTGGCGATGAGCAGGGTCTCGATGGGGCGGATCTGGCTCATGGCACTCGCTCTCGTTCAGTGGCGGAAGACGCCCCAGGAGGTCGTCCCGGCGGTGGGCGCAGAGGCGGCTGCGGAGAGGCAAATGCCGACCACGTCCCGGGTGTCGCGGGGGTCGATGATGCCGTCATCCCACAGGCGGGCGGTCGCGAAGAGGGGGTGCGACTCGCTGTCGATCTGGTGCTCGATCATCATCTTGACGAGCTTGAGGTTGTCTTCGTCCACCTCCTCGCCTCGCTTGGCTGCGGCGTCACGCTTGATGATCTCCAGGACGCCCGCGAGCTGGCGTCCGCCCATCACCGCGATGCGGTGGTTGGGCCAGCTGAAGAGGAAACGAGGTTGGTAGGCGCGCCCGCACATTGCGTAGTTGCCCGCACCGAAGCTGGCTCCGATCATGATCGTGATCGCTGGCACGGTGCTGTTGGAGACGGCGTTGATCAGCTTGGCGCCTGCCTTGATGATCCCCTCCTGCTCGTACTTCTTGCCCACCATGAAGCCGGTGATGTTCTGTAGGAAGAGGAGCGGCGTGTCGGTCTGGTTGCAGAGCTGGATGAACTGCGCGCCCTTGTTGGCTGATTCGGTGAAGAGCACGCCATTGTTTGCGAGGATTCCGATGGGATACCCGTGCAGGTGTGCCCAGCCGCACACCAGAGTGCTGCCGTAGAGTGGCTTGAACTCACTGAAGCGTGACCCGTCCACGATGCGCGCGATGACCTCCCTAGCGTCGAAGGGCGACCGAAGGTCTGCGGACGCGATGCCTGGCAGCTCTTCAGGGTCGTGGCGGGGCGGCTCCGGAATCCGCTCGGGGACCAGCCCATGCTTGCGCCAGCGCAAGTGCGCCATGATCTCGCGCCCCAAACGAATCGCGTCTGCCTCGTCCTTGGCGAGGTAGTCGCTCACCCCGCTCACGCGGCTGTGCATGGCCGCGCCTCCCAGCTCCTCGTGGTCGCTCTCCTCCCCTGTGGCCATCTTCACGAGCGGTGGTCCTGCCAGGTAGACCTGGGCCTGATTCTCCACCATGACCACGTAGTCGCTCATCCCTGGAATGTACGCGCCGCCTGCCGTCGAGGAGCCGAAGACAAGGCAGACCGTCGGCGCCTGCGCCTTGGACCGACGGGTCAGATCGCGGAAGCCGGCGCCTCCGGGCAGGAAGATCTTGTGTTGGTTGGGGAGGTCCGCGCCTGCGGACTCGATCAGCCCGATCGAGGGCAGGCGATTCTGCTCCGCGATCTCCGCGAGGCGCGCGGACTTGTGCACACCCATCTCTGTGACGGCGCCTCCTTTGACCGTGGGTTCACTCGCCGTGATGATGCACTCCACACCGGAGACGAGGCCGATGCCGCCCACCACGCCCGCGCCTGTCGACTGGCCGTCCATCCCGTGGCCAGCGAGACCGGCGATCTCCAGGAAGTAGCTACCGCGATCGAGCAGCGCCTCCACCCGATCGCGGGCCAGCCACTTGCCAGCGTCCTCGTGACGTGCGTTGTACTTCGGGCCGCCGCCTCGCGTCGCCTTCTCTTGAGCCTTGCGCACCTCCTCCAGCACGCCAAGGTTGGCGTCTCGGTTAGCGCGATAGGTCTCCGCTCCGGTGTCGACGCGGGTCGCAAGTTGGGGATAGCGGGTGTCTTCCATGGGCTCCTCTCGAGACCGCACGAGGGTCGGCATGCTCAGGCTGCGGCGCCGTAGCTAGCGAGGTGGGCGCGCACGTCGTCGGGGCTCGCGATCTCGCGCCCCTCCTCGCGTGCGATCTGCGCCAGCGCTTCGATCAGGACGCCGTTACCGCTCGCCCGCTCACCGTCCGGGAGGTAGAAGGTGTCCTCTACCCCGGTGCGCATGTGCCCGCCCAGCGCCGCCGTGCGTCGGTGCAGCGCCCATACTTCTTGCCGGCCGATCGCGATGGTCTGCCACGCTGCGCCCTCGGGAAGCTCGTCAACCAGGAGCGGCAACAACTCGCTGCGCGTGGGCATGCCGCTGGCCACGCCCATGACGAACGAGACGTGCGGGTTCTTCCCAACGATGCCTGCGCGGCGGAACATCGCCACAGAGCGGACGATCCCCGTGTCGAAGCACTCGCACTCAGGGACGATGCCCAGGCGGTGCATGACCTCCAGAAAGGCCTCGATCTTCGACACTGGATTCTGGAAGAGGAGCGGCGGCCACGCCCAGCGACCATCGCTCCGCAGCTTGAGGTAGTTGAGCGATCCGGCGTTCATGGCGGCCATCTCGGGCCTCACGGCCTCCAGGCACGCGACAGGGCCAGAGATGTCCTCGTCCATCACCCCGGTCGTCAGGTTGAGGACGACCCCTGGGCACGCATCACGGATGGCCTCGCAGATGGCCACGGCAACCTCTGGCTCCCACGTGGGGAGAAAGCCCATCCCTTCCGATTGGTTCCGGAAGTGCAGGTGCATCACGGCGGCGCCGGCGTTGTATGCGTCGCGCGCCTCCCGCGCCATCTCCTCGGGCGTGACGGGCACGGGGTGCTGTGCGGGATTCGTAAGCACGCCCGTGAGCGCGCAGGTGAGCACAACCTTCTTCTCGTTCATCGCACACCTCTCCCTGGCTTGGTGAGTGCGCGCTCACTTTGTGCGCCTCGTTGCGGGCTGTCAAGGGTCGCAGAGGGGGCTGTGGCGCTCGATCCCCTCGGTCGCGATGTGCCGTGCGAGACGCGGCGCGACGTCGCGCCGCGTGCGCTCGGCCTCCCTCAACGCATCGGCGTAGGCATGGACGGCCTCCTGCAGCACAGCGGCGTCCTGGTGGAGCGTGCCCCACGCGGCGCTGACCTCTCGCTCCGCAGCGCGCTGCTGCGCTTGACGCGCGCGCTGCGTAGGCATGCGCGGCCTCAGCTGGCGTACGCGGCCGAGCCTTGCGTGGCTCTCTTGCGCCCATGCGGCCAGCGCCTCAGCTTCGGCGCGGCGCAGCGGGCCGAGCTGGTAGGCGATGCGCGCGAGGTGCCGCTGCCAGGCCTCGGGGTCCTGGAGTGCGACGGGGGGAGCCTCCGGGCCCTCCCCCTGTGGCTCCGCGCAAGGGGCGGCGTCAGGAGGCGGGGGACCTTGCGCAGGCTGGGCGAGGAGCTGCTGCAGCGCGGCGGTGGCGCGCATCCGCTCGTGGGCGAGGCGCCAGGCCGGGTCGTGCTCGTCGGGGCCTAGCGGTGTCGCGCGGTGGGCGCAGAGGAGCAGGACCTCCTCTTGGAGACAGCTCGCCCACCTGCGCAGCTCGCGTTGTTGCTGGGTGAGCTCGCTGGCCACCAGCTCGACCTCAGCGCGGCGGAGGGCGAGCGACTGTCTGGCCTCAGCGAGGCGCGCCTCGCGTTGCACTTGCTGCCCGGCGCACGAGGCGAGCCACGGGAGGGCGAGCGTGACGACGAGGGCAGCCCGCAGCGGCAGCGCGCCGGCACTCACGACTGGCCGAGCCTGGAGATGTTGCGGGCAGCGTCGTCGATGAGCTGGCGCCGCAGGTGACGGAAGCCTTGGAGTTGTCGGGAGATGTCCTGGAGGATGGTGTCGACCTCTTGGAGCTGGGTGGTCACCTCCTCGTACTCAATCTCCGCGCGCCGCCGCTGCTCGGCGTGCACCTTGGGGTCCTGCGCGCGCGCCAGCGCGGCCTCGGCGCGTCCGCGGAGTCGCTCGACCTCCCGCTCCGCGCCGCCGCGGAAGCGCTCCAGGTGTTCGAGGTGGGCGGGCAAGACGTCGTGGAGGTTCACGCGGAGCCGATCAGCGAGGAGGAGGTACTGAATGACCACCCGCTGAGCGTCAGGGGCGAGGGCCTCTACGTAGGTCTCCAGCGTGAGCAACTGCGCGGGTCGGCAGGCGTTGGCGCGACCGGTCGTGGTGCGGCGCAGCAGTGGGCTCGTGTCGGGCCCTGGGGTCGCTTCCGCGGGCGCAGGGAGCTCGGTGTCGATGGGGCGGGTGGGAAACTGCACTGGATCGGAGAAGCAGGCGCCGGCCACGGTGCGCATGACGTTGAGATCAAAGTTGCGGGGGTTGGCGCCGTTAGGCAACGCGGTCAGGGAGGCGACCTCCTCCTGGGTGGTCGCCATGAAGGTCTGTACCCCACCGAAGAGCACCCGCACCTCGCTGTTCAGGAGCCTCGCCTCGGAGAGGGGCATGGAGGTGTCCGGCGTCCCACCGCCACACCCGAGGCCATGAAGCACGCTGGCGAGCGCCAGGAAGAGGAAGGTGAAGATTCTGCTGTTGCCACTGCCCATGTCTGCCCTCATGCTCTGTACCGGAGGCTGCCGCCTCGACTGCTTGGATTCGGCCTAGTCCTTTCTCCGAAGGCTGTCGAGCCTACCTGTCGCTCGCGCTTCTCCTCCGAGGTGCTCTCTAGGGAGCCCCAAAGGTGTTCTCGAAGAGCCCCAAGGTTCTCTCCAGGAGCATCTCCTAGTTGTCCGCTGCTGCGTCCGTTGAGGAACGCCATCTTGCTTACGCTACCGAGGCCAATCCGACCATGATCACGATTCCCGATCTTCATGCTGCCAAGGCCCAGGGCCGCCCTCTCGCGATGCTGACGGCCTATGACGCGACCTTCGCGCGGCTCTTTGACGAGGCCGGCGTGGACATGATGCTGGTTGGTGACTCGCTGGGCAATGTGATTCAGGGCCATGACGCAACCCTGCCTGTGACCCTGGAGGACATCCTCTACCACACCCGCGCGGTCGTTCGGGCGACGAAGAACGCGCACATTGTCGCAGACATGCCCTTCCTCAGCTACGGAGCCGACGAGGCGGAGGCCGTCCGCAACGCGGGCCGACTCATGAAGGAGGGCGGCGCGCACGCGGTCAAGCTGGAGGGCGCAGGCGAGCTGCTCGGTGCCATCCGCCGCATGGTGGGCATCGGCATCCCGGTGATGGGGCACCTTGGGTTGACACCGCAGTCCGTCCATGCCCTCGGCGGGTACAAGGTGCAGGGTCGCGGCGAGGCGGGGGACAGGTTGTTGGAGGACGCGCTGGCCTTGGAAGGCGCGGGTGTCTATGCGCTGGTCCTGGAGATGGTGCCAGCCACGCTGGCGGCGCGGGTGAGCCAAGCGCTGCGCGTCCCGGTGATCGGCATCGGGGCTGGGGCGCACACGGACGGCCAGGTGCTCGTGTGCTACGACATGCTCGGCCTCAACCGAGGGTTTCAGCCTCGTTTTCTCAAGCGCTTCGAGACGCTGGGTGAGCGCGTGGAGGAGGCTGTGCGCGCCTACATCGCCGAGGTCAGGGCGCGCAGCTTCCCGGGCGTGGAGCACAGCTTCGGGGACCGCTGAGCCATGCGGACCTTCCACCAGAAGCCCGCGCTGCGTGCGGCCTTGCAGGCGGCCCGTCAGGGACGCAAGGTCATCGGCTTCGTGCCGACCATGGGATACCTGCATGCGGGGCATGCGTCGCTCCTCGCGCGGGCGCGCAGGGAGTGTGACGTGGTCGTCGCGTCGATCTTCGTCAATCCCACCCAGTTCGCTCCGAACGAGGACCTGACGCGCTACCCTCGCAGCCCCGAGGCCGACGCCCGCCTCTGCGCCGACCAAGGGGTGGACCTGCTCTGGATGCCAGATGTGCCCGCGATGTACCCCGAGGGTTTCGCGACCCAGGTCAGGGTGGCGGGTCTCACGGAGACGCTCTGCGGGGCATCTCGGCCCCACCACTTTGGTGGCGTCGCCACGGTGGTGACCAAGCTGCTGGCGCTGGTCGCGCCTGACCGTGCGTACTTTGGGCGCAAAGACGCCCAGCAGCTCGCGGTGATCGAGCGGCTCGTCCAGGACCTGGATCTGCCCGTGCAGGTGGTCGGCGTCCAGACCTACCGTGAGCCAGACGGGCTCGCGATGTCGTCGCGCAACGTGTACCTGTCCGAGGAGGAGCGTGTTCGCGCTAGGCTCTTGTCGACCGCGCTGCGGGCGAGTCGCCGGGCATGGCGGGCTGGTGAGCGGGATGCCGCGGCCTTGCGGGAAGTGTTGCTGGCGGCCTTCGCCGGCGCCGAGGGGGTCCGCGTGGACTACGCCGAGGTCGTGGACCCAGCGACGATGCAGCCCTTGCCCCGTGCGCCCTCGGAGCGGGCGCTCGCGGCGCTCGCCGTCTTCGTGGGGGCCACGAGGTTGATCGACAACTCACGCCTGGACGAGGAAGAGCCGGCGCTGGATCGCGCGTGAAGCGCTTGGTGCGGACCTTCGGGAGTTGGACGCGCATCTTGTGTAGCGCCGGTACTGGTCGTACTGGACGCGGCGGCACGGCTGCGTTACTCCCTGGCGCGCTTTGCGTGGCCACGCTGATCTGGGCGTGACCGCGGCGCGTCGTTGGCGGTAGGATTTCTCGATGCGGTTTGGGCGGGGTGCTCCTGGCGAGCGTCGCCGCAGGCCGCCTCTCCCCGGGTAGGAGGAAGGATGACAGAGGTAACGTTCAGCAAAGGATTGGAGGGCGTGATCGCCTCGGATTCGAAGATCTGCAAGGTGGACGGTGAGCGTGGCTTCTTGATGTACCGGGGCTACGACATCCAGGACCTCGCGGCGCACTCCACCTTCAGTGAGACGGCCTATCTCCTGATCCACGGCGAGCTCCCCACCACCCAGCAGTTGGAGGAGTTCGACGCGACGTTGACCGCCGCGCGGACGCTGGATCCCATGATCCTGGACCTCTTCCAGGCGCTTCCGAAGGACACGCACCCGATGATCGCGCTGCAGACAGCGGTGGCTGCGCAGGGCGCGATCGACCCGCTGCCCGCACGCCGTGACGACGCCAACCTGCAGCGCGCGATCGCGCTTATCGCCAAGTTCCCGCTCTACGTGGCCGCTTGGGCTCGCATCAAGGAGGGTCTGCCCTACGTTGAGCCGCGCGCCGATCTCGGCCTGGGCCAGAACTTCCTCTACATGATCCAGGGTGAAGCGCCGGACGAGGAGACGGGTCGCATCTTCGACGTGTGTCTCATCCTGCACATGGAGCACAGCTTCAACGCGTCGACCTTCACAGCGCGCGTCACCGCCTCGACCCTGGCGCCGATGGAGGCCAGCGTGGCGGCGGCGGTTGGGTCGCTCTATGGCCCTCTCCACGGCGGCGCGAACGAGCAAGTGCTCCACATGCTGAGCGAGATCCCTTCCGTTGAAGAGACGGAGGCTTGGGTGCTCGACGCGCTCAAGACGAAGCGCAAGATCATGGGCATGGGGCACCGCGTCTACCGCGCCAAGGATCCCCGCTCCTTCGTGCTGGAGAAGTTCCTCGCTACCATCGCTGCCAAGCACGGCACCAACGAGAATTACGAGAAGCTGAAGATCGTCGAGCGCGTCATGGAGCGCGAGATGACCGCGGCCGGGAAGAAGATCTACCCGAACGTCGACTTCTTCTCCGGCTCGCTCTACGAGCTGCTCGGCATTGGCGTAGAGCACTTCACGCCGATCTTCGGCGTGGCGCGTATCGTCGGTTGGGTCGCTCACATTCTGGAGCAGTGGGAAGACAACCGCATCTACCGTCCGAAGGCGCTCTACCAAGGGCACCCGCTCCGGACATGGGCTCCTTTCTCCGAGCGCTGAGTCAGGGTTGCGCTTCGGAGAGCACCCCGCGGAGGGCTGCCGCGGCGCTGCCGGGCCTAGAGCGCGCTCACCTCACGCCGCCAGTCGGGTAGATCGTCGCTGCTGACGGCTGCAAAGGCGTTGTGGTCGTGGATCGACTCCTCGTTCTCGGCTTCCACGTGAAACCAGAGCACGCGCTCGTCGTCACGCAGGCGCACGGCCACCTCGCGCACCAGGTCTTCGACGAAGACCGGGTGCTCGTAGCTCGACTCTGTGACGGCCTTCTCGTCTTCGCGCTTGAGGAGTGGGAAGATCGGGCTGGACGCGGCCGCATCGGCATAGGCGACCAGCTCTTCGATCCAGACCAGCTCGCGGAAGTGGATCTGCATGCGGACATAAGAGCGCTGACAGTGCGCGCCGTAGCGGGAGATCGCCTTGGAGCATGGGCACAGGGTCATGACCGGTACCTCGACCCCCAACGTGAAGGTCGCCTCGCGCTCCGCCGCGTCGCCGATGAACCAGCAACGCACATGGAGGGATGAGGGCGCGCCTGTCGCGGGCGCGCTCCGCTGGATGAAGTAGGGGAACTCGACGTGGACGTGCGCTCGCTCGGCGTCCAGGCGGGTCCGCAGATCATCGACCAGCTCGGGGAGGGTCTCCAGAGAGATCTCGCCGCGGTGCCGCTCCAGCGCCTCGACGAAGCGGCTCATGTGGGTCCCTTTGAAGTCGTGCGGGAGCTCGACGGTCATCCGAAAGGTGCCGACCGTGGGCTGCTGCTGGGCTGCGCGATCCCACACCACGATGGGATAGCGGAGGCGGGTGACGCCGGCGTGACGCAGCGGGATGCCCCGGTCATCGCTGCGGGACTGGACGTCTTCGAGGTGTGGCTTGGTCTTCTTGGGCATGGCGGGTGCTCGCGAGGGAAGGGTTCGGGCGCGTGGATCAGACGCCCCGCGTGGTCGGAGGCCAGATCAGCTTGTGCAGTTGGAGCTGGAAGCGGATCGGGAGGGCGTCCTCGAGGATCCACGTCGCGAGCTCGAGCGGCGTGATCTCGCCGAACACGGGAGAGAAGAGGACCGCGTGCTTTGAGCACAGGTCATGTTCGAGCACCACGCCGCGGGCCCACTCGTAGTCTTCCCGGTTGGCGATCACCACCTTGATCTCGTCCCATGGCTGGAGGAGGGCGAGGTTGTCCCAACGGTTTCGGTGCACCTCGGCCGATCCGGGGGCCTTGAGGTCCACGATCTTGCGGACGGCAAGGGGGACGGGGCTCAGGTCCAAGCTGCCGCCGGTCTCCAGCAGCACCTCATAGCCTCGATCCAAGAGCTCCTGCATGAAGGGGTGCACGGCCGGCTGCAGCAGCGGTTCCCCACCCGTGACTTCGACCAAGCGACAGGCGGGGTGCCGCTCCAGCTCCGCGAAGATCGCGTCAAAAGTCATCCACGTCCCGCCGGAAAAAGTGTACTCGGAGTCACACCACCGGCACCGGAGGTTGCACCCGGTCAGCCGAACGAAGAGGCAGGGCCTGCCCGCGTGGGTGGACTCTCCCTGGATGGAATGGAAGATCTCTGTGATCCGAAGTCGATTCGTTGCCGTCATCCGGCCTCCGCTCTAGCAAGGACGCGAGGTCTGCGTCCAGGCCGCAAAAGGGGGAGCGCCGCTCCCGCTGTCAACCCAGATTCGTCTAGCTGCTCCCCTCCGTCTGCTGCGCTCAGCGCTGCGCCCGTCGACCCAGCTTCCGCCGCAGGAGCCTGATTGACCACACCATCGCACACCCCAGGCCGCGCCCGCCTCGCCCCCAATGCGCTCGCGGTGCCTCCTCACAGCGCGCGAGAGCGTGCCGCGCTCGCGCCCCTGAGGGCCCTCTTGGGCGATCGGCTCCGCGACGATCCCACCCATCGGGTCCTCTACGCCGCGGACGCCAGCCTCTACGAGCTGCTCCCTGTCGCGGTCGCTTTCCCCCGGGACGAGCAGGAGGTGCAGCGCCTCTTGGAGATCTGCAGCGCCCATGAAGTGCCCATGACGGCGCGCGCTGCTGGGACCAGCTTGTCGGGGCAGACGGTCGGTCCGGGGCTCATCGTCGATATGGGCAGGCACATGCGTAGCGTCCTGCACGTGGATCGCGAGGCGCGGTGGGCGCGTGTGCAGCCCGGCGTGATCCGTGATGACCTGAACCGACAGCTCAAGTCTACCGGGCTCATGTTCGCCCCCGACACGAGCACGTCGAACCGGTGCATGATCGGGGGGATGATCGGCAACAACTCGTGCGGCTCGCACTCTCTCCGTTACGGCACCACCCGCGATCACGTGCTCGGGATGCGATGCTTCACCGCTGATGGGGTGGTCGCTCAGGTTGGAGCCGAGGGCGGGACGTGGGAGCAGATCGCGGCGGGTGGTGGCACGTGGGGGCGGGCGCTGGAGCAGGTCGGCCGCCTCGTGCAGACCCACGCAGACACCATCTTGCACCGGTGGCCCAAGGAAGCTGTGCGTCGCCGCAACACGGGCTACGCTTTGGACCTGCTCGCGCGGTCGTCGCTGACGGGACGTGGCGATCGCCCACCTCAGCTCACGGACTTGTTGTGCGGGAGCGAGGGGACCCTGGCGTGGATGAGCGAGGCGACGCTTCGGCTCACGGAGATTCCGCGCCATCGCGCCATGGTGGTCGCGCACTTCGGGACGTTGGCGGAGGCCTTTGAGGCGACCGTCGAGGCCGTGCGGTGGTCCCCGCTCGCGGTGGAGCTGCTGGACCGGCGGATTCTGGAGTTAGCCCGCCTCAACCCTGAGCAGGAGCGGCACCGGTGGTTCATCGAGGGCGATCCGGGCGCCCTCCTGCTCATCGAGGTGGACGCGCTGTCGCCGAGCGAGCTTGAGGAGAAGGTCACCGACCTGCGCGCTTCGCTGCAAGCCCAGGGTCGCGGCTACGCCCACACGATTCTCCAGCCGCCGCAGGAGGCCGATGCCTGGGCGCTGCGCAAAGCGGGGCTGGGCGTGCTCATGGGCGCACCGGGGGACATCAAGCCGGTCACGATCGTCGAGGACACGGCGGTCGCGGTCGAGGACCTGCCAGCGTACATGGATGCCTTCGCTGAGATCATGGCCCGGCACGCGGTGGACTGCGTCTACTACGCGCACGCGTCTGTTGGCGAGATCCACCTTCGACCCGAGCTGGATCTCAAGCAGGAAGTGGACAAGGTCAAGGCCGAGACCATCGCCGCAGAGGTCGCTGAGCTCGTGGCGCGATTCCAGGGGGCGCTCTCTGGCGAGCACGGGGACGGGCGCGTGCGGTCCCCCTTCTTGGAGCGGGTCTTGGGAGCGGAGGGTGTGGGCCTCTTGGAGGAGGTCAAGCGCGCCTTCGATCCGGCCGGGCTCCTCAACCCGCACGTGATCGTCGGCAGCCGCCCCTTCCGGGAGGCGTGGCGCTATCATGACGCGTACGTGCACCGGGACATGGCGACGAGCCTCGCGTTCGAAGACGCGGGCGGCCTCCAGCGCATGGTAGAGCGCTGTAACGGGGCGGGGGTGTGTCGTCGGAGCGCCGCCTCGGGCGGGACCATGTGCCCCTCGTACATGGCCACGCTGGAGGAGCGGGAATCGACGCGTGGTCGTGCCAATCTCTTGCGTCGGGCCCTGCAGGCGGGTCCGGAGGCGATCTACGAGAGCGAGGAGCTGCAGCAAGCGCTGGACCTCTGCTTGTCGTGCAAGGGGTGCAAGTCGGACTGCCCAGCCTCGGTGGATATGGCGCGTCTGAAGGCCGAGGTCACGCAGGGGCGGATGGACCGCAAGGGGGTCCCGCTGGGTGCGCGTCTGGTCGCTGAGCTGCCGCGCCACGCGTCCTTGTTGCGCCGGCTGCCTGGCGGGGTCCGCTTCGCCAACCGTCTGCTGGGGGTGGCCCCTGTGCGCCGTGCGTTGGAGCGGGTCGTTGGTTTCGGAGGGCGCGCGCTCCCCCCCTTCGCGCCGCGCTCTGCGCGCAGCTTGCTCGGGGACCGCCCGGTCGTCGCAGGGCGGCATGGGCGCGTGGGACTCTATCTCGACGAGTTGACCGATCTCTACGAGCCCGAGCGCTTCGTTGAGGCAGCGCTGCTCTTGGAGGCGGGAGGGTGGGAGGTCGTGCCCCTCGATCCGGGGCCATCCGGCCGGACCTACCTGTCGAAGGGTTTCGTGCGCGCAGCGGCCGAGAAGATCGAGCGCTGTTGGGCGGCCTTTGAGCGCGCCCTGGAGGGAGGCGAGGTCGAGGCGGTGGTGGGGCTGGAGCCTTCGGCGCTGCTCACCTTTCGCGATGAGGGGCTGGATCTGGGGGACTCCGGGACCCGGGCGCGGCGCCGCGCGTTGGCGCCGCGCGTGGTCCTCCTCGAGGAGTTCCTGGTCGAGGTGCAGGATCGAGGGGCCTGGTCGGGTATGTGGCAGGGAGGGGAGGTGCCGGTGCGGGTCCACGGCCACTGCCACCAGAAGGCCATCGTCGGCATGGAGCCCCTGCTCGCGGCGCTGCGTTGGGCGCAGCCGCAGCAGGTCGAGGCGTTGAGCACGGGATGCTGTGGTATGGCAGGCAGCTTCGGTTATGAGCACCCTGAGCTCTCGCACGCGATCGCGTCGCTCGCGCTCTTGCCTGCGCTGGACGCAGCCGCCCCGGACACGGTCTTCATCGGGGCGGGCATCTCCTGTCGGCACCAGGCGGAGGCGTGGGGGAGCCGGCCTCTCGTCCACCCTGTGACTTGGCTGGCAGAGCGAGCGGGGTGTCTCCCGAGGGGAGGTCAGGTAGCGCGCACGCCTGGCCACTGAGGGTGCGTGCTGCGCCCGAAGTGCCGGCGATTTCTTGGCGACCTCGCAGGGCAGCGCTAGCGTGCACCCTTGGGGACTCCGTCGCCGTCGCCACCTCCTGCGGACGCGACGGCAGCGCGCGTCACCCGGTATCGACCGCCAACACCATGGGCCAGGCCAGCACAAACGATGGGAACGCAAGCACTTCGACGCCAGTCCGCGCCACCGTCCCGTGATCCGGGAGGGGAGCGCGCCGGCCACGATGAGGAGAGTGGGTTCGCCGCTGGTCGGGTGGCTGGCAGCCTGGCGGGGTTGGGCGCCTGTGTCCTCGTCACGCTGGCCATGGTCTCGTACGTCCCGCTGGGGGAGGCAGGCAACTGGGCTGGCCCCGTCGGCAAGTTCTTCGCCGAGAGCTTGTACTTCCTCTTCGGGATGACCGCGTACGGCGTCATTAGCGCTGGCTACATCGGCGCCTACCTCTGGTTGCGCGGACGCCATGCGCAGGTGTCGATGACCACGGGTGCTGGGTGGACGCTCCTCCTTCTCTCGCTGGCCTTGCTGCTCGATCTCGTGTTCGCCGGCGCGACCGTGTATGGCCAGCCCGCCGGCGGGCTCGTAGGCGAGCTCGCTTCCCAGTCCGTTGCCCTGCTCTTCGGAAGTGTAGGGGCTGGCGTCATTGGCGCGACCGGCGCCTTCATCGCAGCCTCCCTGCTGCTGCGCTACAGCCCGGCGATGTGGTTGGACGGCGCTGCGGCGTTGTGGGCACGCCTCCGCGCCGCGAGGAGGGCTTCCGTCCAGGACGAGGGCAAGTCGGCGCCGTCGGAGCGCGGTCCGCGTTCGTGGTCCCTGCCAGCCTCCTGGCGCCGCAGGGCGACACACCCCGGGGAGAGCGATGCGGAGGAATCTGCCGACGTTCCCGTCGACGAGGTCACGAGACTGCCCGACGACGACGCGTGGTCGCTCGGCAACGCCAGCCACGACGACATGCTCCCCGCGGCCTCGGCGCGGGAGAACGAGGCGTGGGCCTTTGGCGACGCAGGCGAGCACGAGGCGCCGTGGTGCGACGCCAAGCCTGGTCTGAGCAAGACAACACCCCTGTCCGCACCGATCACGGCGGCGCCTCTGCGCCGACCCGACGCCGAGGTGCGCACAGAGGATGCTGCGCCGCCCTCGGAGGGTGCCGTGCGGCGCGCTGGCGCTCGGGCGAGGTCCGGGGTCGAGCCGGCGGCCGTGGCGCACCGCGTGACGGGAGCGCACATCGTGCCACTCGCGTCGCAGGCGCAGCCTGTCGCCAAGGGAATCGAGCCGACGGTGTCCCTCTGGATGCGCTTGAAGCGCGAGCTGGGTCCTGCGGGCGATCGTGAGCCGCCAGCGCCGCCGCCGGCGGCGCTGGGTGGCGGCGGGCCTGGCACTCTCGCGGATGCCCTCCCGGGAGGTGTTGATCCTGGAGGCGCTGACGCTGGGGAGAGTGTCGTATCGCTGGACGCTTGGGAGGACGCGGAGGACGAGTCCGGCCCGACGGAGGTGCAGGCGGTCGTCGCGAGGGCGGAGGCATGCTCGGCGGCGCCCGGAGGTCTCGCACCGGCCGCCGGCTTCGGTCCACCGATCGAGGCGAGTGAGGCCTTGCTGCAGCGGAGGCGCGCGGAGGACTTGGACGTCGCGCAGAGCGTGGGTCGTGCCACGACACGCCAAGACGCTCCTTGGTCGATTCCTCCGCTCTCGTACCTCGCCTACGAAGAGCGCCCAGCCATGATCGAGGAGGACGCGCTTCGCGACCAAGCGATGGCGCTCCAGCAGGTCTTCGCCGACTTCAAGGTCCACGGCACGGTCACCGCGATACGTCCGGGTCCTGTCGTCACGATGTTTGAGTTCGAGCCTGAGGCCGGCTTGAAGCTGAGCCGAATCGCGGGGCTGGCCGACAACGTCAAGATGGCGCTGCGCGCTGAGAGTGTGCGGATCATCGCACCCATCCCCGGTAAGGGCTGCGTCGGGATCGAGGTGCCGAACAGCCAGCGAGAGACGGTGTGGCTGAAAGAGATCCTCGCGGACCCCTCCTTTCAGCGGGCGAAGAGCCCCCTCGCCGTCGGTCTGGGGAAGGACATTGAAGGTCGCCCTGTGATCGCTGACCTCACGAAGATGCCGCACCTCTTGGTCGCAGGCACGACGGGCTCCGGAAAATCCGTAGGCGTCAACGCCATGCTGACCAGCATCCTGTACAAGGCGTCGCCCGAGGACGTACGGCTCATCTTGATCGATCCCAAGCAGCTCGAATTGGCCGTCTACGAAGGGCTGCCACACCTGCTCCTGCCCGTGGTCACGGAGCCGGAGAAGGCCGCGACGGCCCTGAACTGGGCGGTGCAGGAGATGGAGCGTCGCTACACCCTCATGCGGGAGATGCGGGTGCGCAATCTCGTCGGCTACAACGAGCGGCTCAAGGAGCTGCGACAGACGTGGGGTGACGTCGACCCCGACGCTCCCGAGGAGACGCTGCAGCCCGACGAGCGCCTTCTGCGGGAGCGTGAGCCGAACGGCCGGCCGCGGCACAGCCACATGAGCTACCTCGTCGTTGTCATTGATGAGTACGCCGACCTGGTGATGGTCGCTGGGAAAGACGTGGAGGTCTCGGTCGCGCGCCTCGCCCAGAAGGCTCGCGCTGCGGGCATCCACGTCATCCTCGCTACCCAGCGACCCTCCGTCGACGTGCTGACCGGCCTCATCAAGACGAACTTCCCGACCCGAATGAGCTTCCGTCTGCTCTCGGGCACCGACAGCCGCACGGTGCTCGACACCAACGGCGCGGAGACGCTGCTGGGGCAGGGCGACATGCTCTACCGGCCCCCGGGCTCCTCGGTGCTGGAGCGGGTCCACGGCGCTTGGGTCGACGAGCGGGAGATCGAGCGGGTCGTCAACTTCCTGCGTGAGCAGCGCCAGCCGGAGTACGACGAGAGCATCCTCCTGCACGGCGTGGAGGAGGAGGACGATGGTGAGCTTGCCGCGGAGGACATGGACAAGCGCTTTGAGGACGCTCTCGAGGTCATCCGTGCCGAGGGTTTTGCGTCGGTGTCGATGATTCAGCGGCGCCTCAAGATCGGCTACAACCGCGCAGCGAACATCGTCGAGCAGATGGAGCGCATGGGCTACGTCGGACCAGCCACGGGAGGCAGCGGCCGGCGTGAGGTCTTCGTCTAGCGGCGGCCGCGATGCGACGCGCGCGCACGGGGAACGACCCAGGGGGCGGCGTCTTCGACACGCACCTCCACCTCGACCAGCTCCCCGCGGAGGCCCAGGTCCTCGGCGAAGCCTGGGAGGGCGCTCTGGTCCCCGGCCTCGACCTTCCCCAGGCGCTGCGCGCCCGTGAGCGATTCGGCGCAGACCCCCGGCTGCGCTTCGCGCTCGGGCTGCACCCTTGGTGGCTCGCGCCGCGCGGCGCGTTGCCACCCGACCCTGGCGATGACCCCCGTTTCGCTGCCTTGGGGGCGGCGTTGGCGGAGGGCGGCTGGGCCGCGGTGGGCGAGACAGGCCTGGACCGTCCCTATGCGCAAGACGCCGCGGTGCTCGCGGTGCAAGGTCGCTGGTTTGACGCACACATGGCCTTGGCCGCTCGCCACCGTTTGCCCGTCGTGCTGCATTGTGTGCGTGCACACGGGCTTGCGCAGGGTGTGGCGCGGTCGCAGCGCGATGTGTGTGGTGTTGTGCACGCGTATGGAGGGAGTGTTGAGGAGGCGCGTGTTTGGGTTGGCCTCGGTTGGTGTGTCGGGATCGGTGTTTCGCTGACGTGGCCGGATGCACACAGGGTCCGCGAGGTGGCCGCGTGGGCGCCTTGGGATGCTTTGGTCGTTGAGACTGACGCTCCCTACCAGTCGGTACATGGCACGCCGCGCGGGGAGGGCGAGCCTGCGGGCCTTGGGGCTGTGCTGCGCGCCCTCGCGGCGCTGCGAGGGGTCTCGCTGGAGGAGGCGCAGGCGAGGACGGCAGCCACGGCGCGCCGCCTCTTCGGCGGCGGCGGAGAGGGTGACGTCTCCCGGACCGCCCCTGTCACGTAGCGTCCCTCGGCTGCGGACGCGTGGGGCATGCCAGCGTGGGGCGTGGGCTGGCCCTTCGTGGCCGGCCCGCTAGGTGCTACGTCTGCTCCCCCGGCGGCGGGTCGGCCTCCCCTGGATGGAAGTGTTCGAAGATGGCGTAGGCGAGGGGGGCGCTCAACCCGGGCGCGGCTTCGAGCTCCTTCAGGGATGCGTCACGGAGTGCCTGGAGGCTCCCGAAGTGCCGGAGCAAGGTGTGGCGGCGCGCGGGCCCAACGCCGGGGATGTCTTCGAGGGCGGAGCGAAGCACCGCCCGTCCGCGGACCTTGCGGTGATACTGGATGGCGCTGCGGTGCGTCTCGTCTCTGAGGCGTTCGAGCAGGTAGCGCTCCGGGGTGTGGGCCCGGAGGGGGAGGGGGTCCTTGACGCCGGGGAGGAAGAGGCGCTCGGTTGACCGCGTGCTGCGATCGTCGGCGTCGCGGCCGGTGGTGCGCGCTTTGGCGAGCCCAACGACGGTGACGGCGCTGGCGTAGTCGGGGTGCACAGAGCGCAGACCGTCGAGCGCCGCCGCGAGCTGGCCCTTGCCGCCGTCGATAACGATCAGGTCTGGCAGGGGCTCCTCGTTACTTCGATGCTGGTGCGCGCGTCGTATCATAACTTCCCGCAAGGCGCCGAAGTCGTCCTGTCCCCCGGTCGTCCTAACGCGGTAGCGTCGCGTGCCATCGGGGTCCGGCCTTCCGCAGGTGAAGCGGACGCGGGCAGCGACGACGTGTTGGTTCTGCAGGTTGGAGATGTCGTAGCACTCGATGGTGCGCGGCTGGCGCGTGAGGTGCAACCTGCGCTGCAGGGCGCGGAGCGCGAGCTCCTCTGTGGAGCGCCGCTGCAGCTCGCCATCGAGTTGGGCTTGCGCGTTGTGCTCGGCGAGCGCGAGCAGCTTGTGTCGCTCTCCGCGTTTCGGGACCAGGAAGCGAACGCGGCGGTCCGCGAGCGCGTCGAAGGCGGCCTGCAGCGCGTCCAAGTTGTCGGGGAGCGAAGGGAGCAGGAGGGTGGCCGGCGGGGTGCTCTCGTCGCCGTAGAGGCGTGAGAGGAGGTCGGAGAGGAGCAGGCCTTCGTCGAGCTCGGAGGCAAAGCAAGGGAAGGTGCGGAGGGCCTGGATGGAGCCACCGCGCACCTCGAGCAGCACAAAGCTGACGAGCTCGTCCTGTCGCGCCACGCCGATGGCGTCGAGATCGTCGTGGTGCTGGGTGATGGCGGCTTGCGGCGTTAGGGAGGCGTCGAGGGCTTGGATTTGGTCGCGCAAGCGCGCGGCCTCCTCGAAGGCGAGCGACTCGGCGGCCTCCAGCATTCGACGATCCAACGTATCTCGAAGTAAATCAGAGCGCCCCTGCAAGAAGAGACGGGCCTCATCGACGTGCGAGCGGTAGGTGTCCTTGTCGATGTAGTCGACGCAGGGCGCCGGGCAGCGGCCGATCTGGTACTGTAGACAGGGGCGGTTACGGTTGAAGAGCACGCTGTCGCGGCAGGTCCTGAGCTGGAAGAAGCGGTGCAGCAGGCGCAGGGTGTCGCGGAGCTTGCTGGCGGAGGCGTAGGGGCCGAAGTACCAGGCGCCATCGTCTGGGCGGCGTCGTACCACCTCGACGCGGGGCCATGGGTGCCGGGGATCGATCCGGAGGGAGACGTAGTTCTTGTCGTCGCGGAGCTGCACGTTGAAGCGTGGCTTCAGCTTCTTGATGAGCGTGTTCTCCAGGAGCAGCGCCTCCTTCGGAGAAGCGGTCACGATGAAGTCGACGGTGTCTAGCCAAGTGTCGAGCAGGCGCACGAAGGCGCGCGAGTCGCTCCCGCCGAAGTAGGAGCGCACGCGGTCTCGGAGATCCGTAGCCTTGCCGACGTAGCGGACGCTTCCTGCGCTGTCCTTCATCAGGTACACACCCGGCGCGTGCGGGAGGTTGCGCAGCAGCGGGTGGTGGGAGCCCTCGGTGCTCATCGCGCCTCCTGGCGTGGGCGCTGCGCCGGCACGCTGCGACGGGCTGTCGTCATGGCAGAATCCGCCACGACGTCAGCTCCTCGATTCGCGGTGTGGGGCCACCTGTGACCCGCGTCCTGACCATACCCAGTCCTTGGACGAAGGCCCGCTCCTCGCGGCCTGCCGCCGTCGGCAAGGTGAGGACGAGGGTCTGCTGGAAAACCCCCGCGGGGGTCTCGGCGGTCTGGGCTTCGTGGTGCACGCGGTGCGTCAGGGTGCCGGCGCTGCGGCCTCCTGCTCCCCAGGAGGTGCCGGGCTCAAGGGGGAAGATCACCAGCGGGGTCTGCTGGCTGGCGTAGGTCAGTAGCCAGCCGAGATCCTGCATACGGCGTTGGCAGTCGCGTGGACATGTGTAGATGCGTCGCGGGGTGACCCACCAGTGCTCGATCCGCGGTTGCGCGAGCGGGCTGTCTGGTCGACGGACCAGCCGGACCAGCCGGTGGCGTCCGTGGTCCTCGACGCGTGCAACCTCTAGCCGGTAGCCCTCTTGCGGGCGCAGGCCGACGTCATCGACGCCAGGGACAGGGACGCGCACGCGGAAGTGCCAGAACGAGCCCACGCTGAGGGGCCATGGTGCGTGTTCCGCGTCCAGGAGGCGTGGCTGGAGGTGGAGGCCGAGCTCGCGGAACTGCGTCCAGGCGTGGTCGACGGCGGGTGGGGCTTGGAGTCGCCAGTGGCCGGAGGCGTCTTTGAGGAGGCGCGGCACGCGCAGCGTGAAGGTGTGCGGTGGGTCGAGGAGGTGGAAGGTGATCGTGCTGCCCCAGTGCATCGCGACCTCTTCATCGGGCCGGGCCGGCCTGCCGTCGAGGCGCCGTCCGACACCCAGCTCCACCTGGCCAGGAGCGAGCTGGTGGACGAGGCCCTCGGGCCGGGCTTGGGTAGGGAGTCCGGGATGAAAGGCGGTCAAGAGCGCGCTCATGCCGTCGCGGATGGCCTGCGCTTCACGCTGCGCAGCGTCTGCGGGCATCCGCGCGGCGACCCTGAGGCCTTCCGCGTCGAAGAGCAGGTCGTCGAGGAGCGCAGGGTCTTGGTGCAGGAGGGCCATGAGGAGGGCGCTGAGCGCGTCCGCGGGGTGCGCAGAGGGCCCAGGTGCGGCCCAGCGCCGCGCGGGGTGTCTGGCGGTCTCAGCGACGTTGGAGGGCCACGCAAGAGGGTCTTCGGCCGGGTCAGTCCACGCCTCCAAGCCGCTGGGGGCGACCGTATGCCCTGCGGGGGCCTCGGTGTAGAGCAGGGGACGGAGCGGTTGTGCCTCGCTGGGTGGGGGCTCGCCGCCACAGGCGCACCCGAAGAGGGCGAGGAGCACGAGGACGCAACCCATGGGTCGCGAGGGCGTGCTCACGTCGCTGGTGGGACGCCTAAGCTGGCGGCGACCACGTGCAGCAGCTCCTCCTGGTCGACCAGGTTCGTGAGCGGATCGAAGTGGTCCGTTCGGAACTCGACGACCGGTGAGAGCTGGTAGGAGGCGAACCATGTGTCGTAGAGCTTGTCGAGTGCGCGGAGGTAGGACCGGGGGAGAGCCTTCTCCATGGCGCGGCCACGGCCTTCGATACGCTTCGTGAGCGTCGCCACGGGACAGCGCAGCCGGATCATCAGGTCGGGGGGCCGGAGCCCGGGCCGCAGGGCATCATAGAGCATCCGGTAGACCCTGTCTTCGTCCGGGGACATCTTTCGGGTCGAGGCGAGGTGTCGGGCGAAGATCTCAGCGTCCTCCCAGAGCGTGCGGTCCTGTACGAAGGGTCGCGTGCGTGTCGCGAAGTCGGCGTGCAGGAGGGCCTTGCGGCCCAAGAAGAAGGCTTGGGAGTGGAAGGCCCAGCGCGGCATGTCCTCGTAGAAGGGCGCGAGGAAGGGGTTGTCCTCGTTGGGTTCCGCGACGAGGTCGAGGTCGAAGCGCTCTGCTAGAAAGGAGGCCAGCGAGCTCTTGCCTGCGCCGATGTTCCCCGCGATCGCGATGTAGAGAGCGGGTCGCGTCACGAGAGCGCGCGGAGGAAGGGGTTGGTCTTGCGTTCGATCCCGACACGGGTGGGGCCCATGTGCCCCGGAAGGACCAGGGTCTCGTCCGGGAGCGTCAAGAAGCGGCGGAGGGAGCGCTCCATCGCGGCCGCGTCCGATCCCGGTAGGTCCACGCGCCCCATCGAGCCCTGGAACACGAGATCACCCCCGAGCAAGAGACCGTGGGCTTCGTCGTGAAAGCAGACGTGCCCAGGGCTGTGCCCCGGGGTGTGCAGCACGCGAAACGAAGCCGTCCCCAAGCGCAGCTCGTCCCCTTCTTCGATCCAGCGAGTGACCTCGGGGAGCGCCCCATCCAGGCGCAACCCAAAGAGCTGGGCGAAGGCGGGCTGGGCGAGGTAGGTGTCCTGCTCGTTGGGGTGCAGCAGCAGCGGGAAGCTCTCCCGAGCGGCCATGGCGGGCAAGCCAGCGATGTGGTCGATGTGGCCGTGGGTCAGCCACACCTCCCAAGAGGTGACGCCGTAGCCTTCGAGCAGCGGCCGCCACGCGAGGGAGTCCTCGCCCGGATCGACGAACACGGCGTGGCGCGACGCAGCGTCGACCAAGAGCGCCATGTTCATGGCGAAGGGGCCTACAGGCCGGCTGTGGACGCGGTAGGGCAGCCGCTCGAGGTCAGGGAGCTGGGCAAGCACCACGGCTCTCCCCTCAGCGCTGCGCGCGCTGGTAAGCCTGCGCCATGCGCGTCACTGCGGCGGCGTAGCGCTCCATGCAGAGCCCCACGCGGGCGACGGCCCGTTGGTAATCGTCCGTAGCCGCACGTTCCTGGTTCAAGGTCCGCATCGCATCCTCACAGGCGCCGATCGCTTGCTCGGCGGCCGGCAAGAACTCGCCTTCGAGGTGGCCCTGCAGCTCCGGGATGGTCTCACTCACGGCCCGCAGCGCGGCATTGAGGGCCTCTACGCGCCCCAAGTAGCGTTCGACGGCGAGGATGAGCGGACGAAACGCGTCCGGACTCGCCGCGTCATCCTGGATGTCCCCGACCCTGTGCGCGACGTCACGGCTGGCATGAAAGACCGCGTCGATGGCCTGGTTTGCCTCCGAGACGGTGCGCTCGCGCTCGCTCAACCCGCACGCGGCCGTCAAGCCGGTCAGCAGCAGGAGCAACGTAGTCAGCAGTCGCGTCATGGGGCAGGGAGCAAAGGGGGAGACAGCGCACGCACCTTCCATCAGAGGGGCCGTCTAGCACGTCGACCGCGGCGCCGCAAGTGGCGCGCGCTTGCGGATGTCTTTAGGTATAAAAACCAAAGACATACATGCCTCCTAATGCGTCATCTTGAGCACCTTGCGCAGAAAGATCTCGACCAAATCCGGGTCTAGCTTTCCCTCGTCTGCCATGGCACGCAGGAGTCCGCTGGCCTGCTCTTGGGAGGCCGCAGGCCGGTAGGGACGGTCTGCGGCGGTGACCGCATCGTAGATGTCGGCGATGGTCATCATGCGTACCTCGATGGGAATCGCGTCGCCCTGGAGTCCGTGAGGGTAACCGCTGCCATCCAGCTTCTCATGGTGGGCCCCTGCCCAGAGGGGAATCTTCGCGAGGTCCGGGGTCCAAGGGATCTGCGCGAGCAGGCGCTCGCTCTGAAGAGCGTGCGAGGCGACGTGCCGAAACTCGTCCTCCGTCAGCGTACCCGAGGGAATCCTCAGCTCGTGGAGCTCGTCCTCTCGCAACAAGGGCTGCGTCGCGCCGCGGCTGTCCAGCCACCGGATCTGCGCGTAGCCGTCCAACTTGGCGCGGTCCTCCGTGCGGAGGCGTCCGCCGCGCTGGAGCTTCCTGACCAGCGCCTCGACCTCGTCCAGGAGCTCCAGCACCTCCAGGATCTCCTGGTCGTGACGAGCGGCGTCTCGCTGGGCAGCGACCCGGGCGCACTCAATGCGACCCATGATGGATTCGAACGCGGCTGGATGGAGACGGCCTGCCTTCATCAGGATCTGCTCGCGTACGGCGATCTTGCCAAAGTCGTGCAGCAAGCACGCGTAGCGGAGCTCGCGCATGGCGACCTCGTCCCAGGAGACCCCCTCGAAGCGGCCGCCCTCGAGGTTGATCGCCTCCGCCAGGGCGAGGGTGTAGCGCGTGACGCGGTGCGAGTGGCCAGCGGTCGAGGGGTCCCGCGCGTCGATCGCGCTGACGCTCAGGTGCACGATGCTCTCGAGCATGCGGCGCATGGCATCGCTGAGGGCGGCCCGCTCCAAGGCCAAGGTCGCCATCGTGGCGAGGACGGAGAAGTGGTCGACATCCTCCGGCGCGAACATCCCTCGCCCGGAGAGATTCTCCAACATCGCGATGCCACAGAGCCGGTCCGGTCCAGACATCGGGACAACGATCGCCGCCTCGATCTGCGCGGCCAGCAGGGAACGCGTGGGCTCCATCGCGCTCAGCTCCTTGAGATAGAGCAGAGCCTCGCCGCTCGCCATCACGCTGCGCACCAGGGTCTCGGAGGGCACCCGCGGAGCGACCACCTTCCCGAACAGACCCTCCGCGCCTCCCCGTTCGAAGGCGGTGACGAAGCGCTGCTCGCCCGCCTTGCCATCCTGCCGCAACACCACCGTGAGCCTGCGTGCCGACCCAAAGCCATCAAAGACCGCCTTCGCAAGCGCAGCGAGGATGTCCTCCTGAGAGGCCGTCAACGCCGTGGTGCGGGCCAGGAGGATGACCGAGCGCAGCCCCGTCTGCGCCTCGTCCAGGAAGCGCTCCACCGCGGCCATACCCGCTGTCTGGCGTCGCACCACGCGGTCCAGGGTCGCGCGCTCGTCCTCCTCATCCTCCGCGCCATCTGCCTGCACGAACGCTTCGATCAGCGCTCCCCCGAGGTGAAGGTAGAGCGGTGAACCCTCCACCTCGCGCTCCGCGCTCTCACGGTGGAGACGGACGCGCTCGCCCTCGATCACCGCCACCGTGCCGTGCCGGCTGTCCAGGTCTCGGTACACGAGTACCCCCCTCCGCAGCAGCAGCTCCCCGTGCCGGCCGCTGACGCGCTCGTCGGGCACCTGGAGGTCGTTCGATGACGAACGGCCCAGGGTCACCCGCGACCCACTCTGGCGCAGCACGATCCCGGCGCCGGGTCCTTCAAGGATGCGTACGTGAATCACGGGCTTCATGGGTCAGGGGACGGCGCGCACGGGTCATCGGCTAAGCATCCTAGTCCTTCTCCTAGGGGCGTGTCTAGCGCGGCGCGTTGCGCGCCAGCGCTGCCGGAGCCCTGCGCGGCCCCTCCGGGCCGAGGCATCCTGCCCCTCCTCCCTTCACCCTCGCCTACACCCTGAGGGGGTTCGCCCGGCCAAAGAGACGCAGCAACGCGGGCAGGAGCACGATGTCGGCGATCAGGCACCCCACGAGGGTCATCGCTGTCAGCAACGCGAAACGCTGCGTCGGCACGAATGCACTCAGCCCAAGCACAAGCAGGCCGGCGGCCAGGAGCAGGGTCGTCCAAACGATGGCGCGCCCCGCACCCAACGCAGCCTCCTCAATGGCCTCAGGCACGTCCAGACCCCGAGAGATCGCCTCGCTGTAGCGCGCCAGGTAGTGGATCGCGTCATCGACGGCCAACCCGAGGCTGATGGTGAAGAGGATGACGGTCGTCGTGTTGAGATCGATGCCAAGCCACCCCATGGTCGCAAGCGTCACGGTGAGCGGTATCGCATTGACGGGCATCGAAATGATAGCGAGCCGGAACGAGCGGAACGTGATCCACATGCTGATCAGAATCAGCGCGAAGGCCCAGCTGATCGACGACAGGAAGTCGTCGATCAGCGAGAGCAGGCCGGCAGCCCCCGTGTAGCCGTCGCCGCTCACGATCCAGGTCACGTCCTCCTGCGTGGCGAGCTCCTCGCTCAGCACCCCGTGCAGGCGCTCCACCAGTCGCAGGGTCGCCTGGCCTCCAACGTCGGCGACCGAGAGCTGGATCCGCAACCTGCTCCGATCGAAGGTCAGCCAAGGGCCCAAGGGGTCATGGGTGCGGTCGTCCAGGAGGGCGAGGAGCTGTGCCGCCTGCGCCCGCGTACGGAAGGGCTCACGGAGCACCTCCTCGCGCCCCGTGAAGACGAACCAGACCTCCCTGAGCCAGGTCGTGACCGATGTCGTCGCCAGCACCATCGGCTCTTCCGCCATGCGCTCCATGACCCGCTCGACCGCGTTGAGCACCGCAGGGTCCTCCATGCGGCCTTCCTGCGCTGATCGGAGCTCGACCTCGACGGGGAGCACACCCTGGAGCTTGGACTCCAGCGTCCGCGTCACCTGGGAGACGGGGTCACGCTCCGGAAAGATCTCCAGCATCGCCGAATCGACGCGCACCGCTTGCAGCCCGGGCAGGAGGCCCAAACCCAGCACGAAGGTGCCCGCCAACACGCGCTTGGGGTGCGTCAACCCCAGCCTCGTGATCGCGAGCACGACCCGCTCCAGGAGGCCGTGGTGGGCGGCCGCCTCCCGGTGCTTGCGTCGAGCGTCAGCGTCGCCCTCTTGCACGTCCAGCCCGAAGTGGGCCAGCGCGGCCGGCAGCAGGGTGATCGTGACGATGTACGCGAAGAGCACGCCGACGGAGCACACCAAGCCAAAGCGACGGAGAATGTCCGTGTTCGAGCTCATCAGGCTCAGGAAGCCAATCGATGTCGTCCACGACGTCAGGAAGCACGCCACCGCCATGGCGCGGAAGGTCTTCGCAGCCGCCTGTCCGCGAGGGGCGCCGAGCGCACGCTCCTCGCGGTAGCGACTCATGACGTGCACAGAGTCGCTCAGCCCGATGGTGAAGAGTAGGGTGGGGAGCACATTGTTGATGATGTTGAGCGGCTCACCGAGCGCGGCCATGAGTCCCATGATCCACGACACGGCGATCGCTACACAAGCGAGCGGCAACCACGCCCCATGACGGTTGCGAAAGAGCACCAAGAGCGCGATTCCGAACACCGCCAAGGAGAGCGGGATGAAGGTGAGCTGTTCCGTCTGGAGCCTGCGCACGGCCTCAGCACGTACCGCAGGCACACCGCCCGTCCGCCAGCGGCTCCCCTCGTTCCAGGAGAGGCCGAAGAGCAAGCTCTCGACCTCCGCCAGCGTCTCCAGCAGCACCGCCGCAGGAAGCACCGCCTCGTCTAGGTGGGCGACCACGACAGCGAGCGTCCGGTCCGCCGAGATCAAGCGCCCTCGGACCAGCGCCGAGCGCTCGAAGAGCCTCTCCGCCGCCAGGACCGTCTCTGCGCCAGCCCCCGGTCCGCTCATGAGGGCCTCCAGCTGCACCGCGCCTAGCGCTCCTCGCGGCAGCGCGCTGTGAGAGAGACTCTCGACGCGGGTCACACCACCGACTCCGCGCAGCGCCTCGCTGACCCGGTAGACGTCCTCCAAGACGGCTGCCTGCAGCACGTCCTCGGCCTCCACCATCACCAAGAGCAGGTTCTCGGTGTGACCGAAGGTCTCCTTGAACGCGTTCGCCTGGTCTGCCAGCTCTTCGTTCGTATCGAAGAGGGCCTGCGGCGAGAAGTCAAACCCCAGCTTCGGGAGCTGGCTCAGGGCGAGGCCCGTGCACAGCGCCAAGGCGGCGAGGAGCCGCATGGGGTGGGCCGCCACAGCGGCGCCGAGTGTCTCGAGGGCGCCACGCGGCGCCGAAGGAGGGGGAGCGTTCATGTGCTGCAGGTCCTCGTTGTAAGAGCGCCGGTCGACGCCCTCGACGACCCGATGCGCTGTCTGGGGCCCCTAGCGCACTTGGCGCTGGGACGCCACACGCTGCGGTCTCGCCTAGGTGCAGTGGCCCACCTTGCGTCACCTCGTGGACGGCCCCAGGAGCCCGAAGGGAGGCGCAGGCCGCGTCTCGAGGGGAGCAGCACGATGGATGAGGGAGAGGAAGGTACACCAGAGGGTTGCCGCAGGGCCTCCGCCGAGAGCGCCGACGCGCGCTCGTCGCTTTCGGCTGCGCGCGTGGCGGAGAGCGACGCTGCATGGTGGGAGGACGTCGAGGCGCTGCGACATGAGGACGAGGCGTGGTGGGACGCGCAGCGGGCCCAGTGGGCCGCGGAGACCACGCCCGCCGATCGCCAGCGCCTCGCGGCCCTGCTCGGCGGGCATGGTGCGATGTGCCTCCAGGGTGAGGCTGCACCGAGCGCTGATCGTGCTCCGCGCGCGTTGACCGACAACGAGCGCGCGGCCCTAGAGCATCTGGACGGGCAGGGCCTCCCCCGGCTTCGCAGCGCGCGGGATCGGTGGGCCTGCTCTGCGCTCAGCGGCAGTGGCCTCATGCGGGTCCGCGGGGACGCCCTTGTGTGGCACCCAGACGCGTGGTGGGAGGTGGTCAGCCGTGTCCCGGGGACCAACGCCGCCGCGCTGCGGGGACGTGGTCACGGTGCGCAGAGCGGGCTGGCGTGCCTGGCCGCCCTGCCAGCGGCTGCGCAGCGCTGGCTGGGCTGCACCGCGCTGCAGGTGCCCATCGTGCTCCGCGCGCGCTCCGAAGCGCGGTGGGGAGCGTTGGCGTCCTCGGCTGCGCCGGACGCCGTGGCGGCCCTGGGGGCCTGCACCCGCGCGCTCGCATGGGGCTGGCTCCAGGAGCGCGGGGGACAGGACGCGGAGGTGTGGTCGCTGCTCCTGGACCACCCGCTGAGCGGCGACCCGGACGTGCCGCACTGGCGGGAGACCTGTCCGATGCGCTTGTGCTGTGCCGACGATCGCCTCGCGACGCGCTGGCTGCAAAGCATCGACGCATTGATAGATGTCGATGTACAGGCCTATGCCGCGCTGGTGTCCGACCTGGCGGCGGACCGCGGCCATGCGGCGGCAGTGGCGCTCCTCGAGCCCAGGTTGCTGGAGATGGCGCGTGCTCAGGCGCGCGCGACGCCGCTGCCCGTCCCGGCGTTCATCGAGCTCTTGGCAGGCCTGGGAGGAGCGCCCGACCCGGAGGAGGGGCTGGAGGCGACGCTGATCCGTGCTTGGGGGGAGCGCACGGCTCCGCCGGACTGGCAGGCGCTCCTGCGCGCGGCGCGGCTGGAGGGCGTCGTGACCTGGGCCGAGGAGCGCGCGTCCGAAGCGCGGTGGTGGTCCTTCGATGCGCCGGGGGAGGGAGTGCTGGTCCAGTGGTGGTCCGTGGTGGTCCTGCTCGCGGAGGGCTGGTCGGGGGAGCGCGGGGAGCGGTGGCAGGGATGGGCAGAGGCCTATGGAGCGGAGCCGCTCCCGTGGTGGTCCGAGGAGCGGCCGGACCTTGCGGACGCCCTGGAGGCTCACCCAAGCGTTGTAGAGGGGGAGCTGGGCCGCTCCGAGGAGACCGAGTCGCTGTCGAGCTACGCGCACGGGTTGCATGACGCCGTCCCCGAGGCCTATGGCGACAGCTACGCACCAGGGGATCCCTTTCGTGCGCAGCGCGAGGGACACGTGCCACCCCGGGGGCAGCCATGAGCCCGCGCTGCAGGCAGGAAGGGTCGCCCAAGGGTGGCGCCTAGCGCCGCGATCAAGCGCGTGGGCCCCTGGATGGTCGAAGGCCTTGGGACCTCCGCCCCACCCTCGTTCCACCGCTGCGAGACCCAGACGTGGCGACGCATACCTTGTCTTTTGAGGTGAGCGGGGTATGCTCAGCGCCCCGTCGGCAGAGTGGATGCGCCGACGCTTCCCCTAGCCCCCTTCAAACTTCATGTCGCAGCAAGTCCGCATGCCCCAGCTTGGGGAGAGCGTGGTCGAAGGCACCATCGTGCAGTGGTACGTCTCCGTAGGAGATCGCGTCGAGAACGGTACCCTGATGGTGGAGGTGGAGACCGACAAAGCGAACACCGAGGTGCCCTCCACCGAGGCAGGCTTCGTCAAGGCCATCCTGGTCAAGGAGGGGGATACGGTCAGTGTCGGCACACCGATCCTGGAGATCGTCGCGTCCGCCGAGGAGCTCAGCGGAGGGTCGCCCACTTCAGCGGTGCCACCTTCCCCGACAGCGCCGCCCGCTGCGCCCGCTGCGCCCGTCGCGCCCGCTGCGCCCGTCGCGCCCGCTGCGCCCGTCGCGCCCGTCGCTCCGCAAGCGCCTGTGGCCTCCGTGCCCTTGGCCTCCCTACCTCAGGTTGCGCCCGCCTCCACCGTGCCTGCCGCTGCCACGGGTGTGGCGCAGGTGGTGATGGAGCAGCCCACCGCGATGCCTTGGAATCGTGGCGGCGGCGTCGCCGCGCCCTCTCCGGTGGTCACCACCCTGCCCATGGCGCAGGCGCCCGCTCCGGCGGTCAGCGCCCCTGTGCCGAACGGTTCAGGTGGCGGTGCGTTCGGCGCTCCGACGGGGTACCGCTACTTCAAGCCGCCAGTCGTCAAACTCGGGCCCGACGACACCGTCGTGAAGATGTCCAAGCGCCGCGGCATCATCGCGGAGCACATGGTCTACTCGAAGCATGTCTCTCCCCACGTGCCTTGCTTCGCCGAGGTGGACATGAGCGCCGTGGCGGAGCTTCGCCGCAAGCACAAGAAGGCGTTGGAGGCCCAGGGGGTCTCGTTGACGGTGTTGAGCTTCCTCCTCAAGGCGGTCACGCAGGCCCTGCGTGAGTTCCCCACGATCAACGCTGTCGTTGGGGCCGATGAAATCATTCTACGCAGAGACATTCATCTAGGTGTCGCCGTTGAGACGGAGGAGGGACTCGTTGTTCCGGTGATTCGAAACGCCGACACCCTCAGCGTCTCCGGTCTCGCGAAGGCCGTGGTTGAGCTGGCGGACAAGGCGCGGAGCAAGAAGATCACGGTGGACGACCTCTCCGGCGGCACCTTCACGGTCTCCAACCCTGGGCGTCGCGGCAACCTCTTCGGAGCAGCCGTCATCAACCAGCCTCAGGTCGGAATCGTTCGGATGGGGGAGATCGTACGCCGGCCCGTCGTCCGCAACGTCCAGGGGGAGGAGGTCATCTGCATCCGCTCGATGATGTACCTTGCGCTGACCTACGACCACCGCATCATCGACGGTGTCACCGGGAACGGCTTCTTGTACCGAATCCGTGAGCTCCTCGAGGCCGGTCAGTTCCAGATCTGACGGGAGGCCCTCCGCCTCGGGCGCGTCCCAGCCGCGACCTCTCGTCCCCTACGTCACGTGCGAGCTGCGCCAGCCGGAAAGACCGCCTCGACGTCGGGTCGGTTGGGTCGCAACCCACGCAGCATGTCCACAGCGCGTTCTAGGCCGTCGACGCTGAGCGGCGTCATGGGGAACACGGAGCGCACCAGGCGCGCGCTCGTCGACTCCCAGATACGCGGGGGTTCCGGGTTGAGCCACACCGAGCGCGGGCAACGCGCACGGAGCGCCTGCAACCATTCGAGGCCGCTGCGTCGGTTCTGATGGCTCAGGGTGATCGCGCCGCCGACCTGGGTCAGCTCAAAAGGGTGCATCCACGCGTCCCCGACCAGCAACACACACCAGTCTTGGTCGAGAGTACGGAGGACATCCTCCGTGTTCTCTCCTTCCCCTGTGGCCATATTCGTATACAAGCGCTCGTAGATGCAGTTGTGGAATGCATACATTCGGAACGCCTTGAAGTGTGTGCTTGCGTGGGCCGCGCTGAAGAGCTCTTCACACATCTGTGCGTGTGGATCCATGGATCCGCCGACGTCCACCAAGAGCAAAAGTTTGATGCGGTTGCCGCGCTCGGGTCCAAACACGAGCTCAATCTCCCCGCCTTCACGCGCACTCTTGTCAATGCTCTTGTCGACGTCCAGGCTGTCCGCGCCGTGGTTGTCGGCCAAGCGCCGCAGCCTCCGCAGGGCCACGGCGAACTGGCGCGTGTCGAGCACGACATCGTGCCGTAGGTTGCGAAACCTCCGCTCCAGCGCGACCTGCATGGCGGAGCGGCCGCCACCTTGGTTGCCGACGCGTATACCGGTCGGGTGGGCGCCGCCCTGCCCGAATGGGCTCGTCCCGCCCGTGCCTATCCAGTGCGAACCACCATCGTGACGCTCCTTCTGCTCGCGAAGCCGCTCTTCGAACTTCCGGAGCAGCTCGTCGAGCGTCAAGGGGTCGAGGCCAGCGAGGTCCTCGGGCCGAAGGCCGCGCTTCTGGACGTCCTCGAGCCACGACAAGAGCTCGTCCGCCAGGGGGCGGTTGAGCTCGACGCCCTTGAAGTGGGCGGCGAAAACCCGGTCATAGAGGTCGTAGTCGCTCTCGCGCTTGACATAGAGGGAGCGGGCCAAGGCGTAAAAGCGATCGAGGCTGCAATCCCCATGCCCGGCGGTGAGCGCCTCCAGCAGCGAGAGGTGTTCGTGCAGGCTGACCTTGAGGCCCGCATGTCGGAGAGCGGCGAAGAATCCGTTGAGCATGGACCGCCTACCAGGGAGAGCGGCGCTGGCGTTGGCCGCCGCGCTCAACGCGCTCGATGTCCTGTTCGTGCTTGAGCAGGGCGCCAAGGTAGGGGAGTCGACCCTCGAGGGCTTCCGGCGTGAGTCCGTCAGCGAGGAGCGCGGCGACCCAGTCCACCAGCTCGCTCGTCGAAGGCCGCTTGCGCAGCTCTCCCACCTTCCTGAGGTCTTCGAAGCGCTTCACCGCAGCGTCCAGGAGCGCCTGCGCGACGCCAGGGTGGTGCACTTGGACGATGCTCTTGAGCATCCCCTCGTCCGGGAAGGCGATGTAGTGGAAGACACAGCGCCGCAGGAAGGCGTCGGGCAGCTCCTTCTCGTTGTTGGACGTCAGGAACACCAAGGGCCGGTACTTCGCGCTGATCTCGTCGCCCGTCTCGTCCACGGTGAAGCGCATCCGATCCAGCTCGTGCAAGAGGTCGTTCGGGAACTCGAGGTCCGCCTTGTCGATCTCGTCGATCAGCAGGACGACCGGCTGGTCGGCCCGAAGCGCCTCCCCGAGCGGCCCAAAGCGGATGTATTGCCGGATGTCCCGGATGTCGCGATCCCCGAAGCGCGCGTCGTTGAGCCGCGCGACCGTGTCGTAGACATAGAGGCCGTCCTTGGCCTTGGTGGTGCTCTTGATCGACCAGCGCAGGAGCGGCAGCCCCGCGTGCTCCGCTACGGCCTCGGCGAGGCAGGTCTTGCCCGTCCCAGGTTCCCCCTTCACCAAGAGCGGCCGACCCAGGGTCGCCGCAACGTGGACAGCCTCCGCGAGGTCCGGGGGGCAAAGGTAGGTGTCGGTTCCGACAAATCGTTCAGTCAACGCGTTCATGTGGTAGGCTACCTCCTGACTGGGGGTGGGGGCCGACCCTCCGTCACACCCAAGCACCCTCCTGACGTCTACTACACATGCCTTCTGCAGCTTCCAAGCCACTTTCCGCATGCCTTTGGGGGGTTGTCGTAGGCGCGGTCGCGTTCGCTGCGTCTTGCTTCCCAACCTTCGACATGGGCGACAAGGTCGCCTGCCGGACCGACGCTGACTGCCTCCAGGGGGAGCGCTGCGTGGCAGCGCCCGGCGCCACGGAGCGTGTCTGCCGCCCGGTGTTGACACCACCGCCCTCCGCCGACGTGCGGGAGGAGGAGGACGCGCTCCCCGGCGATGACGTCCCAGCGCCGCGGGACACGCGCCCAGACGATGCATCGCAGGACACGCCCGCTCCCTGCCCGGATCCGCCCTGCGATCCGCCGGACGCCGGATGCCCTGGCGTGGACCTGCAGAGGGATCCAGCGAACTGCGGTGCCTGCGGGGTGCGTTGCGCTGGCGTACAGACGGAGGAGGTCGCCTGCCGCGCTGGCCGTTGCGTCATCCTCCGATGTGCGACGGGCTTCGTCGACGCCAACGGCGATCCTTCGGATGGCTGCGAGGCACCCTGCGATGATGGTCAGCTCTACTGCCGTGACTACGTGGATCTGTCGTGCGACAGCCCGTCCAACGCGGGGGCAGACGCGTGCGCGCTCCCGCAGGCCATGGCCGGGCGAAGCTACCAGCTCATCCGGTGGGAGGCAGCGGTCGACACCTCGCCGTGGCCCGGTCTGAGCGTTGGGCGGGCCACGGTCAGCGCCGGGGGCGACGCGCTCCGCTTGACGGCGCTCCGCCTCGCCTTCTTGCCGGACGCTGCTCGCGGTCGGCTGCTCCCCGACGAGACGTGGGCCCTGGCAGCAGAGACTCTGGACGCCTTGACCCTGACCCAGGCGCAGGGCGGGGCGCCCGTCCTCCTTCGCTTCGCTCCCGGTGACGAGGGTGCGCTCTTCGCTGGCTTCGATCAGCCACAAGGCCGCGCGAGCACCTCTCTATGGTTGCTGATCGAGGAGGGTGAAGCCGAGAACCGCCGGCCCATCGCTGGCACCCACGCGCTCTGGTTCAGCTCACCCTACAACGAGTCGGGGACGCCGCCCAACGGCCAACAGCTCGGCTGGCGTTCGCCGGTGCAGCTCTTTGGTGCTCGGTGGCAGGGCAGCGGGTTCCAGAGCACGAGGACCGCGGTCATCCCTGTGATCGAGACCCGCCAAGAGCGCTCGGGGGCCATCGACGCGAGCCGCACCCTGGTCACGACGCGCTTCCAACACTTCCGGGAGGGCAACCTGATCATGGGCTTCTACCGGCAGACGCAGAACCAACAGAATCCGGACAAGCTCTTCGTCGGTCAAGCCACCGCGGATGCGTCGTTGGTGTTGGGAGTGGCGCGCCATGGGCGCTCCTACTGTCCGCAGGGCTACCTGCGTTATGAGCAGGATTGCGTTCACGATCCGGTGCTGATCATCGCCGCCGCCGTGGACGAGCGGGTGAACGTGGACATGCTGCAAGGGAGGTGGCGGCTGGTTGGGTGGAGCTATCGCCTTGAGGCTGGCGTGTTCACCTACCAGCAGCACGACCGTGAGTTCCTGCAGCGAGGGGGGCAGGTCGTGGGTCGCCAGCTCACGGGGACGATGCGGCCACGTCCTCCGGGCGACGACGTCGCCATCCCGGGGACGCTCCTGCTGGAGCTGCGTGGCGCGGGTGCGCTGGCCGATGGCCTGACGCTGGAGGGGCTCATTCCAGGTCCAGGCCCTTACGGGCTCTTCTGGGAGCGCGGGTCGGGCGGCTCGACGACCCTCCGAGGTGGCGTCTATCTGCTCTTCCGCGTGGAGTAGACACTCGCCTCGTGAGACCCACCGCGCGAAGCGCCGCTGGTGCCATCGCGAAGCGGGGGGGGGGTGCTAGCACGCTGGGCGCACCGGGCGTGGAGCACCAGGGCTGCTAGCGCACGCGCTCGGCGAGGCCGTAAGCGATGCCCTCCAGGGCAGCGCGGTAGGGGGAGGCGGCCAAGGGGGAGAGCGCTGCGGCCGCAGCTTCTGCTTGCGCTCGCGCCAGCGCTCGGGCGCTTCCCACGGCGTCCACCTCTTGGAGCCTGCGGATCAGCTCTCTCCGAGCCGCCCCGTCGGTCGGGAGCTTCCCCTGCGCCTGCTCCAGCCAAGGGCGCAGGGTCGCGTCTCGCTCCAAGCCCAAGAGGAGGGGCAGCGTCATCTTCCCTTCGCGCAGATCGGCGAGGGGGAGTTTGCCCGAGGTGCCTTCAGGGCTCTCGTAGTCGATGACGTCGTCGATCATCTGGAAGGCGAGACCCAGCGCGCCGCCGAAGTGGCCGAGCGCAGTGGCCATGGAAGGATGGGGGCCGCAGTGTGCGCCGGCGCGCGCGCACCAGCGAAAGAGGCTCGCGGTCTTGCGCTCGATCACCTGCATGTAGTCGTCGTGGGTCACGTCCAGTCGCCCGCGCAGGTGTGCCTGGAGGACCTCGCCCTCGACGAGGGAGCGCAGGGTCGCGATGGCCTCACGCATGGGCGCCGGGTGTCCGACGCTGTCGACGCAGTCCAATGCGCGTGTCAGGGCATAGTCTCCGCCTAGGACGGAGGCGGTGTTGCCCCAACGGAGCCGCGGGGTCGGCCTGTGGCGCCGCTCGTCCGCGTCATCCAGCACGTCGTCGTGGAGGAGTGTCGCGACATGGACGAGCTCTCCCGCGAGCGCCAGCGGGCGCAGCTTGTCGGCGTCGAGGTTGCCTGCCGCGCGGCCGCAGAGCAGCACGAGCAGGGGCCGAATGCGCTTTCCGCCAGCCGCGATCAGGTGCTGGCTGGTGTCTGGGAGGGGGGCGAGGGAGCCGTCAACGCTCGCGAGCAGGGCGTCCTCGAAGCCCACGAGGTCTTCGACGAGCAACGCACGCAGGTGAGCGAGGTGGTCTTCCAACGCTGGGTGAGGAGCGGGGCTGGGGTGGTGTGTCACCTGCAGCGCGTCGAGCACAAATTCAGCCTTCATGAGCGCCCATGGGACGGAGGGGCACCGCCTCGTCGCGAGGCCGCTGCAGGAGGGGATGAACGAAGCAGGTCGCGAGGTGCAGCCGGCGCCCTCCATTGCAACGAACGCTCCAAATTGCAACCCTCAGAACTGCGTTCGGAGGATCGCGCCACCTAGGGTGGGCGTCAGTGACCAGCGCCACGCGCTCTCTTCGCTCGCGCTCTCCGCGCTCGAGGGGCTGCGGCCGCGGGTGAAGAAGAGGACAGCGCCCGTGATGGCGGCCGCGCCTCCGCCCAAGGTGAGGATCGCGATGGGGACCTTGGCTCCCGCCAGGGTCTTCCGCGCGTCCTCTAGCTCGGAGGGTGAGAGGGTGCATCCTCCAGGGTCGGAGCGGCAGCCGTCGTAGTCGCTTCGCGTCCCGGCGAGGGTCAGGTCCCACACCAGGCCTCCGATGAGCATCGCGCCTCCGGCGCCCATGAGGCTGTAGGCGAGTACAGGGCTGCGCCGCTCATCGGCAGGCGGCGGGAGGGGCTCGACGACGCTTGGCGGGGTCGTGGTGGTCGGCGCGCTGGGCCCACCCGGGGAGGGCTCTGCCGGGGAGGTCGGGGGCGTCGCGGTGGTGACCGAGCGGCGCTCTTCGTCGCAGCTCTCTACCTGGCGCCGCGCCGACTGTAGGGTGCGCAGGTGGTCCTCGTTGCTACGGTCCAGAAAGATCTCCACCGCGCTTAGGGCGCCGCGGGCCTCGCCGCAGTTGCCGATGCCCGCATGCAGCGCGATGATGTTTTGCAGCAGGACGATTCGCTCCGCTTCCGCCTCGCCGCGCAGCTCCGGGGTCATCGTGCCTGACGAGAGCCACCTGCTGAAGAAGTCCAGCACCTCCTGCCGCGCCTGGATGGCCGCCAGCGTGGCACTTCGGTGAGCCGCATCTCCGGGTGTTGCGCGAGCGCGACGGGCGTCTGCGGCGTCTACAGCGTCGTAGAGCTCGTTGTAGCGATCGACACCAAAGTCGTCCGCCCGAGCGTCGATGCCCGCCCCTACGATGAGGAAGAGGACACAGAGGCTAGTGTAGAGCGTCCGTGTGACTGCGCCTTTGAAGATTCCGTTGAGCATGTTGTCGGTCTAGATGGGGGGGCACCATGGAAGCACGCACGGGACTCCTCACCTATGCGCGACTCAGGAGCAGATTGCAAGCGCCCCTGGGTGCCTTCCAAGCGCCTGCACACCCAAGCGCGTTGGGCTCCTCGGGGAGGGCCTGGTGCGTGCAGCGAGGGCTGCCCCGTCTCCCGGTGTGCCTACTCGCCGATGGGGCGGGTCCTGCGCAACCCGCTGGGCGGCTCGCTGCTGTCGATCACGCGCCCGCGGCCAAAACCCTGACCTGCTCCTGGCGACTCTGGGGGAGTCGAAGGGGCCGGTGCGGCGCTTGGTGAAGCGACGCGGGCTTCGCGTGGGGCGGCGGGCGCTGAACGTGCCTCTCGGGGCGAGGCCTCGCGCGGGATGACCACCTCGGCCTCGATGGCCTCGCCTACGTCGAAGGTGAGCTCGAAGCGTTGGCCGCTCTGCGTCTGAAAGGTGAGGGTCAGGGGGCGCTCGCGGCTCAACCAGTGGCCTTCGAGGGGCAGCTCCCCGAGGGGACGCTCGCCGAGGAAGGCGCTGACCGCCTCGTCCGGTCCGCGCAAGCGCACACGGTCGAGCGGCGTGGGCGCCGTGGCCGCCGCGACGATCTCACTGGCTTGGCGGCGCGCAGCGTCCAGCGCGGGGTTGGGCATGCGCGGTGGTGGCGCCGGTGGGGCGGGAGGTGGCTCCGCTGCCGCAGACTCAGCGCCGGTGTCGGGCGCAGGCGCCACCGGCACTCCGGCCGGGGACGCGAGCTTCCAAATCGCCCCGCCTACGAGGAGCACCAAGAGCCCGAGCACAGGCAGGACCCACGTCGGCAACTTGCTACGCTCTCCACGCGCCGCTGGGTCGATCAAGGCGTCGTCGACTGCCCCGCGGGACACGTTCACCGTTGGCTCGGTGTCCGCGGCGCTTGGCATGAGGGCCGACGAGAAGCCGGTGGTCTTGCCCACCATCTCTACCGTGTCTGCCCCCCGCTCGCCCTCCGGACCGACCCTGCCGACGCTGCGCGTGCGCACGGAGGATTGAGGCCCTAGCCCTTCAAGGTCCTCCAAGAGGGGCTCTAAGTCGGCCAGCATGTCCGGCGCGCTGGCGTAGCGTTTCGCGAGGTCCTTCTCGCAGGCGCGCGCGATGATCGGGTGCAGGGCGGAGCGCTTCGAGGCCTCTCCCAGAGGCACGGGGAGGCTGTCGAGCTGTCTGGCGGCGACCAGGATTCGGTTGGGGTCGTGGTAGGGGGTGATGCCGTCGAGGAGCTGCGCCATCATGTGGCCCAGCGCGTAGATGTCCGAGGGGGGAGAGGGGTCACCGTTGAGCAGCTCGGGTGAGGCATATTCGGGGGTGCACGCCACCATGCCCGCCACGGTCGCCGTGCTCGCCTTCAAGGCGCCCTCGCCTCCCATCACCTTGGCGATGCCGAAGTCACCCACCTTGGCATAGGGCGCAGCGCCGCGCTCCTGGACGATGAACACGTTCTCCGGCTTCAGGTCCCGGTGCACGATGCCGTGCTCGTGGGCCTCGCTGAGGGCGACCAGGATGTCGCGCGAGAAGCGCGCGACGTCCAAGTCCGAGAGCGGACCGCCCTTCTCCAGCAGATCATCCAGCGAGCGGCCCCGTACGTACTCCATCACAATGTAGGGCAGGCCCCCAGGGGTCTCGCCGCGGTTGTGGATCTGGACGGCGTGGCGTGTCCGCACGGCGGCCGCGGTGTCGGCCTCGCGCTCAAAGCGGCGTCGCGCGTCACGGTTGTCGAAGTGCTCCGGCTTGAGCACCTTGATCGCGACCTCAAGGCTGCCGATCTTGACGTGCTTCGCGCGGTACACCCACGCGTAGCCCCCCTCGCCGAGCAGGCCGGCGACCTCGTAGTCGCCGAGGACCGCCCCCGTAGAGAGGACGATGTCGTCTTGGGCTTCTGCTTCGCGAACGCTCATGGGGTCCAGGGCGGCGGCCGAGAGGGAATTGGGGCACAGGGGTCCCTTGAAGGGTCACGCTACCGTGCCCCCCCCAGCCAGGTCAAGAGATGGCCAGGAGTGGATGACAATTTCCCACGAATTCAAGACAGAAGGAGACATGCGCCTCCAGACGTTGGACCGGCGCTGGGGTCGTGCGCAGCCGCTGCCTGGGTGCAGGCGCGAGCACGCCTCGCTACTCCCCCTCAAGCGCCTGAGGCACCCAACGTGCTTCGTCCGTCACCTCCAGCCAGCGCAGGCCGTCCTCCTCCATCGTCACGAGGACCATCCCGGTGACGGCGCCAGCCCAGGAGTGCAGCCGACCCCGCGCCTCTAGCGGGACCACCAGATCCAGCACCACGGGCGCGTCCACGTCGGGGGCGAAGAGCACGACGGTGCGCTCCCCCGACAAGCCAACGCTGGCGAGCACGAGGGCGGCCCTCTCACCCGCCTGGACCCACAGGGGCGGCTCCAGGCGTGGCCAAGCCGGAAACTGCCGTCGCTCGCCTCGCTGTGATCCGTCCGGCCCAACCCACCCCGCACGAGGCGCCCAAGCACCCCGGCCAGGCAGCGCGACCGCAACACCCTGCGCGCCCAGCACGCGGGCGTAAACAGCGCCCTGGGGCCGCGGCACGGGCGCGCTTGGCTCCTCGTCCAGGGGCTCGCCTCCGAGGTCTAGCCACGGTGCCCCCTCGTGGAGCCACCGACCTACCCAGCGCCACCCCTCCCCTGCGTCGTGCAGCGCGATCAGATACGCCGGCTCCCCCTGGGCCAGCCACGGGCTCGCCCACCGGCCCCCGTCATCCTCCACGCTCACCCAGCGAGGTGCGCTCGCCCATCGGTGGTCCTCAGCGAGGGTCCCACACGCGAGGCCGCGTCCGGGGCGCTCGCTCAAGTGCACTCTCGGACTTGAGGGACCCTCAGGTGCAACGGAATAGCAGACGAGGCGCTGCCCCCCCTCAAGGCCGACGGTCACGCTGTCGCCGAGAGGAGGGTGACCTTCAAAGGACGTTGCGTGAGGCTCGCCGAAGCCCTCGGCCCTTCCCTCCAGGGTCCACCACAGCAGCATTCCGGGCGCGGTGTCGTCCCGAACGAGCTGCCAGATCCACCGGGACTCCCCGCCGTCCAAGAGGGGGACGAGGTGGGGTTGCAAGGGTCCTTCGTCGAGGCGGTGTCCCGCGAGCTCCGCAGCACCACCGGCGCCCGCTAGACGCCACAACGAGAAGGTGTGGGTCCCCGCGCGCTCGTGGTGGAGCAGGCCGTAGGTGCTCTCTGCCGCGTCCCACGCCACGCGCCAGACCCCGGGACCCGCCTCTGCGGGCAACGCCAGGGTTCGGGGTTGGGTCGGGGAGGCTGGAGGCTGGAGACTGGAGGCTGGAGGGGCGGCCGACGTGCTAGGGTTGGGGAGCTTCGTGGTGGTGCGGCTTGGGTCGCAGCCGAAGGCTAGAGAGAGGAGCGCCAGGGCCCCGAGGAAGGTCGGGGCGCGACGTAGCGTGGCTCGCAGATGCGGAAGGGCTCGATCCAGCCGGTCTGACACGGTCCACCTCCTCGGGTTGGAGTGGCGGTGCAGGGGGCCTCTCTGCGTCGCCTCCTGGCGGGGTAGGCAGCGACGGCGCGCACGTCTAGCCCTGTGTTCCGATGGGCTGGGACTCCGGGGCCGCAGCCAGGCTGCGACACCTTCGCGGCAGTTTCGAGACGTTGTTGTGGGAGGAGGGCGCTGCGGCCCTTCTGGGCTGGCCTGCGTCAAGCCCCTAGGGTAGTAGGGTGCGGCGGTGGGGCCTTTGGTTGAGGCCCTGGTTCACGTTTGCCTGGTCCCTCCCGATGGCTCGTCCGAGACACGTCGTCCTCTTGATCGCCGACAGCCTGCGCTACGATGCCGTTCACGAGGCACCCGATGTGGCGATGCCCTATGTCAGCTCCCACGCCACTTGCTTCACGCAGGCGCGCTCCGGGGGGTGCTGGACCTTGCCGGCGACGGCCTCGCTGCTGACGGGGTTGCTCCCGCATGAGCATGGCGCCACCGCACAGAGCCGCGCGATACGCCCTGGCGCGGTGCTCCTGCCCGAGCGCCTCCGCGCCGAGGGGTACCGCACCATGCAGATCACCGCCAATCCGGCGACCACCCACATCTTCGGTCTGGACCGCGGCTTCGATGAGATGCACCGCATCTGGACTGAGGTGCCGAGGCGCCATGGCTCGGTGGACACGATCCTGAGCCTCTTGGCTCGCCCTCGGGTGCGGCGCCAGCTCTTCGAGGGGTCGCGCGACCAGATCGCTGGGCGTCTGGCTGAAGATGTGTTTGCGGCGCGGGCCTGGATGCAGTCCAACGCGGAGGTCCAGTTCGATAGGGCGCGGGCTGCGCTGGAGCGCCACCAGGGCCGTGAGGGAGCGTTCCTCTTCGTGAACCTCATGGAGAGCCACTTCCCCTACCACATCGCCGACACCTTCGAGCCAAGCCAGGAGGGGCTCGCTTGGTGGATGAAGGAGGTCATGGCGCTCTTCCATCTCGCCAACCAGACGCGGCTGGAGACAGGCCGCCAGCACATCCCACCCGAGATGCTGGATGCGTTGCGTCGTCGGCAGCGGCGGGCGTGGCGGCGCTTGGCACCCATGATCGATTCTTTCGTGGAAGAGCTCCACAAGCGCGAGGACACGCTGGTCGTGTTCTGCGGCGACCACGGTGATAACTTCGGCGAGCAGGGCTGGGAGTACCACTTCGCCAACGTCAACGATGCAGGGAATCGCGTGCCCCTCTTCGTCCTGGAGCCGGGTCAGACCGAGGGCCGCTCGGTGCGCGTGCCCGTCTCCGCGCGTGATGTCCACGGGACGCTCCTCAGCGCGCTCGCCCTGCCGCGAGGTGCGGCGGAGATCGACCTGCTCAGCGAGCCGGAGGCATCGGTCCCGGTCATCGAGAGCTTCTGGTACGACAAGGCGGGTCGCACGCAGCCGCAGTTCCGCTACAATCAGTTCTCCTTCCTCACGGACAGTCACAAGTATGTGCAGCGGCAGGGGGAGTGGCTCTACTCGCCGCTACGAGACCGTGGTCCTGAGCCGACCTACGAAGCGCTGGAAGCAACGGTCGACCCGATCGAGGAGGCGGCGCTTCCGTCCGAGAAGCGCGCGGTCCTGCGCCACAAGCAGCGCGACTTTGCTGCCTTCGCTGCTGGTCTGGCGCAGGCGTAGCCCAGGAAGCGGCGGTCTTGTGCGCTCCCGCCCCGGCGAGCGCGCTAGACGCCAGCCTCCTTCCCCTTGTCTCGCAGGCTCCCGCCGTGGCAGGGAGGCGCCGTTGAGCGCGCGGCGTCACCCTGGGCGCTCCACTCTTCGGGGGTCAGCGCCTCGACCGCAACGGCGTGGAGACCCGCCTGCATGGCGTCGCCCAGGGCTGCGTAGACCAGCCGATGGCGCGCGATGCGAGGCCGCCCGCTGAAGCAGGGGGCCACCACGATCACACGGAGGTGGGTGAGGAGCCCCCTCGGGACACGGTGCCCGTGGCTCTCGTCGACCAGCTCCAGGTGCTGGGGGGAGAGCGCCTCGCTCAGCCGTGCGCGCAGGGCGTGTAGCGTCTCATCTAGCGTCATGGCCGCCTCGTCTCGGGTGGGCGCGAGGTGGTAGATTGCCACCCACGCGAGACCACTCTATGGTCAGGGCATGCGGCCGCAAGGCCCAATTCACTTTGCTCCGGAGAGACGAGTCATGGACGCGATCGATGTGGGTCGGGAGGACCTGGCGGCGTGGGTGGCGGCGCAGCCCAAGAACTTCTTCTCGGAGGATCCTCTGATCCCTGCGCTCTTGACGCGCTTGTTGGCGTCCGAGGACAGGGCGGCGATGCTGCGTCGACTGGAGGATTTCGGCGCGCTCTGCGCTGGACCGATGGATGAGGCGGCGACCGTCAACAACCGGAACGAAAACCTGCCGCGTCTGGAGCGCTACGACCGCATAGGCCGCCGCACCGAAGGGGTCGAACATCATCCCTCGTACCACGACGTCGGCCGGATGATCTACGAGTCCGGGATGATGAGCGAGTATGGTCGCCCTGGCGGATTCTTGCGCTCGCTCGCGTTCTTCCTGCTCTCCAGCCACTGCGGGGAGGCTGGCCACAACTGTCCGGTCGCTTGTACGGCGGGCATCATCAAGTCGCTGCAGGGGCTGGGAAGCGAGGACCTCCGTGCCACCTACTTGCCCCGCCTCCTGTCCCCTCGCTATGCGGAGCGTTTTGACGGCGCGCAGTTCCTTACCGAGGTCCAGGGGGGCAGCGATGTCGGAGCCAACGCGACGCGAGCGGAGCCGGCCGTCGACGGCACCTGGCGCGTTTTTGGAGAGAAGTGGTTCTGTTCCAACGCCGACGCGGACCTCTTTCTCATGACCGCCCGCTGGTCGGAGGAGCGCGATGGCACCTCCGGGCTGGGGCTCTTCTTGGTGCCTCGTCGGCTCTCAGACGGCAGCACGAACGCCTTCCACATCCGCCGGTTGAAGGACAAGCTCGGGACGCGCTCCATGCCCTCCGGCGAGATCGACTTCGCCGGCGCCGTGGCGTGGGCCCTGGGAGAGCCCTCCGAAGGGTTCAAGAACATGATGCGCTTCGTCATCAACGTCTCACGGATCTACAACGGCGTGGCCGTGACGGGTACGGCGCGGCGCGCCTGGCATGTCGCGCGCACCTACGCTGCGCACCGCCGCGCCTTCGGACGGCCGATCGGTGAGTATGCCCTCGTGCAGGACAACCTGGCCGATCTCGAAGCCTTCTCGGCGGAGACCCTCTTGGGCTCCTTTCTCTTGGTTCCCATGCTCGACGACGCGGAGGCGGGCGCTCTCAGCGCCGACGAGCAGGCTTTCCTGCGGATGGGCACCAACCTGCACAAGCGACGCTCCGCGATGACGGCGACAGCCTGTGTCCTCCAGGGCATCGAGGTGCTCGGCGGGAACGGCGCCATCGAGAGCTTCTCCATTCTGCCGCGCCTCCTCCGCGACGCCATCGTCTGCGAGAACTGGGAGGGGACCCACCACACCCTCACCGCGCAGGTCCTGCGGGACATGGCGCGCTACCGGCTGCATGAGCCCTTCTTGCGCGTCCTGGAGCAGCGGCTCGGGTGCTTGTCCTGTCCCGCGACCGCCGCGGAGCGCGCGCTGCTCGCCAGCAGCGTGCGCCACGCGCACGACGCGCTCGACGGCCTGCGCGAGGACGCGGGCACCCATGACGCGCCCCTGCGCCTCAAGCCCTGGATGGACACCTTGGCGTGGCAGCTCGCGGGTTTGGCGTTCTTGGAGCAGGCCGAGCACACGCAGGGCCAGCCAGCCGGTCAGGCCCTGCTGCCCGTCCTGCGTCACTACTTTCAGCGCCGCTTTCCCACGGCCTGACTTCGCCCTGAGCGAGCTGGAGCCTTTCTCAGCATCCCCGACGAGCGCGTCAGTTTTGGTGATGCACCTCGGCGCGGAGCCCCGGCACGCCCGCGCGCCCGCCGCTGAGGCCGCAGGCAGCTCCCGCAGGCCCGCCATCCCCCAGGGAGAAGAAGACGTTCTGGCGGTTGACGTTGCCCGTTCCGACCGTCACGATCCCGATGGAAGCGCCGCCGCTGCCGCCTGCGCCGCAGCCACCTGCGCCGCCCGCACCACCGCGCCCGCCAGCGCCGCCCGCCCCACCGATCTCCTCGCCGGTACCGTCACCTGCGCCGTTGCCGCCGTTACCGCCTGAGGACCCGTTGCCGCCGTCTCCCCCGCGCCCACCACGCCCTCCTGCGCCACCGCGTCCGGTGTTGATCCGGCTGGCGATGACGTTGACCTGGGAGTTGATCACGACCATGCCGATCGACGCACCCCCACCGGTACCGCCGCGCCCACCTGCGCCGCCGCCCCCGGGGCGTCCTCCCGCGCCGCCGCCTCCGCCGTAGCCCTTGCGTGTTCCGCAGCGGTGGCCACCGCCACCGCCGCCACCGCCGCCACCGCCGCCGGCCTCGCCGGTGAGGCCATCCTGCCCCGAGGGGGGCAGGTAGTCACGTCCGGAGAAGCCTCCGACCGCTTCCCCGGGGTCGCCCGGTGCGCCGATTCCCCCGCCGCACCCAGGCTGCCCCGGCTGACCGTTCTCGGCCTGGCGTCGCACCGTACAGACGCCGTTGGACTCGTTGCCCAGGCCGCCTGCGCCTCCGCCGCCGCACCCGGTCCCTGTGCGGTCACCGGTGCTCCCCGCGCTGCCGTGGTTGCCGCGGCTCGTGCTGAAGGGCACCCCGTTGCTGCCATCACGGCCGCCGTTACCGCCCCGGCCGCCGCCGTCGGCGCCTGCCCCCCCGGTGCTGCCGGCTGCGCCGGAAGATCCGTTGGCGCCGCTTTGGCTCGGGGTAGCGCCTGGGTTGCCGTTGGCGCCCTGGCTGCCGTCTCCCCCCCGGCCGGCGGTGATCTCCACGTCGCGCAGGGTGAGATGGTTTCCGCTGTTCTCGACGAGGATCGCGATCGACGACACCCCCGGCCCTGTCTGCCCCTCGGCGAGAATTTCGAAGCGGTCGACGGTCGTGGGTGCCGTGAGGTTCGCAGCGATCATGGCCGTCGCGACGTTGGAGACGAGCGTGACCCGCGCGGGAGAGCGGGTGGTGAACGCTTCGTTGTAGCCACCGTAGAGCCCCACCCCGGATCGGAGCGCCAGGGGCGCGTTGACCGCGTAGGTGCCCACGGCGACGAGCACTTGATCGCGGCCTGGGTTGTTGGCTGCGACCGTCAGGGCGCGGGTGAGGGTGCGGACAGGGGCCTCGCGCGTCAGCCCGCTGAGGTTGTCGCTCCCGTTCGGGCTGACGAAGATGGCCCGGGCGAGGTCACCGTCGACGCCGTCGCAGTTGCGGTCGACACCATCGGGCACGTCCGGCGTGCCGGGGCTCCCGCTGCAGGCGTACTCACAGCCGTTCTCTGCCCGGCCGTCGAGGTTGTAGAAGCCCGGCTGGCAGCTCTCGATCTGGCACTGACCTTGAGCGCAGGTGCTGACCGCGTTGGCGAGGGCGCAGACACGGCCGCATGCGCCGCAGTGGTCCATCGAGACGTTGGTGTTCGTCTCACAGCCCGTGAAGGGGTTGTTGTCGCAGCTTCCCCACCCCTCTTGGCATGCGATGATGCACTGCGAGCTGGAGCAGACCCGGGTGGTGACGTTCGCGGTGCCACAACGCAGGCCACAGCCCCCGCAGTGGTCTGGGGAGACGGTGATGGCCGTGGTGCACTGGGTGGGGTCATCGCAGCGCCCCCAGCCCTCGTCGCAGTCGTTGACACCGCAGGAGCCTCCCACGCAGAGGGGGGCTCCGTTGGGCGCAATACAGCGGTTGCCGCAGGTGCCGCAGTTCGCGACGTCGAGCGAGGTGTTGGTCTCGCACCCCGTGGCGTCCTGGCCATCGCAGCTCGTGAAACCAGGGAAGCACTCTAGGATGCGGCACTCGCCTGCCGCGCACGTGGAGGTAGCGTTCGGCAGGCTGCACGAGACGCCACAGGCTCCGCAGTGTTGCGGGTCGGACGCGAGGCGCACCTCGCAGCCGGTCGCCGCGCTGCCGTCGCAGTCCGCGAAGCCCGGCAAGCAGCTCTCCACCTCACAGACGCCCCGAGCGCAGGTGGCGACGCCGTTCGGGGTGCGGCAGGGCTGGTCGCATCCCCCGCAGTGGTCGAGCGCTACGTAGCGACCCTCGGCGTCGCGGAAGTCGGAGTCAGCGACGCCATCGCAGTTGTTGTCCCGACCGTTGCAGATCTCTGGGGCACCGGGGTAGACCGTCCTGTCGTTGGGGTCGCAGTCGATGGGCCCCTCGCACCCTGGACCGATGCCAAAGCCGTCGCCGTCTGCGTCAAAGCAGGGCGTGCAGAATCGTGCCTCGGGGATGCACTGGCTGCGAGCCTGCGTGGATCCGTCGATCTCGACCTGCACCGTCTCGCACAGGAAGCCCTCAGGGCAGGCGCTGCCGCCATCGCACGCGACGGTGCAGCGGTGGCCGTCGACCAGCTCCACGCAGTAGTCTTCCAAGCCGCCGCATTGGAGGTGCTGGGCTCGGTCACAGGGTGAGCAGAGGGAGGAGAGCACCGGGACGCAGAACTCCACGGTGTCGCTGCCGGAGGCGAAGGGGCGGCACTCCCAGCCTGGCACCTCAAAGGAGCACACACCTGAGCAGAGCTCCGAGCAGAAGCGCCCCTCGTTCGTGCGGATGCAGCGTCCGCTCTCGCAGTCCGCTCCGGTCTCGCACGGGCAGAGCAGCCCTCCTTCTGTGAAGCAGCCCTCGCCGTCGCTGTCCGGCGTGGTGTCGTCCGGTGGGTCGAGGGTGTCGGTCCCCGTGTCTGGAGGAGGCGGGGGCACGTCGGCGCCGACATCGGTCGTGACGTCAGGAAAGGTCGAGTCGCTTGGGGTGCAGAGCCCTTCGACGCACTTGTCCGAACCTCGACACTCCCGGTCCTCAGCGCAGGGCGCACCGACGGGGAGGCCGAGCATCGCGGCGTCGGCGCAGCTCAGCAAGAGCACAGCCAGCCACGCCAGCACGCCGATGGCGGCCAGCGAGGGGTGGAGAGTGATGGGTTGGCTGCGGGTCCACATCAGGCACCTCTGGAGCATGCGGGGTGCCGGAGGGGGGGAGGAGACCGTCTCCACCCCTGCCCCCGGTGTACGCCCTTTCGGTAGCATGCCTTCATGGCAAGCTCGTCGCAACGAGGGAGCATGATGCGCTGCGGCGTAAACGCCCTGGATCGCGTCAGGTCACCGCCCCGCGGGCCACCCCGCTGCTCTCAGAGCATCTCTGCGACTGCGTCGCGCTCCGCGACAAGCTCGGCGGTCGTCTTGGCGATGGCCGCCTGCGAGAAGGCGTTCAACTCCTGACCTTCCACGATCTCGTAGGTCCACGGGGCCGTGATACGGATCGGGTACGAGAAGATGAGCCCGGCCGGAACGCCATACTCGCCCTTGGAGGGGACGGCCATGGACACGTAGGCACCCGTCATCTTGCCTGTCGCCCACGAGTGGATGTGGTCGATCGCCGCCGACGCGGCAGACGCCGCCGAGGACTTGCCTCGTGCGTCAATGATCTCGGCGCCGCGCTTCTGCACGCGGCTCATGAAGGGACCTTCCAGCCAGGCGTCGTCCTGGACCACCTCGGCTACCGGCTGGCCCTCGATCGTCGCCTCGAACCAGTTCGGGTACATCGTCGGCGAATGGTTGCCCCAGATCGCTAGGTCCTTGACGCTGCTGACCGGCTTGCCGGTCCGGGCAGCGAGCTGTGCCATGGCGCGATTCTGGTCGAGGCGGGTCATCGCCGTGTAATTCGCCGCGTTCGTCCGCTTGGCACGGCTCGCCGCGATCAAGCAGTTGGTGTTGCAGGGGTTTCCGACCACGCAGACCTTCACGTCCTCGCGGGCGTAGCGGTCGATCGCGTCCCCTTGGCCGATGAAGATCTTGCCGTTGTCCTTCAGCAGGTCAGCGCGCTCCATCCCTGGGCCACGCGGCTTGGCGCCGACCAGGAGCGCGACGTCCACGTCACCAAAGCCAACCTCCAGGTCTGCAGCAACCACGGTCCCAGCGAGAAGCGGGAAGGCGCAATCCTCCAGCTCCATGACCACCCCTCGGGCCGCGCCGAGCGCCGGCTCAAGGTCGATCAGGTGGAGAATGACAGGCTGATCAGGGCCGAGCAGGTCTCCATTGGCGATGCGGAAGAGGAGGCTGTATCCGATCTGGCCGGCAGCGCCGGTAACGGCAACGCGAAGGGGGGGCTTGGACATGAGAACTCCTGCTTGGGCTGTGGGGGACCGACCGGCCGACGCGCTGCGTTGGCCGCGAACTCGCAGGGGCCTCTAGCGCTCTCGCGGGCGTTGCGCAACCACACAGCGCGGTGTCGCGCGGTGTCGCGCGAGCTTCGCGCGGGGAGCTTCGCCCGGGGAGGGGCGCCCAGGGAGGCAGGGTTGGCGGGGCCATGCCGCGCGTAGGGTTCGATCGCTGTAGACCTCCCCCACGCAAGGGTTCTCGGAGCGGTCGGGGGTCGTCGCGGGCTGGGTGAGTCATCGCTCGCCGCGCGCGCTGCATCACCGCTTCTTTAGGGCGTCTTTTTGCACCGGGTTGGTTGACGCGCGCGCAGGTCTCGACCACTGTACCCCGAGATCCCGCTGGGCTAGAAGGGCGCGATGGACGGACACAACCGATGGACAGCCGCCTTGCATGGCGCCCTATGGCGTGAGTCTCCCGCGTGGCGTGTGAGCGAGTGGGAGCGGGCCCTGGAGGACTACCACGCGGGTATCGTGGAGCCGGCCCTCGGCGAGATCGAGATCCTGCGGCCTCCTGAGCGCTGGTACACGCTGCGGTTGCGCGACACGGCGAGGAACGTGCTGGACGTGCGGCCACTGCCGCGGGCAGATATCGAGCCACTGGTGCAGGAGTATGGTCAGACGATTCAGCAGCTCGTCCGCGTCAGCAGTGAGGCCCCCCTGCGCGGCCTGGAGGCCCTCGACTACGCGAAGCGGGTGCTGCACGACGAGGGTGCGCTGGCCCTGCGTGAGGGGCTCGGGGGTTGGGTCCACTGGGAGGTCTCTCAGGCGCGTCGCTTCTTCACGCTCTTCTTCCTCGTGGCGAGCGAGCTCCCCGAGGCGTGGGTCCGCTTTCACCGCCACCATGGGCGTCACCCCTCTTCCTGAGCCGTCGATGGTCGCCGACGATAGCTGCAACGCGACGGCGCGCTGTCTCGAACCTACTCCCTACGGGCAGCGGTTGCCCTCGTCCCAGGAGGGCTGCCGGCCATGGGACAGGTAGCCTCGCTCTCGGTCCTGCCCCTGGAGGAGGCCCGGGTCCTTCAGCTCACGCGGCAGCTCCCTCTCAGTCTCGCCGTGGCGTCGGGAGCCTTCGTGGTCTATGGGCTCTGGACAGGCGCCGTGGAACCTTACGTCAGCGCCATCCCCCGCAGCGTCTTCGCCCTCTACGGCTTCATCCTCTTGGTCTGCTGCGCTCTCCTCGGCTGGAGCGCTCATCAGCGCCAGGAGACACTGGCTCCGTGGGGAAGCGAACCGTCACTGCTGCCGCGGCTGGTGAGCTGGCTGCTCATCGCTGCGTTGGGGTGGCACTGGAGCGCCGCCATCCGCGCGGACGCCGCCGATCACCACGTGCTCCTGTCGGCCACGCTGCTCGCGGTGGCACCCTCGCTCCTGCTCTCGCTGGCCCCACGTCACCTCGCAGTCTTCCTCCTGACCACCGTCTCCCTGCCCCCGGTGTTGCTCGTCGTGCTCGCCGGGGTGTCGGTGACCAGCGTGGATTTGGCCAGGGTCGTGGTGGTGTTGTCGGGGGCGGCGTCGACGGCGTGGCTCTCCGCCGCCTACCATGACACCGTGTTCCGCCGGCGCTGGCGCGCCGTCCGCGTGGCGCACCGCGGCGCCACGCGAGACGCCCTCACCGACGCGTTGAACCGCAGGGGTCTTCAGGACGCCCTGCAGCACCAGCTCGCAGGGCGCAATTGGCACGGCGCGCCGACCGCCGTCGTGCTCGTTGATGTGGACCGCTTCAAGCGCATCAACACCGTTCATGGGCTGCACAAGGGCGACGAGGCCGTCCGTGGCATCGTCATGACCTTGGAGCACTTAGTGCGCCTCCCCGCGTTCGCGGCTTGCCAGGGCGTGGTGGGGCGCTATGGCGGCGAAGAGTTCATCGTCGTGCTCTTCGGCTGTGACCTCGCGCTCGCTGAGCGCTACGCGGAGCAGGCGCGCATCGCGGTGAAGAGCCTCCACCTCTCGGCGGCCGCAGAGCCTCGTCACCCAACCATCTCTCTCGGCTGCGCCTTGGCGACGTCGACCGTCGACGATGTGTTGGTGGCCATCCACAAGGCGGACGCTGCGCTCTACCGAGCCAAGCACCAGGGGGGCGACCGGACGCTCCTCTGGGAGCCCTCGATGGGGGTCCCAGAGGGCAAAGCCGCGTCGCTGCTGCACGCCGGGGCGAGCTCTCCCCCAGCGCCGCGCGAGCGTATCGCCGAGGACCTCTACGCGGGCCGGCGTGACACCTTCCGATGGCTCGTGCCCCTGCTCGCTGCCTGGGTGGCGGCCTACGCCCTTTTTGACGTTGCGCTGTGGGTCGACCACCCCGACGTCCCGCTGCTCCTCAGCCTGGGCACGCGCGCGCTCGGGTTGGTGCTGCTCGGGGCGGTCGCGATGGGCCTACGCGGCCCGCTGGTTCCCAAGGATGACGCGCGCCGAGGGGACGACCGTCTCAGCGCGCTCCACATCGGGCTGATCGCCTGCAGCATGGTCCTCTGCACTGCCCTGCTCCAGCTCCACCCCGCTGAGTTTGCGCTGGTCATCCACAGCGCGTCTCTGCTGGCCGTGCTCTCGTGGAGCCTCGCGCTGGGTGCTCGGCGGGTGTGGCACTTGCCGCTGGCTCTCGTGGCCCTGGCCCCGGCTGTGGGTGCTCTCCTGACGCTCCCCTGGGATCGGGCTGTCCACGTGGTGCCTTGGCTCCTCGCGAGCCACGTGACCGCGGTAGCGGTCGCCATCGGCGCAAAGGAGGCGCTCACGCGGATGCGAAGCCAAGAGTCTGAGGCGCTCTTCCGACTCTTGCACCTCTCGACCGTGGACGGCGTCACGAACGTGCTGAGCCGGAGCGCGCTCCTCGCTGAGCTGACCGCGCACCTCAAAGTGGGGTCGGAACGCCCCCTCAGTGTCGCGCTGATCGACCTCGATCGCTTCAAGACGGTCAACGACCGCTTCGGCCACGCCTTCGGCGACAGGGTGCTCGGCCACTTCCCTGCTCTCGTCAGGCCGCAGCTCCGCGAGGGCGATCTCCTCGGTAGGCTCGGTGGAGAAGAGTTCGTGGTGCTCCTACCCAACACGCCGCTCGCCGACGCGGCGGAGGTGGCGAAGGGGCTCCGCGAAGCCGCCATGCGGGGGCCGTGGCCTGCTCCACTGCGCGATCAGACCCTCTCCGTCGGGTTGGTCGAGGCGCGCGCCGGCGAGGACGCTGGGCAGGTGTTGGAGCGCGCCGACAGTCTCCTGCGACTCGCGAAGGCCGCTGGTCGCGACCGCTTGGCCGTGGAAGGGCAGCCCCTCTAGCGCGCGGCGCACCGCGCAGCGCGTGCGAAGCCGAGGGAGCGAGGAACGTGGTGCTCCGGCTGGCTGGCGTCAGATGGGGTAGCGGGCGTAGGAGAAGGCCACGATCTCCGATGCGTCGAGGTCGTCGTGGTCCAGCTTCCACAGTGGCGTCGCCAGATGCCAGTGGTCGGTGTCTTGGGTCATTCGGGCAGCGGCCGCCTCCGCCTCCTCCAACGCAGCGTACACGGGCCGATCGATCGGGCCAGCGCCGCCCAAGAGGCGGAGCTTCGTCAAGTGGATCCCAAGTTTTGCCCAGACCTGTTCTCGCATCGTGCTTCCTCCAAGCTCTGCTGCCGTGTAGACCTTTCGTGGTGGCGTCGCAAGGCCTGCATGTGCGCTTCAGGCGAGAAGGTGTGGCTAGCGCGTGAATCCTCTGTGGAGGCAGGCATTCGTAGGATCGGGCAGGAGAGCGGTGGACGCTTGGGGCGTCGGGGGGAGGGGGCGCGGCGATGTGGCGTCGCGCTGTCGCTGATGCTTGCTGCCTGCGCACCCCCCGACAATGGAGGCGTTCCTCGGGTGTCGCCGCCGCAGACGGAGGCCTCCGAGAGGAGGGCCTCCGATTCTTCCTCTGTTGCCGCGGGGACGCGCGCGCGACCTGACGAAGGCTGGCCCCTCCACCTGGAGCCGGCCGTGGCGTTGCTGCGTGAGCCCCCTCGCACATGGCTGGCCTGGCGGCCTACGTCGCTGCCCTGGGAGAGCGCGCGCTGGGTGTGGCCGGGCGCGGTCCCTACGCCGCCCGTCCTGCACGCGGCGCGGGCGGAGGCCGCCGAGCGGGCTCTCCTGTGGCACACCTTCGGTCGAGGCGCTCCGGTAGAGCTCCTCGTGGGCGAGGGGTTGGCCCTGCGGGTGCGTGAGGACTACCAGCGCCAGCGACTCTGGGACGAGAGGGTCCACGGTGCATGGTTGCCGCTCCTCGAGCGACCCGTGCTGGCATGGCAGGATCCCGCCACGGGGTGGTTGATCGAACCGAGGGGGAGGCACCACCTGGTGCTCGGCCATGGGAGCCGGCTGCGCGAGGAGCCATCGACCCGGCCATGGGAGGACACCCTGCTGCCTGCCGGTGTCTGGCTGCGCTTTCGAAGCCGGGAGAGCGCGCGACTGGCGCAGGTTGTTCGCCTGTGGTGGCTGGCCTACCAGAGCGACGAGCCACCGGGGAGCGTCGCTGGCCTGCTCGCGTTTCTGTCGGAGACGAGCGTCCTCACCGTGGATCTGACGCCTGATTCGGAGGAGGGCGCGACCTGGAGGTTGGAGGCGGTGCTCCCTGAGCAGCGGGGAGGCGAAGCGTTGGTCCAGGCGCTACAACAAGCCGTAGACGGCTTGGGCCTCCCCGGCGCCTTCGAGCTTCACTGGCGCGCTCCAGTGCTCGTGGTGACGACGACGATGACCCGGCGTGAGCTGCATGGCCTCGCCCTCGTGATCACGCTGTGGCGCGCAGAGGCAGAAGCGGGTACCCTCGGCCGCTGAGTTCGGCCCTCACCCCCGAGAGGCACCATGACCCTGACGCGCGATGGCTTGGCGGCGTGGCTCGACGCGCTCCTGGAGCCCCATAGGTTTCACGACTACGCACCGAACGGTCTGCAGATTGAAGGCCGCGACGCTGTCGAGCGTGTCGCCTTTGGGGTTTCCGCCAACCAGACCTTGATCGATCAGGCGATCGCGTGGGGAGCGGACGCCCTCGTGGTGCACCACGGCTTCTTCTGGAAGAATGAGGCACCTCAGCTGGTCGGCTGGAAGGGACGGCGCATCGGCGCTCTCCTGCGGGCGGAGGTGTCGCTCTTTGCGTACCACCTGCCTCTGGACGCGCACCCGGAGGTGGGCAACAGCCCCCTGCTGCTCAGAGCGCTGGGCGCGGAGCCGCAGGTCACCTTCGGTCCTGTGCAGCCGGCCCTCGGGGTGCTCGGAGCGCTCGCAGAGCCGACGGACAGCGCTGGCCTGGTCGCGCGGATCAGCGCGCGTCTTCAGCGCGATCCGCTGGTCTTGGGTCCCGATCGGACGATCCGCACGATCGCCTGCGTCACGGGCGGCGGCGCCAGCTTCTTCGAGGCGGCGGTCACCGCTGGCGCAGACGCCTTCGTGACCGGCGAGCCAAGTGAACAGAGCCAAGGCTATGCCGTGGAGCTGGGCGTTCCCTTCTTCGCCGCTGGACACCACGCGACCGAACGGCTCGGGGTGCAGGCGTTGCAGGAACGCATCGGCGAGGTGTGGCCGGTGGAGACGCGCTTTCTGGATGTGGACAACCCTGTCTAAGTGGCGGCGCCGCGCCGGGTACCTGCGTCTTGAGAGAGCGCAACTCGCTGTGGCTTTCTGCTTCGTGCGGGGCTGGCCCTTTGCTCCCTGGCCAGGAGTGCGTATGCTTGCGGGAGGACGTGCGCCGCCTCGGGGCGCGCTCCGATCACCAGCAAGGACGTCATGAAGCCCTCGATCCTGCGATACGGACTAGCCTTTTTTGCGCTTCTCCTCGCGCTGCTGCTGACCATACGGTTCAGCGAGCGCGGGATGCTGCTCGATACGGCGACGAGCGAGGCGCTGGCGCGGACGACCCAGACCGAGGGCGTGTGGGACCTGCAGGGCATGACGATCGTCAATCGCGTCATCCTCCAGATGCGCGACAGCTATGTCGACCCCTCTCGGGTAGATCCGGGACGGATGCTCGTGCATGCCCTGGACGGCATCCAGACCTTCGTGCCCGAGGTCGTCGCGCTCTTTGATCGCGACCTGACGGAGGGGCCGCGCAGCGTCGAGCTGCGCGCCGGCGCCCAGAGTCGCCGCTTCTCGCTGGAGGGGGTGGATTCACTCTGGGCGATGTCCCACCGCCTCCGCGAGGTGTTCCGCTTCCTCCAGGCGAGCCTCGACCCGCAAGAGGTCGATCTGCAGGACGTGGAGTACGCCGCCGTCAATGGCGCGCTGAGGACCCTCGATCCCTACTCCGTCATGATGACGCCGCGGGCGTTCACCGAGATGCAGGCGTCGAACCGAGGGAGCTTCGGGGGGGTTGGGATCGTGATCTCGATCCGAAACGGGCAGCTCACCGTCATCTCGCCGATCTCCAACACGCCCGCCGCGCGCGCTGGTATCCGCGCAGGGGACGTCATCGTGAAAATCAATGAGGAATCGACGATCAACATGCCTCTAGACGAAGCCGTCAGCCGCCTCCGAGGGCCGCCAGGCACAGACGTCACCATGTCCCTCATGCGCCAAGGGTGGACCGAGCCAGGGGTGTTTCCGCTGCGCCGCGAAGTGATCGCGATCGAGAGCGTCAAGAGCCACGCCCTCGGAGACGGCATCGGCTACATTGAGATCAGCAACTTCCAACGCAACACCGCCTCGGATCTCCGGAGCGCATTGAACGGCCTCAGAGACGAGATGGGGCAGCTTCGAGGGCTGGTCCTCGATATGCGCAACAACCCCGGTGGCCTGCTCGACCAGGCCATTCATGTCGCCAACACCTTCTTGGACCAAGGCGTGATCGTGACCACGGTGGGGTACGGCAACACCATGAGGGAAGAGCGACCGGCCTCCCGAGGCGGTACGGAGCCCCGCTACCCGATCGTGGTTTTGGTCAACGAGGGGTCGGCGAGCGCCTCCGAAATTGTCGCCGGCGCCCTCCAGAACCACAACCGCGCGGTGCTGCTCGGTGACCGAACCTTCGGCAAGGGGACGGTCCAGTACCTCTACGACTTCTCGGATGGATCCGCGCTGAAGCTGACCATCGCCCAGTACCTCACGCCCGGCGACCGGTCCATCCAGGGGCGCGGCATCATGCCGGACATTCAGGCGCAGGCCGTCCAGATCACCGACGACCGCATCGACCTCTACCCAAGCCCGCGGCGTGCCCGGGAAGGTGAGCTGGAGGCGTGGGCACAGGCCAACGGTTTGGAAGAGGACCACCACCCCGCGGTCGTGGTGCGGCACCTCGAGGAGCCCCAGGACGTCGATCCGGATGCGATCGTCGACCCCAACGAATTCCGCATCGACTTCGAGATTCGTCTCGCGCGCGCCATCCTCGGTGGTGCGGGAGAGGTCTGGGAGCGCAACGCGCTGCTCGGCCATGCACAGCGGGCCATCGCCCGCGTCGCGCAGGAGGAGGCGCTGCAGATCCAGGAGCGTCTGCGCCAGAGGAACGTCGACTGGGCTTCCGGAGACACCATCGCGCAGCCAGTAGAGCTGCAGATGCGGACCAACCGCCGCGGAGACACCGTGGAGGCTGGCGAGACCATCGACATCGAGGTGACGGTCACCAACCGCGGACGAAGGCCTCTCTACCGCGTCCGCGCCCTCTCGGAGAGCGACCACCGCATCTTCGACGACTTGGAGTTCGTGTTCGGCCGCTTGATGCCAGGACAGAGCCGCTCGTGGACGGTCCCCGTCCGCGTCCCTCAAGAAGAACCCACGCGCATCGACACCATCACCCTGCGGGCCTTCGCCGATGAGATCGATCTCCAGAGTGCCACCACCCAGTTCCTGCACGTGCTCGGACAGGAGCGCCCGGCCTGGGGCTTCAGCTATCGCATCGACGACAGCGCTGGCGGCAACGGGGACGGCATGCTGCAGGTCGGGGAGACGGCCTCCATTGAGATCAACGTCACCAATCTCGGGGCAGGCCCCTCCAACGCCACCCTCGTCGCGCTCCGGAATCGCTCCGACGCGGCCATCTTCTTGCACACTGGACGCGAAGAGGTCCCGAGCATCGCGTCTGGGGCGACCCACCGCAGCCGCTTCTCCTTCGACCTCCGAAGCCTCCCTGAGGATGGCACACCGAAGGTCGCGGTGGAGATCTACGACACCGTGTTTCGTGAGTTCCTCACCTACGAGATTCCCTTGCCCGTGGGTCCGGAACAGGGCCCCGCCCCGATCGCCGTGGAAGGCGAGCGCCTGCAAGTGCCCGAGCGCACCACCTTGTTGCACGCCCCCCTCGCGGACAGCGCGCTGCCCCTCGTCGCTGTGGACGAAGGGACCCTCTTGCCCATCACGCATCGCCTCGGGAGCTGGGTTCAGGTCGCGACAGCAGAAGGCCCCGGCTGGCTGCGTGCGCGCTCGGAGTGGGTGAGCCCAGGGCAGGCGCCTCCGCCCCCCGCGCAGCCCATGGTAGCCCTCCAGCCCCCGCAGATTCAGATCGAGGTCTCTGAGCTGAGGACCCGCGGTGAGAGTGTCAGGGTGCGCGGCGTCATCACCGACCCCCAAGGCGTTCGCGATTATCACCTCAGCGTCGCGCACCCGCGCGCCCGCAGCGCCTTCCAAGCGACCAAGCGCACCTACCACTACATCGGCGGGGCGCAGGCCGTCATGGACGAAGAGGTCGTCCTGAGGCCGGGGGCAAACAGAATCACCGTTTGGTCCCGGAGCCAAGGACAGATCACGGCGACGCGCTTCGTGTATGTCTTCCGGGAGGACCCCGACACGACGAGCGCGCGCCCGTGAGTCACTCCCCGCTGGCGCGCTTCTCGGCGGAAGTTCGCGCGCTAACCCTCGACAACGGCCTCGCCGTCTTCACGCTGCAGGACCCAGAGGCGGACGTGGTGAGCGTCCAGACCTGGATCGGCGCGGGCAGCGCGGCCGAGGAGCCCGATCAAGAGGGCGCTGCCCACCTCCTCGAGCACCTGCTCTTTCGAGGCACCGCTGCGGTGCCCGATGGAGAGTTGGACCGACGCATGGAGGCCATGGGTGCGTCCATCAACGCGTGGACGTCCACCGACGCCACCTGCTTCACCGTCACGGCGCCCGCCGACGCGCTCGACGAAGTGCTGTGGCTGGAGGCCGACCGTTTCGCGGGCTCGAATCCCTCCCAGGAGGTCTTCGCTGCGGAGCACGAGGTCGTGTTGAACGAGCGCAGGGCTGCCGTCGAGTCCGATCCTGAGAGCCAGGCGGAGGAGGCCTTCTTGACGCTCTGCTTCGGCGACAGCCCCTACGGGCGCCCCATCCTCGGCCGGACGCCCCAGCTCGCGGCCCTGCGGGAGGGCGAGCTTCGACGCTTCCTGTTGCGCTGGTATCATCCCCAGAACGCCGCCGTGGTCATCGTCGGAGCCTTCGATCCCGACGCACTTCAGGCGACCTTGCAGCGGACCTGGGGCGCTTGGACGCCACGGGGAGCCGCGCCGACAGCACCTGGCTGGGGCTATGCGCCGCGCCGGCGTCAGAACGTCGCGCTGCCTGTCGCCTCCAGACGCCTCATGGCAGGCTGGCCCCTCGCCGCCTGGGGCAGCCACGAGCACCAAGCCGCGTGGCTGGCCATGCAGCTCTTGGTAGGCAGCGGGAGCGCCCCGATCACGCGCCGCTTCATCCTCGAAGAGGCGCTCGCGTTCGACGTCTTCGCAGACGCTGAGGGCAGCGTTGGGCCTGGCGTGGCCATGGTAGGCTTCACACCCAGGCCCGGTGTCTCCCTGCGCGCGCTGGAGCGCGCATGGGCCGATGAGCTGCAGCGCTTCGTCGCCAGCGGCCCAACGCCAGACGCTGTGGACGAAGCGATCGCCCGGGCCTTGGTCGCCGAGGCGGCGCAGCTCGGCCACAGCAGCCACGTCGCGCACTTGATCGGCGAAGGGTGGCGGATGGGCGGGGACCCTCGGGCCCTCTTCGCTTGGTTCGAGAGCCTGCCGACCCTATCGATCAGCGCGCTCCGTGAGGTCGCCAGGCCTTGGGCCGCGGAGGCGCCCTGGCGCCTCTCCGTGCGCCCGCTCTCAGGAGGTCGCGCATGAAGCGCCGGCCGCACGCGCTCACCCTCGCGCAGGGAGACCAGATCGTCGTCGCAGAAGGCCCGACGCACGGCCTGGTGACCTTGATCGGCAGCTTCGGCCTCGGCGCAGCCGAGGACCGACGCGCGGATGGCGGTACCTGCAGCGCTTGGGCGATGACCCAGCGAGGGACCGCGTTGCGCTCGCGCAGCGCATGGGTCCAGGCCATGGAGCGCTGCTTGGCTCAGTTCGACGTGCAGACGACCCTCTCCCGCGTGCGGTGGCAGCTTCGCGTGCCAAGGGCGCGCCTCGAGGCAGCGTTGGACCTCGTCGAGGAGGCCTTTTTCCGCGCGGCCGACGATCCCGCATCGTGGCGGGAGCTGCAGGAGGATACGGACGAGTGGGTTCGGCAGACCCTGGAGACGCCGGAGGGAGCTTTGGAACGCCAGTGGAGGCGCAGCCTCTGGCCGCGCAGCCGCTGGGGACGACCCGTCGAAGGCTTTGCACGCTATCGTCAGCTCCGCAGCGCCCGCGCCTCTGCGGAGCTGGAGGAGATTCGCAGGCGCTCGTTTGCCGCCCCCTGGGTCTTTGGCCTCGCGGCCGAGGATGCGGGTGCGCTCGTCCCGGAGCTGGAAGCGCGCTTTGCTCGGTGGCGTGCGGAGCGTCCCCTCACGCTCAGCGCGCGGAGCGCCGCGCCGCCCGTGGCGATGAAGGGGCGGCGCTCGCAGCACGTTGAGGTCCCCTGGTCGAGCCAGCACGCCCTCTGGGTGATCCACGCGATGCCGCCCGCGAGCGATCCCGCCTGGCCCACGTACCAGCTGCTGGCCGCAGCCTTCGGGCGGGGCTTCCTGTCCCCTCTGCTCAGCGAGATCCGTGGACGACTCGCTCTCTCGTACCACGTGGGGGCGGTGCTCATTGAGGGTGCGCAGGGTTCGCTGTGGTCGTGGGAGCTCGAACCCGAGGGTGATCGTGTGCTGGAGGCCTACGATGCGCTCCGTGCTGTCTGGGACGCCTGGCTGAACGCTGGCTGGGACGCGGCACGTTGGGAGCTCGTGCGCCGCGCGTTGATCGGAGGCACGCTGGTGGAGCGCGAGCCCACCGACGCCCGCCTGCGGCATGCGCTCCGCCTCGTGGACGCGGGGCGCCCTCTCGACGCCTATGGCGACGATGTGGCCGCATGGCAGTCGATCGACGGCGAGGTCGTGCTCAACGCAGCGAGGAACTTAGGCCTCTCCAGCGATCACCTCGTGCTCTCCGCTGGTCGGGAAGGCCCGGGGGCGCGTGCCTGGGAGGATCGCGACGTGCAGGTGGCCCGACCCTTGGGCGTGCGCGCGCTGCGCTGACAGCCAAGGACGCCACTGCCTGCTCCCCAAGGCACAGGCGCTCCACGCAAAGGCGGGAATCCCACCGGGGCCTCACGAAAGGCGTGTATCCCAGACCGTGCGATTGCGACCTTCCTGTTTCGCACGGTAAAGCGCCGCGTCCGCAAGCTGAAAGAGCTCTTCCCAAGAGACCGCTCCACGCAAGGTGGTGCCGCCTATCGACGTCGTCACACGGAAGGCGTGGCCGCTGCGGGCCCGCATCTCGGTGCGCTCCAGGGCCCTCCTGATCCGCTCCGCGATCGACGTCGCCTCTGTGTTGTCGATCCCGGGAAGGTAGAGCGCGAACTCCTCCCCGCCCAGCCGTACGATGTCTCCACGTCCGCGGTTGGCCTCCTGAAGGATACGCGCCACCTCGACGAGCACGTCGTCTCCGGTCTGGTGCCCGTAGCGGTCATTCACCACCTTGAAGTGGTCGATGTCCACGATCAGCATGGAGCCCAGGCCTTGGTTGGGCCGTCCGTCCGTCTCGCCGGAGGTCGATGTAGAGAAGGCGCGCCGGTTGAGGAGCCCTGTCAGAGGATCCGTACGCACGAGGCGCGCCAGCTCCTTGTTCTTGGCGGCCAGCTCCGCGCTGAGGCTGTCCTTCTCAGCGATCAGGTCCTCGAGGCGGCGCGTCAGCGCCTCGTAGGATTGGCTGAGTTGCTGGAGCGCGTCGCTAGCCGACACCATCAGCGTCTCGAAGCGTGGCTGCGCGTGGATGCGGATCTCAAGGTCTCGGCTCTGACGCTCCATCTCCGCCGACAGCTCATCGATCAGATCCGACAGGCGCACGTGAGGAACGTTGCGCGCTAGGACCGGAGCGATGCGCGTCAGGCTGTCCACGCCTCCCATCGTCTGGGCCACATCCGCCAAGAGGTCCGCGAACATGGCTACCTTGGCGAGGCCACGGGCGCTCCCCGAGCAGCGGTGATCGACATCTTCTTCGTGATGCAGCGAGACGGCGGTGACCAGGTCTTGGGGCAAACCCCACGAGCTTGCCATCTGCAAGAACGCGTCGACGTGGGTGAGGCTGGCCAGCCGGTTCTCCTCACGGAGGCGCTCTGCGCTGGTTTGCGTGCGCAACGCCTGCACGCTCCTTCCCATGCCGGCGCGGGCGAGCATCAACACGCCCACCTCCTGGATCAAGCCAACGGTGAACGCCTCGTCTGGATTCGCTAGCTTCGAGTGCTGGGCGAGAATCTTGGCCGCACAGCCCCGCCGCAGCGAGTCTTCCCAGAAGAGGTTCATGTCAAAGCCGTCGAGCACTTCCCGGCGGAAGAGCGAGGTGACGGCGTGGGCCACAGCCACGTTGCGCAGGGTCCGCAGGCCAAGCATGACGGTCGCCTGCGCCACGCTCGTCACCTCTCCACCACTCGGTCGCCGGTAAGCCGCGCTGTTGGCCACGCGCAGCACGTGCACGGTAAGGCCAGGCTCCCTGGCCACGAGCTGCGCCAGCTCTACGAGGTCCGCGTCAGGTGCCTGAGCAGCCCGCAGGATCAGCGCCAACCCAGAGGGGGGCGTCGGGATGTCGTGGAGGGTCATGAGGCCACCAGAGAAGCGCAAGCGGCCGCGCACGCGCTGGGCAGCGGCTCACGTGGCGCCGCGAGCGCTCCCTAGGCAGTCCTGGGGCGCACGTGGGAATCTGAGGGATCGGCGCCGTGCTGGCAACACGGGACGAACACCCAGCCAACCCATAGAACACCCTAGACTGCGCTGCGTCGTCAGGGTGAGGGTTGACATCGCCGGCGCCTGCGCGAGCGATGGCCTCCGCGCTGGGCGTTTGTGCCGCAGCGTCGGCCCCCTAAGCGCGGGCATGCACTGTTGCCTACGTAGGGTTGCGGTACGCATGCAGCGAGATATCGGAACACCCTGTTGTAGACTCCCTGGCGGGATGCGTCGCAAGGCAGATTCGGTAGGCAATTGCGGTCGTAGTGCGAAAGTTCCGCCTGTGGCATCTGTACGTGTGTACGCCGCATCTAGTGGATGTGGCGTGCCGCTCTCTCTGCCCTAGGCGCCCTCCGCTCTCTGCTCGCAGCCAAGGCGATGCCTCAATTCCCCAGGTGTGCTTGAACGCTTCCCACTCTGCTTTCCGCGCGCTCTCCGCGTTCAGTCTAGCTCGCTCGGAGGAAGCGGCGGTCGGTAACATCGCGGATGATCTAGCGTGTAATGCCCATTGGATGCTCGTGGTTGCCAGAGCCGACATGGACGCCGACCGCCTGTGTGTAGCGCTCCGAGCGCACTTCCCGGAGACGGCGTTCCACGTCACCACTTCCTGCCAGGGAGCCATCCTGGATCAGGGCGTCGCGATGCCAGCCGTGGCTGGGCTCTCCGTCTTCGCGGTGGTTGACCCAGGGGGTGCCTACGGGACGGGTGTAGGTTCGTTCGCTGCCCGTTCCCCTGAGGACGCTGCCGACGAGGCCCTTGAGCAAGCGCTGATGAGGGCGGGTCGGGTGGGCGGTTCGCCTGCTGCGCTCTGGGTCAATGCTTGCCCAGGACTGGAAGAGCGCGTGGTGGCTCGCCTTCGCGAGACGTGTGGTCCAGACGTTCCCATTGTCGGTGGCTCAGCCGCCGACGACACCATCCGGGGAGGGTGGTGGGTTGCGGACGGTGTGCAGCATGGTTCGCAGCGTGTTGCCGTGTCCGCCCTCTTCCCATCGGTGGCGGTCTCCACGTCCTTTGAGCACGCTTACGAACGCACGGGTGTCTACGGCGTCGTGACGGCGTCCCGAGGTCGTTACCTCCTCGAGGTTGACGGGGAGGGTGCAGCGGCCTGGTACAACCGCGCGACCAGCGGTGCGATCGAGGCGGCGCTGGGTGGAGGGACGGTGCTTGCCGCTGCAGCTTTCCACCCTCTCGGGGTCGCCTGCGAGCACGGCAAGGGCGTGGAGCACGTCCGACCGGTGCACCCCGAGAGGGTCGTCGGCCGCGGCTTGACGCTCTTCGCTGAGGTCGCGCAGGGCTCACGGGTCGAGGTGATGCGCGGGTCGGCGTCCTCGCTCGTGAACCACGCCAACAGCGCCGCGGCAGCGGGTATCGCGGGTCTTCCGGGTCGACGCTGCTCGGGGGCTTTGGTCGCCTACTGCGCCGGCTGTATGCTCTCTGTTCCTGGTGAGCAGTCTGCTCTGTTGCGCCGATTCCGCGAGGGCTTCGGTGATGCGACATGGCTCTGCCAGTTCACCTTCGGTGAGCAGGGGGCCTATGTCGGCGTGTCGCCTTGCCACGGCAACCTGATGATCGCTACCCTCGCGTTCGGTGCGGCGCAGCCCTAGCCTCCAGCCTCCTAGGCGCGGCAAGGGAACGCAGAAGGCGTGGCGTGCGCTACTCCTCGACCGCGCCCTGGTCTGCGGCGCTGCCGTCCGCTCCCTCGGCGCTGTCGTCAGCGCCAGCGCCCTCGGGTGTGCCGTCCTCGTGGTCGCCGCTTTCGGGCGCGTCGTCGGTGGGTGATGTCTCGTCGAGGGGTTCTTCTTGCTCCGCCTCTGGTGCTTCTTCGAGGGCGGGTGCCGCCGCAGGGGGCGCGGCTGGAGCATCGGCAGGCGGGGCCAGCAAGGGTGCGTATCGGTTGGGTGCGGGCGTGCCAACTTCGGCGGGCGCCGCGCCAGCGCGCCTCTCCAGCTCTTGGGTCATGCGGAAGTAGCGGTTGTCTTCGATGGGATCAGCGAAGCCGCGGGTGGAGTAGTCCAGCAGCGTGAAGGTGAAGAAGAGGAAGATGAAGAAGAGGGTGGAGAAGAAGATCAGAACGTTGAAGCGGTCGTCGTACTTCAGGTGCATGAAGTAGCCGACGACAAGCCCGGCCTTCATGAAGGCGACGACGAGGGCCGCGAGGAGCGCGGCGGGGCCGAGGTCGGCGTAGGAGACGCCGACGGTCGCCACGGTCAAGACGAGCAGCGCGCCGAAGACCACGAAGTACTGGGAGAGCGGGGAGATGTGCACCGGGTGGTGCTTCGCCGCCAGCGGGTTGGTGGACTGATGATGTGGTGTACCCATCGGTGAGACTCCGTTGGCCGACTACTTCACGAGGTAGAGAAGCGGGAAGAGGAAGATCCAGATCAGGTCCACGAGGTGCCAGTAGAGGCCCGTGTTCTCAACCGGAGCATTGTACGCAGGGCCAAAGTGGCCCTTCGCCGCCCGCAGGTAGATCCAGAAGAGGATGCCGATTCCGATGACGATGTGGAGGCCGTGGAGGCCCGTCATGAAGAAGTAGAGGGCAAAGAAGAGGCGTCCGCCCTCCGGGAGGCCCTGGTAGGTGAAGTAGTCCGTCCCGCCGATCTCGAAGGGGAGCAGGCCCTTGGTCACCTTCTCGGAGTACTCGAAGTACTTGATGACCATGAAGACGCCGGCGAGGGCGATGGTCGCGATGAGCTGGAGCTTGAGCTGGCGCTGGTCGCCGATCTGGGCCGCGCGAACGGCGAGCGCCATGGTGAGCGACGAGGTCAAGAGCACGACAGTGTTGGTCGCGCCCATGGGGATGGAGAGCAGGTAGTGCGCCTCCAGGAAGCCCTCGGGGTACCAGTACCGGAAGACGAAGTAGGCCAAGAACACCGCGGAGAAGAAGAGGATCTCCTGCGCGATGAAGAGCCACATGCCGAGCTTGGCGGAGGCTTGTTGCTGTTCGAGGGTCTCGAAGTGGTGCGCGTGGAAGGGGTGGTGTTCCGCGTGCTCCGCGTGGGTGGCGCTGCTCATGGTTGTTCAGCTAGGCAAGACGTGGAAGGAGTGCCGCCGCGGGGAGTCAGCGTCCCTGCTGCTCGGCGGCGAAGATCTCGGGGAACTCGTAGGGGCCCTTGCGCACGATCGGCTGCCCTTCGAAGTTGTGCTCTATGGGCGGAGAGGTCGTCTCCCACTCCAGGGACATGCCCTTCCATGGGTTGGCAGGGGCCTTGGCGCCCTTCATCAAGGAGTGGATGAGGTTGAAGAGGGAGAGGAAGAGCCCGACGGCCAAGACCAGTGAGCCGATGGTCGAGATCTGGTGGTAGAAGGTGAAGAGCTCCAGCAGGCCCGGCTCAAACGCGCCCACCTGGTCGTAGGTCGCGTAGCGGCGGGGCATCCCGTGGCTTCCCATCATGAACTGGGAGAAGAAGGTGACGTTGAAGCCGATGAACACCAAGATGGCGGCCACGATAGCGCTGCCCTCGTGGTACATCTTGCCCGTCATCTTCGGCCACCAGTGGTAGAGCCCGCCGATGAAGGCGATGAACACGGAGCCCATCATGACGTAGTGGAAGTGCGCGACCACGAAGTACGTGTCATGGAGGTGCACGTCGACGCTGAGCGCGCCGAGGAAGATGCCGGTCAAGCCGCCGATGGAGAAGATGAAGAGGAAACAGAAGTTGTAGATCATCGGGGTGTTGAACGCGATCGAACCCTTGTACATCGTCGCGATCCACGAGAAGACTTTGATGGCGGTGGGTACGGCCACGGCGAAGGTCAGGAACGAGAAGACGGTCATCGCCAAGCCCGACTGACCGCTCACGAACATGTGGTGGCCCCACACCAGGAAGCCGATGAAGGCGATGGCCACGGAGGAGGCGGCGATCGCGGTGTAGCCGAAGATGTGCTTGCGGCTGTGCACCGTCGTCAGCTCACTGATGATCCCGAAGGCCGGCAGAATCATCACGTAGACCACAGGGTGGGAGTAGAACCAGAAGAAGTGCTGGTAGAGGATGGGGTCGCCGCCCAACGTGGGATCGAAGATGCCGATCCCGGCCACGCGCTCCACCAGGAGAAGGAGCAGCGTGATGCCCACGACCGGTGTGGCCAGCACGTAGATGATCGAGGTGGCGTAGAGCGACCATACGAAGAGGGGCAGACGATTCCACGTCAAGCCAGGCGCCCGCATCTTGTGGATCGTCACGATGAAGTTCAGGCCTGTGAAGATCGACGAGAAGCCGAGCACGAAGGCACCCGCGGTGGCCATGACGACGCCGTTGACGGCGTAGCCAGAGGAGTAGGGCGCGTAGAAGGTCCAGCCGGTGTCGAGCCCGCTGAAAAGCAGGGACGAGGCGAAGAGCACGGCACCGATCATGTAGACGTAGAAGCTCGCCAGGTTCAGCCTTGGGAAGGCCACGTCTTTGGCACCGAGCATCAAGGGGAGGAAGAAGTTCCCCAACGTGGCCGGAATCGACGGCACGATAAAGAGGAACACCATAATCGCGCCGTGCAGCGTGAAGAGCTGGTTGTACACCTCAGGCGAGACCAGCGTCCCCTCGGGCTTGAACAGGTGCAAGCGCACCGCGACCGCCAGGAGACCGCCGATCAAGAAGAAGGTGATGATCGCGATCAGGTACAGAATGCCGATCCGCTTGTGGTCGAGCGTGATCAGCCACGAGGCAAGCCCGGCCTTGGCTCGGATGTAATCTGGGTGCGCCTCACCCGCGTGCCCCTCCGTGGGGGCTGCGTTGGCATGGGTCGTGGACATGGACATCCTCGGCGAAAGAGGGGGGCTTATTGAAGTTCCTTGATATACTCGACGAGCGCGTGCAGCTCCTCGTCACTCAGGCGGCCCGCGTAGGCCGGCATGGCGTTGGGATAGCCCGCCGTGACCTTGCTCGCCGGTACGAGAATCTGCTCGCGCAGGTAGGCCTCGTCCGCGACGGCGCTCGTTCCGTCCGTGAACTCGCGGGTGGACTGATAGAGACCGCGCACCGTAGGCCCGACCAGCCGGCTGCCGTCCACCGAGTGGCAGGCGTTGCAGGTATACGCGCTGAAGAGCTGCGCTCCCCACTCGGCGTAGGTCAGATCCTCCGGCTTTGTCACCTCGAGTGTACCCAACCACTCCTCGTAGGCGGCCTGGGAGACGACCCGCACCCGCTTGTTCATCCGCGAGTGCAGACGCCCGCAGTACTCGGTGCAGAAGAGGGTGTAGGTGCCCTCGCGTGTCGCCTCGAACCAGAGCGTGGTGTAGCGCCCGGGGAGCACGTCACGCTTCACTCGGAACGCAGGGATGAAGAGCGAGTGGATGACGTCCGTGGAGGTCATGATGAGCCGCACAGGCCTCCCGACGGGAACCACGAGCTCCTCGTTGGTACCCTCACCGTCTGGGTAGGCGAAGTACCAGTCCCAGGACGACGCCGTCACCCGGATGTCGAGGGTGTCGTTCGGGGCCACCGCCATCGCCATGTAGCCCTTCAGTCCCCACGCGAACACCACGATCAGGACGAGGCCCGGGATCACGCTCCACGCGATCTCTAGCTTGTGGTCTCCTCGGATGTTGCTCGTAGGCTCAAAGGCTTGCCGCCGCTTGTACTTGAGCCCGAAGTAGGTCAGCGCGCCCATGCAGAGCAGGAACGAGACGATGCTGACCCACAGGATGAAGTAGAAGAGCCCGTCCACAGACGGCGCGAAGGTGGACGCCTGCGGGGGAAGCCAGAAGGTGCGTCCCTCGGCGTAAGCAAATAGGGCGGTCGGGATCATCGGTCTCCCTGCGGAACGGGGTGTGTCGCCATGCGGTCACGAATCCACAGCACGCTCAGGAACATCAAGAGCAGAAGAAGGACTAGCGCTCCCCCGATGCGCATGATGCCCATCGCAAAGGGGATGTAGACGCCGCGCTGGGGGTCATACACGAAACAGCTAAGAATGATACGGTCGATCGTCGTGCCGATCTGGCCTGCGCTCGCCTCGAGCAGCGCCAAGCGCACATCCGAGGCGCGGTACTGGAGCCCGTAGATGTATCGCGACACCATCCCTTGCGGGGAGAGGAAGATCAGCACGGAGGGGTGGCCCCACTCCCCGGCCTCTTCGACCCACCGATAACCATACCCGACCTGCTGCGTGAGCGCCTCAATGGCCGCGGCGTCGCCCGTCAGGAAGCGCCAATCCGCGCCCTCGCGACCGAGCTCCTGCAGGTATGCACGACGCTTCGCCGCCGCCAAGGCGGGCCCCTCGTTGGGGTCGAAGCTGATGGTGACCAGGGTGTAGGCCTGACCGGGATCCCACGCCATCTCCCGGAGGGTGTCCACCAGCGCGTTGAGCTGGAGGGAGCAGAGCATGGGACAGTTGTAGTAGTTGAGGGTGAGCAGCAAGGGCCGGCCGCCCGCGGCCAGCTCACGAAGCTCAATCGCTCGCCCTTCCTCGTCCACGAAGGTCAGCCCCATGTCCACAGTCTCTCCCAGACGCTCGTCCACGTCGATCGCCGCCAGCTCGGGCGGGAGCGTGTTCACTTGCGCGCGCGCGAACGGAGCTGGCGCGCAGAGCAAGAGCAAGGAGAGGATGAAGAGAGAGCGGGTCATCAGCAGAGCATGGGTAGGGGGCGTCGCGCCTCCGTAGAGGCGGTGCGGTTCAATCACGCGCCTCTTCTGGCGCGGCGCCTTCCGCTTCCCCATCGAGCGCGTCCACAGCGTCGTCGGGCGTGGGCTCATGCACGGGGGAAGGGGCGGGTGCTGGCGTCGGCTGATCGACGCCCGTACCAAGGGGATGCCGATTCAACCACGCGGGATTCGCCAAGAGCAGGGCCTTCGCGTCGCCAAGCGCGATGCGCGCCTCGCCGTCGTCCATGACGGCAGGCTGTGCCAAGGCCGCGCGGCTCGCCGCGCGCAGGTTCGCGAGATCGCGGTCCACGGCCGGAGCAGGGGCGCCGAAATGGGCGAGGTAGAGGTAGAGGGACCCGAAGACCGCGAAGCACACGACCATGAACACCGTCAGGCCCGCCATGAAGGCGAAGAGCTTCCCGTTCGGGAGCTGGTCCGGCTCCATGCCGCGCGCCAGCAGCTCGTCGTCGCTGAGGTCCTCGTAGGCGCGGCTGCTGCCGTCGACGCGTTCCTCGCCTGGCGCCGTGATTCCCAGCGCGTGGTAGATGTCTGCGGCGACGCCACCCGCTACGTCCTCGCTTGCCGCGGGGGCAGGCGCGCTGGCCGCCTCGCCCGCGTCCGCAGTCTCGGGCGTTTCCCCAGTCTCGGCCGCGTCTTCAGCTTGGCTCTCGGCCACGCCGTCTTCGTCCAATGCCTGGGGGGTGACCGGCTCGTCGGATGCGCTCTCGCGCTTGTCTTTTTCTTCCGCGCTCACAGCTCGCCTCTCAGAAATTCTCGAAGGTAAGGGCCTCGCCGAGGCGAGGATCCTTCACTGCGACCAGGTTGTTCTTGTTGAAGAACCCGCCCACGATCGCGAAGAAGAGACCACCGACACCCAAGAAGGCGGTGAGGTCCGTCAGCGAAACGGGCGGCTTCCGGAAGTCCAGATTCGGCATGATGTTCCAGTACATGTCGACGAAGTGCATCGCGACCAACCAGAGCGCTCCGATCAGGAGCAGGTTGTCGATCCGCTTCACAGAGCGCGCCATGAGGAAGATGAAGGGAAGCAGGAAGTGACCTACGGCGAGCAGGATGCTCCAGGACAGCCACTCCGTGTGGAGCCGGAACTGGAAGTAGATCGTCGTCTCGGGGATGTTGGCGTACCAGAGCAGGAAGTACTGGCTGAACGCGATGTAGGTCCAGAACACCATGAAGCCGAAGAGCAGCTTGCCGAGGTCGTGTTGGTGCTCGACCGTAAAGGCCGGGCCGAGGAGGCCTGCGCGGCGGAAAAGCAGGCAGAACACGGTGGCGACGGCGATCGCCGTCACAAAGGACCCCGCGAAGTAGTAGACGCCATAGATGGTCGAGTACCAGTGGAAGTCGAGGGTCATCATCCAGTCAAAGGCCGCGAAGGTCGTCGCCAGGGTGAGGAGCATCAGGGCGGGCGCCGACTGCCAGCGCAAGCGCTCCGAGATGCTGAGGTCGCCGCTCTTGTCCTGCTGGGTCGACGCGCGCAGGAAGAAGTACCCGACCGCGGCAAACACGATCAGGTAGAAGGCGGAGCGGCCAAGGAAGAAAGGTGCGTTCAGGTAGCCCACCTTCGCGTCGAAGAGCGGGTCCACCCCGAGCTCCATCTTCGCCCACTTGTAGAGCTTGCCCATCCCGAGCGCGATCGGGACAAAGAGCACGAGGAAGAGGGGCATCGGGGCCATGAGCCCTTCGAATACACGCCGCACGCCCACGCTCCAGCCAGCACGCACCAGGTGCTGAATCAGCACGAAGAAGGCAGCGCCGATGCTGATGGAGAGGAAGAAGCAGAACGCCACCAGGTAGGAGAAAAGCGCGCCTTTGGCGTTATCCCCCATCCCGAGCGCTGCGGTCGCGCCCAGCCCGGCGAGACCGACAGCGCCAGCGATCATGGGCAGCTTCCGCCACCCCGAGCGCTCCGCGAACTGGATCTGCTCAGGTGTCAATGCGATGGTCGTCTTGGAACCCATTAGCGACCTCTCTGCTGCGATGGGCGGAGCTCGCCCGGCAGGCTGCTGGCGGCCATGCCCTGCGAGACTTGGAGGGCTCGCACGTACGCCGCGACCGCCCAGCGGTCCTCGTGTTGAAGTTGCGACCGGTAAGCTGGCATGGTGCCGACGCCCACCGTGATGATCTCGTAGAGCTGTCCGACGGGCATGGAGCGCGCGCGGTCAGCGTGGAAGGTCGGGACGATCCAGGTCGAACGCGCAGGCACCACGCCCTTTCCGTCCCCGTTGTACCCGTGGCAGGGTGCGCAGAAGATGTCGTAGCGCTCCTGACCCCGCTCCAGCAGCTCCGCGCTCAGCGGCATCGGGAGCGTGGTGGCGTGGGCACCGTCTACGACGCCCAGGTGCCGGTGTGGGTCGGTGCGGAGCTCGCCCCGCGCCACGGTCCCTTCGACCGGCATGCGCATGGCGCGCCGGTCCGCGAAGAACGCGCTCTCCTGCTGCGCGTCCAAGCGGGTCTGGAAGTCCATGTTCTGGTTCCAGTGAAAGGGAGGCTGCTCGAAGGGGAGCCCTTGGCAGCCGGTCAGCGCCCAGGCTACGCAGAGCAGGAGGGTTGCGCGGGTCAGGCGCTTGCAGGTGTAGGACAGGGTCATGGGTCTACTCCACCAGCTCGACGTGGGTGGCCCCGGCGCCTTCGAGGAAGATCCGCGTGGTCTCGGGGTCATAGGTGGGGTCGCCGGCCTCGATGGCGATAAAGAAGCGGTCATCCGTGACGCGCTCGAAGCGCTTCACGGCAAAGAGCGGGTGGAAGAGCATCGGCAGCTTGTTGAGCGCGAGCATCCCGAACACCGCCCCGATGGCCGCGAAGAGCACGCCCAGCTCGAAGGTGACCGGGATGAAGGCCTGCCAAGCCCAGTAGGGCTTGCCCGAGATGACCAGCGGGTAGTTGACCGCGCTCATCCAGGTCTGCATCCAGAAGGCGAGGCCAGCGCCGGTCAGGCCCATGGCGAGGACGATGAAGGGCAGCTTCGAGGGCTTCAACCCCATCGCCTTGTCCAGGCCGTGCACGGGGAAGGGGGTGTAGGCGTCCCAGTCGCGGTACCCAGCGTCACGCACCTTCTCGCAGGCGTGGTAGAGGTCCGCGGGGGTCGCGAACTCCGCGACGATTCCCCAGTGCTCGTTTCTCTTGGTGGAAGGCGCCATCAGTGCTTTCCTCCTTCCACGCCCGCGCCCTTGGGCTCGGGGTGGTAGTGGGGGTCCGCTTGCGGCATCACGGTCTTGACCTCAGCGATCGCGACCACCGGCATGAAGCGGACAAAGAGGCAGAAGAGCGTGAAGAAGAGGCCGAAGCTCCCGATGAAGGTCGACACGTCCCAGATCGTCGGACGGTAGTAGTCCCAGCTCGAGGGCAGGAAGTCGCGGTGCAGCGAGGTCACCGTGATCACGAAGCGCTCGAACCACATGCCGATGTTCACGAAGATCGACACGATGAAGAGCACCCAGAGGTTCGTCCGGAGCTTCTTGAACCAGAACACCTGCGGCGAGAGCACGTTGCACGCGATCATCGTCCAGTAGGCCCAGGCGTAGGGGCCGATCGCCCGGTTGATGAAGGCGTACTGCTCGAACTCCACCGCCGAGTACCATGCGATGAAGAACTCCATCGCGTAGGCGTATCCGACGAGCATGCCGGTCAGCAGGATGACCTTCGCCATGTTCTCAAAGTGGCGTACCGTCACGAGCTGCTCCAGGCCGAAGATCTTCCGCGCCGGGATCATCAGCGTGAGTACCATCGCGAAGCCCGAGAAGATCGCGCCTGCGACGAAGTAGGGCGGGAAGATCGTCGTGTGCCAACCCGGGAGCTGCGACACCGCGAAGTCGAAGGAAACGATGGTGTGCACAGAGAGCACGAGGGGCGTCGAGATGGCCGCCAGGATCAGGTACGCCTTCTCGTAGTGCTGCCAGTGGCGGTTGGACCCGCGCCAACCCAGCGACGCCACGCCGTAAGCGATCTGCGCGATCTTGTTCTTGGCGCGGTCCCGCATCGTCGCGAGGTCAGGGATCAGGCCCGTGTACCAGAAGAGCGCAGACACCGACCCGTAGACCGACACCGCGAACACGTCCCACAGCAAGGGGCTGCGGAAGTTCACCCACATGTCCATCGAGTTCGGGAAGGGGAGCGCCCACCAGATCACCCACACCCGCCCGACGTGGATCGTCGGGAAGATCAGGGCGCATGCCACCGCGAAGATCGTCATCGCCTCGGCGAAGCGGTTGATCGACGTCCGCCACTTCTGCCGGAAGAGGAAGAGGATGGCGCTGATCAGCGTGCCCGCGTGGCCGATGCCCACCCAGAACACGAAGTTCACGATCGCCCAGCCCCAGTTCACCGGGCTGTTCAAGCCCCAGATACCGGTGCCCTCCCAGAAGAGGTACCCCACGCTGACCCCGAGGAGGCCGAGCAGCGAGAGCGAGAAGGCGAAGGCGATGTACCACGCCTTCGGGGTCTTCCACTCCATGGGGGCAGCGACGAGCTCGGTGACCTCGTGGAAGGTCTCCGCGCCCAGCACCAAGGGGGCCCGCCGATCGACGGGATCATAGTTTGCGTTGTCCAAAAGCTGGGCAGCCATGGGTTGCCGACCTCCCTCTTACGCGAGCGCTGGGTTGGGATTGCGAATCCGACCCAGGTAGCTCGTGCGCGGGTGAATGTTGAGATAGCTCAGCATGACGTAGTCGCGGCTCTGCCGCTTCAACCGGGAAACCTCCGTCGTCGGATCGTTGATGTCTCCGAAGACGATCGACTGGGTCGGGCACGCCTGGCCACAGGCGGGCTTGATCACACCATCGGCCACCACGCCCGTGGCCTCCACCTTCGCCTGCTCCTTGGCCCGCTGGACCCGCTGGATGCAGTAGGTGCACTTCTCCATGACGCCCCGGAAGCGCACGGTCACGTTCGGGTTGCGTTGCATCTCCACCAGGGGATTCAACGCGTCGTTCTCCTTGACGTAGTTGAAGAAGTTGTAGCGCCGCACCTTGAAGGGGCAGTTGTTCGCGCAGTAGCGGGTACCAATGCAGCGGTTGTACACCATGTCGTTGGTGCCCTCCGGCCCGTGGACCGTCGCCGCCACCGGGCACACCTGCTCGCAGGGCGCGTTCTCACAGTGCATGCACGCGATGGGCTGGGACAGCACCTCGGGCTGCTCCCACGTCTCTTCACGATCCCAATCGATCGAGAAGTAGCGGTCCAGCCGGATCCACTGCAGCTCGCGGCCCATCATGACCCGCTCCTTGCCTACGATCGGGATGTTGTTCTCCGCCTGGCACGCGACCGTGCAAGCGTTGCATCCCAGGCAGGTCGTCAGGTCGATCACCATGCCCCACTGCTGGCCGTTGCGCGGGTTGGGCTCTTCCCACAGCGAGTTCAGCTTGTACGCGGGCATCAACTCGTGCTCTTGCACGAAGTCCGGCTGCTCGCGCCAACCCGCCAGCGTCGCTTCCCGCACCAGGCCGCGACCCTCCATCGAGTGGTGGTTCTGGGTCGTCGCGAGGTTGTGCGTGCGACGCGTCTTCTCCACCTGCGCGCCGGCACGGAACCACGCGTGGCTCACGCTCCTGAGCGGGTTGACGTCCACCCCCGGGCTCATCTGCGCCACACGACCCTGCATGCGTCGCCCGTAGCCGAGCGGCAGCAAGATCACGTCCGCCGCGACACCTGGCGTCACGAACACGGGGATCTCCAGCGACTGCCCGCCAACCCGCACCTGCACCACCGTCGCGCGCTCATGGCCGAGCACGGTCGCCGTGTTCATGTTGAGGCCGAGGCGCTTGGCGGTGCTCGGGCTGACCTGGGCCGCGTTGTCCCACGTGACCTTGGTCACCGGGTCAGGCAGCTCCTGGAGCCACCCGTTGTTCGCGTAGCGACCGTCTGCGACGCTCGGGTCGCGTTGGAAGACAACCTCCATCGCGCCGCTGCCGGGGGCAGGCAGGCGCTCCGCGCCCTCGACCAGCCGAACGATCGGCCCAAAGACCGGACGCTCCGGCGTCGGCTGACCGGTGCGTACGATACCGTCGTGGAGCCAGCGCTGCCACGCAGCGTCGAAGTCCAGCGGCGCCTCGGACCAGGCGCGCCAGGTCGCTTGAACCAGGCCATGCCCCTCAGCCGCCTCGCCATCGAGGAAGCGGGCCAAGAACTCAATGTCCGACCAGCTCTCGAAGAGCGGCGCGATCAGCGGCTGCGCGAGGCTCAGCGTGCCGTCCGCTGCACGCAGGTCACCCCAGGCCTCCAGCCCGTGACACTGCGGAACGTGCCAGGTCGCTCCCTCGCTCGTCTCGTCGACGTGGTACCCGAGCCGGAACACGCGCTGCGCGCCACGGGCTGCTGCCGCGTAACCGCTGTCGGAAGGCGCCGTGTACGCCGGGTTGCCGCCGACGACGATCAAGGTCTCGATCCCGCTCGCGGTGGCCAACGCGCTCAGGGGCTGCCACTCCACCGAAGCCTCGTCCCGCGTCACTCGGAGCGTGTGCCCAAGGTTCCCCAAGGCGGTGTTGAGGATGAGCGCAAGACCGTGAACCCACGCGGGCTGCCGGTGACCAGCGATGATCGCGCTCGCCCCGCGGTGGCTCATCAGCTCCTCGGCGAGCACCGTCGCCAGCCGCTCCGCTTGCGCATCGCGCGGGGCCTCAGGCAGCGCGTTCAGGACACCCGACGTGTCCGCAGGCAAGCTCAAGCCCGCTTCAGCGAGCTTCCGCAGGAGGAGCCCAGCGAAGGCTCCGACCTGGGACGAGGGGAGCGCGAGCCGATGGTCCGCCGTCATCCCCGTCACCGAGAACGCGGGCTCGATCACATAGAGGCGGTTCATCTCGTCGCTCGACGAGCGCAACCGCCGGCCGTCCGCGAACTGACGCGCCAGCGCGACCGTCGGGCCTTCCGTCGCCAAGAAGTCGGCGTCTAGAGAGACGATGGTCTTCGCCGTGCGTAGCTGGTAGCTGGGCGTGCGACCCGCGAGGCCCGCTGCGGCCCACGCCTCTCGCTCCGCCCACGGCGTGAGCGCGTCGCCATCGTAGAAGCGTGCTTGGGGGTAGGCCTGCTGAAGCGCTCGCACCAAGCGTTGCTGGGTCGGCGAGGGCCGGGCCGCGATCACGAAGGCCGCGTTGGCGCCACGCTGCGCACCCAAGGCCTGCCGGGTCTCAGCGATCGCCTCCTCCAGCGCAGCCCACGACGAACCCGCCCCTCGGTGAAGCACCTGCTGCGATCGGTCCGGATCGTAGAGGTCCAGCACCTCCGCCTGCGCCCACACGGAGGAGGAGCCCTCGCTCATCGGGTGCGCAGGGTTGCCGTCGATCTTCGTTGGCCGACCGTCCATGCTGGTGACGACCGCGCCAAGCACCTGATCGCCCACCATCAGCGTGGTCGCGTAGTGCCGCGGCTCGCCAGGGAGGTAGTCCTCAGGCCGACGGTGGAAGGGCAGAATGAGCTGCGTCGGCTTGCGCAAGCAGCCCGTGCCAGCCGTACCCGCCAGCGCCGCAGACGCACCCATCAGCGTCAGAAACTGCCTCCGGCTCACAGGGTCTACCGTCAGGGTGTCAGCACCCTCTGGAAACTCGCGTCCACGCGTCGGATCATGACGGTCCGCCCCGGCCAACTCGGCCAGGCTCCGCCAGACGCGCTTGCCCTTGCTCGAAGAAGAAGACTGGGTCATCGGTGACACCCTGAACAGTGTTGCGGCGGATTCAGGTCACGCGTCCGTGCGGGATCGCGCGCCGGATCGTAGTTGGCTTCCACACGGTCCCACGCCATGTTCGTCACCTCACCCCGAGGACGGAGGTGAGGGTCCGGGTTGCGGTGACAGTCCAAGCACCAAGCCATGCTCAAAGGAGCATGCTGGTACACCACGTCCATCTGGTCCACCCGACCATGGCAAGACACGCAGCCCACCCCAGCAGCGACGTGCACGCTGTGGTTGAAGAAGGCATAGTCCGGCAACATGTGGACCTTCACCCACGGAATCGGCTCACCCGTCGCCCAAGCCTCACGCACAGGGTGCAGCAGCGGGCTGTCCGTCCGCACGTTCGCGTGGCAGTTGATGCACGTCGACGTCGGTGGAATCGCCGCATGCGCAGCCTCTTCGACCGTGTTGTGACAGTAGCGACAGTCCAACCCCAAGTCCCCCGCATGCAGCGCGTGGCTGAAGGCCACCGGCTGCGGAGGCGCATAGCCAGCCTCAAGAAACTTGGGAGAGAACCAGTACGAGATGGCGAACACCGCGCCTACAGCGACGAAGGGAACACCCATCGCCAACAGTAGAGGCACCTTGTTCGTCCAGCGAGGGAAAATGACGGCCACGATCCCTTACCTTCTGTGCAGACAACGTCCACCGCGGACGCCGTACGTGAAGCGAGGAGCAAAACTGAAGCGTCATTCAGTTTTTGCGAGGGAAGAACACTAAGACGATGGTTCTCGCGCCCACCTTAACGACCAATCCCTGTTCTAGAGTGGCGCCAACGAAGCGCTCAGCGCACCTGAGCACAGAACATTCACCTCGCGGCGCTGCCGTGTTCCCAGCCCCACCCCAGGACCGGGCGCGACGCTAGCACCCCGCGCGGGAGGTGGCAACAGGATTGCGCCTCCCGACGAGAGACCTCCGCGCCCCCTCCCGTCACCACATCTCCTCAGCGTTGTCCATAAGCGAGCTGCACCCGACGAGACCGGTGCAGCACCTCGTCCTCCACCTCCGGCCTGCCCCAAGGGTAGAATCCGCGCAGCCCGCCTTCAGGATCGAGAATCACCCAACCAGACGAATCTCCATCAGAAATCCAACCCTCCAAGACAGCCACCCGCGCCCGCTGCTCGGTCCAGGTCGCAAGAAAACGCGCACGGGACGCCTCGTCCAGTGCGACAATTTGCCACCCATCCGGATCGCACCCCCACGCCGCGCACAGCGCCTCCGCCTCCTCCGCAGTGGGGCCGTCCAGACCGACGCTCCACAGCATGATCGCGATCCCTGCTTCTCGGTAACGGTCCCGCATCCGGCCCAGCGCCGCAAGATGGGCCTCGCGCTCGCCCTCACAGCCCGCACAGAAGCCGTGCAGCACGTGCACGGCGCCCCCCAACGATGCGCTCTCCCAAGCCCGCCCGGCGCGCCCCTCCGCCGTCAGCGTACCGACAAGCGCTGGCAGCACCGTCATCACCTCCGGCGGCTCAGGGACATAGCGCATACAGGGGCGCAGCAAGGTCAGCGTGATCGCGCCCAACACAAAGGACACGATCCACGGGTTGCGCCAAGGCGGGCTAGCACGCCCCCCCGGCGCGGGCCCATCGTCTCGCTGGCCACCCTCAGGCTCCTCCACCATCGCACGATCTCCTTGCGTCAGCGCCACCTCGTTCCCCCAAGCCTAGCCCGCGGCCTCCAAGCCCACCGCGCGAAGCCACCCTTGTCAAGCGCCACCCCCTAGCGTGTTCGTGCCACCAGGCGGGCGCTGACCCAGAGCCCGCCCACCAAGAGCGCGCATACCACCAACCATGCTCCCAAGACGCCGGACGCGCTCTCCCCCAACCCCGCCCGCAGGAGGGTCGACATCGACGCCAGCGGGTTGAGCGCGATCAGCCGCCACGCGCCGCCCTCCGGAGCAGGGAACATCGCGCCGCTCAGCACCCAGAGCGGGAGCAGCAGCACGCTCATGAAGGCATGAAAGCCCTGCGTCGTGTTGAGCCACCAGGCCAGGGCAAAACACCACGTCGCCAGCGTCGCTGAGATCACGACCAACCCAACGAGCAGCGCCCACCACGCCATGCCCGTCCAGGCCCAACCTGCCGCGGGCGCGAGCGCTACGAAGGCCGCGCTCTGGACCATGCTCATGAGCACCACCGCGCCCACCTTACCCAACACCAGCGCCACAGGTGGCGCCGGCGCCACGAGCACCGCCTGCATAAATCCGCTCGCCCGATCCTCGATCAGCGACATCATCCCCGCGACGCTCGCGAACACCAGCACCAGCAGCAAAATACCCGGGTAGAAGTAGGTGAGGTAGCTGGACGCGTCCCCCCCGCCGGCCGCTACCATCGGTCCGAGCCCGCTCCCGAGCAGCCACCAGAAGAGCAAGGGCTGCGCGAGCAGCCCAAGCCAGCGCGAGGGTTCGCGGCGCCACCGCCACAGATCCCGCTGCACGAGGGCCTGCGTCACACCTTGCGCACCGCCGCGCGCCCGCGCCCTCATGCCGGCCCCTCCCTACGACCCTGGAGGTCGCGTCCTGTGCGCTTCAAGAAAGCCTCCGCCAGCCCCGGCCGCCGCACCGCCGCGGCGCGTACCAGCGATGGTGGCAGGGCCGCCACGATCTGGGGCAGACGCTCCGCGGCATCGCGCATCTCCCAGCAGAGCGCCCCGCCGCTGCGCAGCAGCGGCGGCCCGAGGGTCGGCTCCAGCAGCGCTACGAGCGCGTCAGGCTCTCCGCTCTCCAGCACCAGCCAAGCGTCCCCCGCCGCCAAGCGCAGCTCCTCGGGCGTCTCGACGGCTACCAAGCGTCCCCCTTCGATCATCGCCAGTCGGTCACAGCGCTCCGCCTCGTCCGGCCGGTGGGTCGCGATCAACACGGTCAGCTCGCGGCTGGCCCTCGCCTCGTCCAGCACCTGCCACATGCGCCGGTACGATGCCTCGTCCAGCCCAGCGCTGGGCTCGTCGAGGAGCAGGAGGTCCGGGTCGGCCATGAGCGCCCGCGCGAGGTCCACCCGGCGGCGCTGGCCGCCGGAGAGCGTGCGCACCAGCGCGTCCGGCCCGCGCTCGATCGCGGCGAGCGTGACCCCACGCGCGACCGCCGCGACCGCCGCGCTGCCTCGCAGCCCCGCGAGCGTAGCGCCGAGCCGCAGATTCTCCGCCACGCTGAGCCGCTCCTCCAGCGCTGGCGCCTGGAACACCACGCCGACACGCGCGCGCTGCGCGTCCGACGCCGACTGCAGCGGCTGTCCTTCCAGCATGATCTGGCCTCGCGCGCAGAGGTGCGGCCTGGTGATCGCGCGCAGCAAGGTCGACTTCCCGCTGCCGTTCGCGCCGAGCAGTCCGAAGCACTCACCGCGCTGGATCGAGAGCGACACGTCGTGCAGGAGCGTGTGCCCGTCTACTTCCACACCCAGGGCCATCACGTCCAAGAAGGCGCGCCCCATTCGGGGAGCGCCCTCTCCCGCGTGGGCGGCGCGCTCTGCGGTAGGCAGGGTCATGTCGAGAGCCAGGCTTCTAGCCAGCGGTCGGCGGCGAGCGCTGCCACCAAGGCCGGGAGGTAGATCAGCGAGTAGAGGAAGAAGGAGCGTGCCCAGCGGGACCCCGCGCCCTCCTCCAGCCCCACCAGGCTGTAGAGCAGGAAGCCCAAACCCAGCAGGGACGCCAGCACAAAGTAGAGGTACCCAGCGAGCCCGAGCGGCACCAGCAGGAGCGACACAGGCGTGAGCAGCACGGTGTAGAGCACGGACTGGAGCTTGGCGATCTCATCGCCGCGAACGACCGGGATGATCAGAATCCCGGCCTCCGCGTAGTCCCGCTTGCGGTACAGGGAGATCGCCAGAAAGTGGGGGAGCTGCCAGATGGCCAGGACCAGGAAGAGGACCAGCGCACCTGCGTTGAGGGTCCCGGTGGCCGCCGCCCAGCCGATCAGCGGCGGCGCCGCGCCGGGGATAGCGCCGATCGCGAGCGCCTGCGTGGTGCGGCGCTTGGCTGGCGTGTAGACGAGCACATAGAGCAGGAGCGCGCCGGTCGCGAGCGCGCTGGTCAGGAGGTTGACAGCGATCGCCAACCAGAGCGCGGCCGCGATCCCTGCGCTGACGCCGATCGCGAGCACCGTCGAGGCGCGCATGCGGCCAGCCGGGAGCGGCCGGTTGCGCGTGCGGGCCATCCGTCCATCGCCCTCGCGCTCCACCCACATGTTCAGCGCGTTCGCCGCAGCGGACGAGAGCGCGACCCCACCACAGGCGTGCAGCAACACGGAGGCGCCGGCCTGGGTAGGAGCCAGGGTCCAGGTCCCGGCCGTCATGAGGACGACCATCGTCGTGATGCCAGGCTTGGCCAGCGCGATGAGGTCGCGCCCGAGCGGGACGTCGCCCCGCGGGCGGTTCTCCTCACCGATGAGCGCGCCCGCGGGCGCATGGCCTGCAGGCTTGGTCATCGTGCAGGTGCCGCCGTGAGGTGGTGGAGCAGCCAGAAGCCGAGCCAGAGGAGGCTCAGCCAGAGCAGCTTCGCCAAGGTCAGGTGCAGGATCTGCATCCAACCAGGGGCGTGCAAGAGGATGTTGACGAAGCCACAGAGCACCTGCGCCCCGACGAGCGCGAGCGTGATCCAGACCCACCGCACGACGCCAGCCTCGGCGCGCGCTCGGACCAGGAACACCGCCCCCATGGCCACGAGATAGAGCGAGCCCGCGACCGCCAAGACCGGGTGCAGGACGCGGAGCTGGATCAGGAAGTGGGTCGGCGAGAAGATGTCGACGTGGAGCCGCTCGAGGAGCCCCGTGTCCGGGTTGACGACGACAGGATAGAGCGTGTCACCCAGCGCGGTGACGGCGCCCGAGACGTTGAGCAGGAGCATGACCCCGATCCCGCCTAGCCACAGCGAGCGCAGGGGGTGCGCGGAGCCGAAGGGGAGGTGCGCCGGTCGACGGCTCCACCAGCAGGTGAGGAGCGCGGCCCCGGTGAGCAGGCTCGTGTTCACCAGGTGAATGGCCATCAGCGCGGCGCGCTCCACGGAGTCGTTGGCGCCGACGAGGGCGCGCAGCACGAGGACCGCGCCGATCAGGCACTCGATGATCAGGAAGATGAGCGTCCACCGCATCGCCCAGCGCGCCGGGTGCGCGGCGGGCAGCGCGCGTCGCACCCACACGAAGAGCCCGATCGTCAGGAAGACGCTCAAGCCGCTGGTCACCCGATGGACGAACTCGATGATCGTGTCGAGGCCCGGGTCCGTCGGGATGATCTCTCCGTGACAGGTCGGCCAGTGCTGGCCGCAGCCCGCGCCCGATCCCGTGATGCGCACCCAGGCCCCCCACAGGATGATCAGCAGGAAGAAGCCAAGCAGTCCCCAGAGTCCGGCGATGAGGGCGGGAGGAGCGGGTCTCATCGCCCGGCCTCCGGGGCGAGGCCGGCCTCGCGGCGCTGGCGCAGGAAGCGGCAGTGCTCCTCCACGGTCTTGTAGGCCGCGCTGCACGCTTCGCTGTCCACGTTGCGGCGGGCCCCACGCGCGCGGCACTCCTGCGCGCCGAAGGAGCGCAGCGCCGCCTGGCCGGCCACCTGGTCACAGTAGGCGCTGCGGTCCTGAGAGGCCAGACAGCGCTCCATGACGTGGCCGGCGTACATGTCACAGAGGGACTTGATTCCGCTGCAGCGAGCGCTCCACGCCATGGTCTCGTCGACGCAGTCCTCGGGGGAGAGCACCGCGTTCTCCCACGCCAGGACGGCCTCGGGCCCGTTGAGGTGGTCGTGGACGTAGCGCAGGAAGGTCCTGTACTGCCACCACAGGACGACGCCGAGCACGACTGACACGGCGAGGGTAGCGGCGATGATGGTCCAGGCGGCGTGGTGCTTGCGCCCCCTTGGGGCGGAGGCATCGTGAAGGGGGGCTGACATCCTGACCTCCTGCGACGAGGCCCTGGCCTCGGATGGCGCCCCCCTTAAGGCAGAGTCCAGGGGCGTGCAACGCTTTCCGGCGCGGAAGAGCGTGCGCTGGTGGCGCGGCTGTGCTAGCGCTGCCATGCCCCCACGGAGGGAGGACCTGTCGCAGGAGGTGACGAGATGACCCTGGAACGCGTGATCTTGGACGGCTCGATGGAGGAGATCGGCGCTCACTTCAGCGCCCTCGACCCCGCGGCGAAGCTCGCCGCGTGCCGGTCGCTCGGCCCCAAGCAGCAGCGCACGCTCTTCGCCAAGGCGGTCGCCAGCGCTCCCCTGACCTTGGAAGACTTCGTGGGCGCGCAGGTCGCGCCCTTGACGGAGGTCATCCACGAAGGCCGCAACACCCTGCCGCTCTTCAAGCTCTTCCAGAAGCGCTTCTGCCGTCCCCAGGGCCGGGACGACGTGCTCTTCGGCTACAACGAAGGCAGCACGCGTGCCCTGATCGGCCCGGGCTACTTCATCGCGCGCTCCACCGCCGGGGACGGCGCGATGGAGGAACAGGGCGCGATCGTGGTCGACTACTATGACGTCCCTTCAGGCGCCGTCGTGGCCGGCTGGCCGCAGGTGATTCCCAACAACCAGGGCCTGCAGCGATTCGTCTACAACCGGACGCGCGACTACATGCGCGCCGTCGCCCCCGGCGTCACCATCGGCGCTGCCTTCAAGGAGGGCAAGCCGCTCGGGGCGTACTTTGTCCTTTGTCGCCAAGACCCTTAGCAGCCTTTGTGCCCACAGGCCGCCTCCCAGGGAGGAGCATGTCTAGCGAAGACCCGACCTTCTCGGACCCGCAGCGGGTCGCCATCAACCGCGTCTACACCGGGACCGGGGATCGAGGCGAGACCCGCCTCGTGGGAGGACAGAAGGTCCCCAAGCATGCGCTCCGTATCGAGAGCTACGGGACCGTGGATGAGCTGAACGCCTTCGTGGGTGCGGCGAGGCAGACGGTGGTCGAGCTGCAGCACCCGGCGTTGGGCGCCTTCGCTGAGGACCTGCGTCGGGTCCAGCACCAGCTCTTCAACCTGGGCTCCTTGCTGGCGACCCTCCCGGAGGATCTGCACCCCCAGCAACCGCGAATCCTGAAGTCGGATGTGACCTGGCTGGAGGCGTCCATGGACGCGGCGAACGCGGCGCTGCCACCTCTGCGCTCCTTCGTGCTGCCAGGAGGCAGCCGGCTCAACACCGATCTGCACGTGTGTCGCACCCTGTGCCGGCGTGCCGAGCGGGTCATGAGCGCGCTCGTTCAGGAGAGCAGCGTCGATGAGGCGAGCCTGGTGTACGTCAACCGGCTCAGTGACGCCTTTTTCGTCTGGAGCCGGTGGGTCCAGCATCAACTCGGCGCGCCCGAGGAGCTGTGGTCGCCTCGGGTTGGCGCTGGCCAGGCGTCGGAGGGTTGAGGTGGAGGTGCCTGTCCCCATCGGTGCGCCGGAGTCGGCGCGGCGCGCTCGTTACGCCGCGCTACGCACCAGCCTCGCCGCCATCGTGGAGGGGGAGGACGACGTCATCGCGCTGCTGTCCACCTTTGTCTGTGAGCTGCACCACGCCTTCGCTTACTACGACTGGACCGGGTTTTATCGGCAGGTTACGCCGGGCGTGCTGGCGGTCGGCCCCTACCAAGGGGGGCACGGCTGCCTGCGCATTCCCTTCTCGCGGGGTGTGTGTGGCGCCGCCGCGCGGGGCCCACGGACGATTCTCCTCGATGACGTCGACACCTTCCCTGACCACATCGCGTGCGCCAGCACCACGCGCTCAGAGCTGGTGGTCCCGGTGCTGGACGGGGTGGGTGGGCTGAAGGCCGTGTTTGATGTAGACTCCAATACGCCGGCCGCTTTCTGCGAGAGCGATCGGGAGGGGTTGGAGGCCCTGCTGGGGTGGTTCGGTCCGATCTGCTGGCCTCGCACTGTGCTTGGCGTGGTCTCCGACGTAGCCGAGGGCTGAGGCAGGGAGCGTGAGGGACAACCCTAGGGCTGGAATCTCCCTCAAAAAGCTCTACACTGCCGCAGGACAGGATGGGTGTGGACCTCGCGCGCGCCAGGAGTGTTGCGCGCAGCGCGTGCTGCGTCCAAGGAGTGTGGCGAGAGTGGTGAGGGTGAACCCCGCGGAATCGGGCAGAGGATAGAGCCATGACGAGTTCTGGAGTGAAGCCGACGTTGTCGCGTCTTCGCGTTGCGATCGGCTTTGGAGCCCTTGCGTGGCTCCTGGTGCTGGCGGGCTGTGCGCAGGATCCCGTGGCGTCTCGGCTTTGCGATGTCGACGCAGACTGCGACGAGGGTCAAGTCTGCCTTCTCGGCGCGTGTGTCGCCGTGACGACGATCGGTGAAGAGGGCTTGGACTTGCTGCCCTGGCCCGGGGACGCCGTGGATGTTGTCGACGTGGACGACGTGGATCCGGACACGGACGTCATCGACCCACCGCCCTTGCGCTGTCTGCGCATTGTCCCGGAAGAGGGCCTGCGCCTGGAAGCCCTCGCGCCGGGGGTGTCTGCGGTTTCGGGCCTGCGGCTGATCAGCTGTGATGAGGAGCCCATCGAGGGGCTGCGGTGGCGGGCGGAGGCAGATCCTGGCCAGCGGGCCTTCTTCGCGCCCTGGGATGAGGGCGCTGCCGCTGGCCCGCTCGAGCCTGGCGACAGCCTGGAGGCCTTGGTGCGCTTCGTGGCGGCTGCGCCGGGGACCTACCGAGGGCGCTTCACGGTCACGAGCGAGGAGGGGTCGACGTGGACGGTACCCCTGGAGGGCTTCGTGCCCACGCCCGATGGGCCCTGTCTGCGCTTCGAGCCGGACGACATCGACTTTGGTGCGCATCCGGTGGGCGCTGAGGTCGAGCGTGAGGTGAGCGCAGTCAACTGTGGTGGTGAGGCGCTGCGAATCGAGGGTTTTGACCTCCTGGGTGACGCCGACGCCTTCACGCTCGCGGGGCGGGGGGAGCCAGGCGTGGGGGCCCTGAATCCCGGGGAGTCGCTTGCCCTGGTGGTCACCTTCGCGCCCTCGGCGGCGGGGGTGGTGTTGGCCGAGGTGGTGGTCCGGGTGGCGGATGGCGCGTCGCTGGGTTCCTTGCTGCTGGCTGGCCGCGGTGAGCTGGAGGCGCCGCTGGAGCGTTGCGCGTTGCCGGTGGCCAATGTGTTGGACTTCGGTGTCGTGGAGGCTGGGGCGGAGCCCCTGTCGCGTGAGCTGGGGATCGTCAACTGCGGTGAAGTCGCGCTGCGCGTGACGAGTGCGTCGATCGAGCCCGCTGAGGGCCCCTTCGCGCTGGTGGAGGTGCCCGAGCAGCTCGAGCCTGCGGCCTTTGGTGCGGCGCTGGTGTCGTTGGTCCCCCCGACGACCCTCGGTCAGATCGCGGCGACCGTCGTGATTCGCTTCGATGGGCTGGACGATCCTGTGCGCTTCCGCGCCATCGCTGAGGTGGTGCCGCCGGTGTTGCCGCCAGGGTGTGTGCGCTGGGAGGGGCCCTCGGTGGTGGACTTCGGCCGCATTGCGCTGGGTCAGGGCGCGTTGCGCACTTTGACGGTGGTCAACTGCGGCGAGCGCCGGGTGGTGCTGACGGCCCGTCGGGTGGAGGGTAGCGCAGCGCTCGCGTTGGTAGGCGACCTTCCCTTGGTGTTGGAGGGTGGAGCGCGCGCGGAGGTGAGCGCGTCGGCGGACACGGCCGGTCAGGCCGTGGGTACGCTGGCGAGCGTGTGGAGCCTCAGGGACAGCGCGGTAGGCGTTGCGTTGGAGGCCCGGCTGCGGGCGGAGGTGTTCTCCCCGGTGACCTGTGTGCGCGCGCTCGGTGTGCCTACGCCTTGGGCGTTGTCTTTGGCCTTCGGTCAGACGCGCGTGGAGACCCTCGTGTTGGAGAATTGCGGCTCGGAGGCTGTCGAGCTGTCGCGGCCGCGGTGGGCCGGTGAAGGGGTCTTTGCTTCGTTCCCCGCGCCACGTCTCGTCGGTGGTGCGCGCGTGACCCTGGAGCCTGGCGCGCAGGCGCGGGTCGAGGCCACCCTCGTCGGGAGTCAGCCCGGCACCTTCTCCGGAGGGCTCTTGTGGGACGCCCAGGTGGTGGGTGAAGGCACAGCGATCGAAGAGGGGCGCTTGCCCGCAACCATCGTGGTGGCCCCGCCTGCCGGTGCCTGTCTGGAGGTGACCCCCCCTGCGCTGGCGCTCCGGCCGACGTTGGGAACGCAGGTGCAGGCGGAGGTCTCGGTGCGCAACTGCGAGGCGAACAGAGCCGTGTTCTTGGGGGCTCGTTTCGAGATCGCGTCGCCTGAACCGGGGTTTTCGTTTAGCGTCGAGCAGGGTCAGGGCCGGCTGCTCAACCCTGGGGAGACGCGGCGCTTTGTGGTCAGGTACGACGCGGTCGTCCCGGGATCGTATAGCGCTGTGCTGGTGATCGCGTCGACGCTGCAGGGGCCAGACGGCGAGGTGGTCGGCGAGGAGCGCTTCGACGTCCCGGTCCGCGCCGATGTGCAGGTGCAGCCCCCCTGCGTGCGGGTGGAGCCAGAGTTTGACGAGCGCGGGCCGGTGGTGATCGACACGGCGCTGGAGCGACAGGTGCGCATCGTCCACTGCGGGACGGTGACGCCAGCGCGGATCACGGAGGTGCGCATCGTCGACGGCGGAGCCTCCTACAGCTTGGTGTCGCCGACCGGGGTACCGCTGGTGTTGCAGCCTGGCCAGGCTCACGTGGTCACGGTCCGCTTCCTGGGCTCAGCCCCGGGCACCTACGATGGTACCCTGCGGGTCAGCGCCGACTTTGAGGGCAACACGGCGGAGCCCTTGGTCCGCGAGGCCTTCTTCCGGACCTCGGTCGTCCCCCCGACCCCCTGCCTGCAGGTGACGCCAGCGCTCCTCGATCTGGGCGACGTGTCGCTCGGTGCGACGGGAGAGGGTGTGTTTCAGGTGCGCAACTGTGGGACCTCAGACCTGAGGCTGGAGCGCTTCGTCGTGGTGGAGGGTGCGCCGCGCTTCGTCGCGCCTTCGCTGCAGGACGCCCAGCGTCTGCTCGCGCCCGGCGCCACGCGAAACTTCGTGGTCCGCTTCTCGTCCGCGCAGCCGGGTCTCTTTACGGGCAGCCTGCGCACGGACGCGACGACCGTGATCGGGGCGGTCGCGACTTCGGCAACGATCAACCTCGCGGCGCGCGTCCCTGAGCCGACGCCCTGCCTCGAGGCGACACCCGCCTCGCTGGACTTTGGCCAGATCGCGGTGCGGGCGAGTGAGACGCGGACGGTGTCGCTGCGCAACTGCGGCGCGACGGCCTTGGAGCTCGACGAGCTGCGCATCAGCGTGGGGGAAGCGGTCTTCGCGCTCTCGCCGCTGGCTTCGGGGGCGCGGACCGTGGCTCCCGGGTCCTCGGTGACGCTGACGGTGACAGCGCGTTCGACCTCACCGGGGACCTTCACCGGGGAGCTTCTGGTGGTGGGCCGTCCGAGCGCGGGGACGCTGCGCGCGGAGCGGCGAATCCCCTTGCGTGTCCAGGTGGGGTCCCAGCAGCCCTGCTTGGATGCGTCGCCGAGCTTGGTGGACTTCGGGAGACTGCAAGGGGGCGCATCGGCGACCCAGAGCGTCGAGCTGCGCAACTGCGGTGACGTCGCGATTCGGGTAGCGACCTCGGCGCTGGCCTGGCCCACCCCCGTGGGTACCTTCACGCTGCAGACCGGAGGTCTCACCGAGATCGCGCTGGAACCCGGCGCTTCCATAGCGATTCCCGTGCTCTTCGAGGCGTCACAGGTGGCGGGAGGTGAGGCCCTGGTCCCGGTAGAGCTGCGCTATGGGAGGGTCGATCAGGATGAGCTCCCCGCCACGCTGCAGGTGACCTTGAGGGCGGAGGTCGAGGTGCCCGCGCCATGTGTCGCGCTGCTCACGGGTGATACGCTCGACTTGGGCTCGGTGGGACGTGGCGCGGAGGCCACTGGCGAGGTGCGCCTGCGCAACTGCGGTGAGGTGCCGCTCCGGTGGTCGCAAGTGACCGTGTCGCCCTCACCCAGCCTCTTCGCTGCGGAGGCGACGTCGCCGGAGCTGGCCCCTGGCGCCACCGCGACGATCCGGGTGCGCTTCGTCGGCAGCGAGAGCTACGGGGTCCAGACGGGGACCTTGCGGGTGGTCGCCAGCGGTTCAGGCGCGGCGACGACCACCGTAGAGGTAGCGCTCAGGGTGGAGGTGGTGGCGGATGCTCCCTGCATGGAGTTCACGCCCTCCGGTGGGCTGAGCTTTGGCCAGCAGACAACCGCCCAGGAGGTTCGGCGGACCCTCAGGGTGCGCAACTGCGGCGCCGATCCCTGGTCGTTGCCGACCGTGGGGGTGGCGGCTGGCGAGCAGCACTTTCGGCTGGAGCAGCCGGTACAGGCGGATGTCCAGGTAGCGCCAGGTGCGGAGGTTGAGATCGCGTTGATCTACGCGCCGACGGTGCCCGGCACGCATACGGGGACGCTGCGCGTCGTTGCGGCTGGCCCGACCGGGTTGCGCACGACGGAAGATGTCTCGCTGAGCGGCTCACTGGCCTTCCCTGCGCCGTGCATCAGCGCCATCCCGGACTCGGTCGACTTTGGGACGCAGCGTCCTGGCGTAAGGGTCGAGCGGACCCTCGAGGTCGAGAACTGCGGTGACTTTGAGGTCTCGGTGGTGCTGCTGGGCATCAGGAACGTGTCCCAGGGCGGGGTGTTTCGGGTGGAGGAGGCTCCCGAGGCGGGCTTCCCCTTGGCCCCGGGTGGCCGCTTCGTCGTGCGGCTGAGCGCAGGGTCCGATGGGGAGGGCAGCGCCACGGCTGAGTACAGGGTCCGCTTTGCGTCCAGCGATGGCAGGACGACGACGAGGAACGTCCCCCTGCGCTTGGAGACGCTGATCCAGCCAGCGTGCCTGAGCTTCGAGCCAGACCCGGTGATCTTCCCTCCCGTCGGTGTCGCGGAGACCTCCCGCGCGAGCGTCGCTGTACGGAACTGCGGGGAGGAACCCATCGTGATCACGTCGGCGCGGGTCGGCGGACGTACGTACTTCACCGTGGTTACCTCGCCCGTGGGGCCTGTTCCCCTTGCTCCCGGAGAGTCGCGGCCGGCGGAGCTGACCTTCTCGTCCCCTGACGCCCGCCTCGTGCGGCGCCTCTTCACGGTGGAAGGTGTAACGACAGCGACGTCAGCCCAGGCGTCGGAGGCGGTCGTCGTCGAGGGCCTGGCGACGCAGTCCGATGTGCCCTGTCTGGCGGTGGATCCGGGCTTTGTAGACTTTGGGACGGTCGACATCGGCTCCAACGCGACCCGGACCTTGCAGCTGGTCAACTGCGGGGCGGTTCCTGTGTCCCTCACGGGGCTCCGCTTCGGTGCAGACAACGAAGCCTTTGCCGCCTCCGGCTTCGTCGCAGGCACGGCGATCGCGCCCGGCGAGACGAGGAATCAGACCCTGGTGTTTGCGCCGACGCGCGCGGGGGGCATCTCGACCGACCTCTTCGTGGAGAGCAGCGCGGGTGAGGAGCGTGTGGGCCTCTTTGGCATTGGGGAGGAGCCTGCACCCACGCAGTGCGTCAGCGTGCTCCCCACGCGCTTGAACTTCCCGGACACCGCGGTCAACGGCAGCTCGTCGCAGTCGGTGTTTGTGTTCAACTGCGGCTCAGCCAACCTTCGCGTCGATGGCCTCTCCTTCACCGAATCCGGGGGTCCCTTCGCGTTGGCCAACCCGGCGCTCGCGAATGGCTTCAACCTCCTCCCTGGCGCGGGACGCGAGGTCGTCGTAAACTTCTCGGGCTTTGTCCCAGGTCAGTACACGAACACCCTCGTGGTCTCGACCGCTCAGGTCCCCGGTCAGGCTGTGACAAGGGTAGGGCTCTCGGGACGTCTCGTTGTGATCGAGGGCTGTCCGACCTTGTCTGCTGGGGCCTCGAGAGAGCAGGACGGTCCCTTCGTCACACCTTTGAACGTCCGTCGTGGGCAGACCGTGCTCCTGGATCCAGGGCTCGGTCGCAACCTCGCGGGCATCTTCGAGACCGTGTCCTGGACGGTGGTGCAGTTTCCTGCCGGGACGACGCGCCCGACCGTCAGCGTCCAGGGGACGACAGGGCGAGGGACGGTGACGGTCCCCTCGACGGGCAATTACACCTTCCGGATGCAGTACACACGCACCGGCGCCCCGAGCTGCCAGGAGACCCAGGACGTGCTGGTGCGGGTCACGCAGCCGACGGGTACGGGCGATGGCCTGCGCTTTGTCTTGACCTGGAGAACGCCGGGTGATCCGAACGAGAACCAGCCGCCGGGCTCGGACCTGGACATGCACCTGGTTCGGATCTGGGATGGGCAAGCGCAGTGGCGCTCCAGCGCCAACGACGTCTTCTATGCGAACCGGAATCCCGACTGGGGTGTGCCAGGCGTGCCCACGGATGACCCGGAGCTGCTGCGCGACGAGACGCAAGGGCTGGGCCCCGAGATCATCGTCCATCCGAATCCCGCGCGCTCGGAGTCTTACCTGCTCGGTGTGCACTACTGGGATGACCGCCGCTTCGGCTTCTCGGACGCGACGCTGCGCATCTTCAGGGACGGCGTCGAGCTGACGTCACGGACCGTGCGCATCGATCGGCGCGGGCAGTTCTGGCTCGCTGCTCGGATCGACCTGGAGGGCGAGGTGATCCGCTGGCTGACGGATCCCATCTACGACGACTTCCCACCGGTGAGCTACGTCCCCAACTGAGCGGGGTAGCCCAGCGCGGGGGCGGGGCGCACTAGACCGGTCCAGTGTCCCTGCCCGCTTGGACCCTTCGCGCGTGCCTTCGCACGGAGCGCAGGTGTGCAGCGGTGGCCAGCGGCCCGCGGCTCATCGCGCGAGCTGGCACTGGCCCGCTGAGCAGCGTGTGGCGGGTTGGAGTTGAGGGCAGGGCGGCGGGGCAGGGCAGAGGTCGCTGCCACAGTCCTGGTTGGCGCTCTCGACCCAAGCGGCGATCTCGCGCAGGGCCTGTTGGTTGACCGCGACGAAGGGGCCGCAGAGATCGGGACAGCAGCGCGTCTCCTCAGCGAGGCGCGAGCGTGAGAGGACGGCGCAGTCACTGTCCACGTGACAGGTCGACGCTTGGGGGAGCAGCTCTGGACCGGCCGGCGGCGCGGCGAGCGCGCAGACGCCGCCTTGGCAGAGGGCGCGCGCTTCCCAAGCGAGCGCGCAGGAGACGGGTCTCGTGCTGCAGGGCCCGCTGCGTTGCAGCTCGGCCTCGCAGTCAAAGGGGTTGGCTTGGCGCCACGCGCGGACGTCTCGCCACTGGTCGTCGTGGAGCGCATGCCAGTCGAGGTCGCAGCCGTACTCGTAGCAACACTCGACACGGGGGCTCCAGGAGGAGGGTCGCCACGTGCGGCACTCGCTGTCGTCGCGGCAGGGGCGCTCGCCCGGGTCGGTGGAGGGGTGGGGGGCGTTGGCCCAGTCCACGGGGTCGTCTTGCGGGGCCTCCAGGTTCGTTGAGGGCTGCTCCGCGGTGAGGGTAGAGGAGGGCTCGCGGGGAGACGGCGCCGGCGCGGGGTCTGTCTTGGGGGCGCAGGCGGGGAGGAGGAGCGCGAGAGCCAGGCTCGCGTGGCGCTGGGCGGCGCGCGAGCGGGGTCCGCGGTGGGCGCTAGGGAGCGGCGTCCTCATCCGATGTCCTCGAGGATGAGCGCGAGGCGCGCGCGCTCTTGGTCGCCGAGGTTGAACCTCAGGAACTCGAGGAGCTTGCCCTCCTCCTTGGCGTGGCGCGAGAAGTAGGCGTCGAAGCGGGCGAAGAGGCTGAGGAGCGCGTCGAGCTGCTGCGCGGTGCCTTCGGGGCCGGTGTCGGCGATGTGCATCATGCGCGAGGTGACCCCACAGATGTGATCGTGCGCACGCTCGAGGCCGCGGATGGTGTCGGCGGTGTCAGGGAAGTGTTCCATGACGAAGGGGAAGAGCGCCTCCTCCTCGCGCTGGAAGTGCTCGAAGATCTCTTCCTGGGCGAGGCTGAGAAACTCCTCCAGCTCGGCGTGCAGGGAGGTGACGTCGTGCTCACCCCGGATCGCCGCCTGCAGGGTCTCGCGCAGCGCCTCGACGAGCTTGGCGATGTGGAGGTGGTCATGTTCCAGCCTCTGGAGGGTGGGGTCGGAGGCGCTCATCGGCGAACTCTCTGCGAAGGTGCGGGGGCAGCAGGATGGACAGGGGCTTTGACTTCATGCCCGACTCGGCCTAGGATGCCCGATTAGCGCGTAGGCGCAAGGAAACGTTTCGGTGGTCGGAGACAGGGGTTTAGCATGAATCAGCGGTGGCATTCGAAGTGGCGTGGGCTCTTGCTGGTCGCGTCGATCTTGGCCTTTGCGTTTGCGGGCTGCGAGGAGAGTGAGGACCAGGAGCCTGAAGGCAGCGGCCCCAACCGGCCGACGCTGGACGCGACGGTCGAGGACACCACCCCGGATCCTCCGGATCAGGACACCACCACGCCGCCGCCACCCCAAGACACGACGCAGCCGCCCCCGGGTGAGTGCCCCGACTTCCAGCGCCCTGCGCAGGTCGGAACGACGTGTCAGACCGCGGAGAGCTGCCCCGGTGGGGCGTGCGCCTCCACCGAGGCCGGCCAGCCTCCCGTGTGCTACCCCCTCTGTTCGCCCAACCAGTGTACGGACGCCTGCGTCTCCGGTGAGGTCTGTGTGCCGCTGCAAGGCCAGGACGGTCAGCCGCTCGTGGAGGATGGCCTGGCGGTCGGCGCGTGCATCGAGCCGCCCTCGGGGACTCAGGGTGCCTACGACGAGTGCAGCCAGACGGCCGGTCTCTGCGCCTCGGGGTTGAGCTGCGTGGTGCTTCAAGCCGGGGCTCAGTCCGGGATCTGTCTACCTACCTGCGCCGGACCTGGCTCTGCGTGCCCGGGCCTCGCTCCTGCGGACGCGCAGTGCGCAGCCCAGCTCGAAGACGGGACCGCGGTGTGCATCCCCATCTGCGACGCAGCTACGAACAACTGCCCCGCGTCGCACACCTGCACCACGGTCCAGGGCGGCTCGATCTGCGTCCCGAACTGAGAACACTCCGACCCCCTCAGTGAGGACCGACCGATGGGCCTGATGAGGGCTCGCAGCGCGGCCGGGGTCGATGCACCCAGCACCACCCGCGAGAGCGGGGAGCGCTCTCGCGGCTCCCGCTACGCTGGGTGGCTGGCTGTTCCGCATTTTCGGCGCTCCGACGGCTGCAGGCGGCATGTGCCCTGGCTCTTGGCGGGCCTCGTCCTGATGGTTGCGTGCGATGACGAGGGCGCGTGGGTCGAACGAGGGCCCATCGCGTGGGACCCTCGGGTGGCTGCAGACGTCCAGGAAGAGGACGCTCCCCTCGCATCCGACGGGCTCGGATGTCAGTTTGACGACGAGGACGCTTGTCCGGCGGATCGGCCGCGCTGTGTGCCGGGCGCTCAACGGGACTTCGTCTGTGTGGAGGCGGGGCCCTTGGCGGAGGGCGAGCGCTGCGAGGGTGCGCTCTCGCAGCGCTGCGGCGTGGGCCTGATCTGCGCGGCGGAGCGCGCCGAGGCCCCGCTGCGGTGCCTGCAACCCTGTCGGCTCGCCGCCGAGGGCGCCTGTGGGGACGCTGGCTTGTGTTGGCCGCTCTGGGCAGGCGTGACGTGGGGTGTGTGTGTGAACCCGCAGGAACCTTGACGCTCTCTCCGACACCCTGAGGGCTCCGCGAGTGCGTTGCAGGGGGGGCGCGGCCTCAGCCCAGACGCCAACTCCGGGGCCGCGTCCGATCGGGTAGCGGAGCCGAGAGGGCCTGGACGCTGGCCCCCGTCGCGAACCAGCGCGCCGGCGCGACCCCGTCGGAGCCGGCGCTGCCGAAAACCCGCTTGACACCCGCTGAAGGCGCGTGGTAGCCAGGCGCTCCCTTTCGACGGAGCGCCGCTCCGTGGCTAGGTGGTGGGCCGTCGTCTAACGGCAGGACAACGGTTTTTGGTACCGTGAATCCAGGTTCGAATCCTGGCGGCCCAACTTGGATCCCGGTCGATCATCTCTGAGTGGTACAGCATGTTGTCGACCGACGAGAGCATCCGGATTTTCTCAGGGAACGCGAATCCCGGCTTGGCGCGAGAGGTGGCCGAGCACTTGAAGATTCGGCTGGGTCAGAGCTTGGTGAGCACCTTTGCTGACGGGGAGGTGCAGGTCTCCATTGAGGAGAGCGTGCGCGGTAAGGACGTCTACGTCCTGCAGTCCCTGGCGCGACCGGTCAACGACGGGATCATGGAGATGCTCGTCATGGTGGACGCGCTGCGGCGCTCCAGCGCTCGATCGATCACGGCGGTGCTCCCCTACTACGCCTATGCTCGCCAGGATCGGCAGGCGCGGCCGCGTACGCCCATTACTGCCAAGCTCTTTGCCGATCTCTTGACGGCCTCCGGTGTGGACCGCGTGATGGCGATGGACCTGCATGCGGGGCAGATTCAAGGATTTTTGAGTGTGCCCTTCGAGCACCTCTACGCGACCCCAGTGCTCCTGCAGGCCATGCGAGGCTGCGTGGAGGGTACGGCGTCGGAGACGAGCGTGGTTGTGTCGCCGGACGCCGGGGGTGTCGAGCGCGCCCGCGTCTACTCGAACAAGCTCGCTTGTGGCTTGGCGGTGATCGACAAGAGGCGCCTCCGGCCGAACGTCGCTGAGGTCATGAACGTGATCGGCGACGTCGAGGGCAAGGATGCGTTCATCGTTGATGACATCATCGATACGGCCGGTACGCTGTGCAACGCGGCCAAGGCGCTGCGTGACAATGGGGCCCGGCGGGTGTTCGCCTTTGCCACGCATGGGCTCCTGAACGGACCCGCGGCGGAGCGAATCAACAGCTCGGAGCTGACCAAGGTCTTTGTGACGAACACCCTCCCGGTATCGGGAGAGAAGATTGGCTGCGATCGCGTCGAGGTCTTGAGTGTGGGCAAAGTGATCGGTGAAGCGATCCATCGCGTCCACGGCGAGGCCTCCGTCAGCTCTCTCTGGACGTAACCAACGTCCACGCCGCACCCCCGCGCGACGCCGGGCCCGGCACCACGTTAGGAGCACTATCATGTTGGAACACGTTATCTCGTTGCGCGCCGAAGTGCGCGAAGGTGCTGGCAAGAACGCCAACCGCCGGGTTCGCGCGGGCGGCCTCTTGCCTGCTGTCGTCTATGGGGACGGGGTCGAGAACGCGACCATCGCTGTCTCTCCCAAGGAGCTGACGACGGCGCTCAGCAACCCCTACATTTTCAACAGCGTGTTTCGCTTGGAGCGCGAAGGGCAAGAGCCGGTGCTCTGCATGATCAAAGAGCGCCAGTTCGACTCCGTGCGTCGGGTCCTGACGCATGTGGACTTCTTGGCGGTCAGCCCCGAGCGCTTTGTGACCATCGACGTGCCGGTTGACCCGCAAGGCAAGTCGGAAGGCGAGAAGCTCGGCGGGCGGCTCGTGGTCGTGAGCCGATCGGTGAAGCTGCGCTGCCGGGTCAAGGATATCCCGGTCTCCGTGCCGCACGATGTCTCGCCCCTCCGCGTCTCCGAGTCGGTCTACGTCGATGAGATGACCGCTCCAGCGGGCTGCGAGCTCGTGTACAAGAACCGCTTTCCGGTCATCCGTGTCGCGCGCAAGCGCGGTGCCAAGGTCCAAGCGGATTCCGACTCCGATAGCTGAGCTCGCGGCCACCTCGTGTGGCCGGGCAGCGCGCGCGCTTAAGGAGCACCCTCGTCTCCAGCGAGAGCCCCCATGGACAACGCAGTCGCTTGGCCCGGCGGCAGCCCAGCCGCGAAGGTGTTGCTGGTCGGCCTGGGCAACCCCGGCGCTGGCTATGCGGCGACGCGCCACAATGCCGGTTTCGTTGTCGTGGAGGCGCTCGCCGAGCGCTGGGGTGTGCGCTTCACGCAGAAGCGCTTCCAGGGGGCCTTCGCGGAGGGGGCGCTCTGTGGTCGCCCCGCCCTCTGGCTGCTGCCTCAGACCTTCATGAATCGCTCGGGTCAGGCGGTGGGTCCGGCCGCAGGCTTCTACAAGCTCGCGCCCAGCGCCGTGGTGGTCGTGCACGACGAGCTCGAGATCCCCTTCGGCCGCCTGCGCTTGAAGCAAGGGGGTGGGCACGGCGGGCACAACGGGCTGCGCTCGATCGACGGAGCGCTGCCGTCAAAGGACACCTTCCGGGTACGCGTTGGGATCGGTCGCCCAGCGCAGGGGGACGTCAGCTCCTACGTGCTCGCGCCCTTCTCGGCAGAGGAGCGCACGTGGCTGCCGGAGGTCGTCGATGCGGCCTGTGACGCGGTGGAGTCCCTCCTCCGTGAAGGCCTCGCCGCTGCGCAGAATCGCGCGCATCCCCTCGAGCTGGTGCCGGCCGCGCCACGCTAAGGACAGCGCCGGCAGCGCGATCTCGACGCGAGCTTCCATGGGGCCCGCAGGCATGCGGCGCGCGCGTGGTCGGCTCGGTGGCCGGGGGCATCGGGTGCAGGGTCGGCGGCCGTCGTCCTGCCCGCGTCAGGGCGCGGGGGGTGATCACGGCTCGCGGTCACGCAGCGGTCCAGCAGGTGTCGGGGGTCGGGGGCGCTCGGGGGCGTGGTGCTACCCGTGGTGTCGGGAAAAGCGCTGTATGCGTCGTTGCCAAGCGCTCGGGGGCGTGCTAGCCTCCCGTCCTCGTTTCGCGGCGTTCGGTGTCGAGTCGCCGTGATCCCCCTCCTTGCTCGCGGCCACTGGGTACGCGGGCTCTGCGCTCACAAGGAGATTGCATGACCGCGCTTCGTCACTACGAGACCACCTACATCCTCGCGCCAGACACCACCCCTGAAGATCGCCAGAAGATCTCCGACCGCGTTAGCGGCATCATCGAGAGCTTTCAGGGAGAGATTCGGCGCATTGATGACTGGGGCAAGCGGCGCCTGGCCTACCCGATCGGGAAGCACAGCTCGGGGCTCTACATTTACAACCGCTTCGTCGCCGCAGGAGACGTCGTGGCCGAGTTGGAGCGTCAGCTCCGCATCGCCGACGGTGTGATCAAGTTCCTCACCGTGAAGCTCGATCCCCGCGCGCCGGAGGTCAGCACCCTGAAGGAGGTCGCCGATCTGCCGATGGATGCGGATGGTGACGACGACGAAGACGACGATTGAGGAGAAGCGCCCCACCGATTCGGTGGGTAGACGCTGCTCTCAACCCCGAACCTAGCGGAGCTGACGATGGAGATTATTCTCAAGGAAGACGTGCCGAATCTCGGCAACATGGGCGACATCGTGAAGGTGCGCCCTGGATACGGCCGCAACTACCTGATTCCCCGCGGTCTGGCGGTCCTCGCGACGGGCGGCCGCAAGCGGGAGACCGAGCACCTGCTGCGACAGATTCGGGAGCAACGTGAGAAGCTGCGGGGCGAGGCCCAAGGTCTTGGCGCACAGCTCGACGGGCTCTCGCTGACGCTCCCCCGCCAAGCGGGGGATGACGACCGCCTCTTCGGCAGCGTGACCAACCGCGACATTGAGGCTGCGCTGGTGGACCAAGGCTTCAGCGTCGATCGCCGGCGCATCGTACTCAAGGAGCCCCTCAAGGCGCTCGGCGTCTACGAAGTCCCCGTCAAGCTGCACGCTGATGTGACCAGCAAGCTCCGGGTCTGGGTGGTCGCCCTCTGAGAGGCGTGGGCACGCGGATACCTCATCCAGGCGGCGTCCACCTAGGGGCGCGCGCCTGTCACCGCGCTCTCCCCCGCACCGCTCATGCTCGCTCACCTGCCCGAGTTTCGTCTCGCGTCCCGACGCTCGATCCGCTTGCCCGAGCTCCGGCATGTGCCGGTGAGCGAGCGCATCGCTGCGATCATCGATCATCCGGCCATGCAACGGCTGCGTCGCGTGCGCCAGCTCGGGCCGACGCACTTGGTCTATCCAGGCGCTGTCCACACCCGCTTCGAGCATGTGATCGGGGTTTTTGACCTGGCGCGGCATTATCTGGTCGCCCTCGATCGTGATCCCCTCGTGTCCGCTTCGCTGACGGAGGCGGACATCAACGTCTGCCTCCTGGCCTGTCTGCTGCACGACATCGGGCACTACCCCTTCGCGCACAGCCTAGAGGCGCTGCATCACAAGGGTCAGGAGACGGCCCGCCACGAGGACATCGGCGCGCGGATCCTCCGCGGCCAGGTCCCCACGCTCTGTGGGGACTCCAGCCTCGGCGGCCTGATCGAGCAGCATTTTGGTGTCGATGTCGAGGAGGTCTGCGCTCTGATGACGCAGAAGCCCGGCAGCCATGAGCGTCCCGAGCGACGGCTGGTCGCGACGATCCTCTCCAGCGGCATCGACGCGGACAAGGCGGACTACTTGGAGCGGGACTCGCTCCACATGGGGGTCAGCTATGGTCGCCACCATGACCGCGCCCGCTTCTTGGAGAGCCTCTGTGCGAGTCCCGAGGGCGATCGCATCGCGCTGACCTCCAAGGGGAAGACCGCCGCCGAGACCTTCGTCTTCTGTCGCTATACGATGTTCTCCGAAGCCTACTGGCATCACACCGTGCGGGCTGTCTCCGCCATGGTGGAGCGCGCGCTGGCGGACATGCAAGAGCGTGACGCCATGGCGCCCGCTGCGCTGGAGACCCTGCTGCTGGCGCACGACGACGACGGGCTCCTGCACCTCTTGCGTGACCGCGCACCGCGGGAGAGCGCCACCGCCGCGCTCCTGGGCGCCCTCACTGCGGGTCGGCGCTCGCTGCACAAGCGGGTGCTGACCCTCAGCCGCGTCGCCGCCGACCTCCGCCTCCCAGCCGCTTACGAGCGCGTCTATGGGCTCCGGTGGCCTGAGCTGGACGTGCTGGAGAGGCTGCTGCTGGAGCGTGTGGAGCGCGAGGTCGGGGCGGTGCTGCCGCGCCATGCGTTGCTTGTGGACACGCCGCCTCGCGACAAGGATCGCACGGAGACCGTCCAGGTGGTCTATGAGGATGGCGGGCAGCGCCGGGCCTACTGGCTGGAGGAGCAGTCCCGCGTGGTCCAGGGGATCGCCACGGACTTCGTGAAGGTGGTCAAGAAGATTCGGATCTTCATCGCCGCTGACGCCCGCGACGCCATCGCTGCCCGAGGGCGCCTCCCGGCGCTGCGCGAGGTGTTGCTCGACACGATCCTCAACTTCTCTCCCGAGCAGGCGCTGCAGCCGCGCTTGATCTAGAGCGCGCGAGCGCCGCGGCTGCGGACGACCCCCGCGCCATGCGGCTCAGGCGGTGGGGCGTTCGAGGCCCCGGACGCCCGCCGCGAAGGTCATGAAGTCTCGGACGCTCTTGTCCAAGCGTTCGTTCAGCGCCGGGTCTCGGAGGCCGCCAGCGTCGTCAAAGGCGTCAGCGGCTTTGGCCAGCGAGAACATGGCGCCTGGGATGAGGCACCCGAGACTCTCCAGCGGAACCCGGAGGGCCCACAGGCCGCGGTTCCCCCCGATCAGGCCTGGTGAGGCCGAGAGCAGCAGCACGGGCAGGTGGGTGAAGGGCTGCGGTCGCAGCCTGCTCAGCCAGTCGATCGCGTTCTTCAAGGGACCGGGAATGGAGAAGTTGTACTCTGGTGAGGCGATCACCAGGCCGTCGTGGCTGGCGAGCACATCTCGGAGCGCGAGCAGCGCTGGCGGGTGGCTCTCGGGGCGATCGAGGCCGGGGTCGTAGAGGGGGAGGGGGTAGTCGCGCAGCGACGCCAGCGTGGTGGTCGCGCCCATCGCGGCGCCGCGGGAAGCAGCGAGGCCGAGCAAGCGTTGGTTCAAGGAGCCCTCGCGCAGAGAGCCCCCGAGGAAGAAGAGTCGCATCCTTGGACCTCGTAGGGGGTTTGTGGAATCGTAGGGGTGGAAGCGCGGTCCACGCGGGGATCGCCGCACCGATCGCTAGGAACATGCTCGTCACGGCCACCGCGCGCCGCAAGCACCCAGGCAAGGATGCGCATTCGCCTCAAGGAAGTCTTCCAGCCCCCGCGCCGCCTGCGCATCACACGGGATGGGCGTTGGTTCGTGTTCATGACGATCTTGGTGGGCGTCGCCGCGGTCAACACGGCCAACAACCTGCTCTACCTGCTGCTGGGGATGATGCTGGGCGTGGTCATCTTGAGCGGTATCCTCAGCGAGTGGATGCTCCAAAAGCTGGAGGTAGAGCGGCTGCCACCCCCCGAGATCTTCGCGCGGCAGGAGGCGCTCCTCCCCTACCGTATCCACAACCCCAAGCGATTCATGGCGTCGATCTCCATCCAGTGGGCAGAGCACGAGGAGCGGCAGACACGCGCGGAGCGTCGGCGGCTCCTCGGGTTGCCACCGGAGCGCAAGCGTCGGCGGCTGTGGGGCGGCTTTGTCGAGGATGGTGACCCGGGTCCACCGAAGGGGCTTGCGCTGCGCGTCCCGGCCCGCGGCTACGTCACAGCCAACGCGGTGGGCAGCTTCCCGCGCCGCGGCCTCTACCGCTATGCCGGGATCGACATCGAGACACGCTTTCCCTTTGGCTTCTTCGAGAAGACAAGGCCCGTGAAGCTGCCTGGTGAGGTCTTGGTCTTTCCGGCCCCACAGCGGGCCCTGCAGCGCAGCGACGAGGAGCTCAGCCTCTTCGGAGAGGTGGTGCGGTCCCAGGAAGGGCGAGGGGAGGAGTTCTTTGGCCTGCGTGACTTTCGTGAGGGAGACGATCCGAGGGACATCGCCTGGAAGGTCTCCGCCCGGCGGGAGAACCTGGTGCGGCGCACGAGAGAGAACGAAGAGAACCAGGAGATCGCTCTCCACCTCTACAACTGGGTGCCACCCTCGCTGAGCGAGGCGGCCGCGTGGGAGGCACGCGAGGCCCTGGAGGAGGCTATCGAGGAGGCCGCCGGCTTGGCGTCTCGGTGGCTGCGACGCGGCTTCCGGGTGTCCCTGACCACCATCGGAGAGCGCGTTCATGCGGGGGCCGGCCCCGGCCAGCTCCACACGCTGCTGCGGCACCTCGCCCTCCTGCGCGTCCACAGCGACGCAGAGCCGCCCCCGATGGATGTGGTCCAGCGGCGTCAGCGCGTGCTCCTGGCCACCACCGAGACCCCCCTCGAGGTGGTCGCGCGCTTCGACCGGGTGATTGAGAGCGGTGCGCTCCAGACGGCGCCGCGGAGGGCTGCATGAACCTCCTGCGCGCGCGCAAGGGTCTCCTCTACGGGATGATGGTGGTCGCGTTCGCCATGCTGGGGATAGGCGAGGGCTTCTCCTTCCTGCTGGCGATGGCATGCGTCCTCGCCGTGGTCGCTAGCTGGTGGTGGGAAGCGCCGCGCGTCGTCTTCGCACGGTGGGAGCGGCTATGGACGGCGTCGACCCTTGGACTCTTCGCGCTGCTCGCGGGGCTGGCTTGGCTGGGTCAGGTGCCACTCATCTACGCCATCGTCTACTTCGTCGTCTTCCTCGCAGTCTCGAAGATGTACCAGCGCGAGCTGAACAAGGACTACACCCAGGCGATGGCGTTGAGCTTGCTTCTCGTCGCCGGGGCGGCCGTCTTCAACGACGGTATCTCCTTCGGCGTGCTCTTCTCCGTCTACGTCATGGCCTCGTGCGTTGCGTTGACAGCGCAGCACCTGGCCGTCGAGGTGACGGAGCACCACGGGCGCAACGCAGACCGAGTGCTGCTGGAGGGGCGCTTGCTGTGGGTCACCGTGGCCTTGGCGACCCTCGTCCTGATCGCCAGCCTGGGCTTCTTCTTCACCTTCCCCCGTGTCAGCTTCGGATTCTTCGCGCAAGCGGCGCGCTCGGGCGTGGAGGTCGCGGGCTTCTCTGAGGACGTCCAGCTCGGGGGTCACGGCACGATCCGCAATGACCGCACGGTCGTCCTCCGCGCGCGCTTCCCGGAGGGGCCGCCCGGTGAGCCCTCCGGCATCTACTGGCGCGGCGTGGCGCTGGACCGCTTCGATGGCCGCTCCTGGTTCCAGTCCTTTGATCGGCGGCGGAGCGTCACCTTCCACGACAGCGGCTACCTCGTCCATGCGCGCGGCGCCCGGACGTCGTGGGAGCAAGCGACCGAGGGGTTGCGACGCGTGGAGGTCTACCTGGAGCCCCTCTCCACCGACCTCCTCTTCGCTCCAGGACGAATCCGGGCCTTGCGTTTCCCGCATGTCGTGCAGCAGGTGCCGGACGCTGTGTTCGGCCGTAGCCTCAACGCCTTTGAGGCAGATCGTGTCCTCTTCTCTGCGCGCAGCGAGTACGGTGTCGCCTATCACGTCTGGGCGGAAGAGCCTCGCTTCTCCACCGAGGACATGGAGCAGGCGTGGCGTCTCCACGACGAGGCGGGACGTGCCGCGGCCATCGACGCGGAGGGCTTCACCGACGAGCGCCGCACCGAGCGTATGCCGGAGGAGAGCCTCGCGTGGGGGGTCCGTCACTACCTTCAGCTGCCCCAGACGCTCAGCCCTCGGGTGCGGGCGCTCGCGGAAGAGCTCCGTGACCAGGCGCCCTCCACACCGACCTTCATTGTGGCCGTGGAGGGCTATCTCAAGTCCGCCGAGAACGGATTCCGGTACACGACGACTCTGCCGGAGCCGGAGGACCCTGACCAGGACATCGTGGAGGCCTTCCTCTTCGATTGGCGGCGGGGCCACTGTGAGTACTACGCGACCGCGATGGTCGTCCTCCTCCGCGCCGCTGGCGTTCCGGCCCGGCTGGTCAATGGCTTCCTTGGAGGAGACTACAACCGCGTAGGTGACTTCTGGGTGGTGCGGCAAGCCTATGCCCACTCGTGGGTCGAGGTCCTGATGCCCGGCAAGGGTTGGATGCGCTTCGATCCGACCCCCTCGTCCGGGCTGCCCTCCTCGCTGGCCCCCACGTGGTTCGATCGCTGGGAGCAGCGGATGGACTCGATGCGCATGCTCTGGATGCAGTGGGTGATCGAGTACGACATGGAGAAGCAGATCAATCTGGCGCAGCGGGCGGTGGAGGCCGTGACGGGGCGAGACAGCCGCGCACAGGGTAGCTCCTACGAAGGCTTGCGCCGCCTGGGATGGGCGCTCTTGCGCAACGGTCGCGTGCTAGGCGTCTGGGTGCTCTTGGCCTTCGCTGCGTCGTGGTTCTTCCGGCGCCGCACCGTGCGCCGTGTCCCCTGGAGCGCGCTGGACACGGGGATCGCGCTCACCTGGGTTGCGCTCTCGTACGGCGCGCTCGCGCTCTGGTGGCGGGGGGACACGCTGGTGGGTGTGGTGCTCCTCAGCTTCCTTGTCCCGGTGGTGGGATCCCTGATCGCGTGGCGGGTTCGGAAGGAGACCTTTGCGGCGCCGGAGCAGGGGAGAGCGAGGAAGCGTGGCGCGCTCACCCAATGGAGCGCGCTCTACGTGCGCCTCGTCCAGGTCGTCGAGGCCTGGCGCCCCGATGCGGTGTCTGGGGCTACCACACCCCGTGACGCCATTGCGCTCGTCCGTGGTCTGGATCCAGCGCTGGCGGAGCGCTTCGCAGCGTTCGTCCGCGCCTATGAGCAGCACCGCTTCGGCGGTGAGGAGCCCAGCCGCGAGGTGTGGCGCGCGTGGGAGGCAGAGGGCAAGGACCTCCGCAAGGCGCTCCAGCGCGCGGTCAAGCAGCAGCGCTAGCGGGCCGCTTCGAGGTGTGGCCTACTCCACCCGCCGCAGCGCCAGGATGAGCGTCCGACCCTCCGCGTCGCGAGGTCCCGCGACGAACACCAAGCCTGAGGGTGGCAGCGCCACCGTCGTCTGACCTCCGGGCACCGTGACCTCCACCTCCGCACGCTCCCCGTTCACCGAGAGCAAGCGGAAGGTCGCGTTGACGTTCGGCAGCAGAGGCAGGCTGGCCGACTGCCCGGCCTGGAGGGTCCACGTCTCCCGGCTCCGCAACACAAAGCTCCGGAACTGGGAGAACTGGGTCTGGAGTCTCCGCTGGAGGTCGCGCAGCGCAGCGTCCACCTGGCCCTCCTCCGCGCTCGCGACGATCACTTCGACACGCAAGCTCGCCGTCGCCGGGCCCGCCTGGGCGTGCGCCGGGCCTGCCAGCGGGGCGAAGGTGAGCATGAAGAAGAGGAGGAGGGGGAGGCGGAGCATGTGCGGAGGGGGGAGGGAGTTAGAGGTCCGCCATCAACCAGACCACAGGGACATCGTCGGCTTCCATGGGGTGGGTGACGCCGCCCCAGTAGCCATAGTCCGGTTTCACCGAGAGCACCACCCCCGCCCTCCATGACCCCTCCTCAGGATCCTCGTGGGGCATCACGACCCCCCCGGAGCTGCCAGGGAGCCGCTTCAGCCGGTCGGCACCCTCCTCCGCGGGTCCACGCGGAACGAGCAGCACGGCAGCCAAGGCCGCCGCAAGCGCCAACCCTCCGCCCCAGGCACCGGGGGACGCCACGAAGGCACGCACGCGGGTACCCCAGGGACGCACGATGTCCGGATCAGCGTCGTGCGCCGTCCCGGACTGCTCTGCCTCCCCCTCTGCCCCTGCGTTGGCGTCGTCAACGGCCAGCCTCTGCAGCACCTGCTCCACCGCGGCGTCGAGGTCCACCTCCGCGATCGCGGCCTCGACGCGCCCGTGGTGCAGGCGGCTCCATAGGTCCGCAGCGGACCTCCCCTCAGCCAGGCTGGGGTCTCGCAGCACGACCAGGTCCATCGCCGAGCGCAAGGCAGGCGGCAGCGCTTCGTCGGCCTCCATCGCTCGCGCGATCGCTTCCCGTGTGGGCAAAGAGGGATCGGAGAGAGTGAGCGTGGCGCGCGCATCGAGGAGCAGGTCATCGACCTCGTTGACCTGCTCCTCATGCAGCGCATGGAGTCCCGCGCGCAGCAAGTGCAGCGCCCGCCGGTACGCCTCGGCCTCCGGCAGGTCCCGCAGCAGGCGCTCGACCTCGGGGCGCAGGTGCTCGTCGAGGGCGCCGTCGACGTAGGCCTCGATCCGGAGCAGGTCTTGGGGGGCGATGGGGGGCATGGTTGGGGGTCTCTCTTCCAGGAGGGGTCTCTCCTGCAGCGAACGAGGAGACCGGGCAGGATATTCACCGTCAGACGCTGCGATTCGCTACGCGAGAGGCGAAATTCAGGCACCCTCCCCGGTGACCTGAGCGACCGTCTCAAGGTAGGGGAGGAGCCGCGCCTGGACCCGCTTGCGGGCGTGGTGCAGGCGGCTCATGACCGTGCCCAACGAGATCTCCGCGATGTCCGCGATCTCCTGGTACGAGAGCCCCTCCACCTCCCGCAGGGTGATGACCTGCCGGTGAATTGGGCTCAGGTCCTCGATCGCCTCGTCGATCTTGCGCAGGAGCTCGCGCTTGCGGAGAAGACGCTCCGGATCCACCCGCAGCAAGGCGCTCGACTGCCAGGACGTCAGCCCCTCCTCCTCCTCTCCGACGTCACGGCTGTCATCGAACTCGACGTGCTGAAAACGACGCTGCTTGCGGAGATGATCGATGCACACGTTCGTCGCGATACGGTACGACCACGTGACGAAGGAGCCCCCCTCGAAGCGATCCAAGTAGCGATGAATCTTCAGCAGGGTCTCTTGCACCAGATCCAGCGCGTCATCGCGGTTGCGGACCATGCTGAAGCAGACGCCGTAGAGCCGCCGCTGGTACCGATGGACCAGCAGGCGAAAAGCCTCCTGCTCCCCCGAACGTGACCGCTGCACCAACTCCAGGTCCGACGCTTCCACTCCCATGCTCTGGAGATCCCTTCAAGGCGTCTTCAGCCGACGCGGACGACAGCGCCGTCCCCGCCCCACGCTCCTCACCGCTCCCCCTGCCTAGCCTGTTGCGAGGAGCCACGCAAGGAAGCGAACGCGCAGGTCCTAGGCGCTAGCCTCCAAACCCCAGCCCCTCGCCTCCTGGCCCTCGCCTCCTGGCCCTCGCCTCCTGGCCCTCGCCTCCTGGCCCTCGCCTCCTGGCCCTCGC